>Ga0181524_10000090_pt1 | contig 105552 bp, 78 predicted proteins | sample PEATcosm2014_Bin_34_FD_119761 | JGI IMG/M metagenome (GOLD analysis project Ga0181524, IMG submission 119761) | Peatland microbial communities from MTU Mesocosm Facility, Houghton, MI, USA - PEATcosm2014_Bin05_60_metaG | ecosystem: Environmental > Terrestrial > Soil > Wetlands > Peat | place... | reverse complement strand
GGCGTTAATATCCACATTCACAAGATCGGCTTTGGCCAGTCGGATGAGGAGATTGACTTCAATTTCCAGGTGGCCAAGGCCCTGGGCTGCATGGGCATTACCACCGAGCGTTCGGAGGCGATGGCCAAAAGGCTGGCGCCGTTCGCCGATAAGCACAAGATCTGGGTTGGTTTCCACAACCACACGAACAACTACCCGGTGATGGATAAGACGGACCCGATCCTGGATTATGGCCCGTATATCGGCTTCAACTTGGATGTCGGCCACTATTTCGCCGGCACCAAGGGACTGTCTCCGCTGCCCGTGCTTGAGAAGTACCACGACCGTATCATCAGCCTTCATCTAAAGGACAGGACTGCCGAGGGCGGGAACTTGCCCTGGGGCCAGGGCAAGACCCCGATCAAGGAGATCCTCCAGTTGATGAAAAAGGAGAAGTGGACGTTCCCGGGCGACATCGAGCTGGAATATCAGATTCCGGAAGGCTCAAACTCCGTGGCCGAAGTTGCCAAGTGCGTCCAATACTGCCGGGAGGCACTGGCCTAGCGGAACGAGACGTCCATGAACCGCTGGGGCGCGGGCGGGGTTTGGCCCGGGGCCCATAGCCACTCGAAGGTCTCCACCGCCAGGGGCCGGCCATCGGACACGACATCGACGGCGTAGTTTGGCCAGAGGCCGTCCTGCCCCTGCGCGGCATGGTTGCGCCAGGAATAGGAAGTGGCGAAGTGGTAGCGCCGGGGCGCGAGGCTCGACGGCGATCTCATTCGAGGGCTCGCTTTCCTTCCCATCCGGGAGGACCGAGGTGACGCGGTAGCGGTAAGCCAAGCCGTTGGTCAGACCGCTGTCCGCGAACGTGGTCCCCTCGATCGGCCTCGGCGTGACCCGTTCGAATCGGCTCCCCTCCGGCGCGCGGCGGTACACGCGGTATCCGGCGAGGTCATCCTCCAGGCCCGGGTTCCACTCGAGGAATGCCTGGCCGTCGGCGGCGTCGGCGGTGAGAGCGGAGGACGGCCGCACGGCGGGCGCATCGAAGGGAGGATTGGCCGCCAACGGCTCCGCTGCTCCGCGGCCGATCACGGCTCGACCTTTGGGGCCTGTATCATCGCCCCTTTCCTGCTCTGCCTCGCGGCCCAACGGGCCGCCAGAACTTAGCCCAGGCCTGAGGCCGCCAGGCCGATGCCCTGGGTCTCGCCCCAAGCCCAAGCCCGGCGCCCTGAGAGGGCGCAAAAGTGCTCTGGCGCCCTTTCAGGGCGCGCCTGATCCCGGGGACACGTCCCCCAGGGCATCGGCCTGACGGCCTCAGCCCTGGGCTGGACTCTGCCAGCCCTTTGGGCCGGAGAAACAGGCGTTGGCGTGCTGGGTGTGCGAGCGCACCGGATTGCGGCGGCATTGGGTAAGCGAGCGGTGAGGGATGGGGGCGACTGTCCGCCGGCAGGACGGGATCCACTCTGGATGCTGGCCGAGGAATCCCCGGGGAATCCGGGGATGCCGATCTGCGAGTCCTATCCCGGCTACGGCTACGGCGAACTGAAGGGGTAGAAACGGCAGGGATAATTCCCCCACTGCGCATCGGTGAAATAAGAGGCGCCGCCGGTGAGAGTGTTCGTGGCGGCCGGAAACCAGGCGGGATTGACTAAATTCGTGCGAGCTTCCACAACGAGGACGAGGGCGTCAGAGCTCCGAACCGGGTCGTCTTGACCTCGATTAGCCGGTCCCTGCCGTCCTCCTCGAACGACTGAATGTCGTAACCTAAATGGTCACCTTGTGTCCGGGCGACATGCTCGATACGGTCGGCCAAGTTGCGCTTGCCCGCCCTCTGGAGGCGCTCGAGTTCGAGCCTGATGTCATCCTCGAAAATCTGGTTTTGCAAGGCGATCCGGTCGAGATATTCGGACGGGGTCGCACCATGAGTCAAGGACCCCAAGGCAATGCCATATCCTTTGTGCCGGTCCAACCGGGTTGCCTTGATATAGCGTTGGGTGCGCTTCTGAAAGAAGACGTTATGCTCTCCACCACCGGCGAACACCGGCGGTCGACGCCCGCCAGGACCTAGTTTCCCGTTTTCTTTGGCCCACTGGATGAGCCGCCGCTGCTCTGCTTCAATACGGCCTGCGCGGCTGGCGTGATCGGCATCGTGGCCTGGAGCTGGCGCACCGCCTCCACGCGTGAAGTGAGCGGCTGACTCAAGCGCCCTTCGAGCGTCGGCCAAGGCCGCTTTTCGGTTGTCATTCGGCGTTGCATTTACCTTCACAAATATGGCGTAACCGGCGTCGTTTTGCCAGCTTTTTTTGGCGCCATCCCTGGCGAAAATCAACTAAAAATGGCGCTGAGGAAATCGGCCCGGCCTTGCGCATGCCCCCAGACGCGGCTGGACATTGGCGTTGTGGTGCGGCATTAAGGCACGGATGTGATTAGCCGATGACGAACGGGAATGCTCAGGTTTTGACCAACTCGGGTCCCGCGGCCCCCAACGGAGGATTCAAGCGGGTTCTCTCGCTCTGGGACCTGGTGCTTTTCGGCCTGGCTTTCGTTGGACCGACGGCGCCGTATTCCATGTTTGGCATCGCCACGGTGAAGTCGCAGGGACATTTGCCCCTGGTCTATCTGCTGGCCATGGTGGTGATGAGTCTGACGGCCATCAGCTATGGGCGGATGGCGGCGGCGTACCCGGAAGCTGGATCAACATACGTGTACGCTTCCAAAGGACTGCATCCATACCTCGGCTTTTTAGCCGGTTGGGGCATGATCCTGGATTATGTGCTGATCCCCTTGCTCAGCGTCATCTATGTCGGATTGACGGCAAACAAGCTGGTGCCGCAAGTTCCCTATTGGATCTGGGCCGTGCTGACCGCGGCCGGAATCACGCTGATCAATCTGCGGGGCATCCGCGTCACTGCCCGCGCCAACCTCGTCTTGAATGCAATCATGATCGGCTCACTGGCCTGGTTTGTCCTGGTGGCAGTGCGGGCCCTTTTGGGCGGGGCCGGAGAGGGAGTTTTGTTTTCGTCGAGGCCATTTTACGCCCCCGGGCATTTCGAGTGGAAACCGATCCTGGGAGCGACGTCACTGGCAGCCTTGTCTTACCTGGGCTTTGACGGGATCAGCACGCTTTCCGAGGAAGCGAAGAACGCCGGCAAAGACATCTGGCGCGCCACGCTGCTCGTCTGTTTTCTGGCCGGCGTGCTCTTTGTGCTGCAGAGCTACCTGGGCCAGATGGTGTGGCCCGATTACACCACCTTCAATCCGGTGGAAACGGCGTTCATGGATATCGGCAAGCGGATTGGCGGCAGCCCGCTCTACCTCTGCATTTCATTTGTTCTGCTCGTGGGCGGTTTGGCCAGCGCCATCACGGGGCAGGCCAGCGCATCACGTCTTTTGGTGGGGATGGGGCGGGACGCTCTGTTGCCCAGGACGTTGTTCGCTTATGTCCACCCGCGGTTGGGGACGCCTGTGTACAGCGTAATACTCATGGGCGCCATCCATCTGGCAGGCGCCCTCATCCTCCGCTACACCGATGCGGCTGAGCTCGTCAATTTCGGGGCACTCCTGGGCTTCATGCTGGTCAATTTGGCGGTTGTCGCGCATTTTTTCTTCCGGTTGCGGCAGAGGGCAATCGGCTTGAATCTCGTCATTCCATCGGTGGCTTTTGCGGTCTGTTTTTGTCTTTGGGTAAACCTCTCCGGATTCGCCTTAAGGCTGGGCGCCGGCTGGCTCATGGTGGGTATCCTCTACCTTCTCATGCTGACTCGAGGTTTTCGCAGGAATCTGGCCAGCATACGATTTGAATGAGGATCTCGAAGTGTATGCTCACCATTTAGCGGTTCGAAGGCAGCGCGAAGGCGGGCGAGCAAATCGAGTCGAGTCGCGCCAGTTCCCCTTGCTCGCCCGCCGGGGCTGGATAGACGCCAAGGTCGCCCGCCCAGGCCGGCGGTGCATCGAGCGCCAGCCAACTGACCAAGAGCAGCATCGTGAGGAGTTTCATGGACCAATGGGCATCAGCCCCCTTTGTTGAGAGCGCATCCGAAAAACTCCGGCTTTGGATCTTTGTCGCCGCCATTGTCGCCGGCCCTGGTTGCTCTCTCCATATTCTCGATCATCCGGCGGAGCTTTTTCAAAGCTGTGTTTTGGAGGCGGCGCACCCGCTCGCGGGTGATGCTCAACTCATCCCCCACTTCTTCGAGGGTCTTTGGCGGGTCGCCATCCAGCCCGAATCGCTCGCGCAGGATGGTCTTCTCTCGAGGGTTAAGGGCCTTTACCATCTCTCCGAGCATTCGTATAATGGTCTTATCTTCCAGTTGCTCGTAGGGCGTGTCCGCGTTTTCGTCTGCGATTAGTTCGCCATAGCTGTGCGAGTTCTCCTGGTCGACGGGGGCATCGAGCGAGGCCGGCTGCAAAGCCGCCAGGCGCATCTGTGCCACGCGCCCCGCCTCAGTGCCCAATTCCTCGGCGAGCTCTTCGTCGGTCGGTTCACGGCCCAACTCGTCGCGTTGGCATATCGCGGCCCGGCGCATCTTGGAAATCTTCTCCAAAAGATGCACCGGCAGCCGAATGGTTTTCGTCTGGTTGGCGAGGGCGCGCTTGATCGCCTCCTTGATCCACCAGGAACCGTAGGTCGACAATTTGGCTCCTTTGGACGGGTCGAAGCGTTCAACGGCCTTCATGAGGCCGATGTTGCCTTCGCTGATGAGATCGAGCAGGGGCAGCCCGATCCCTTCGTAATCACGCGCGATCTTGACCACCAGGCGCAAGTTGGCCTTGATCATCTGCTCGCGGGCCTTCTTGTCGCCGTTTTTGATCCGGGCCGCCAGCTCGATCTCTTCCTGAGGGGTGAGCAGTTTAACGCGCCCGATTTCCCGCAGATACAGCGTGAAGGCGGAACCGCCCTCCTGAGCAGAGCGTTCGCCGTCGTGCGCGGCGGCAGCCCAACCCTCTGCCTCCTGTAGAGTGGCCTCCCGGGCCTCTCGGCCCTTCGCGGCTTCCTCTTCCTCGATCAGGTCTTCCGGGTGGGGCTCCTGCTCCTCTCCCAAAAGGGTGGCACCTGCCGCCGTCGGTTCGGCTGGATGGTCCGATTGTTCGACAGGAACGTGCCGATCACCTTCGCGGCGGTTCGCGCGTTCCGCAGCGCGGTGGCACTTATCCACCGCAGGAAGTAAAAACACTTGACGCATCGTGCCCCTATCGTTACCGGGATCGGACCGCTTCGACAATGGGGTTCTTTGCCCAGGGAGGGCCGTTGGAAAAGTCGGAACAGCGGGCGGGACGCCCGCTGAACTCGCAGGCGAGGACGCCTGCGCCACGTAGCGCAGGCGTCCTCGGCTTTCTCTTTTTCTCTTGCGCAGAGCGGTTGGACGCACAAGATACACGCAGATGAGAGGCGCACTTTCAGCAAAGGGCGGCGCCGTTCTGGACTGGTACTGGCAACAGGGGGCCAAGCGCGCCGGTGAGTACGACCTGAGCGGTGCCTGGCTCGACCAACTCTACCAGGTCCGGGACGCGGCCCTGGCGGTCGAGGGGGCATCCGCCTCGGGGCGGCCATGCATGGCCCTGTGGGGACCTTCTCAGAGCGGAAAGTCCACCCTGCTCTCCCGCTACCTAGACGCCCCGGCCCACCCCGACGCCGTCTCCGCCCTCCAATGGGCCGGCGACGCCCCGGTGGCCTTCGTGGGGCGGCCTGATAAACCAGGCTGCGTTCACCTCAATCCCTACAACCAGCAGCGCGATGCCTCGGGCTGCCTCACTCGCTTCATCCTCCGTCGGGAAATCGCCGACCCCCGGCACCCGGTCGAACTCAAGCTCGCCTCGGAAGAGCAATTGCTCCATGCCCTGGCGGCCGGTTACCTGATGGAATGCGACACTCGCTCCGCCGAGGCGCGCGAGACATTCCACGAGGCCGCCGGCCTCGACCACCGCATCGCCGAATTAAAGACCCGGTTTCGCGCCCAAGGCCCCCAAAGCCGCCCAGCCCGCGAACGGCTCCAGGGCGTCCTCAACGTGCTCGACGACCTCATCGCCGCCGACTGGCCGCGCTATCGCAACCTCCGGCCCGATTGGAAGAGCCTGCGCCCGCGCCTGGCCTCGGACCCGCTCTTGCGCACCTGTGGCGCGGGCATCCTGCCCGCGAGCGGCGACGCGCGCGGGGACGCGGGCAGGATGCCCGCGCCACGCCCACGCGGCGACGGCGGCGCCCTGGCGGAGTTTGCGGCGTGGCTCTTCTGGGACGGCCAGCCGGACCTCACGGCCCTGTGGCAGAACCTGCTCGAGCAACGCGCCAAAATCCTCGGCCTGGCGGCAGGACGCCCGATTCTCTGTTCCTATGAGACGGCCCAGCTCTTTCTGGATATCGATGCCTATAGAAGACTGGAGAGCGAAAGCTCTGAGACCGCACACCTCGCGCTTTCCGCCTTGGGCTTTCTGGCGACGGAGCTTGCATTCTGCATCGGCCCCGGCTTGCCCAATCGGTTGTTGGCGGACACGCGGGAGTTCGGCCTGTGGCAGGGATTGGTCTGGGAAATGACCCTGTCGGTCAATGCGGCACTGCTGCCCGGCGATTCACCGGCGGCACGGTTGCTCAACGCGGCCGACCTGCTGGACTTCCCCGGCGTGGCCCTGACCTATCCCGGGGGCGCGCGCCAGCGCCCGGACCAGATGTCCCCCGCGCAATTATTGACGCAGGTCCTGAAACGCGGCAAGACCGCCAGCATGGTGGTCAGCCGCTCGCGCGGACTGGGCATCGACGGGTTCTCGATTTTGAACCGCATCCTGGCGCCGCCGGCGCAGCCGAGCCAATTGCTGGCCGGCATCCGTGCCTGGGTGCGCGCCCTGGGCCAGGCCTGGCCGCCGCCGCCGGACACACTGCCCATCAACCTGGTGCTGACCTTTGCAGCCCGCCTGGTCAACGGCGTGGTCGACAGCCTTGAACTCCAGCGTCCCTCGGCCGATTTCTCGCCGGTGTTCGAGTTCCTCAACAAACTGGGCGACCTGGCCAACCCCCAATGGGTGCAGTTCTTTACCACGACCTATCCGCGATTCGATGAAGGCTGCATCCGCGGCAGCCCTGCCCAACTCGACCAGGCGGCGCGCCTCATCGCCGGTAGCGAGGATTTCCGCCGTCACCTGGGCAGTTGCATGGAGTCGCTCTCGGCCATGATTCGGGGCGGCGGGGCCGAAGGAGAGGGCGGCAACGATTATTTCCTGGATGCCCTTGCGGCCCAGGCCAGGCGCTCGCGCGTCCCGGCGTTGGTGGCTGCCCGTGCCCATGAACTCGAGGAGCAATTTGAAGCTCTATTGGCAGAGGCCCTGCCGCCGGAAGCCGCCGGCGACTCGGCGCGCAGACAGGAATTAGAGGCCTGGGCGCGGGCAATCGAGGAGGCCATCGACCGCGCCCGCCGGCAGCACCCGGAAGCCGACGGGGCGGCCCAGGCAAGCCGGCGGCTGCGCGCCTTGCTCGACGTGGATGCGGAATCGTTGGAACCAATCCCGATAGGCAACCAGAACCCCGACTGGCGCAGCTACCTTGAGCGCCAACTCTTGCGCTGGCGCGAACTGGCCAAGGGCCGGGATGGCGACTGGGCCGACCTGGGCCTGATGGACGCAGCCTCCGCAAGCCGTCGCTTGGGCTACCTGGCGGAGCACGCTCTCTTGCGCGGAAACCTCCACCGCTGGTTGCGCGAAAACCTGGGCCATTTGAACGATCCCCTGGAGGCAACCCAGGCCCGCCGCCTCCTGGCCGTTCGCCTGGGCGAACTCATCTGCTTTGGCGTGGACGGCCGCCCGGCGCATCGCGACTTCGATTCCGCCGATGACACAGCGGCCAATTGCCTGGCCGCCACCATCCAGCCGCGTCTGCGCGGCTATGCCGAACGCGAGCAATCCGACGCCGAAGAACGAAACGACCGCCACTCGCCGCATTACCTGGGATTTCTGGCCCCGTTCTTGAAGCACCTCGATACAGTCAAAGCAGCCCCCGCAACCGCCCGCAAGCCCCAGCCCGGCGACAACGAACTGGCCCGCCTCGCGGCGGGCAAGGATGAATTATGAATTATGAATTATGAACTATGAATTATGAACTATGAATTATGAAATCACTCCTTCCGGCCGGCCCATCTCCTCACACTTCACACCTTATACTTCATACTTCATACTTCCTAATTCATAATTCCTAATTCATCCTTGCCCCTCATGCCCCTCCCGGAACCAACATCCAAAGACGGCGCCCCGTCCCAGGCGGGGTCCGTGCCGGCCGGCGCCGAGGCCGCAGCCCGGCCAGCCATCATCGACCTCTTCGCCGACACCGGGCACCACTTTGCGTTCGTTCCCTTTACAGAGCGGCAGCTCCGCGATAATCCGGAACTGGAGAAGCTCTGCCGCAACAACGATTTTCCATGGTGCGAAGCCCGTGACACCACGGGCACTCCCCTGCGCTGGCTGCGCTACCAATTCGCCCAGCGCGAGGCACAGGGCCTGCCCACCGAGGACAGCGGCGTCCTTCTGGCCATCGAGACCAACCTCGGCAACGCCCACCGCGGCTGGGCGCTGCAACCCGAGGAAACGGTAAGCCCGGCCGAAGCCGCCAAATACGCGCCCGTTGACAAAGTGGCCGCCCCTTATGTTTTCCCCGATGCCACCCGGCAGCCGGCGGGCGGAGTGCAGCGCCTGAGCGTGTATCTGCCCGTAAGCCCAACGGCGCCCCGTGATTCATCGGCCCTGGCCCGCGCGCTGAGCATCGAGCTGGAGATTCACTGGCTGGAATCGGTCGGGAGGATGGTCGATGTGGACCTCATCGTGGATTTTGGCAACACACGCTCCGTGGCCCTTCTGCTGGCCCGCAACCAGGCGGCGCGCGGCACGCTCTCCGAAATCACGCAGCCCGTCCGCTTTGGCTACCGCAAGGAGGAGCCGCAGCCCGCCTTGAAAGACGCCGAAGACCCGTTCGCCATGATCGATTCCTGGCTGGTCCTTCAGGAAACCACTTTCGCCAACCTCGAGCCCCTGGACCACAAGCTTCCGCCTTACCTGCCCCAACCGGTCGAGGACTTGCGCTGGGAGGAGGCATCCACCGGTGTGTGGCCGCTCAAGAAAAAGGGGGAACGCGTCGTGGCCCGCACCTTGCGCCAGCCGCATTCGTTCGTGGAAATGTCCCCGGCCGTCCTGGGCCCCCCGGCCGCCGATATCCTGGCCAACCTCGAACCCAGCGCCGGCGGCAATTACTTCCTCAGTTCGCCCAAACGCTATCTCTGGGACCAGACCCCGGTCGGCGACCTCAGCCACGTGGGTCTCACGTTCTGGACGATGAACGTGCAGCGCTGGCACCCCAACTCCAAAAACGTCCAGGCCGGCAAAGCCTTGGAAAAACTCTCCGGCACTGTCCTGCGGTTTCTGGACCAGAACGGGGCCGATTGGACCCTGGGTGATGAAGGCTCCCAGTGCCCGCCGCCCGAGCGGGCCGACGCGGCGGCTCGCCCGCCCGCCCGTCCCCACGAACCGGCCTATCCTCGAGCCGATGCGCTCACGTGGGCGGCATTGGCCGTACTCGAGGCCGCCTATCGCCAGCTCCAGTCCGCCTCCGGCCGGCCCGCCGGCCAGCCATTCGTCCGCGCCCGGCTCGCCTCGGTAACCGTCACCTTCCCGCCCGGCTGGACAGCGCAGGAACTCGAGGCCTACCGCCGCAAATGGCAAAAGGCCCTCGACATCTTCGCTCTCACCCACTTTGCCGACCGGCGATTAGTCACCGCGGGGGGCGACCGCCCGACCCTTGGCATGGAGCTGGACGAGGCCGTGGCGGCCCAACTGCCGTTGATTTTCGACGAGATTCGACGCCTGGGCGAGCGAGGCGAGAATTGGCTCGAACTGGTCGGGCGCGGTCACGGCAACCAGGCCAAGGCCCGCGTCCTGAACCTCGACATCGGCGGGGGAACGACCGATGTCACCCTCGTCGAATACCAGGACCTGCGCGCGGGCGAAGGCGTCGACCTGGCTGCCACCGTCCTCTACCGCGACAGCAGCACCATTGCCGGAGACGGCCTGGTGCGCCGCATCATTGAATCGGTCCTGCTCCCGGCGCTGGCGCAGGGCCTGGACACCGAGGGCCGGCGCGCCTTTGCGGCGCTGCTGGGGCGCCAAAAAGGCGAGGACCGCGCTCGTTGGAACCGCATCACACGCCAGGTTTTCCTTCCCATCGTCCATGGCTGGCTGGCCGCCGCCGCGCGGGAGGAATCGACGGCTCAGCCGACGCCGACGCCCCGGGAATTGCGCGTGAACCTGCATTTGATCGAGGAATTCAACGCCCTCTGCCAAAATGCCGGCGTGCCCGATCGCTTGCTGGAGCCGGACACGGCCCTGGTGTACTCCCAGGAGCGCCTGGCCGACTGCATACGCCAAAACTTCGCCGGGCTGTTCGGCTCGCTGGCAAAGGTGGTCGAGGCCTTCGATTGCGATTTGGTGCTCGTGAGCGGCAAACCCTCCGAACTGGCGGCCTTGCGCAACTTGCTTCGCGCCGAGTTGCCGCTCCTGTCTCAACGCATCCTCTTCGCCAAGGACGCCTTTGTCGGGGAATGGTACCCCCTGAGCCTCGATGGCCGGATTCATGACGCCAAGACCGTCACGGTAGCCGGCGCCGCGCTTTACCAGGCCATCAAGCGCGGGCTTATGGGCCCCGGCTGGCATATCACCCGGAGGGTCTCGCCTCACCTGCTCACCCGCAATTATTGGGGCACCATGCCCAAGGGCGCTCAAACCCGCTTCGGCACCCTCCTGCTCGCCCCCAACCAGGACCGCAACCAATGCCGCCTCCAAATCGGAGACCGCCTGGGCCGGCGCATGTTGCCCGCCGATACCCGGCCCGAGCCGGTCTATATCCTGCAGTGGCGCGACCGCAACCGCTATCGCAGCGGCGGCGACCCTGTCAACGCACTCCTGACGCTGACCTTGGAACGTGTCAGCCCCTCCGCCTCCGGCACAAATGATGCCGAGCAAGTGCCCCGGGCCGAAGCGCTCCGAATCGCCGCCGTCGACGGACTTTGGAATGGTCAGCGCGTCACCGGCAGCGACGTCGAGCTGGCCTTATGCACGCTCGAGGCCGAGAGCCACTGGCTCGACGCCGGAACGTTCCAGTTGGGGAATTAATATGAATCCTTGGGAAAAGACCGCTCCAATCGAGCCTGGGCGGGGCCGCCCGGCGGGCCCTCCCGGCTCTCCGCCGGCTTCCCCTTTGACCGCCCCTGGGCCGGAGGCGGAAGATGCAGCGCAGAGCCAAACCAACCGATTGAATGCGGAGGCCGTCAAGCTCGTCGCGGAAGCCAACGAGTCGCGCGCCCGGCAACTCCGGGAACTGGAGGACATCCTGGCCCGGCTGCAACAGAACCTCGTCGCGGAGTCCGGACGCCTCAAGCTCCTCGAGGACCAACTGCGGGCGCGCGAGGCCAAGCTCCTCGAGTCCGAAGCTCTCTGCCAGGAGAGCGCAGAACTCAAGCGCCAGGCCCAAAGGCAAGTCCTCGAGCTCCAGGCCCAATTCTGGCCCACCGGCGTGCGCCCCGAATCCTGGCGCCCCTGGCGCGAACGTCTCATTGGCCGCGCCCTCGCCGAGCCTCCGGCCGCAATCCTTCTGGCCCGCCTCCATACCGCTGCCGCCCTGGAAAGCTCCGACAGACCGCTGCCTCTTGAGTTGGTCCGGGACCTTGGCGACTCGATGTACGAGACCTGCCCCGAAGATGCCGAGAAGCTCGCCCAGGCCCTCACCCAGGCTGCCGGCGGCAGGTTCGAGATCAAGGCCGTGCGCGTGGGCGACCGCATCGATAAGAGATTCATGCAGCCCTCTGCCGGCGGCCTGGTGGAAGTCCGCGCCGTCTCCGGCTGGGCCGTCCGCGACGCCGCCGGCAAATGGCAATTCCTGGCCGATGTCAGTTAATGGATCGTGCAAAAACAAATCCCCATAGCTGAATGCCCTGTGTGGAGCGTGAAGCGTGAGAGCGTGCGGAGCGTAGAGCGTGTGGAGCGTGCGGAGCGTGGGAGCGTGGGAGCGCGGTACGTGCAACGATGCCCCCACGCTCTACGCTCTACGCTCTACGCTCCCTACTCCACGCTCCACGCTCTACGCTCCACGCTCTACGCTCCGACGCTCCTCGCTTAACGAACCCATGCCCCTCCAACCCACCAAGACAGGTTTGCTTGCCCGCGCCCAGGAATACCAGCCGTTGCGGGCGTTCAGCCAGACCGGCCGCTATTGGGACCGCGTTGCGCAGCAGCTTATTCGCGAGGGCGGCTTCGCCGAGTTCCTGCCGCCGGTCGAGACGGAAGAGGACGAGCGGGGCAAGTTCGGGCGGTTTCATTGCGATGCCGGGCGCAAGGAATTGCTCGGGCGGAGCAAGCCCGTGGGGCGCCGGGGCATTCCCTCAGAGCAGCTCCAGCGGCTGCGAAAAGCAATCGAGGACTTCAAACTCAAAGCCAATGCCCAGCGCGCCCAACCCCAAAACCTCGAGCTAATCGAGAGGTTTAGGTTGCCCGACATTGCCCATGACCCCGAGCTTTACCGCCTGGCTGGACCTTGGTGGAACCGCCGATTGCAGATCCTCTGGGGCTGCGAGCGAACCTGCGATTCCTCCCTGCCCGCCGCCGCGGCAGCCGGCAAACTTCACGCGGACAACTTCTACAACCTGCGGCGCGCCCTTACCGCCTTGCTGCTGCTCCTGTTGCTGTTTTTGCCCGCCTGGTGGCTCTGCTCGAATTGGTCTCGCCTCGTGAGCCGACCCCCCCGGCAGGCCAGCCAACTCGAGGCTGAACACAAAGCGAAGGAGGCGGCCCAGGCCGCAGCCAAAAAAGCCAAAGCCGACGCCCTCGCAGCCAGGAAAGCCGCCGACAAGGCCAAGGCCACCAACGACGCAACGCGGCGCCCGCCCTCTGAAGGCGCCGCTCTCCCGCCCCTGCCGGGCGCTCCTTCCAATTCATCCTCCGATGCAACCTCAGCCCCCTCCGCGACGCAACCCAAAATCACCTGCCAAATTGTCCTCTGCGGCCAGGAACAACCCGAGGCCGATGGCACCATGAATGTCGCCCTGGAAGTCCGCTCATCCGCCCATCCCCTCCGCCCCGTCCCGGTCGAGGCCTGGTACTATGAAAACCAGTCAGTCACCGCCCATGACCGTCTGGAGGCCAAAATGAAAGGCGGCACCCACACCGTCAAAGCCGTCATCCGCGACGTTTCTGGCAAGCGCGTGGAAATCTCCGCAGCCGTGACAGTCAAGCCCGGCAAAATCATCACCACGCCCGGAAAAGTGAGTGTGAGGCAGAAGTGATGACCGCCATGCGGAATATGCGCGCCTGTCAGAACGCCGCCAGCCCCAGGGCCGCCTTCACCCTCATCGAGCTTCTGGTGGTGATCGCCATCCTCGCGATTTTGGCGGCCTTGCTCCTGCCTGCCCTCAACAAGGCCAAGGCCAAGGGCCAAGGCATCGCCTGTCTGAACAACATCCGCCAACTCATGGTCGCCTGGAAAATGTACCCTGACGATAACAATGGCAAACTGGTGCGCAACGCGGCTTTTAATGGCATAGAACGCTACCGTCCGGACACGGGCGGGTGGATTCACGGATGGCTGGACTATAATGGCGCGAACACCGACAACACGAACACCTTGACTTTGGTCGGGACGGTCGCTGGAGAAACGGCCTTGTTCGGCAAGTACATCACCTCGCCCCCGCTCTATAAATGCCCGGCCGACCCGAGCACCGTGAAAATCGGCGGACGCCTCTACCCGCGAGTGCGCAGCCTGTCCATGAACCAGGCCATAGGCTCCGGCTCAACCGCCAATTGGCTCCCGCCCTCCAACTACATCGTTTTCCAGAAGGAGGGCGACATCGTCAACCCGTCGCCGGCCAACCTGTTGACACTCTTGGACGAACATCCCGATAGCATTAACGATGCGGGATGGGCCTTCCAGATGCATGACCCCGACCAGCGGGCACAGGCCAGGCTCATAGACATTCCGGCCAGCTACCACAACCGGGCCGGCAGCCTGTGCTTTGCCGACGGCCATTCCGAAATCCACAGGTGGCTCGATCCGCGCACCATGCCGCCCATCCATTTCACCAACAACGTCTCCGATGTCGCCACGCCCAACAGCCCGGACGCCGATTGGCTGGCCGCCCGCGTGTCCAGCCGAAGAGACGGAACAAAATCATGGTGGTAGAACCGAATGGCGCGTAGCCTTCGCTTTTCTCTGAAACCTGGACGCCCCGCGGCACTTCGCGCGCTCACACTGCCATCCCACGCCTGGAAATCGAGCTTACAAATTGAGTCGAGACGCACGTTGTCCTTACTCAAGTTCTGCCAGCGTGATGGCTCGTCTGTTCAATTCCTCCAAGAATATCGCGAGACTTGGGCTCCTTGGGCCTTGAGCATCCAACACTGCGCGCCTGCGGTGTCTCTTGCACGCAAGGTCATAGCTGAAGGAGTCCTTTGTTTCTTCACGAATCCACCGATAGTGCTTCGCACTGAGCGCGTCACGCAGTCGGTTGCAGTGGCCAAGCCGAGCTGTGCAATTGACGGTTTGCTCCCCTTTTGCATCACTGAACCACAGGGGCAACACCCAGCATTCTAACTGCTCGACTCCTATCGCAAAAATGAACCTGTCACCATAAGCCGCATAATCTGACGCGCCGATCTCCTCCTTGAGCCGCTCCACGACTTTCCCCACGAAAGCCTCGAGCTTGATCCGCCCATCCGCATTCTGCCTTGGCACTCCGAACCCGGGGTCTTCGGCTACGTCTGTATCAATCTGCACAATAAGGTAGCGGTTTAGTTGGAATGCTTCGCGATATTTTTTCTCCCGCAGGTATCGCAACACGAGAGTCCACCCGCCGTACCGTTTCTCCGCCTGCGGATCGGGATGCTCACGATGTACGTCCGGTTCGCGCTGATGCTGGAAAAATCCGATCAGAATATTCCGCAGTATGGCATGGTCGGTTGGCCCTTCGGTCACCAGTGCAAAATCATGCATACCGAGGTCTCCCTAAAAGTTATCCGGCAGGCCCCCGATTATTCCGCGCACAAATGCCTCTGAAAGGCGCACGGGTAGTTCTCCGGGTCTCTGTGGCTCCGGGGCGCGGACACGACGCGCTACCGTGTGCCCTTCGCTGTTACGCCGCGTTGCGTAAAGTCGCTGTTCTTCGTCATTGAGATCCAATCCGTCGAGAATGGCCGGGTTATGGGTGCTGCAAATCACCTGCTTGTCATGCCTCTTCGCCAGCTCCACGATCTGCTGCATTAGAGTGGAGCACAATCTTGGGTTTAACGCGGTATCGATGTTGTCAATGGCAAAGAACTTCGGAGTGCGCCAACTCATGAGCAGCGCGAAATAGAAGAGAACGTACAGAAACCCTTCGTTCGCGCTTCTCTGGTCAAAGACGGATTTATCACTCGCCAGCCAGCGATCATGAAGCTGCAGAAAGGCTTGATGCGTCGTTGCGTCATCCAGCGCAGTAAATTGGTCAAACCACCCAAAGAGATGGAGGCGGGATTGGAGGTCGGTTAGGCGGTCTTTGAATTTTTCATCGGTGAAGGATTGGAGCAGGCGAAACAGTCCTTGGCCTTTTGTCCCAAGAGGTTGTATCGCGCCTTCTGAAGGCTGCAATCGCAGGGTGCTGTTTTCTGGCGCGTAAATCAGGAAGTCCGCAAGCCCCAGCTTTGTCGAAATCTCTGACAGCGGCGTTACCTTCTGAACTTGAAGCACCAAATGGTCCAACAATGGCCCGATGTTGTCTCGAAACTGGTTCGCTCGATTCTTGAGTTCCGCCTCCAGTTGCTTCGTGTCCTTGGATCCAATTGATGGCGGTCTTGCGAATTCTTCCATTTTGCCGTGGAGCTTCTTAAGAAAATCCTCGTCACTGAAGGCTTTCTCCAGGACTTTGTCCAATTCAGCCTTCTTAAAAGGAGAAGAAACCCGCCACTTGAAAAAGCTACCGTCTTCTTTGCGCGTCCGAGGAAGGACGACAAAAACAAGAGGCTCTTCCTCTTTAGCGCCTCTGATTTTGAATCCAATGCCCCTCTTTTTCGTCGCCTCGGATTCCGTCTCAGGGAAAGCAGACACCATCCAGCCGGGGTCCGTAACCCGAACGCCTCGATGAAAGAGAATTTCATCGTCGAGCTTGTCTGTTGTCGCGCACGACGCGAAAGCGATCGCTTCAAGCACATTGCTCTTGCCGCTGCCGTTCTCACCAATAAGCACTGTCACCCTGCCCGGCCGCAAAGTGATGTCCTGGATCGACTTAAAGTTCCGAATTTGGATTTCAGAAATCATGCGCCGCAAAGCTTATGCGATCCAGCGCCTTGAGGCAACGCCGTTGAGCGGCTCTTCTTCCCTCGGGGCGCATCCGGGCGCGGCCCCCAAGAGGTGCGATTTCCTGCCGGATTTACCTGGCACGGAGCCGGCGTCGACCCCAAATCTGCGTACATCCCCGCTATGCGGGAATGAATTGACATTTTCCCCTTTCCGTCATTATCTCGTGTCCATGAACGCATGCTCTTCATCGAACACCGTCGCGACGACCCACCCTGCAACCCGGAGCGCCGCCTTCACGCAGCAGTCGGCCCCAGATTCCTCGAACTCCGCCGCGCCAACCCGCCTCCCGCTTGCGGGCGGCAGCCCGGATGTCACACGCCGCAAGTTCCTCGCCAGCGCCGGCGCGGCGGCGGTCGGTCTGACGATTCTCAAGCCGGGGCTTGTCGCGGGCGCCGAGGCAAACTCAAAGATCGACATCGGGGTCATCGGCTGCGGCGGGCGGGGGGCCTGGATAGCCGAACTCCTGGCCAAGAACGGCCATTACAATGTCGTCGGGTTGGCCGATTACTTTCAGGACCGGGTCGATGAGGCCGGCAAAAAGCTCAACGTGCCGGCCAGCAAGCGATTTACGGGCCTGTCGGGTTACAAGCGGTTGCTGGAGGAGAAAGTGGACGCCGTGGCCATCGAGAGCCCGCCCTATTTTCACCCCGAGCAGGCAGCGGCGGCCGTCGAGGCGGGCAAGCACGTTTATTTGGCCAAGCCGATTGCCGTGGATGTTCCCGGTTGCCAGTCGGTCGGCGAGAGCGGGCGCAAGGCCACGGAGAAGAGGCTGGCCTTCCAGGTTGATTTCCAGACGCGCGCCATGCCCTCCTACCAGCAAGTCGTTTCCCGCATCCACAACGGCGGCATTGGCAAGCTAGTGACTGTCTATGCGGAGTACCAAACCAGCTTGATGTTCGAGGGGCGTGACGCCGAGTTGCGCAAGAACCCCAGCGACCCCGAAGTCCGGCTTCGGTCCTGGGGCATTGACCGCACTCTTTCGGGGGACGTCATCACGGAGCAGAACATCCACGCCCTCGACGTCGCCACCTGGATCGTCAATGCCAATCCCATCAAAGCCTACGGGCGGGGCGGCCGCGCGCGCCCTTTCCTGGGCGATTGCTGGGACCACTACTCGGTCCTGTTCTTCTTCCCCAATGACCTCATGGTCACCTTCACGGCCAAACAGGTCGGATTCGGGTTCGACGACATCATGGTGCGTGCTCATGGGGAAACGGGCAGCGCGGAGACCAATTACGGCGGCACTTGCTGGCTCCATAGCCGGGACGATGCCTTCACCGGCAAGACCGACGACATCTACCTGGTTGGCGTCCAGCGAAACATGGTGAGCTTCTACGAGAATATTACCAAGGGCGACTGCTCCAATCCCACGGTCAAGCCGAGCGTTCGCAGCAACCTGACGACGATTCTGGGCCGCACCGCCGCTTACACCGGCACCGAGGTTACCTGGGACCAGATGCTGCAAGCCGGCGAGAAGTGGCACTTCGACCCCGCAGGGCTTAAGTCGTGAAGGGGCGAGCGCCGCGGAAATCCAAAAAAATGAACCGCTAATCCACGCTAATCCACGCTAATAAGGAACTTCATTAGCGAGGATTAGCGAAAATTAGCGGTTAAGATTTCGACCTTCGGATTTCGACCTTCGGATCGGATTTCGCGCCTCGCCCCTCGACACCCGACACTTGACACCCGATACTTGCGATGATTCCCTACCCTTTCCGTTGCTCGCGATCTGCGAATGGCTTCTTCTCTGCGGTCTTTGCGTCTCTGCGTTTTCATTGCCCGTCCGAAATCGCCCACGGACCCCTGTCCCAAAAACTCTCTTTGGGGACCTTTGTCGATAATTGGCCAGTCCGACAAAGCTCGCTGATCCGAATTCCTGGCCCGCGAAATCCATAGGCCATGTCAATCCCGACGGCATAATTCAACATGCTGCTATATGGACGCGTCCGCATCAACGCGCGCATCTGAGACCGGGGGCATCACCAGGAGGGTTGGCTGGTTTCGTCCGGTCTTGGCCGCCAGCAGCGCATGGCTGCGCCGGCGCCCCGAAGTGATTGACTGCTCGGTGAGGTCGTTATCCTGCCGCACCGCTTCGCGCAATTCATCCAGGAAGGCCGGCAGCGCCGATTCGACGCGGTTCCAGTTGGGTATCAAAGGCGACCAAAGCGGGTCCTTCTGAAAGGCATCGGTGGCCACTCGAATGGAGCGCACGAAGGTAGTGACGGCGCTTTCTTCCTCATGCCGGAGGTATTTCAGCCCGTTGGCCGCGGCATCGGCGGCGTAAAAGCGGAGCGTATCTTCGGCCTGCCGGCTGTAGGCGCTCAGGAGAGTGTCGAAGAGACCTGAATCGAGCTTGATGCCTTCGGCCGCCATGCGGCGGAAAAAGGACTTCACGATGTCGCAGGCCATCTTGTTGAGGCCCTTTTCGGGGTCGCGCGGAGAGAGTTCCTGATGCTTGTGGTCGTAATTGTTGCACAGTTCAGCCTGGCAGATCGCGCGGGGGGCCGTGTTGCGGAAGACTTCGGCCAGCATGCCGATCTCGAGCGCCCAATCATGCGGGATTCGCAGCCGGCGCACCAGGTCCGTATCCAAGGCCATCTCTCCGGCCAACGGGTAGCGGAACGTATCCATATAGACCAGGAAGGGATGGAGGCCGAGGATGCTCTTGAGGGCGCGGAGCAGCGGAGTAATGAAAAGGCGCATGACGCGCCCATTGAGGCGGTCGGTGAGTCTGGCGTAGTAGCCTTTGCAAAAATCAAAACCAAGCGCGGGATGCGCGATCGGGTAACAGAGGCGGGCCAGGAACTCGCGGTCGTAAGTGAGGATGTCGCAATCGTGCAGGGCCACCATGCGGGCCTTTTCACTGGCCAGGACATAGCCCAGGCACATCCACACGTTCCGGCCCTTGCCTCCGGGACCTGGGCACAGTTCGGCGTCATCGAGTTTGCGGAACAGGGCCTGCATCCGGGGGCCGTCATTCCAAAGCAGCACCGGCTTTTGGGGCAACTGCTCGAAAAAGTGCCGCGCCTTGCGCCACTGCCTCGAGCCGGCGGCGCCGTCAATTCCGACCACGACCTCGCTGAGGTAAGGAACATGTTTAAGCTCCCGGACAATGCACTTGAGGGCCGTGGTCCCGACCTCGCGAATGTGGCAAGGCAGAACTAACGCGATGGGTGTCTCCTGGGAAAACTCCACGAGTTCACGTTCCAGCCGGGACAAGTCGGTCGGACCGAGCCGATGAATCGTGGCGATGGCGCCCGTTTGGAAAAAGTCAGCCATTATGTTCTTGAGACAGCCATGAGCCGCCTTCATTGTCCATGGGAGAATACAGAGATCAAGATGATTCGCGCCTTTGTTTTCGACATCTACAACACGCTGCTGGAGGTTGGACCGGCGCCACCGGACTCCGAGGCGCGCTGGTTGGGTTTGTGCGGAGCGGCATTGGGCCAAGGCCCGGCGCTTTCGTTGGCGGAGTTTGACGCAAGGTGCCAGGAAGCGGACGGTGCGGCCCGCGGAATCGCCGAGGATCGAGGCATCCGGTTCCCTGAAATCTTCTGGCCGGACATCACGCGGGCGGTCCTTCCGGCGCTCGGTTTGCTCTCGCAAGACCTCCTGGATGATTTTCTGTATGAGCACGCCCAGTTGCAGAGAACGGTGCGGTTAATGCCTGGCGCGGGCGAGACACTGGCGGAACTGCGCCGGCGGAGGGCTATCTTGGGGCTTTGCTCCAACTGCCAGCCTTATAGTCTGCGCGAACTGGCGTGCGCGCTGGCTCAGGCCGATCTTTCCATGGAGGTCTTCGACCCACGACTCTGTTTCTATTCCTTTCGAGCCGGCTTCAGCAAACCTGACCCAAAGGCATTCAAGGTTTTGCAGCATGAGCTTGCCGCTCGCCAGGTCACGCCGGCGGAGGCCTTGTTCGCGGGAGATCGCCTCGACAAAGACATCCATCCGGCCCAATCCCAAGGCTGGCGGACTTGGCACCTGGCAGCGGTCCCCGAGGGGACGCCGGGTGGAGACTGGTTCCAGTTCCTGGAGTGGGTTCGGCAAGAAACGGGGGACGAGCCAGACCGCACTCCTTGATGACCTGGGCCGGGAGTTCGAGGGCGTCAAGCTGGCGAGGCTCGGCTTTAATGGCGCCGCCGCCGTAAGACTTGCCGACATAGAGAAGGTTGGCGAGGGTGGCGGGATGGTTCAAGGCCCGCCAAAGGCGCCGAACGTGTTGCGGGTCCTGGTCCCTGGGGTAAACGCACAGAAAACCGGTGAGCGGGACGACGCCGGCTTCGTTGAGCACGAAACGGCAATCCCGTCTTCCCAAGTAGGCAAACAGCAGAGCGGGAGCAGCGCGCTGTTCCATCCGATACCATGGTCTGCGGGTGGCAATCAGGGGACGGGCAGCAAGGCCGGCCTGCTCGGCCTTGATAAGATAAGCGCGCAGGGCTGCGGGCAGCAGACGTTCGGGCGCGCCATCCAGGCTCAGCAGCCAGGTTGGGCGTCCGGCGCTTTCGAGGGCGGCCAGGTCCCGCGCTCGGAGCACGGCGGCCGGACAGTCCCGGGTCCTCCCAATTGCTCGCCGGAAGAACCGCTTCTCCAGGCCATGCTGCCGGATTTGGCTGGAGGTGAGAAAAAAGAACTCGTTGGCGCCGGTGGCAATGCCGCGCACGACTTTGGCAAAGGCCGACAGCGGCACACCTCGGGCGTTGTGAGCGCGCGCCGGGCGGGACAGGCCGGTCGAAACCAATTCCTCCAATTCCCGTTCGCAGGCTTGCACCGCAAGCCCGCCTGCCGCGCCGGCTCGCGGGTCTGCAAGGGCCGAGGAGATGGCGTCGGCCTCAGGCCGCAACACGCGCAGCCAGGGAATGCGCGGGTGCGGCGGCCGGTTCGAGAGGAGAAAGACCAGGGCGTTGGTGTCCAGGCCCGGGAACGGAGCCGCCTCTTCGGAAAAGGTGATGACGGCATCGCATCGAAAGCGCCCGCTGAGACGCCTCCATAAGCGGGCGGAGGAAACACCCTCGCAAACGTCAGCCGGGAGAAGGATGGCCAGGCGGCCGGCGGGCGATAGGGACTGGAGGCATTTCAAGAGGAAATAGACGTGCAATCCCACGCGCCCATCGAGGTTGAAGCCGAGCCATTGGGCCGCCCGGGCTTGAAGCAATCGCTTTCGTCTCTCGTCAAGGCGGTGATGGCGGATGTAGGGGGGATTCGAGATGATGGCCGGATAAGTTGGCCGGAGGGGACTGCCCAGGAAATCACCGATCGTGATGCGCTGAAGCTCGCCCGGCCCAAGGCCCGATTCCGAAGCCCGAGCCAGGACCGCGCCATCCAACTCAAACCCGGCAAAGCTTCCCTGAAATCCAAGGCTCCTGGCGGCGGCAAAAAATGTCCCCGGCCCGGCGGCGGGATCAAAAAGCACCGGCGGCCGTTCGGACAGGACCCAGGCCGCCATGGTCCTGGCCAGCCAGGCCGGGGTCCAAAACTGGCCTTTGGCGCGCAGGGTCTCCTCAGTGGTCCATTTCATAAATACGGTGAGGTAGGCGGCGCGGGATTTTTCGCGCAGGCAAGGCGCGAGCACCGAGCATATCCGCAGCGATCTGTGAGGTGCGAGCAACGCAGCCTGCGCGAAAAAGAACCGCCGAATACGTTACCGTATTTATGAAATGGACCACGTAGCACTCACTCCGCCGCCTGTTGCTGCTTGGCTTTCTTGCTTTCCTCGATGACCTTGGCCTCGGCCTCACGCGGCATCTCTTCGTAATGGCTGAACGCTTCGGAATGGATGCCGCGCCCGCCGGTGAGCGAGCGGAGGGTGCTGGAGTAGCGGTAGAGTTCCTTGCCGGGCACATGGGCTTTGATGACCTGGATGCCGCCTTCCATGTCCATGCCTTGGATCTTGCCCCGGCGGCTGGAGAGGTCGCCCATGACCTTGCCCATGCAATCCTCGGGGATGCGGATTTCGACCAGGAGTATCGGTTCCAACAGGCACGGGCGGGCCGAGGTAAAGGCTTCTTTGAATCCGAAGTAGCCGGCTATCTGGAAGGCGATGTCCTTGGAATCGACCGGGTGCATTTTGCCGTCGTAAAAATCGATTTTCACGTCCACAACTCGGTAGCCGGCGACGATTCCTTCCTCGCAGGCCTTCATGACGCCCTTCTCCACGGACGGCACGTATACGCGGTCCACGTTCTGGCCGGAAAGAGAGTGTGTGAACTCGACGCCGGTATCGCGGGGCCTAGGCTCGATGCGCATCCAGACCTCGGCAAACTGCCCGGCGCCGCCGGTCTGCTTTTTGTGGCGGTACTTGGACTCGCCCCGGCCCTTGATGGTCTCACGGTAGCGCACGCGCGGTTCGCCCAGTTCCACATGCACGTTGTAGCGGCGGCGCAAGTGGTCGGCGATGACTTCCAGGTGCAGCTCCCCCTGGGCGGAGACGATTGTCTGCCGCAGTTCGGAATCCACCATGTAGAGGAACGTCGGGTCTTCGTGGTGCAGGGCGCCCAGGCCCGAGGCGATCTTGTCCTCTTCGCCTTTGACGCCGCTCTTGAGCGAGGCATGGATGTTGGGTTTGGGGTATTCGACTTTCGGGAGTGAGAGCGCCTTCTTGGCCAGGCAAAGCGTGTTGCCGGTCTGCGTGTCCTTAAGCTTGACCACCGCGCCGATGTCCCCGGCGCTAAGCGTGGGGACGCTCGTGCGGGTCTTGCCGTTGAGAATGTATATCTGGCCGATCTTTTCGGTGCTCCGCCGGTCAGTATTGTAGAGTTCGCTGCCGAACCTGATCGAACCGGAGTAGATGCGGAAGAACGAGAGTTCGCCGAACTGGGCCTCGCTCATGGTCTTGAAGACGAAGAGCACGGGGTCGGGGTCGGTCAAGCCCACTTCGACCTGCTGCCCTTCGGCATCGGTGGCCTTGGCCGTGGGGTGGTCCGCCGGCGAGGGACCGTATTTGGCGATGAAATCCAGGAGGCGGGCCACGCCGATGTTGTTTTCGGCCGAGGTCACGAACAGGGGAGTGAAGACCTGCTTTTGCAGGGCTTGGTGCAGGCCGGCCCGCATCTCGTCGTCGGATAATCCACCCTGGGCGAAGAACTTCTCCATCAGGGCGTCGTCGGACTCGGCGATGAATTCGATGAGCTGGCCGTGCAACACCTTGGCCCGCTCGGCCAGCGGCCCGGGGGCGGGGGCCTCGGTGAACTTGCCGCTTTTGTCTGCGGCGTAGGTAACGACTTCACTGCGCACGACATCGAGGACCTGGTTGAAGCCGGGCCCCGGGTTGACGGGCGCCGCCAGCGGGAAGATGCGGTCGCCATACCGCTCGCGGAGCTGCGCCAGGCTCTTGTCGAAATCGGTCTCTTCCTTGTCGAACCCATTGACCACGATGACCTTGGGAATCCCCAGTTCCGTGGCGTACTTCCACATCGCGTCGGTCCCCACTCCAACCCCGTGATTGGCATGAACCACTACTACCGCCAGGTCGCTCACGCGCAACGCTCCCAAACCCTCGCTGATAAAATCCGCATAGCCCGGGCAATCCAGCACATTGATTTTCTTGCCCTGCCAATCAAAGTGCATGAGCGTGGCCGTAACGGAGATCTGGCGCTGCTGTTCGCTCTCATGATAGTCCGATACGGTCGAACCGGCGGGAATGCTGCCCAGCCGGTTGATGACGCCCGCGCATGCCAGCATGGACTCGCTGAGCATGGTCTTCCCCGACGAAGCATGGCCTACGAGTGCAACGTTGCGAATTTCACCAGGTTGATTTTCTTTCATATCAAGTCGCTAACAATTCGGTCAGGTCACTTGTCCATTGGAGCCGATGCTCTCAGACCGGGAGAGAATGTAGTCAATCCGGGGCGTTCGCAAGAGGAGAATGCGGCCGAGGAGGAAGGACGAAGGGCGAAGGGCGAAGGACGGGGCGAAGTGTGAGGCGAAATCCGAAGCCCCGAAATCCGAAATCCGAAATCCGCAGCCGAGGTCGCAAAGCGTTCGGCCATTGGCTCTGCGCTCAATACCGAGGCCAAAGGCGCTGTCCCATTAAGGCGGTGGAAATAAATAAAGGGGGAAAGGGGGCGTTGGCGGGAGGGCCGCCCCCGAGCGTAGCCATGTACCGGACGGACGGGGCGCCTCGGCCTATGGATTACCAAGGGTCGCGGAATGCGACACGTGCCCCGCTCACCTCCCCACCCCCCACCCACCCCAAACTTCGCCAAGTCCGCCGATCAGCTTTCATGCCGAACACAACTGGCTGGAAGCCTGCGCTACGCCTTCCGGTCAGCGACACTCGTGAAATATCCGGGCTAAGCTGCCCATCGTTAGCAGCCTGAGTCGATGCTGTGTTTGCGCCGCATGCCAAACTCGGGCCGTAATGGTCAACTTAAGGCATGACCGCACAAGCCGTGATTAAGCAATTCAAAGCGTTGCCGCCCAAGGAGAGGGCGGAGGTTCCCAGGTTTGTCGTGGAATCGGACGATTCCTGGATTCCCGAATCGTTCGAGCGCGGCATGGCTGACGCGGAAGCGGGACGCTTCGCCGATGTGGACGCCGTTCTGAGTGGCGCGCCACCGCCGTCACGTCGGCGAGCAAAATGAATTACCGCTTCAAGCCGACTGAAAACTTTTCTTCACCCCATTGCGCTATGATTCCGGCTGAGCGTCCAGAGCCAATGGTTCATCATCTCGGCGTTGTTTTTGTCCGTCCAGTGAGCGAAGAGCGGGGCCGCATCGCCCAGCGGCAGGCGCTCGAGAGTGGGATGGATTTCGAGCGTGAAGGAGACCGGGGCGGGGGCGATGCACTCCAGGGCTTTGGCCACAATCCGCCTCAGCCCGCTCAGGCCAAACATGGGCAGCGCGAACCGCCGGCCATGATATTCAAAGGGCAACGGAATCTCGGCCAGAAAACTCAGGTGATCGGAGACTCCGAAAGGGCTGATGGTTGAAAGCGGGTGACCATCGTGCAAATGAAAATGCATTGTCTTACCCAAGGAACCGATGACCCCGATCAAATGCAGCACTGCCGGCAGGGCAGTCCGGACGGCGGCATCCACCTCGGGCATCGCCTCCAGCAAGCCGGGCGGTTGCGATTTGAGCGAGCATATATCCTGGCCGGGATGCGTCATTGACCAGGTCTGCCGGGCCTGCCAAATCCCGACATGGCCCGTGTCGATGCATGCGCTGATTCTCGGCAAGCCGCGGATCTCTTCAAAGAAGCCCGCGAACACGCCCGGCTCCAATCCGGCCGCATACTCGATGAACAACATCGGGCCGCCTTGGGTCTCCTCGAGTCTGCCTTCCATCTCGCGAGCGGCCTGCAGATACGCCCCCGGGCGCGCCGCCAGGTCCGCATGGTCGTGCAGGACCAATCCGCAGACGCGCCCGGCGAGGCGCGAGGCAAACTCCGCTATCCGCCGGCGGCTCGCATCTTCCGCCAGATTAAGCTCTCGCGGGAGATGCACCATCACGGGCGCTTCCGGGGCCGGCCGGAATCTCAGCCCGGCTTCCACTTGCTCAGGGGCGCCCCCATGCATCTCCGCGCCCAAGCCCGCCTGCCGGAATCGCAACCGGGCCAATTCCATAAGGCTGTCATCGCCTTCGATTCTCTTGTCAAAAAGGCCCAGGGTCTTGTATTCAGTTTGCATTGCTGATTGTCTTATCCGGAGACCGTTTAGACTTGGATGCTTCATGCCCCGGCGAAACATCTCATTAACACCGGGGCTTTAGCCCGGTGTAAAAGGGCGCCGGGGGCACTCCAACCGTTTCAACGGTTTGGCTGGGCGCGGGGAAAGCCGTTAAAACGGCTGGGACGGCTCGCCGCTTACGTACACCGCGCTGAAGCGACGGTGTTAATGAGAGACCGGCGGCTGGCCTGCGAAATGTCCGGGTTAGGCCCGGTCGCGAGGACGGGTCTGTTTTCATCCTTCATCCTTTAGCCTTGCCCCTTGTTGCGCGCGCGCCTGCACCAGGTAGATTTCCTTCCCTACTACGGCGCCTTCGATGTCTTGCGGGCCGTCAAGGGCCTCCTCGACCTGGCGTCCAATCCGGGCCAGACGACCACCTAGCTCCTTTCGCGCCGCCGCGTCGCAGGACAACGGGATGCGCGAATAGTCCACCGTCTCGCGCGACACACCCCCGGCGGCAGCCGGCCGGAGCGCCTGGCTGAAATTGGCAAAGGCCAGCATCCGCAGCGTCCCGGATTCCTTGTCACAGACGAAACGATAAGGATTGCCGCGCATGGTTCCGGATGCCAGGATTTCGCCCAGACCTACGGCGGCCTCGGCATAAAGCTCGCGTGGGTTGCCATCCAACGGATTGACCGTGTGCAGGACAAAGGACAAATCGGGCTTCAGCATTTGCTGGATGAGCACCGCCATAAACGCCTGGTCGTGCGGAATGCCCGCCTGTTTTCGGCTCAACGCTGCGCGGGCAGTCCAGAGCGAGGACCACACCGCCCGCACTGCCGAAGCCACGTCCGCCGGGGCTACGTTGGCAATGGAGTCATAAAGCCCGGCGCCCGCCAGTTCCGCCAAATCTTCGCAGTTCGCGCTGGACCGGACCATAAGGCGGTCCCGCGCGCCAAAGTGCCGGCCAACTGTCGCCGCTATCTCGGCCGGGACGCTGACTTGCCCGATCAACTCCCGCAGTCGTTTGGCCGCCCTTGCGAATTCGTCGGCGATATTCCGGTTTATTTCCCCCTGCAACTGCCGGTACTCCGCCTCCAAATCCGGGGCGGCCCGCAGGCCCTCTTCCAGGACGCCGAAGGGGACCACCCACGAGGAGGGTGTTCTGAATCCGGCGTCGGCCCGGCGCGCCAATTCCGCAAGGCGCATGGCTCCCGCAGCCTTGCCGCCGCAGGAGTCCTGGGCAACCCGTTCGAGACCGATGCATGCGGGTCTCGGGGCCAGACGCGCGGGGGGAATGCGCGCCTGGCGGCCCTCCACCCTGGCTGGGGCGGGACCACGGGCGGTTGTCCAGTCGACCTTTTCGGGATTGGCCGTCAATGAAATCACTTGCCCCTCAAGCGATTTAAACTCCTCGAAAACCGCTGCGTCTTCACAAACCACGAAGACCACGCCTGCTTGCCGCGCCCGGACACCCAGATGGGACAAATGAGGCATCTCATGCGCCAGGATGATGCCGGCAACGCCCCTGGGGATTTCCTCGTCGCCTTCCGCCCTGCCGAGCACCGCCAATAGGGCCTCCGGCAGGACCGCGCCCAGTTCCCCCATTTCACGAACCGTCCGCACGCGGCCGACCGCCTGCCCGCTTACCAGCACGTCCCACGGCGGCGATGCCAGTTCCGCGCGCAGGCGCCGCAACATGTCCGCGCCCACCCTGGAGAGCTGGAAGATGAGATGGCCTCGAGTCTCGGCCTCGCAGAAGACGCGGATTGCATTCTCGGCCACGCCCAGCGCCCGTCCCAGTTTTTCGACGCGAGGCTGAAACAGCGCCATGATGCGTTGGCTGTGCCCCTCAGTCAGCCGCACGATGCGGCCCGCCGTCGCCTTCAGGCGCAAGAGTTGCTCGCGGTCCGCCGGGCAAAAACCCTGGCTCCAGGCGCCAAGCTCGGACTCAATCGCCCTGCATTCCTCCGGTTCCACGCTGCTCAGCGCCGCGTTGGCAATTGCCAGGAGCAGCGCCTCCAGCAGGGGCTGCCAGTCCGCCCCGGCGGAGCACGGGGGGCGGAGGTCCGAAGGCCGAAGGTCGAAGGTCGAAGTGGGGCGGGCATCCTGCCCGCCCGCCGGGCGATCCCCTTCCTGACCCAATTCGGGCGCGTCGCCCCCACCACTCTCCCTATCGAACTCGTTGGCCATCAGGCTCAACAAAACGAAAGCGAAGTCCTCCAACCCAATGTCCGCCAGCAGAAACTCCTGCCTCTCCGGACCCGGTCGTTCTTCGGCCGCTGCCAGACAGTGGCGGCGCAGTTCCGTCAGAGCCCTCAACGCGCCCGCTTGCTCCACCAGACCGGTCCCTGACCTATGGAGGCCATTCAAAACAACATTGTTGTTTTGAATGGCCCCCTTTTGACTCAGGAAGGAGCGTATCAAATCGGCTTCCCGCTGGCTCACTTTCGGCAGCAGGGCGTTCAACCGCTCATCGAGCGAACGGGCGCTGAAAAACTCTCGAAGCTCCTCGTGGAAGGTCTTGAATTGTTCAACAAAGGCCGCTGAATAATTTGCGCCGGGGGCGGTGATTCGTTCCAGGATGGCGTTGGCGGTGGCCAGGTCTTCGGGCCCGGCGCAACGATGGAGCTTGTTCTGGAGCGAGTGCTTGATTTCGCGCTTGAGGTCCTGGGGAATGTCGTTTCGGTGCGCAATATCGCGAATCCGGGTCAGTGGCTCCGCCCGTCGAAAGGGCTGGGCCGTCGAAGGCAGCCATGGATAAATCCTGCGGGCGATCAAGACATCGGTCGGGCTGGCCAGCCTGGCCAGCCGCTCCTCAATCTCCAGGGCAATCCGGGAGTGATGGACAGGGCGGAAGTGCCGCCCGTCCTCGGCGCAGGGGATTTCGCCGGTGCCCAGAAACCGCAAATAGGCGGCCACGTCCACCAGCTCTCCCTGTGTCAAAGGCTCGGTCTCGTGCGCCAGGCGGTCCCGCACCCAATCCAGCTTCTCCCGCCAGCTCCGGCAGCGGCGGTCGGCAGCCACGAGGGCATCGGTGAACCCCTGCGGGCCGGACGCCGGTTGAGCCGAGGGACGAGGGGCGAGGGCCGAGGGCGGAGGGCCGGGGGCAGAGGGCCGAGTGTAGAGGGTCGAGGGAATGGAACGTCGTCCCTCGCCCCTTGCCCCTCGCCCCTCGCCCCCCGACAGCATTTGGCACAGCCGGTCGCGCGCCGTGTTGAGCAGGGAGGGCGGCTGCGGCCATTGCTCCAGTATAATGGAGCCGGAATAATTGCGGCTGCGCAATCGCTGGAGCAGCCCTCGCACGCCGGACTCATCCGTTGCGGCGGGTCCGGTGAAGAGCACGAGGTGGCTGTCGGCATCGCCCCAGTTCTCATGAAGGTGGAGATGGAGGATAGGCACTTGCCTCTCGAGCCGATCCACGAAGCCCAGGTAATCGTTATGCGTCGCCGCGCAGAGGTTCGCATGGCCCACGTCCAGGCATACGCCGACGCGGGAGGCGGGCAGGGAAGGTCGTCTCCGGATGCACTGGAACAGCGCATTGAACAGCTCCGGCCCATGGTTGGGCGTGTTTTCAATCGTCACCGCCAGCCCGGCTTCCGATGCCTGCCGGACCAGGGGCAGTATCGCCTCCACGAAGGCCAGCACTCCTGCCTCCTCATAGAGATGGATGTTTAAGAGCACCGCTCCCAGCTCCCGGGCCAGCTCGAGGTCCTCCCGCAGCAAGCCCTGGCACTCCGGCAGCAGAGGATTTGCCTGCAACCGCGCGTGGACCGACAAACGCACCCCCGCCGCGCGCGCGCTTTCTCGAATCTGCGCCCGCAACGGCGCCCCCAGGTCACAGGTATCCCACCCGGCCCCGCCGTGCTTGTCCGGAAACCACTCGAAGGCATCGAAACCGTTGGCCAGGGCGTAATCGAATGGCTCTGTCGGCGTTGCCGCAGCGAAAGAGGTCTGGTTGCCGATCGTAATCATGTCAGAAGCTGTCCACCTCTGGCACCGACAGCGAAAAACTCCGCGGACCTCCGGCGCCCCGGAGGGGCAGCAGGATAATAGCCCAGGGCAAGCGGAGCGCCGCCCTGGGTGAAGGTCGCCACACTCCTGCCTCCCTTTTTTCGAGTTTTGTTTTTCCGGGCTTCAAGCCCGGAAAAACAAAACTCGAAAAAAGGGAGGCATTTACGCAAGGTTCCTTACCCAGGGCGGCGCTCCGCTTGCCCTGGGCTATTATCCTTTGGTCCCTACGGGACATAAGTTTGGCTCGCTCCGCTCGCATATCGGCAAGGTGGATAAAGTCCAGCTACGGCGCCTTGATATAATTGTAAATATTCACGTAGTCCTGGCCGGAGTGGTTCCAGGACCAATCGTAGCGCATCCCGTTGACTATCAGCTCCTTGAAATAGTGGGGATAGGAGTACCACAGCCCAATCGCCCGGTGCAGCGCCGACTCCAGACCCGGCCAGTTGTAGTCGTTAAACACATATCCATTGCGCTCGTGATAGGGCCTGTGCGCGTAATCGGCATCGAAGACGGTGTCGGCCAGTCCGCCCGTGTTGCGCACCACCGGCACGGCGCCGTACTTCAGGCCGATAAGCTGCGCCAGGCCGCACGGCTCGAACTCGCTGGGAACCAGGAGCAGGTCGGCGCCCGCGTAAATCAGGTGGGCCAGTTCCTCGTTGTAACCGATTTCCAGGTGGCAGTCCGGATGGTCGTTGAACCGATGCTTGAGGCGCCAAAAGGCCTCGTCGACGTGTCCGTGAGGGCTGGAGCCAAGCAGGACAAACTGGCAGCCGTGGTCCAGGCAATACGGCACCGCATCAAAGATGAGAGGCACCCCTTTCTGGTAGTCCAAACGGCCCACAAAGGCGACCAGCGGCTTGAAGTCGTGCCTGAGCCATAACCGTTCCCGGAGCGACTGCTTATTGGCGTACTTGTCCTGGAGCGTCCCGATCGAGTAGCGGCGGGCGATGTGCGGGTCCAGTTCCGGGTTCCACACTTTGTAATCGATGCCGTTGATGACCCCGCCGAATTTTTGATGATGGACGTTCAGGATGCGCTGGAGTCCCATGCCCAGGTGCGTGCTCCGGATTTCCTGCGCGTAAGTCGGAGAAACCGTGGTGACGAAATTCGAATAAACCACCCCTCCTTTCATCAGGTTCGCGCAGGCGGGATACCGGTCGTCCAGCAGCCGGTCCGGCTTCATGAGCGCCCCGGGGTTCAACCCCACCTGGCGCAGGATGTGCTCACCCTGACGGCCCTGGTGCGCCACGTTGTGCAGCGTGTAACAGACCCGAGGATGGGTCATTCCCAGACGCTGGTATATCTCGCAGAGAAGCACCGGCGCCAGGCCCGTCGCCCAGTCATGGCAATGAATTACATCCGGTTGCTTGTTGGCCTTGAGCATGAACTCCAGGGCCGCCCGGCAGAAAAACGCGAACCTCTCCACGTCCTGCTCGCAATAAAAACGGCGCCGGTTAAAAAAACTGTGGTGCGAGTGGGGATCGATGAAAAAGCACCTCACCCCATCCACAAACCCGAAATAGACATCGCAATGAATCCACTGGTCATAATAGGGCACCCACAGGTCGCTGTAGCACTTGGCGAGGCCAAAGATTCGATCGTACCTCATGCAATCGTATTTCGGCAGAATCACCTCCACCGCATTGCCGCGAACCGCCAATTCCCGCGACAGGCCGGACACCACATCGCCCAGGCCGCCTACCTTGGCCGCCGGGGCGCATTCCGTGGCTATCATGATTATGAACATAGTTAAACTCGCAACATACCACTGTTACGGCGCGCTGCCACTGGGCTGATTTGCTGGCGCGCTCTGAGGGCATTCTCCTGCGAAAATCGGCCCGACGCAAGAATGTCCCGAACTCCAGGTCCCCTGCCGAAGGGCCGGCGCGCGGATTGAACGGCGAAGGGAGGTGCGCCAGCCTGAACATTTTTTCCGAAAAATAGCTGGAAATCAAGCGGCTCTTGTGCTAAAAGAGAAGGAGCGTATTGTTCTTGATCGGAATTGACAGATTATCGCGGTGATTGGCACGACTGAATTCTCGGTTCCTCACCCATTAGTTGTGCTTGGTTAACAGACATATCCTCTATGTTGTGGTTTTTGCTTTACTAGAGGCCGGTGGTTTGGTTGTCTTAAGAAAATCATGTATCTGAAGAATTTAACTGTCTTGGGATTCAAGTCCTTTTCAGATAAAACGACCCTCAACTTCGAGCCGGGCGTCACGGCCATCGTGGGCCCTAACGGCTGTGGCAAGTCCAATGTGTCCGACGCGGTGCGTTGGGTGCTGGGCGAGCAGTCCGCCAAGGCCCTGCGTGGCGACGAGATGGCGGATGTGATTTTTAACGGGACCGACGGGCGCAAGCCCATGGGGATGGCGGAGGTTTCGCTGACCATCGGGGGGGTGGACGAGGAGCATCTGAGGGCGGCAGGTGTGGAAGTGGCCTACAACGAAGTGACTCTGACACGGCGGGTGTTCCGCGACGGGGGCAGCGAGTATTTCGTGAACAAGACCCCCTGCCGTCTCAAGGACATCCAGCAATTGTTCATGGGCACCGGCGTGGGGCGCACCAGCTACAGCATCATGGCCCAGGGCAACATCACCCAACTCCTCTCCAGCAAGCCCGAGGATCGGCGCACGATCTTCGAGGAGGCCGCCGGGATAACCAAGTACAAAGCACAGCGCAAAGAGGCCCTGCGCAAACTTGAGTACACCGACCAGAACCTTTTGCGCGTGGCCGACCTGGTCCGGGAGGTCAAACGCCAAATCGGCTCCCTGCAGCGCCAGGCCGGCAAGGCGCGCCGCTACAAGCAGCTCTCCCAGGAACTCCAGTACCTCGATACTCAGCTCGCCCGCCACCAGTTTGACGTGCTCCAGGCCGGCGTCCGGGAGCGGCAGGCGGCGGCTGAGGGCCTGCGCAACGAAATCGAGGCCGCCTCCGCCAATGTCCTCCGCTCCGAGGATGAGATGGCGCAACTGCGCAGCCGTCTTTCGGAGCTGGAACATGAAATCGGCCTTTGCCAGCAGCATGGCCTCCAGCTCAAGAGCGAGAGTGACCGGCACGAGAGCCGGATTCTTTTCAACGAGGAGCGCCTTCGCGAATTCGCCTCGCAGAATGCCAAGGCCCTGGCTGACATGACCCAGGCCCAGGAGCGGCGCCGCGCCGCCGAGGAAGAACTCAGCGCGGTCAACGCCCACTTGGCCGCCTCCCAGGCTGCGCTGGAAGAACATCGCCAGGCTCTCAGCGCCAAACAGGAGGCCCTGCGCACCGTCGAGCAAGACCTCCGCGAATGCCAGGAGACCGTGCGTCAGGCCCAGGCGGGCGCCTTTGCGGCCGCCCAGGACTTGAGCCGGCTGCGAAACGAAATCACCGCTCTTGACCTGCAAAAGCAGGGCAACGTCGTCCGGCTCGAGAAGCTCTCGGCCGAGAAAATCCAGCTCGAGGAGGAACGGGTGCGGCTGGAGACCCGGTTGCGGGAGTTCGCCGCCGATGTCGAGGCCCGGAAACGCGCTGCCCAAACCCAACGCGGCACCGTTGAAGAGCGCCAACAGCGGCTTCGCCAGATACAGGAAGAATTGAACTCCGCCGCCAAAGGGCTTGACCAGGCACTCCAGCAGCAGGCTGAAAAGCGGTCGCGACTCGATGTCCTGGAGCAACTCCAGGCGGGCCACGAAGGCTTCAGCGCCGGCTCTCTGGCTGCCTTGCAGCAGTCCCAGTACGTCCTTGGCTCCCTGGCCGACAAAATCCATGTCCCGGATCCTTATGTGACGGCCATCGAAACCGCCCTCGGTCATCACCTGCAACTGGTGCTCACCGAGCAAACGGAGTCCGCCCAGCAGATTCTGGCCGACCTGGCGATGCACAGGAAAGGCCGCGCAAGCATCGCGCCCCTGGCATTGGCGCCGTGCTCAACGGCCCAGCCCGCCACGCCGGCATCTTGCGCACAGGACGCCAAGGGCCGGCAGGATGCCGGCGCCCCCGGCGCGCAAGATGCAAGCGGTATTTCCGCAGGCGGGCCGGTGACGCTGCCGCCTGAAGCCGGCGTTCCGGGTGGCGCCCAAGATGCAGCCGGTATTTCCGCCATCGAAATCGTGCGCGGCGAGGCCTCGGTCCGCCCGCTCCTCGAGCGCCTGCTGGGCAGGACGCGGATTGTGCCGGACCTCAAGGCCGCCACTGCCGCCTGGATCGAGAGCGGCGGGATGTTCGATTACGCGACCCTGAGCGGGGAAATCCTCAGCGCCCATGGCGTCTATACCGGCGGCTCCAGCGCCAGCAACGGCGACGGCAAAGCGCCCGCTTCCATTCTCGGCCGGAAAAACCAAATCACCGAGCTGCAGAGCGCCGTCGTTGAGATAGGGCGGCAGGTGGAGGAAATCAGCCGGCGCAAGGGCGCCCTTCAGGGCGAGCAGACCGAACTGCAGGCGGGCCTGCAGACAGCCCAGACCGAGCTTCGGGCGCAGGAAGTGGCCATCGCCACGCACGAAGGCGAATTCAATGCGCTCAACAATTCCCAGCGGCTGCTGCACCAGAAGATCGACACGGTAGTCTATGAGATCGAGAGCCTGGCCGCCCAGGAACGGGAGGGTTTGGAAAAGCGCGGCGCCCTGGCGGCCAAAGCCGGCGAGTTGGAGGCCCGTGAGCAGGCCCACCAGGGGCGCCTGGCAGAGGGCGCCGCCCGCCTCGAGAGCTTGCGCCAGCAGCGGGACGCGGCCAACGCCGGGCTGACTGAGAGCCGGGTGGCCCTGGCTACCGAGCAACAGATGTGCGCGGCTTATGAGCAACAGCAGCAGTCACTCCAGCAGCGGCTCCAGGAATTGACCCAGTTCATCGAGCAGCGCCGTGGCGAACTCGGCTCCTTCGGGGTGCGGCAGGAACAGGCTCAATCCGAGATTCAGGATTCACGCAGCGAAGTCGAGCGGCTGCGGCACGAGCGCGAGCAGGTAAGCGAGCAGGCGGCCGGGTTTTTGGCCCAAAAACAGGAGCAGGAGGCCGGGATTGCCGCCCGGGAGGAGGCCCTCCGCGAGCAGCGCCGCCGCCTGGAAGACCTCCAGCAACGGCGCTCCACCCTCGAAGTCGAGCTGGCCCAAAAAACCATGGCGGCCCAGAACCTGCGCGACCGCGTCCAGGAGAAGTATCATCTCCGCCTCGATGACATCCGCAGCGAGTGCATCACCATTACCTTTGCCGACGAAGGCCCTCCCAAGGTCCATGTGATGACCCCCGATGAAATGGCCGCCGCCGGCGTGGCGACCGATTGGACCACGGTGGCCGGCCAGGTCGAGGCCCTCCAGAGGCGTCTCGATGAAATCGGCCCCGTCAACCTCGTGGCCATCGAGGAATACGAGGAAACCGAGGAGCGCTGCCAGTTCCTGAGCAAACAGCACGACGACCTCGTCCAGGCCAAGGCCCAACTGCTCGAGGTCATCAACCGCATCAACCTCCAGACCCGCGAAATGTTCAGGCAGACCTTCGACCAGATACGCGAGAACTTCTGCGCCATGTTCGCCGAGGTCTTCGGCGGCGGCAAGGCCGACCTGCTCTTGACCGACGAGAACGACTTGCTGGAGAGCGGCATTGAGATCGTCGCCCGCCCCCCCGGCAAGCAGTTGCAGACCATCTCACTCTTGTCCGGCGGCGAGCAAACCATGACCGCGGTCGCCCTTCTCTTCTCCATCTACCAGGTCAAACCGAGCCCGTTCTGCGTCCTGGACGAATTGGACGCGCCGCTGGACGAGGCGAACATCAACCGGTTCGTCCACATCCTGCAGCGGTTCCTCGCCCACTCCCAATTCATCGTCATCACGCATAACAAGCGCACGATCAGCATGGCCGACGTGCTCTACGGCGTGACCATGCAGGAGCAGGGCGTGAGCAAGATCGTGAGCGTCAGGTTCCACAAATCCGCCGAGGGCCGGAGCGGCCAACAGCCCCCCTCCCAACTCGTGTCCGCCGCGCCCGCTCCCCAGGGCGACGAGGCCGATGCGGATGTCGTGATGGCGAAATAGGCGAATGGCGGGAAGCTCATGAAGCAACTTGAGAGTTTTACGGTGGAGCAGTTTCGAGGGCTGAGGAACCTCGACATGCAAGGGCTAGGGAGGATCAATCTCCTGGTGGGCGCAAACAATGCCGGCAAGAGCAGTGTGTTGGAGGCGTTGTCCTGCTATTGCCGTCCCCTGGACGGTTTTCACTGGCTGGAGACGGGCCTCAAAAGGTTTGACCGGACGCGCGGCGTGTCGCGGATTGAAGCAGTAAAGTGGTTGTTCCGCCAGTCCAGCAGCCCGTCGCCCATACAGTCCTACGAACGGGGCCGCGCCATGATGCGAAGTTCGGGAGGGTATTGCATCGAAGAGTGCCGGGCTGAATTCGAGGAGTTTGAGGCCATACGGAGGCGAGAAAAGGGCTCCGCAGCGCAGGAAGTGGTTGAAACACTCGCCGGGGATGTCAGTGGGCAAGATCCGGGATTAGGCCGGCGAGGGGCCGAACTGCGGCTGCACGTCAAAGCGGGAAGCAACGACCCATTGGCGTACGTGCCCTCCAGATCCACCAGGCTCGACCGGCAGCTTACGATTTGGGATGATAGGACCATCATCAAGCGCCGGCCTCGGGACGAGATGCTGCTCTCGCTCCCAGTAGAATTGCTCAACGCTCGCCAGATTCAGGCAGATTCCGCTTCTGCGGAGAAATTCTCTGAGTTTCGAAAGCTGGGGCTCTATGCCGAAGCCGTTGATATCCTCAGGCATCTGGACGAAGGAGTGCGCGATGTCCTGGTGCTCGCCGAGAGCGGTGGCATCGGGAGACTTTACATGGACCATGCGCGGACCGGCATGACACCCCTTAGCGCCTGCGGGGATGGCGTGCGTCGCTCCCTGCAAATTGCCATGACAATTCCACGGGTGCGGAACGGGATTCTCTTGGTGGACGAGATTGAATCGGCGCTGCATGTGTCAGCGCTGGCAAGCGTATTCAGGTTGTTGGCGATTGCCTGTAAAGAGCATAATGTTCAATTGTTTGCGACCACACATAGCCTCGAGGCAGTGGACACCATCCTTGAAGCCTCGCTGGTGGACAGTCGAATTGACCTGGTTTCCTATCGCTTGGCAAGCGCCCCGCAGGGCACTACGGTGCGCCGGCTCGATGAACCGACGCTGGCGACGGTGCGTAACGAGCTTGGCCACGAGGTCCGATAATGCCTCGCTACGCGATCATCGGAGTTGAGGGGCCGCACGATCAGGCTTTTGTGTCAAAGCTGCTTATCGGACTTGGCTTCCAAGATTTCACAGGGAGAGCAGCCGAATTGGATCCGTTTTGGGAAACACTCAAACCCAAGTACCCCAAGAATGGGAGGCTCTATGTGAGGATGGATATGCCCTCCATTCTTTTCACGGCCGATTTGTCCATAGCGGTTTATGCGGCGGAGGGATCGGGTTTGAAGGATTCTTTTCCAAAAGCCTTCGTCAATCACCCGCCTTACCGCGTTCAAATAAGCGCTTTTGGCATCGTGGCTGACGCGGACACGGCCGGACCTGCCAGGGTTGCCGCGGACTATTCGGCCATCTACAGAGCTCATTTCCCCAACATCCCCAATCGGCCCGGAGTAGTGGACCTGTCTGCCATCCGAACGGGGATTTATGTTGTGCCTGACAACACCCAACCAGGTGTTTTGGAAACGTTGATAATACCCTGCGGTGCTGCGGTATATCCGAAACACATGAAATTGGCGCGAGACTACTTGAACGGATTCGCCGCCGCCGATAAGGCACATTGGAGGAATTTCGATGATCAGAAGGCGCTCGTGGCTACAGTCGCCAGCGTCCTGCGGCCGGGGCTTACCAATACTGTCACCATCAAACACGATTCGTGGCTCTGTCCGGCAACCGCCGCGCAGGTTCAGCCTTTTGTGGATTTCTTAAAACAACTCCTGAGCCTGCCATAGCTTGCACGAACCGCTGCCACTAAACCCGCCCCTGGACGGCGCAAAGGTCAGGCTGAGCTTCGGACCGCTCAAGCACTCTCCGAAATCCTCTTTTTCGTGTTCTCGTACTCCTGCTCACTGATGATTCCTTCCTGGGGCAACTTTTGGAGGTCGCGAAGCCGCTCATCGCTCCGGTGAAAACAGAGCGTTACCGCATCCGCATGGGTCCCGGCCTGGGGCCTCGGGAGGGGGCATTGCGCCCCAGGAGGGCGCGAAAGTTGTCCTGCTCGATTTCCTCCATCTGTCTGCGCTTCTCGGCGAAGTGCTCGTAGCGCTTCATCTCGGTCTCCGTCCAGGCGTTGGCCTCGATGTAACTGCCGCAGTAGGGCACCAACAGATCAATCCAGCAGGCAAGTTTCTCGAGTTCCTCGCGGGAGAGGCTCTCCTGTTTATGTCCCTTTTCCAGGAGCGTGAGCAATTGGCTGCGGACAGCCCCGGCCGAGCAGGGCGGCAGGGCCTCGGGCGGCGATTGAGCGCCAATCCAATTGACTACGCGCCCCCCGCACTCGCCCCGAAAGGGGCCCAATGAGCCGGCTCCCCCGTCCCGAGTGGATTGGGTGAGAATGAGGTAGGCGTCGCTCCACTTTCGTTTGGCGCTTGGGTCCACGCTCGCCTCTCCCAGGAGGCTGAAGGCGAGTTCGTCCCGGGTGGCCGGGGCAGAGACGCGCGGGGAGGGGGCTTTCCCAAGGAGCGGGCGCGAAGCCGTGCCGCCAAGCAGCGCCTGCATCGAGGCGCGGTCGCGGTGACATCGGATGCAATGCCGGTCCAGGATGGGCTGGATTTCCTTGGGGAAACTGAACCCGCGCGGCGGGCCATAAAACGGCTCAAGCTCCTGCGGACCGGCTTTCATGGCCAGGCTGAATCCGTGGCCCTCGGTTGGCGGGGCGGTGTTCTTGTGGTCGTGGCAGCCGACACAAGCGAAGTATTCGCCGGGCTGAAGGGTGCTCCAACTGCGCATGGTCTGAAGGGCGTAGCCGCGCTCGTCCAAGGCCTGGAAATAAACCGGCACGCGGGCCGGCACGGTGAAAAGAGCCGAGCCGTCCTCATAGACGGTGGCCTGGCCAAGAACGGTCTTGACATCCCAGGCGCCGTTGCCAACGGCGATGGGAGTGCATACCAGGGCGCCGCCGCCCGGACCGGCGTTGCCGTTGTTCCCGATGCCCGCGGCCCGGTACTCGAGGGCCACCACACGCAGCTTCCTGACCGTCCCGCGCGGGATGCCGGCCAAGCCGCGTCCGGCATAGATGTCCTGCATATAGAAAGAAGGTGCCGCTGCCCGAGGTGTAATCAACGCGGTTGGCCCACCGGTGGGCGCGCGGGCGGGCAACCAGGGGCGCCGGCTGCGTGCAAGCGACTCGCGGGTCCGAAACCAGCAACTCGCGCCGGCCCGCCATGTCCATCCAATAAACGCCGAACGCCGCATCGCCCCCGCGTCCTGGCGGTCTATCCCACCCAAGGGGCGCATAAGCCACCAGGCATTCCTCGCGGCTCAGCGGATATGGGTACTGCCAGAGTTCCCCCTCCTGCCCGTAGGCATCGATGCGCTCGGCCGGCGTCTGGCGGACTGGGGCGACGAGCTGGACGCCGCTGTTCCCCTGGCGGCCCCGGGCGGGGTCAATGACCGCCAGTTTGCCCGCCTGCGTCGTATGGTGGCCGCACAGGATGGCCAGGACCTGCTGCGAGCCGGGGATGCCCCGCGCATGGGCGATGGTGGTCGGGAACCAGCTATTGTTTCCGTAAAATGCGGTTTGCCCGGTGCCGTCCGCATACATCTGAAAGAGGGGCTGGGCGAAAACCTGGCCCCGGTCATTGTAATCCCATCGGGTATAAACCACGCGGCCATCATCCAGGACCTGGGGATAGAGGGTGTGGACCTGGTCAAAGCCGAGGCGGCGCAGGAATCTGCCCTGCGGGTCGCAGGTGTAGAGATTGCTGACCTCCGTCCACCAGCAATCCACCGTCTGCACGCAACGCGTCGAAGCAAACATGATGTCGTCGTTCGGCAGGTACGCCGGCTCGTAGTCCGCAAAGCCCAGGCCCGAAGTAATCTGCGAAACCTGGTTGGACGCTACGTCCAGTTCGTAGAGGTGATAGTCATCCTCGTTGAGCGACTTCTTCCACGCGAATAATACCCGGCGGCCGTCCCAGGACACCGCCGGGTCCCGGATAGCGCCCCCGGCATCGGAGAGCAATGTCCGCACCTTAAGCCCGTCCAACTCCAGGGCGCACAACTCGGCGCCCGGAAGGAAATGGCGCTCGTTTTGGGCGTCGGATTGGCCCTCGGTGTAAGCGAAAAAGGACGGGCGAATCGTGCGATGCTTGACAAACACAATCCGCGGAGCTTGGGCCAGCACCGTTTGGAGCCGGCGCCGGCGCCTCTGCTCGCACGCCCTCGCATAGAGGTCCCACCAGCGCCGGTCGCTTCCGGGGACTTTATCCCGCAACAATCCGCTGGACTCCTCCCGCAACGACCGGCCCGACTCGCCGAGCTCGGCAGCGGCCTTCTCAATCATTTGCCTTTCCAGGCCCGTGCCCCCGGCCGACTCGAACCACCGCGGAAAACCGGCGCCCCCGTCCTGCATGGCCCAATCCCACTCTATCGGGAAATCGTCTTTGACCCGGAACCAAACCGCTGCCTCCGCCCGCGCCCGCTCCTGGGCCGGAAGCGACGCTGCGCCGAGGGCTGTCCGCGACGCAATCATGGTCTGGGCCCACGCCGCCTCTTTGACGTAAGGGTCGCCCGCGCACGCGCGCGCCGCCACGGCGAGGGCAACTGCAAGACGCAAATACATTATTCGTTTATAACGGTTGCAGCAGTGTCAGGTTTCCTGGGGAATTCCACAAACCGGAAAAAAAAGATATTGACTCTAACTACCACCATGGTAGTATTACCTCAGTAATTGATACGGCGTTATGTCCAAGTCCAAGATTCATCGCCTCGGCGAACGGCAACTGGAAATCATGAAGGTGCTCTGGGAACGGGGCGAGGCGACGGTGGGCGAGGTGCATGAGGTCGTGGCGGGAGAAGACGACCTGGCCTACACGACGATTGCGACGATGCTGCGAAAAATGGAAGGGCGGCGGCTGGTGTCGCACCGGCTGGAGGGACGGACCTTCATTTATCATGCGCTGGTGAAGGAGGCGGCGGTGTCGCGGGGCATGTCGGATGACCTGGTGGATCGCTTGTTTGCCGGGAGTCTGGCCGACATGGTGAGCCACCTCTTGCGCACGCGGGAGGTCAGCCGCGAGGAATTGTCCAGGCTGGAAGAGCTGATTGCCGAGCGAAAGAGGAACGGATGAGCGCGAATTCGCTCCAGACTTTTTGGCTTCCGCTGCTGGCGCTATTGGCGGTGGAAGTGGGTGTGATTGCGGGGCTGGTGGAGGTATTCCAGCGGTGGAGTTCTTCGGCAGGCTGGCGGCGGACCTTCTGCCAGGCGGGGTTGTTGGCTGTCCTGGCGTTGAGCGTTGGCGAACTGTCCGGAGCGGCGCGGTTCGTTGCGGGCTGGGTGGTGGGGGCGGCGTCTCGCGAGCCCACAGGGCGTCTCGCCCTCGAAACTTCCGCGGCCCGAGGCAACGGCGCAGGCTGGGATGGGATGCATGGGAGCGAGGGGAATTATGGGCTTGCGACCAACCGGACCCGAGGCAGTGCAGCAGGCGTTTGGCCTGAAGCAAGCGCCGGCAAGCCGAACGAGCTTTCGCTCGGGCCGCCTGGGCCGCAACTCGCAGGGGTTCCGACAGCCGAGGGACGAGTGTCGAATGTCGAGGGGCGGCGCTTGATTCCCTCGACGCTCCACGCTCCACACTCTACGCTCCACGCTCGCCCCTCGTCCCCGCCAGCGCGGTTGCCCGCTGGTTTCTGGGTTGTCCTGGCTTGGGGGACGGGTGCGCTGGTGGTTGGAGGACGGGTCTGCTTTGCGCGTTGCGTGTTTGTTTTGTTTCGATTGCGGCGCCGCGAAACAGCGGACAGGGCGCTGGTGGAGCGGATGAAACGGATGGCGCGGACGCTGGGGCTGCGGCGGCGGGTCAGGCTGATGGTCTCGGCCCGGTTGACCGGCCCCATTGCCTTTGGCTGGATTTGGCCGAGTGTGGCGTTGCCGTCGGATTTTGCGGCGGGATTGGACGGCATAAAACAGGATGCAGTGCTCTTGCATGAACTGGCGCACCTGGCGGCCCACGATTCGTTTTGGAGCCTGCTGGCCGACGCGGCGACGGTGGTTTTGTGGTGGCACCCGGCAGTGTGGCGGCTGAGACGCCAATTGCAGTTGGCCAACGAATTGGCGGCTGATGAGGCGAGCCTGCTCGTGGCGGACGGGCCTCGGGTGCTGGCCGAATGCCTCGTCCAGTTTGGCGCGCGCCTCCTCGAACGGCCCGTCGCCGGCCAGATACCGGTCACCGGTTTCCGCTCGCACCTCGGGCGGCGGGTCCAGCAGTTGATGCGCCTGGAGGGCAGGACGTGGTCGCCCCCGCGCCGTCTGCCGGCGGCGCTGGCCCGAAGTTTCGGGGCGGGGGCAACGGCCGCCGCGGTTGTTCTATGCACTGCCTGGGCTACGCCCCGGGAATTAACGAAAGGAGACAGCATGAAAACCATCCAACAAAACTGGAAACAATCCCTGGCCGCCTTCGCATTTTTGGCGGCAATCAACGGGCCGGACGCCGTCGGGCGCCAGGCCCAAAGTCAGCCGACAACGCCCGCCCCTGTGGCCTCGGCGGCGCCGGCGGCCCCGACCCCCGGCGCGGCAAAAGTCTTCGACCTGACCAACGCCGATGCCCAACAAATCCTTCAAGACCTCTTCGAGCGCTCCGGCAACACTCGATCCAGCAACCACAGCAGGTTGATGCTCAGCACCGCCAACCCCCTGATCGAGGGCGCCATTCAGAACACGACCCCGGCGGCGGTGAGCGGCGTCCTCGCGGCGTCCGCCGTGGTGCCAGTCTCTACCAACCGCATCGAGGCCAAGCTCAAATCAATCGTTCTCGATGAGGTAAAGCCCATGGAGAACCTGCCGCTGTCTGAGGTAGTCAAGATACTGATCGACCGGGCGAGAAAGGGGGACCCTGAGGGGATCGGGGTGAATTTTCTGATGGATTTCAAGCAGCCATCCACTCCGGGGCGCGGGGCTGGGGTGGTTGATCCGGCGACGGGACTGCCCGTGGCTGGGGCGCCAGTCGAGACCGTTGACCTGAATAGCGTCGGCATCAGAATCCCGTTCCCGTTACACAACATTACTCTTTGGGACATGTTGAATATCATGCTCAAGGCATCGGACATGCCGATACAATACACCGTGGAGGAATATGGCGTCCTGTTCTCACTCAAACCGCAGACGAGCACGCCGGAGCCGAAGCCTGTCCCGGCGGCGGCCCCGGAGCGGCTGATCGTACGCACGTTCAAGGTGGACACCAACACTGTGGTGGCTGCGCTCCGGGATACGTTTCAGATATGGCCGCCGGGCGCCGATGTCCGTGAGGCAGCGGCAAACGGCCTGCGGGAGCTAATCCGAAAGGTGGGCGTCATAAGGGAGCCGGACTCGTTTTTCTATAACGGACAGACTGGGGTGTTGATGGTGCGGGCGAGCCGGGAAGACATGGAAGTGATCAGCGCGGCCATGGAGACGCTGACTGGGCTGGAGCAGAAGCGTGATCCGCTCCAGCCCGAGGCGGGGACTGGCGCGCGCCAGCAGAAAACCGATGTTACCCTCAGCTTAATTACCGAGCAGTTCAAACAGCAGGAACAAGAGGTCAAGAAACAACAGGAACGCCTCCAGAACTTCCTCGCCACCAACAACGTCGTGTTCCTCCAGGAGCAGGGCAGCAGCGCCGGCGCGTACGCGGCCAAGCTCAGCAAACAACTGGCCTCGTTGCGCACCGAAATGAAGCTGCTCGAACTCATCACCCCGGAGCAACTCACCCAGGCCGGCACGTCTCGAGTCGCTCCCGATGACGATTCTCCGGCTGGCCAGGGCGCGGCCAACGAACTGATGAAGACCCTGGCGGGGCCTCAGGCCGACTTCTTCCGCGCCTCCCAGCAAATCCAATTGCTCCGGGCCAAGCGCGAAGAACTCCTCCAATCCCTCCGGCCCTCTCACCCGAAGATCCTCAAGCTCGACGAAGACATCGCCGAGCAGGAGAAAATCGTCGAGGTCTTCAAGCGCCAGAGCCTGGCGCAGATGGCCAACCGCCGCGAGGCCCTCGCCCTCCAGATTGCCAACCTCGAGGCCTCCGCCGCCGAATGGGAACAGAAGGCCCTCGACGCCAGCCGGAAAATGGCCGACTATCAACGCATCCAGGATGATGTCAAGCGCGCCCAGGCATTGTACGAGAAACTCCTGGGGGCCATCCAGCAAGTGGATGTCAACCGCGCCCCGCAGCAGAGCGGGCGAGGCAAACCTACGTCGTCGGCCAGGTAAAGCTGAGCGGGCCGCTGGACATTCCGGACGGCGAGGTCTTTACCGTCAGCAAGGCGATCCTCAAGGCCGGAGGCTTCAGCGAATTTGCAGACAAGCACCACGTGAGGCTCATCAGGGGCGGCGCCCACGGCGAAGCCAGCAAATACTCGATACTTAGTGCTTGGCGGGGAACGCCTTCGAGCCGTGCCCGCATGGGTCCTTGTGGGTAAAAGTCGCGCGAATGTTCCTGAGAGGATGGATCGAACTGGCCTGCCGTTTCTATGCGAAGGGCTGGCTCTCGCTGGGCCAGGCCGCGCGCATGGCCGATCTCGACTATTACGCCTTTGGCGTCGCTCTCGCCGACCGCGGCATTCCCCGGCAGTACGGGTTGACCGAGGCCCAGGAAGACCTCGCCCATGCGCGTCGTCAGTAACACCTCGCCAATTTCAAACCCCGCAAGTGTCGGCAGACTCGAGATCCTCCGGCGGCGGTATGATTCCGTGCGGATTCCTCCCGAAGTCGCCGCTGAACTGGCCGCCTTGAGCCATCCGGCCGGCAAACAGCGCGTCGAGGCAGCCGTGTCCGACGGCTGGCTCGTCGTGGCGCAGCTTGCGGACATCCCGCCACTCCCACTTCCGTTCCCGCTGGATGACGGCGAAGTGGCGGCCATCACGCTCGCCTGCCAATTCAAAGCTGATGTTCTGTTGATCGATGAGAAGCTTGGACGTGAAGCGGCGAGGCAGATGGCGCTATCGGTGGCCGGGGCGCTTGGCGAGCTTGTCCACGCGAAGCTCGCTGGCTGGATCCCGAACGTCACAAACGAAATCCGCCGGCTTCGTGTCGAAGCCGGCTTCTTTGTGGACGCTGAGGTGGAACGGTTCATCTTGTCGCAAGCAGAGGAATAGCCCGCTGTCTTCACTCTATCTGCCCTCTCTCCTTGCAGGGGGCAATTACAAAGCCGGGACTTCTTTCCATGCCGGGCGCATCCGGACGCAGCGGCGTCTCGGCAGAACGCCGCTGATCTCCTTCTTTCCATGCGTGCGCAGACCAGCCTCCCCGAACTGGCTTTGTTGGGCAGCCAAGCCCCCCTCACCCCGGCCCTCTCCCCGAGGGAGAGGGGAATCCTCGTCAACCGGTCGACAAATCCAGCGGTGTGGGAATGTTCGAGAGCCGGCCCTTGCTTCCCCCCTCCTCGGGGAGAGGGCCGGGGTGAGGGGGAACGGGGCACCGGAAATGCAGCACGCGCTCGGAAACAGATTTGCGCCCATCTTCGACCCGAAACAAGCTCGACTTAGCGCCATTCGCACTTCCTACGCGCTCACGCTCTCCACGCTCCACCCGACCTCCGCTACGTCCCTTCGAGCACCGGGCGAGTCTCCTTGTGCGAGGGGGCCAGGCGCGTGACGCTATTCATGAATTGGACGCGGACTTTGTTTCCCTCGAAATGGCAGGTGACGGTGTCATGATGGGGGGTCTCCTGAAAGCGCCACGTCATCTCGAAGGTGTTGTCGTCGCGCCAGGTGCCGCCGGCGGCCACTCTTGATTTCGGCCCCAGGTCTCCCGAGGTCAGCTTGGGCGGAGTCCCCGGCATGGAGGTCTCGCCTTCCACCCATTTCTCGAGGCCGCACGTGATGGTGTATTCCCCTTTCTGGTCTCTCAAAGTGAAGAGACACGAGTCCGTCCGGAAATCGAACGTCACCGCCTGCACGCCCATCGCATTGGTTTGCATCTTGAAACTCCGGCCCGAGACGGCGGCGGCCATGGGGCAAGAGGCCCTGGCTTTGGGGGGCAGCAGGGCCAACGAAGCCAGCTTCTCCTGCAAACGCCGGTGCGCGGGCGGGTCGGCGGGCAGGGCGTCCGCCCTCATCGCGGGCAATAAGTGCCGCCAAACCAGGTCCAGCTCGCCCTGCATATTCGGGGTCTCACTGGTAATGGCCAGGACGGCCTCCTGCTCGGGCATCACGACCGTGAACTGGCCGAAAGCGCCGTCGCCCCGAAAGGCATTGTGCCGGCAGCGCCAGAATTGATAGCAGTAGCCCTGGTGCCAATCGCTCGTCTGCTTGAGCGTCTCGAGGCCGGCCCCGGTGCCCGCGGGCTGCTGGATCTTGAAAGAAGTCGCTTCCTCGATCCAGCCTGGCGGCAGGAGTTGTTTGCCGTGCCAGGCGCCCTTTTGCAGATACAACTGCCCGAACTTCGCCAGCCCCTCGGTCCGGATGCTCAAACCCCAGCCCCCGGTGTTGATGCCGCGCGGACAGGTTTCCCAGGTCATGCCGGCAATGCCCAGCGGCCGGAAAAGACGCGGCTCCAGGTAATCGATGACTTTCCGGCCCGTCACGTTCTGCACTACCGCCGAGAGCATGTAGGTCGCGCCGCTGTTGTAGAGAAAGGCGCTGCCGGGGCGGTTCTTGATCGGCAATGAGAGGAATGTGCGGACCCAATTATCAGTCTTGGTTATGGCCGAAGTCGAATCTTCGGCGTGGCCAACGGACATGGTGAGCAAGTCCTTCACGCGCAGCGCGGACAGGTTCTCGCTCGGGGTGGCCGGCAGGTCCTCCGGAAAAAAGGATGCCACCCGGTCCTCGACCTTGAGCCTGCCTTCCGCCACGGCCAACCCCACCGCCGTCGAGGTGAAGCTCTTGCTGAGCGAATACAGCGTATGATTCAGGTTGGGGCCGTAAGGCGACCACCAGCCCTCGGCGATGACATGGCCGCGCCGGAGCAGCATGAAGCTGTGGAATTCATGCGGGCCTTGTTCGATGCCCTCGAGAAAGGCCAGGACAGCCCCCGAGGGCATCCCTTGCTCCTCGGGCGCGCTGCGCGGGAGCTCGGCTGCGGACCCGTCCTCCGCCGCCAGGCATTCCTTCAAGTCCGCGGCCAGCCGAAGGCCGGCCGCACCCAAGCCGAGTTGTTTGAGAAAGGCTCTCCGACAGTTAATCATAGCGCATCAATCAGGACGTTGCTGTGCAGAAGCCACGTGCGTCATTGGAATATAATGCCCCCAGGTCAATCAGAAGCAAGCGCGGATGCGCCTTGGGAGTTCCGCTACCGCCCTTCCTGCCAGACGCCACAATCAAACGAGCACTCGTTCCCGCTGGGGAACTTGATTGCCACATAACCACGAAGCTCGACTCGGCGGGCCTTGCCGCGGTTCTCCACCTGGGCCCAGTACAAATAGAGGTTAGCCCCGCTCAGCCATCTCTTGGTGCGAGCGGACAATGGAGAAACCTTCTCCAGGTCCCTTTCTGTGACGCGGACCTCGCTAGCGGAGCCGGGAATTCCCCTATCCGTGTAGGGCAAGGCGCGCAAGGCCTTGCTGACCTCCAGGAAGAGCGGGGCGGCATAGCGATTGCCGTTGGCGGAAACCCGAAAGTCGGCGCACGAGAACGCGGCCAGGAATGCGATGGCCAGCAGGAGGGCGGCACATTTCACCACTACGGCTCTTGCGACCTGGGCGCGGCGGAACTCGACGAGGCTCTGGGCCAGGGCCGCCAGCGACAGGACAAGCCCGCCGGCTATGACCCACGGCGATGAGTCACCTCCGTGGAAAAAGCCCAGCGGCAATTGCCGCCAAGCGGTGATATCGCACAACAGACCTTTCTCGAGGCCGCCAATCTTGTCGGCCAACCAGCCGGACAGGACTATGCAGAGAGCAAGCGCTCCGACGCCCAGCACCGCGGTGAACACGGCGCGCATCGTATTTCCCAGCAGCGTCGCCGCCCAGAAGCTCACGACAAAGAACACCCATAAGGCGGTCGCGATGCCCAATATCCCTCGCAGCAGACCGCTCACGTCGCCACCCTGTCCGATATGGGCCAGACCCGCCCTTGCTTCAGGCAGGGTTGCCCATGCCAGAACGCCCGGCAGGACCACGCCAAGCCCGATTGCAACATACACGCCGACGGCCAGTTTCAGCAGCCATTGGAGCCGGGCTGAAACAGGCAGAGTCAAATGCCACGCCGCCAGGCCCAGCGTCCTTTCCTCGCCCAGAGAAATGGAGGCGGCCAGGGCCAAAGCCAGCGCGATGTACACAAACCCGAGCACCCCGAAGACAAGGCTCTTATAATCGCTCTCGGGTCCAAACGGGTGCAATCCCAGCACCGCCAGCCAGCACAGTGAGAAAACCGCGGCCACGACGAGAATGGGCTTTTGCAGCCGCAACTCTTTGCGGACCAGGTTCCGCAGGGGGCCTTTAGGCCGAATGCGCAGGCAGTTCCACCACCGGCCCTCCCGCGTGGCTGCAGTCGGGAGGAGCGCGCTCTCTCCGAAAATCGCATCTTTGAGCTCCAGGCCGGCGAACTTTCGCCAGCCGGCAAACAGACATGCGCCGGAGTAGGTGAGGCCGGTGATGAGCCAGGCCCAGGCATACAGGCTTTCGGCAATCCCGTCCGTGAAGTTCTGGCCGAGAATATTCAGGACTGCCACTTGGATTGTCCAGGGCATCAGGTGCAACGCCCAGGACGGCCAGGTGCGGCCGAGAAACCTCACGACTCCCACTTGCGTTGTCAGGAGCAGGAGGAGAAGCGGGCCGGCCAGGCTGAAAACCATGCCCCCAATGATCGAGCGTGTTACCAGCGTCCACAGAGGGGCCGAACAAACCACCGCCAGGCAGAAGATGCCGGTCATCACCATGTCATGGGCCTCGGAGTGCTCCGAGCCTGCAATTCCCCAGCTCAGCAACAGCATCAACCCTGCGGTCCCAGCCAGCGCCGCCAGGATGAGAAGTTTCTCGCGCCACAAGTCCCGGCGAGTGCTGGGCTGGCTGAGCAGCAGGGCAAAGGTGCGCTGCTGGAACTCATTGCCCATGGACATCGCGGCCAGCAGGGCGACGCAGAGGACGGCAACCATGATGGCATAGTCCTGCAGCCGGTGATCGAGCATCGCCAGACCCGCGGCCAATCCCACCAGCCATGGAAGCCGCAAGGCGCGGTATTCTTTGGTCAATCTTGGATTCATGCGCGCCTCCTACTTGAGAGTTGCCACGAACACTTCCTCGAGCGTGAGCGCCTCGCTGGTCAGCGACTCCGGCCCCAGGCGGCGCAGTTGCTCGAGGATGGCGGCCCCGCCGCCATTGGCGATAAGTTCCAATTCCCGCCCGTTGCGGCGGATGTCCAGGGCATCCTTGAACTGAATGGCGGGGGCTGCCTGCGGAAAACGGGCGCGGATTTTCTGGTATCGCTCCCGGGCCTGGTCCGCCCCGAGCGTGAGCACGTTGCGCCCCCGGTCCATGAGGGTGAACTCGTCGATCAGTCCCTCGAACTCGGCAATGAGATGGGTCGAGACCAGGATGGTCCGTTGGCCCGGGTCGCCCTCCTGGTAGGCGCCGATGACGGTCTCGATGAACTCGCGGCGGACGATGGGGTCCAGTCCGGAGGTAGGCTCATCCAGCAGCAGCAGTTCGGGTTCCGGGCAGATGGCGGCAATCAAGGCCACTTGCGTCCGCTGGCCCTTGGAGAGCGCGCCGGTGGTCTGGCGGGCCTCGAGCCGAAACCGGCCCAGCAGGTCGCGTTCGACTTCCAGGTTCCAGTGCGCGCGGAACGACGCCAGGTAGTCCAGCGTCTCCCGGACGGTCATCCAGGGATAAAAGGCAACCGCGTCCGGCACATAAGCCAGGCGTCTCTTGACCTGGACCTCCTGTCTGGCCGGGTCGAGCCCCAGGACGCGCACCGTGCCGCCGCGCGGCCGCAGCAGGTTGAGCAGGCATTTCATCGCCGTGGTCTTGCCGGCGCCGTTGCGTCCGAACAGGCCGTAACAACGGCCTGTGGGGACAGTGAGATTGAAGTCATGCACGGCCTCGGCGCGGCCGTAAGCATAGCTCAGTCCGTTGATTTCGATGGCGGCTGCTGTTTGGTTCATATCCGTGTTCATCAGTGTTTATCGGTGGTTGATCTGAATGGTCAGGCCTGGGCCTGGCCGGAGCCCCGCTCGCTCGCCCGTCGTTTCTCATCCATCACCTCGAGCCGCTCCCGGACCAGCTCTAGAAACTCCCCCGCCGGCACCTGCAAGTGATGGGCCTTCACCACTGCCTGATCGATTTCCTCGATCAGCAGCTTGCGGCGGACCTCTTTCCTGAGCGGCGATTGGTTGGGTTTGAGAAAGCATCCTTTGCCCGGAATCGTTTCGATGACGCCCTGGCTTTCCAACTCGGTGTAGGCCTTGGCGACGGTGTTCCGGTTCAGGCGCAACTCTTCGGCCAGCGGGCGGATGGAAGGCAGAGGCTCCCCCGCCCGCAAGCCGCCCGCCGCCGCCGCCGCTTTGACCTGGTCCACTACTTGGAGGTACACCGGCGTGCCGGACTTGAAATTGATTTGCAAAAGCATGGTCGTTATCTTTACTGTCATAGGACAATAGGACGGATGGCGGAGCTTGTCAACAGAAAAAAAGCAGAAAAAAAGTGAACCGCTAATCTGCGCTAATCTGCGCTAATGAAAAAGGGATTAGCGAAGATTAGCGAAGATTAGCGGTTCAAACAAATTTCCTTCAGACCGGTTTTGGCCGTGGGCCGAAGAGGGCGGTGCCGATGCGGACCATGGTTGCGCCTTCCTCGATGGCGGCCTCGAAATCGCCGGTCATGCCCATGCTCAAGCAGGGCAGGGGCGCCCCCAGGAGTTGCTCGCACTGGTCCTTAAGCGCGCGGAGTTCGCGGAAGAGCGGGCGCGTTTTTTCCGGGTTGGGCGTCCAGGGGGGCACGCTCATGAGGCCGTGGATTTCGAGGCGGGCCAGGGTGTTGATTTGGTTGAACTCGGCCAGAAGCCGCTCGGGGCTGTAGCCGAACTTGCTGGCCTCGCCGGCGGCATTGACCTCGAGCAGGATGGGCATTGTCCTGGCGGCTTGTTCGGCGCGCTTATCGAGTTCCTGGGCCAGGTGGAGGCTGTCCACGCTTTGAATCATCTCGAACATCTGGACTGCGTCCCGGCACTTGTTGGTTTGCAAATGACCCACCAGATGCCAGTGCAGCCGGCCCGGGCACAACGGGATTTTGGCCTTCGCCTCCTGGACTTTGTTCTCGCCGAAAAGCGCCAGGCCGAGCTTGGCCGCCTCTGCGACTGCCTCGGGCGGCTGGCCCTTGGTCACCGCAATGAGAGTGACCGTCTCCGGGGCGCGCCCCCCCCGAGCGCAGGCCGCCGCCATCCGCTGCTGAATTGCTTTCAGGTTTTCCGCCAGATCCATGACCGGAGAATAGCGCGGTTGCCCGCGCCTGAATAGTGATTTATCCGAGCTGATAAGCGGCGCGGCGGGTGGGGATTCCGCGCGCGGCGAAGTCCCGTTCGAAATCGGTCGGCAGCCCTGCCAGTTCGGCAGGCGTATCCACGGGCCGGAAGGCCGGGCTGGCGGCGAAGACAGTGGTCATTTGCTCGAAATAGGGCGGGTCATCGGTGCGGAGATAGACCGTGCCGCCCGCTTCGAGGGCCTGGGCGGCCAGGGCTGGAAATCGCTCGTTGATGAGGCGGTGGCGGCGGTGTTTGCGTTTGGGCCAGGGATCGGGAAAATAGACATGCAGGGCGCAGGCCGAGCGCGGCGGCAGGAGGTACTCCAGGAAATAGGCCGATTCAATGCGCACCCCTCGCAAGTTTGACAGCCCGGCGCGCCGCCCTTTTCGGTCCAGCTTGCGCATCCGGCCCAGGAGCCGTTCCACGCCGATGAAATTGCGCTCGGGATGCCGCGCCGCGTATTGCGCCAGGAACGACCCGTCCCCGCTGCCAAGTTCCACTTCGAGTGGTTGGGGTTTGGGAAAGAGCTTGGCCAGATCGATTCGATCGAGGATGGAAGTCAGAGGGTAAAGCATTCGCTTATCATTATTCGAGCCCGGCGAGGCCGTGGGCCATGCCGTCCCAGTTTGGAGGCGCGGACTCGCGACTCCGAACCGAGTATTTCACAACGAGAGGATTTCGTCATTTGGGGGTGGGCTTTCGCCTTACGCGGTACGGCACGGCGTCTTCTCTGACGTGGAAGCCGATTTCCAGCGGTGGTGGCTCTGGAGGAGGAGGGGGCGGGTCGAGGATTTTCATGATGCGTTGGAGAACGTCCACGATGGCCGCCTCGTGAATATTCAAACGGATTTTGAATTCCTGCTCCAGCAGGGCGAGCTTTCGGCCGTCGCCGAAGGCAGAGCGCATCCTCACAAAAGCCCGAACGACGAAGACGCTCATCTGCACGGCACGCGGGCTGTTGAGCACGGTTGCGTCCATGATGGCGCCGTGTTCGGTGAAGGCGTACGGAGGGTATTTGACATTGTGACCCCGCTTCAAGGTCACAAATTGTGACCTTGAACGCTGGACGTTTTCTGCTTCCTCCAAGGTCAGACGGAACATGAAATCGGCAGGGAACCGCTCCCCGTTGCGCTTGACGGCCTGATTGAGCGCTTTCGCGCGAACTCGGTAGATTGAGGCGAGGTCCGTGGCGAGAATTACCTTTTGATCACGCAGGGTGAGAATAAGGCTCTCAATGTCGGTACGGGGAGTGCTGGGGATGGCTTTTTTCATGGACGCTGCACAGGCGGCAGATTGTGGTGTGGGTTCATGCATTTTCAATCACCAGCCAGGCAACGAGGTCGAAGTCGGTGGTTGTCCCGGATGCCCGAGTCAATCGTTTCGTTTTGCATAATTCGCGCGAGTCTCTCCATCTGCAGATGGCTGGCCTCGCCCGCACTGTGGGCAGTGGTAAAGGAATGCGCGAAGAAAGGCGAGTTGAAACAAACCGTGATCGGGCAGAGGGTGTGGGGCAGACCTCCGGTCGACCGGAGGTCTGCCCCACCCTCCCACCTGAAGAGCCGCCTTGAACTTTAACTCGCGCGGCCGGCAGGAAGCCGGCACACTGTCTTCATGGGCCGATTGGATCAAGCACTGGTCGAGCGCGGACTGACGGAGAGTAGAGAGATGGGCAAGAGGGCGATTTTGGAGGGGAGGGTCCGGATTAATGGCCAGAAGGCCAGGAAGGCCAGCGATTCGGTGCGGGCCACCGACCGGCTGGAGGTGGCGGGGCCGGAGAGGTTTGTCAGCCGGGGGGGGCTCAAGCTCGAGCACGGCCTGGAGCACTTCCAACTCGACGTGGCGGGGCGGACGGCCATCGATGTCGGGGCTTCCACCGGAGGGTTCACCGACTGTCTGCTGCAACGCGGAGCGGCGCGGGTCTATGCGGTTGATGTGGGGCGGGGCCAACTGGCCTGGAAACTCCGTCGCGATGTCCGCGTGGTGGTGATGGAAAAGACCAATGCGCGCGAACTCAGTCCTGCGCATTTTCCCCCGGCCTTTGAACCGGTGGACCTTGTGGTGATTGACTGCTCTTTCATTTCGTTGCGGAAAATCCTTCCGCCCGCCGTTGCATTGTTGCGGCCATCCGGTAGAATAGTGGCGCTGGTCAAGCCACAGTTCGAGGCGGGCAAGGCCGAAGCCGACAAAGGCGCGGGGGTGATTCGCGACCCGGCAATTCATGAGCGGGTGTTGCGCGAGTTGGCCGAATTCGTGGCGGGCCTGGACGGCCTGCAGTGGCGCGGGGTCACCGAGTCCCCTCTGCTCGGGCCGGCAGGCAACAAAGAGTTCCTGGTGCTGCTTGAGAAAATTGGCTGACAAGATCCAACGCGTAGGCGTTATCGGCAACTCCGAGAAGGCCGCCGGATTCGGCGCTGTGAGCCAAGCGGCGCGCCTGATCGCGGGCGCCGGGCGCAAGCTCTATAGCGACCCGGCCACCGCCCGGCTGGCGAAGTTGAAAGCGACGCTCTGCCCGGATGCCGCCCTGCTGGCGCGGGAGGTGGATTTGCTGCTGGTCTTCGGCGGGGACGGGACGATCTTGCGGGTGGCCCGGCAAATTGCCGGGTCATGCACGCCGCTGCTGGGCATCAACATCGGCAGCCTGGGTTTCCTGACCGCCGTTTCTTCGGAGCAATTGCCCCAGGCCCTGGGTCATGTCTGGAAAGGAGAGTTCAGGTTCGAGGCGCGCGCCTTGCTGGAGGTGAGCGCCCGATGCAGTGACCGGCTGATCGAGCAGAGCGCCTTAAACGACATCGTGGTCAGCCGTGGCATCGTCCCCCGGCTAATCGAGTTGGACGTGCGCGTGGATGGCGACCTGCTGACACGCTATCGGTGCGACGGGCTGATCGTCAGCTCGCCGACCGGCTCGACCGCTTATTCGCTGGCGGCCGGGGGCGCGGTGGTTTTCCCGACCGCCGCCGTGCTGGCCTTGACGCCCATCTGCCCTCATACTCTTTCCAATCGCGCGTTGATTTTTCCGGAGAGCGCGGCGCTCGACGTCACCGTGGTAAGCCCCAAACCGGCGACGATGCTCAGCGCCGACGGCCAGGTCGTGAGCGACCTGGCCCCTGGCGATTGCATCAGGATACGCCGCAGCCGCCGTGCCGTCCGCTTGATGCAACTGGCCGGCAGTTCGTTCTGCGAGACGCTGCGGCGCAAGCTGCACTGGCGGGGAGCCACGATCTGAGGCCATGGTTCGACTCAAGGACATTGCCGAGCGGGCGGAGGTCTCCGTGATGACCGTCTCCAAGGCCCTGCGGGATGAGCCGGACGTGTCCGCGGCGACCAAGACCCGCATCAAGGTGCTGGCCGAGCAACTGGGCTACGTGCCGGATTCCACGGCCCAGGGCCTGCGCAATCGCACGACCAAGCTCTTCGGTCTGGCGGTGTCTTCCTCGGCGAACCCGTTTTTGTCCCGGCTGGTGCTCGCCATCGAGGAGCGCGCCTACGAACTGGGCTATGATGTGCTGCTGGCCCACACACGCAACATCCCGGAACGCGAGGATGCCTGCATCCGGCGTTTCCTGGCGCGGCGTGTGGATGGTCTCTTCATTTCGCCCGTTTATCGCAGTGCGAGCGAGGCGCGCGTGTATCAGGAACTGCTGGCCCGCCGCATCCCCACCGTGCTCCTGGGCCACGCCGCTCCTTTCTGCGCCCAGTTTGTGTGCGTCGAGACCGACGACCTGCCGGCCAGTTGCGCGGTGACCAGGCATCTGCTTGAACTGGGCCACAAGCGCATCGCCTTCCTGGCCGGCCCGCCGGTCACGCCCTGGGCGCGGGAGCGTTTCGAGGGCTATCGCCGGGCCTTGCGAGAGTCGGGCGTGGAGGTGGATGACAAGCTGGTGTTCCAGGCCGGGCGCACCCTCGAGGACGGGGCCAAGGCGGCCGCCCAGATGCTTGCTGAGTCCACCAGGGCCACTGCCGTCCAGGCGGCCAATGACCTGGTGGCCCTGGGCTGCGCCGGGGTCTTTCTCCAGCACGGGCTGCGGATTCCCCAGGACATTTCCCTGGCCGGCTTCGGCAACATTGCGTTCTGCGACTACTTCCGGGTCCCGCTGACGACGGTGCGCCAGGCCAAGTACCGGCTTGGCTCCGCCGCCGTGGCCGCCATGCGCCTGCTCTTGCGCGGCCAGCGCCCCGATGTCAAGCCCTTGCCCGCCGAACTGGTCGTGCGCGCCAGTACCGGCATCCCACCTGCTACATCGCAGCTCAGATGAGAAACAGGGGCCTCAGAGGCTCTTGACGACCACGGCAAGCGGGTGTGAAGTTGGCGAGATATGGATGTCCTGACACTCTCACGAGTCCAGTTTGGCGCGACCATCGCGTTTCATTACATCTACCCGCCCTTGAGCATCGGTCTTGGGGTCATGCTCGTGCTCATGGAAGGGCTGTGGCTCAAGACCGGCAAATCGGTTTATCACCAGATGGCGCGGTTCTGGACCAAAGTGTTCGCGCTGACTTTCGCCATGGGGGTGGCGACGGGCATCGTGATGGAGTTTGAATTTGGCACGAATTGGGCCACTTATTCCCGCTTCGTCGGCGACGTGTTCGGCAGCGCGCTGGCGGCGGAAGGCATCTTCGCGTTCTTTCTCGAATCCGGTTTCCTCGCGGTGCTCCTGTTTGGCTGGGAGAAGGTTGGGCGCAAGCTGCACTTTTTCTCGACATGCATGGTTTGCCTGGGCGCGCACTTCAGCGCCGTGTGGATTGTGGTGGCCAATTCCTGGATGCAGACGCCGGCGGGTTATCACATCGTCGGACAAGGGCTGAAGGCGCGGGCGGAGATCACGGACTTCTGGCAACTGGTGTTCAACCCATCGATGGTTGACCGATTGCTCCATACCGTCTGCGGCGCGTGGTGCGCGGGCGCTTTTCTGGTTGTCAGCATAAGCGCCTGGTATCTGCTCAAGAAAATCCACGTCGAGTTCGCCCGCGCCTCCTTGAAAGCCGGCCTGGCCGTGGCGCTCCTGGCATCGCTGTTGCAGGCCATTACGGGCGACAGGAACGCGAAGGGCGTGGCAAAAAACCAACCCGCCAAACTCGCCGCATTTGAAGGACTTTATGAGACAAGGTCCAACGCGCCGCTCACGATCGTCGGCTGGGTGGACGAGAAGAATGAAAAGACCTCCGGCATCCGGGTTCCGGGAATGTTGAGCTTTCTGGCGCGCGGTGATTTCCACGCGCCAGTGACCGGCCTCAAGGAATTCAAGCCGGCAGACCGCCCGCCGGTCACGGCGTCGTTCTTGTTTTTTCACGCCATGGCGGGCCTCGGCTTCGGGCTGATTGGCATCGCGCTGCTCGGAATCTGGTATCTTCGCCAAGACACGTTGCACGAACGCCGCTGGCTGCTGTGGATGCTGGTTCTCTCCGCGCTGGGACCGCAAATCGCCAACCAACTCGGCTGGTTTGCCGCCGAGGTCGGCCGCCAGCCGTGGCTGGTCTATGGCCTGATGCGCACGCCGGAAGGTTTGTCGGCGGTGGTAAAGGCAAACGCGGTGCTTGCTACGCTGGTTTTATTCACCTTTATCTATTTTCTATTGTTCGCTGTTTTCATCTACGTGCTCAACGACAAAATCCAGCACGGCCCGGACGACGCGGACTTGATTCCATCCGGCAAGCTTGCGTTGCCAACCAGGCATTAACCCGCTATGCACCTCGACCTCAATTTCATTTGGTTCATTCTCGTCGGCATTCTGTTCACCGGTTACGCCATGCTGGACGGCTTCGACCTGGGCATCGGCGCGCTGCATCTGTTCACAAACAAGGACGAGGAACGCCGAGTGATGCTCAACTCCATCGGTCCGGTCTGGGACGGCAACGAAGTCTGGCTCGTGACCGGCGGCGGCGCGCTGTTCGCCGCTTTTCCCAACGTGTATGCCACGGCATTCTCCGGCTTCTACCTTGCCCTGTTTCTGCTGCTCGCCTCGCTGATATTCCGGGCGGTGGCGATTGAATTCCGCGGCAAGCGTCCCGAACATTGGTGGCGGCAGATGTGGGACGTAAGTTTCGCCGCCGGCAGCGTGTTGTCGAGCCTGCTCATCGGCGTCGCTCTGGGCAACATTGCGTGGGGCGTGCCTGTGGATGCGGACGGGGAATTTGCCGGGACATTTGCCGGTTTGCTCAAGCCGTATCCGCTGCTGGTCGGTGTGACCACCGTGGCGCTGTTCATGACCCACGGCGCGATTTACGGCGTGATGAAAACGGAAGGCAAACTGCACGACAAGCTGCGCGTCTGGACCACGCGCTGCATCATTTTCTTCGTCATCTGCGCCGTGACTCTGACGATGGCCACGCTCCTGTTCGTGCCGCACCTGGCGCCGCGCGTGCGCGAAAACCCGTGGCTCTTCAGCGTCGCCCTGGCGAACATGCTGGCCATCGCCAACATCCCGCGCGAATTCCAACATGGCCGCGACCGCCGCGCGTTCCTCTCGTCGTGCGCCGCCATCGTGACGCTCATGGTCTTGTTCGCGCTCAATACTTTCCCAAACCTCATCTACAGCCTGCCGCATCCCGAAAACAGCCTCACGATTTACAATGCCGCGTCCTCGCCCAAAACGCTGCGCATCATGCTCGTCATCGCCTGCATAGGCATCCCGGCGGTGCTGGCCTACACGGTGAGCATCTACTGGATTTTCCGGGGCAAGGTGAAGCTCGACAAAATGAGTTATTGAAGCCGGTCATACACGATGAAGATTTGAAACCTCCCTTGACTAACGCTCTGGAGGGGCGAAAATCCAAGAGCGGCTACGAAATCCATATATGATCGACGTTGAAGATTATGTCAAAAAGCAAATCGCCGCTTTTCAAGCGAACGAACTCGAGGAAAAGCGCCGGGAAAACCCTGAGCAGCGACCCGGGCGGGGAACGGAGGGCAACCTGTCTTACGGACCCTACTTGCTGATTTCTCGCGAGAAGGGCGCCGGCGGGAACGCCGTTGCCCAACTGGTCGGAAGGCGGTCGGGTTGGCAGGTGTTTGACGACAAGATCGTGGATGAAATCGCACAGAAGGCGCACGTTAGCCGCCAATTAATAGAGAGTTTGGATGAGCGCGATCAGGCAGCAATCCAGGACATCATTGGCCGATTGCTGAACCCGCAGGAGATGGGCACATCCGGCTATCTGGTCTATCTGAAGCAAACTGTGCTCACCCTTGGTCACCAGGGGGACGTGATCATCGTTGGCCACGCAGGACAGTACCTGTTGCCCAGTCGGTTCGGATTGAGTGTTCGGATGATTGCGCCCATTGAGGCGCGCATCCGGCGGATCGCCGACAAAGCGAGCCTGAGTTTGGATGCTGCGCGGGTCCAGGTCGAAAGAACCGATCGTGAGCGAGTGAGGTTGGTCCGTCGCCATTTTGGTCACAATGTGGCGGATCCTTTGACCTACGACTTAACCATCAACACCGCCGCCATGAGCATCGAGGCGGCAGCGGAGGTGGCCATAACGGCGCTTCAGCGAAAGCTGGGCGTGCAGATCAAATGAAGACACCACGACTGGCGTGGCTGAAGAAAAGTCTCGTGCATCCCGCCAGGATGACGGTTGCGGCGGCGCTGGCATTGCTGGCGGCACGAGGTTTGGGGTTGCTGGAAGTATACTGGGCGCCGATTTCCGCCTTGATTGTTGTGCGATCAGACTCCAGCATCGATTAGCCCTGCGTCGGATCGAGGACCCGGCCCAGGAAGAGGATGCTCCCCGAATGGGTGTCGCGAATCAGGAAGATGAAGGGGTGGTCGGCCCGGAACGTCGGCGTGGGCTGGCGCCTGACGGCGAGCATCCTCACTGCGGCGCCGGTCGCGGCGGCAGCCTCCGTCCCCTCCTCATTGACATCCACAAAGGCCTTATGGACGACCGCTGACAAAAAAAGGTCCCGCGCGCCATCCATGCCGGAAAAGTCGGCTGCGGACGAGAAGGCCTCCTTCATCCCCATTTCGGCGAGGGTCCTTGCGAGCCTGAACTGCGCGGTCAGCTTGAATCTGGGCAGAAACACGGTCACTTTCTGTTCGCGGGCCTGCGCCAGCCAGCCGTCGAGAGTTTGCTGGTTGAGCGAGGCTTCCGCGGTCTTGAGGCCATTGATTTCCCCGGGGAGCAGCACGACCATCGAAAGGCCGCCACCGGCATAAGGAAGCTCCAGCAATTGCAATCCTTCAACCTCGGCATAACTGAAGGCGGCGCTCAGGTTCATCAGGGGCGCCTGGACCCTTTGATTGGGAGCGACCGAGAAGGGCGCATTAGAAGTGTTCGTCTTATTGAACGGCTTGGCCCATCGCCCCTTGAAGGAGATGGCATTGACCAGAACCAGCCGCGTGGCGGGAGCCAGCATCCCCGGCGGCAGCAGGTTGGTGATCTTGCCTTCGGTCGTTTTGCTCACCCAGTCATTGATCTGCGCGCGCGCCGGTTCGGCCTCCGTGCGAAAGTCCACCTGGTTCAGGCCGGCCCGGAAAGTGCTTTTGGCAACTTCCAGGAACGCCGGAAGGAAGGGATGGTCTTTCTGGCCCCACAGCCCATTGGCAACGTTGAGTTCGCTGCCATTCCTGGCCTCATTCAACTGCTGTTGGAGTTCGCCGAATGCGGCTGCGAGCTGGTCCTGGTTGGCCCTGAAATGAAGGGTTTGGGCTATCTGCCTGGCAGTGTCTCCTCGCGCGCCGGCATAAGTCATGGCCAGGCAGGCGGAGATGCTATAGGGGGAGAAGAAGAGGTTGCCGCCGGTCGTGATGAGCCTGCCGTAAAGGTCCAGGGCAAAAGCGCTATTGTCACCCGCGAGGGCGCGAACGTCGCTGGCCCCCGTTGTCTCTGCCGGAAGGCTGATGAGCGCGGCCATAAGCACGGTGATAAGGGATAAACGCAGTGGACTGATTGTAATCATATCGTAATGTACTCATGTTGACCAAATGAAGACCATAGCATTTCTCTCCCTTGTCGGCCTGAGTTGTGTTGCTGCCGGCGTGGCGGCTGCAGCCACCGACGCTGTTTCCGGAGCAGACCCCACGCAAGTCCCCCGCGCGATGCATGCGCCCATGAAGGAGCGCCCGCGCGTCACCGTGGGCTTGCGCGCCGGCGATATCACTGGCGGCGATAACCGCGCCTTGCAGGCCGCCGTGGATTACATCGCCGGCCTGGGCGGAGGGATCGTGGACATCGGGCCGGGCCAATACACCCTCCGGGACTCCCTTCATCTGCGGCCCCAGGTGACGGTGCGCGGCACCCCGGGTCAGACTGTTCTGCGCAAAGCCCCCTCGGCGGCCTCGCCACTCAAGCTCGACGGGGATTACGGCGAAGAACAGATTACGGTCGCGGACCCGGCCGGCTTTAGCATCGGAGACGGCGTGGCGGTATGGGACAAGAACTCCGGGGGGTTTCATACCACGGTGGCCCGCATCACCGGCGCCAGCGGAAACACTTTTGCCATCAGCCTCCCTTTGAACGCCGATTGCATGGTGGAGAATGGCGCCCAGGCCGCAACGGTCTTTCCAGTCGTCAGCGGCTATGATGCGCAAGGGGCGAGGATCGAAGGCCTGACGATCGAGGGGAACAAAGAGCAGAATGCGCCTCTCAATGGTTGCCGGGGCGGAGGGATTTTTCTCTACCGTTGCCACGGAGCGGTCCTGGAGCGGTGCGTCGCGCGCAATTACAATGGCGACGGCATCAGTTTCCAGCAGTGCAACGACGTGACAGTCACGGCCTGCGTCAGCGAGGGGAACACCGGCCTGGGCCTCCATCCCGGCAGCGGTTCCCAGCGTCCCGTCCTGCGCCAGTGCATCGCGCGCAACAACGGCCAGGACGGTCTGTTCCTCTGCTGGCGGGTCAAACAGGGCCTCTTCGAAGACAACGTCCTCGAAGATAACCGCGGCTTCGGAATCTCCATCGGGCATAAGGACACGGACAACACGTTCCGCAACAACCAGGTCCGGCGCAATCATGCCGACGGGGTATTCTTCCGCAACGAAACCGAGGGTATGGCGCCGCATCGCAACCGCCTTGAAAACAATCTCATCGAAAACAACGGCCTCCAGCAAGAGGCGGCAGGCATCAGGGTCCGCGGCCAGACGCGCGACCTGGTCCTCAAAGACAACACCCTCCGTGACACCCGCCCCGCCGGCCAATGCAAGCAAACCGTCGGCATCAGGCTCGAAGAAAAAGTAGGTCCCGCCACAATCCAAGGCAACCACATCGAAGCGGTCAAACCGATCGATGACCAGCGGGCGGCGGGGAGCCGCTAACCAAACAGGTCCATCTGAGGGGGCGGGGCAAGCTGCTGGAGTTTGTCCCGGTCTTTTTGGCGCCGGGCGGCCTGGCGGACATTGCCCTCCGGGGTGAGTTCGGATTCCTCGAGGTTGCGGAGGATTTCTTTGGCGCGTTCGAGAACCACCTTGGGCAGACCCGCCAGCCGCGCGACCTGGATGCCGTAGCTCTTGTCGGTGCCGCCCTCGACGATCTTGCGGAGGAAGACGATTTGATCGTGCCACTCGCGGACGGCCACATTGTAATTCTTCAGGCGGGGGAGGCGGGCGGCCAACTCGGTCAACTCGTGGTAATGGGTCGCGAAGAGCGTCTTGGCGCCGACCTGGTTGTGGAGGTGCTCGATGATGCTCCAGGCCAGGCTCAGACCGTCAAAGGTGCTGGTGCCGCGCCCGATCTCGTCCAGGATGATCAGGCTGCGCGGGGTTGCATTGTTGAGGAGATTGGCCGTCTCGCACATCTCGACCATGAAGGTGGACTGGCCGCGCGCCAGGTCGTCGCTGGCGCCGATGCGCGTGAAGATGCGGTCCACCAGGCCCAGGCGCGCCTCCGAGGCTGGGATAAATGAGCCGGTATGGGCCAGCAGCGCCAGCAGCGCCACCTGCCTGATATAGGTGCTCTTGCCGGCCATGTTCGGCCCCGTGATGAGGGCGAGCTGGGCCGTCCCGTCCAGGCAAGTGTCATTGGGCACGAACCGCTCCTCGCTCCGGGTCTGCTCGAGCACCGGATGCCGCCCATCGCGAATGAAAAGCGCCCCCTCGCAGCCCATCTGGGGCCGGCAGTAGTTGAAGAGGCGCGCCGTCTCGGCAAAGGCGCCCAGCACGTCCAGTTGGGCCAGGGCGGCGGCGGCGCGCTGAAGCTCGGCCAGGCGCTCGAGCACCGCCCCGCGCACCCGCCCAAACAATTCGTACTCCAGCCTCAGGCTCCGCTCTTCCGCACCCAGTATCTTGCCCTCCATTTCCTTAAGCTCGGGGGTGATGAAGCGTTCGCCGTTGGCTATAGTTTGCTTGCGCACATAATGCGGCGGCACTTTGTCCAGGTTCGACTTCGTCACCTCGATGTAGTAACCAAATACCGAGTTGAACCGGACCTTGAGGGATTGTATCCCCGTGCGGGCGATTTCGTCCTGCTGCAATTTGGCAATCCAGTCCTTGCCCTGGCGCATCGCCGCGCGCAACTCGTCAAGCCCGGCATCAAAGCCGTCGCGAATCAAGCCGCCTTCTTTCAAGGCCAGGGGCGGCTCTTCCACGATTGCGCGGGCGAGCAGTTCCACCAGGTCAGGCAACTCAGTGACCTGCTCCGCCAGGCTGCCCAGCAGCGGCGCAGCGCCCGTTTCCCCGGGCCCGGCCAGCGGGCTCAATTCGGATGCCGCGCCGGCTCCGGCCAGGTCCGCTACGGTTGCCTTAAGCCCCGGCATCTGCTCGAGCGCCATCCGCAGGGCAATCATGTCTCGAGCATTGCCGCTCCCGGCGCTTAACCGCCCGGTGGTCCGCTCCAGGTCCCGCACCTGCCCAAGTTGCGCCCGGAGGCGCTCCAGGCTCTCGGGATTGTCCAGCAGCACCTGCACCGCTTCCTGGCGCCTCTGGATGGGTTCCAGGGCGGCCAGCGGCTGGGAGAGCCAATCGCGCAGGCGCCGCGCCCCCATCGGGGTCACGGTGCGATTGAGGGCGCCATAGAGGCAGGCATTGCGCGGCGCCTGGGGTTGGAGCGGCTCGAGGATTTCCAGGTGGCGCAGTGTCGCGTAGTCAAGCCCCAGGTAATCGCTGCGCTGATAAAACGAAACCCGCGTCAGGCTGCTGGCATCGCGCCGCAGGTGCTCGGTCAAATAATGCAGCACCGCCCCCGCCGCCCCCACCGCCCCCGCCCGGTCCTTCAATCCGAAGCCGTCCAGCGAGGCGACTCCGAAATGGCTGCGCACCGTAAAGAACGCCGTCTCGGGAGCAAACACCCAGTCATCGTACCCATTGAGAATCCAGCCAAAGGAAGCCGGCGCGTTTCTCAGAGGGACAGCCGTTTGGGCCGGCTGCGCGGGCGTTCGAGCCGGGCCGGGCCCGGGGCCATCGCCTGGCGCAGGCTTCCAGCCTGAGTGCGCGGGCGCAAGGGCGGGAGGCGCGGTTGGCAGACCGGAAGACAGGCCGGCCCCGCCCCGCAGCAAATCGCGCAGCGCCTCAGTGTTGCCCGGATAGACGATTTCGGCCGGGCGCATCCGCTGCAGTTCCGTCAGCAAGGCACTCTCGCCTTCCACCTCGGTAGCCTTGAACTCGCCCGTCGTGAGATCGGCGCACGCCAGGCCGAAGAGCTTGCCCACGGGGCAAACGGCTGCCAGGTAATTGTTGCGCTCGGCCGCCAGCATGCGCTCGTCGAAATGCGTGCCGGGGCTTAGAATCTGCGTCACCTCCCGTTTGACCAGTTGTCCGGGGCGCGCCTCCTCCATCTGGTCGCAGATGGCGACCTTGCGTCCGGCCCGAAGCAGGCGGCCGATGTAAGCATTGGCGGCGTGAAAGGGGATGCCGCACATGGGCACGACGCCGCGCCGGGTCAACGCCACATTGAGCAATTGCGCCCCCGCCTGCGCGTCCTCGAAGAACATCTCGTAGAAATCCCCCAGGCGGAACATCAGCAAGGCGTCCTTGGGCAGTTCGCTCTTGATCCGGCGATACTGCGCCATCATGGGTGTGAGTTGGACATCGCTGGCCATCACCCGAGACGTTAGGCCCAAATCAACTGAGGGCGCAAATCACTTTTTGGACCGGCGCGGCAGGGCTGCTCCAAGCTCAGGCCGCCGAGGGAGAGCCAGGCGGGCAGGCCGAAGGTCGAAGACCGCCTCTTTCTTCTTGGGTTTCCCTGCCGGCTTGCTATTATCGTGGCCGACATGAAGCTGTTTTCTTTCCCATATACGCGAGAGGTTCCAAGGGCCTTCGCCTTCTTCCTCCTGAGCGCCTGGTGCGTGGTCCCCGCAGCGGTGGCCCAGACCAATTACCAGAATTACACTTTTATCACGCTGGCGGGCCAGACTACCGGCTGGTTTGACGGCACCGGCAGCGCGGTGCTCTTCAACGTCCCCTTTGGCGTTGCAGTGGACGCCAGCGGCAACCTATATGTGGCGGACACACGCAACAATACCATCCGAAAGGTGACATCGAGCGGAGTGGTGACGACGCTGGCGGGCCTTGCCGGCAGCGCGGGGGCGGCCGACGGCAGCGGCCAGGCAGCACGCTTTAAGTCCCCCGGCGGCGTGGCGGTGGATGGCAGCAACAACGTATACGTGGCCGATTCCCTCAACTGCACGATCCGGAAGGTCACGCCGACGGGGGTGGTAACCACTCTGGCGGGCCTTGCGGGCGCCGCCGGCAGCATGGATGGCACCGGCCCCGCCGCCCGGTTCAACGACCCGCAGTCCGTGGCGGTTGACGCCTCGGGCAACCTGTATGTTGCAGACTCCACCAACTGTGCGATTCGCAAGATCACCCCTGCAGGAGTAGTCACCACCCTGGCCGGAAAAATGGGGGTTTCGGGGAGCAATGACGCCGCCACCGGGTCCGCCGCCCGCTTCAACCTGCCTTATGGTGTCGCGGTGGACACCAATGGCAACGTGTACGTGGCCGACACGCTTAATCAGACGATCCGCAAGATTAGCTCCGGCGGCGCGGTGACCACTCTGGCGGGTCTGGCAGGCGGCAAAGGCTCAAGCGATGGCACAAACTCAGCGGCGCTTTTCGATACTCCGTGCGGCCTCACTGTGGACGGCAGCGGCAACGTGTACGTTGCTGATACGGTCAATGATACGATACGCCAGGTAAGCCCCGCGGGGGTTGTCACCACTCTGGCCGGCTCGGCGGGGACCATCGGCTCGACCAATGGCACCGGCAGAGAGGCCCTGTTCTACCAACCCCTGGGCGTGGCGGTGGACGGCAACGGAAACGTGTACGTGGCCGATTCATACAATTCCACCATCCGCAAGGTGACCCCGGGCGGGGTGGTGACGGCTGTGGCGGGAGCTACGGCTGCCCAAGGCAGCGCCGACGGCGCCGGCAGCACCGCCCAATTCAGAGACCCGTACGGAGTGGCGGTGGACATCAACGGCACGGTTTACGTCTCCGATCTTGCCAATAACACCATCCGCCAGATCACTGCCGCGGGTGTGGTGACGACGCTGGCCGGCACTCCGAACTCCACCGGAGGCACTAACGACGGCACCGGCAGCGCGGCCAGCTTTGGCGAACCCGCCGGCATCGCAGTGGACACGAACGGCAATGTGTATGTGGCCGAGTATGCAAACCATACCATCCGTAAAATCGCTCCAGGCGGCGTCGTGACCACACTGGCGGGCGAGCCGGGCGAGGGAGGTTCGACCAACGGGATTGGCAGCGCGGCCCGATTTCTCAACCCCTTGGGCGTGGCCGTGGGGGTGGACGGCAACGTGTATGTTGCCGACACGGTGAACGACATGATTCGCAAGATCACGCCGGACGGGACGGTATCTACGCTTGCAGGCGTGGCCGGCAATTCCGGGGCTAAGGACGGGCCGGCAGCCACAGCCTTGTTCTCCGATCCCCAGGGTGTGGCTGTCGACGGGAGCAACAATGTGTACGTGGCAGACACGGGCAACGCTACCATTCGGAAGATCACCCCTAACGGGGTCGTTTCGACGTTGGCCGGCAAGGCCCAAACAAAGGGCACCAGCGACGGCATCGGCACGGCCGCCCGGTTCAACGATCCGTTCTCCATCGCGGTGGATAGCCAAGGCTACCTCTACGTGGCGGACACCCAGAACAATACCATCCGCAAGGTCTCGCCGGATGGAACAGTCAATACCCTGGCAGGGGCGATCGGCCTGGCGGGCGGAATCGATGGGAACGGGACGAATGCCTTGTTCAACTTCCCTGAGGGCGTGGCCGTCGATGCCAGCGGCAACCTGTACGTCGCCGACACCCAAAGCGACACGATTCGCAAAGGCAACGCCGCCTTGCCCGACATGCCGGTGGTCGCCCCGTCCTTCGGGCCGCCGGGGACAATCCGCCATTTTGAGGTCACAAACCTCACGGCCACATCGTGGTCGTGGAGCATCGTCCGCTGCCCTTCCACCTCTTCCGCGCAGTTGTCCTCGGCCACAGCTCTGAACCCCACGTTCACGCCGGACGTGCGCGATCGGTTTATAATCCGTTTCCGAGGCTCGGACAGTCTCGGGCGGGCCACCATCGGCAGCCTCTCGGTTGACCTCACGCCGCCGACTTTGAGCATCACCCAACCGCAGCCCAACCAGCAGGTGACCAACCTCACCTTCACGGCCGCAGGCACGGCAAGCAGCGATACGGGAATCGCGTCCGTGTGGTGCCAACTCAATGCCGGCCCTTGGATTCAGGCTGCAGGCACGCTCGACTGGACGGCCGTGATAAGCGTGACCAATCCCGGTCAAAACACCTTGAGCGCTTATGCCGTGGACATCAACGGAGGATTCTCACCAACCAATTCCGTCGCTTTCCTCCACGTCCCGGTCGAGTTGCAATTCACTCAACCCAATCCAAGCCAGGAGGTAACCACCTCCAACTTCACCGTCACAGGCACGGCCGGTGGCATCGCCGGAGTCAAGGCAGTTTTCTGCCAACTCAATGCCGGCCCTTGGGTTCAGGCCGTGGGCACGCTGGACTGGAAGGCCGCGATAAGCCTGACCGACCGGGGCCAAAACACATTGAGCGCTTATGCTGTGGAGCCCAACGGGGGACTCTCTGGGACCAATAGCGTCCTTTTCCTCTACTCCCCGGTCGTCCTGCCAGTCTCCGGTAAAGGGACTGTTTCCTCGACTTTCCAAAGCTCGCCCGTCGTAACCGGCAAGACCTATGCCATCACTGCCACACCCGCCAGCGGTTACGTCTTCCTCGACTGGACCGACAGCGCCGGCACCATTGTGGGCACCACCCCCAAGCTCTCCTTCACCATGACCAACGGCCTGGAACTCCAGGCCAACTTCATCCCCAACCCCTTCCTCGCCCTCCAGGGGACCTACGCCGGGCTGTTTGCCGTCACCAACAACTTCTCTCCCGCCAGCGCCGGCTCCTTCTCGGCCACGCTTACTGGCCTGGGCAGCCTCAGCGCCCAGATCCAACTGGCCGGCAGCAGCTACCGGTTCTCCGGCCCGATCTCCCCCTTCGGCGGCTACACCAACTTCGACATCCCCGGTTCAGGTGGCGGCGTTCTTGGGGTCGAACTGCAACTGGACCTCAGCGGCGGCCGGGGCCTGACGGGCTTGGTTGGCAGTTCCTCCTGGATCGCCAGCCTGGCGGCCTACCGGGCGGTCTATTCCCAGACCAACCCCGCCCCGCAAGCCGGCAAGAAGTACACACTGGTGATGGTTCCTCCGGAGCCGGCCGGCACTTCTGCCGGACCGGGCGGCTACGGCTTTGGAACCCTGAGCGTCAACACCTCGGGCACCGTCGCCTTCAGCGGCCTGTTGGGCGACGGGACCAAGGTGACCGCCGCCAGCGTCATCGTCGGCCCGGGCGAGTGGCCGCTCTGCGTCTCGCCGTCGGCCTACGCGGGCCAGGGGGTGGAGTGGGGCTGGCTCAGTGCGACCAACAGCGCCGGCCTGGAAACGGTAGGCTCGTTGAGTTGGCTCAAACAGGCCGGAGCGCCCGGCACCCTCTATACCAAAGGCTTTGCCTTTACCAACCCTATCCTGGTCGCATACGGTCCTTTCTTGCCCGGGCCCACGTCTTCTACCAACGGCCCTGCCTTTACCAACACTGTGCAGGTGCTCCAGTCACTTTACTCCTACACAACCGGCGCACCCGTCCTGGACTGGACTAGTGGCGTGATCGAGCTGGCCGGGGGCAACTTGTCTCCGGGCCTTACCAATGGGGTGACGCTGGGCGCCAACAACAAGTTCAGCAGCACCAACAAGCTGAGCCTGACGCTCACGACCGCCTCGGGCCTCTTCCAAGGCACCGTCCCGGCCCCGGGGAGCAAGACCGGCATCTCCGTCAGCGGCGTGCTGCTCCAGGGGAACAACGCCGGTTACGGTTTGTTCCTAGGCCCGACACAGAGCGGGAGCGTGCTCCTGGGACCGGAGTAGTGGAAATCCGAAATCCGAAATCTGACTTCCATCGGCCTGTTCGAAACATGAACGCTCCCGCCCCCATTCCCGTGCCGCCGGAGCAACGCTGGTTCGATGTGCGCGTCCGCTTTCTGCCCGCGCTGGTGTTCGCCGGCGCGTTGGTATGCGCCGCCATGCTATGGAGGGGCGATGTTGGAGCGCCCGCCTTGATTGGACAAGCTGAGCCGGTAGTCTCTGACGTGAGTTGCCACAAAACCGGGGTGCTTTCGGAGTTGAGTGTCAGCCGCTTTCAGCGCGTCAAGACGGGCGACCGAATCGGGCAGGTCATGGTCGTCGACCCGCAAGTGTTCACGAACTCGCTGGCAGTCATTCAAGCCGAGATTGAAATGCTGCGCGCGACCTTGTCGCCCATCACCGCGCGGCAGCGGACGGCGATGGAATACGACAAGTACCGGTTGAATTGGCTCGAACAGCGGACCCAGCTTGCCGCCGCGCGCGCGGAGCTCCAATATGCCGAAGGCGAATTTCGGCGGATGGAGGCGCTGTTCAAGGACAAGCCGCCGATTGTCTCGGAGCGGCAGTATGATCAAGCCAAGGAGCAGCGGGACAGGCGGCAGGACCAGGTCAATGAGTTGACTAAGGCGGTGAGCGAATGCGAGACCCAATTCCAGGAGCTCCAGCTCACCAATACCATGGACCTCTCCAGAGTCACCAGCGACCCGCTGGCGGCCACCATTGCCGTGCAGGAATCCAAGCTGCGGCTGACGGAGGCCGAACTCATTCCCGTCATCGTGAAGGCGCCCATGGACGGCATCGTGACGACCATCTACCACCGGGTGGGCGAGGCGGTGACACCCGGATTGCCGATTGTCGCGCTTGCCACTCTGGAACCGGTCCGCATCGTCGGCTACCTCCGCCCGCCCATCGTGCGCGAACCCAAGCCGGGCATGAAGGTCTCGGTTCGCACTCGCGGTCTGCGCCGCCAGTGCGGTTCAGCCACAATCCTCGAGGTCGGCACCCAGTTGGAAATCGTCCCGGCCACCTTGCTCGGACCCGTCAACTTCGCGAGTATCGTCCAGGGGCTGCCCCTGAACATCAGCCTGCCCTCCAACCTCAAGGTCCGCGCCGGCGAGGTCGTGGACATTACCCTGGCCCAGGGTGGTGGCCAATAGGCTTTATTCTTCGGGCAGGGTGGGCGGCTCGTCCAGAAAGAGGAGTTGCTGATGCCCGGGTTGGCCCACGAGGGCGAGAGGGCGCCCGGCGAACAGCGCCAGCAATTGCTCATCATCGATGATCTGGACGGACTCGCTCCTGGCAGTCTGGCCGGAAATCCCGGGCGCATGGGATTGGCCGGCCGAAACCGGCCCGGCATCTGGCCGGGAGGGCCGCGACAAAAAAATGCCCGCTCCAAACGCCAGCGGCAGCAATGCCACGACGCACCAACGGCCCACACGCCGGGCGCGGCGCCGCCGGCGAATCAAGGCCAGTCCCCGTTCCAGCGAGGCCCGGCGAAAATCCGCGGGCGCCCCCCCCGCAAGGAGTTCACTCAACAATCGATCCTGTTCGAGACGTTTCATGGCAGATGTAGTCTATTCACGAGGGGGTGCATCTCACTTACTTGGGCAACCGCTCCTAATCTTAATCTTAATCCTGCTCCTAATCCATGAGGACTAGGATTAAGATTAAGATTAAGATTAAGATTAAGAGCAGGAGCCGGAACTTTCATGTTTCATACTTCATAATTCATACTTCATCCTTGCCCCCCCGCGAGCCGCTCACGCAGTTGCCGGCGCAGTCGCGCCAGCCGTGATTCAACGGCTTTCTCGGTCAAGCCCGTTTGCGCGCAGAGTTCCTTGACTGTGGCCCCTTCGAGGTACTTGCCCTCGATGAGCCGGCGGTCGGCGGGGTCGAGTTCCTCCAGACTCTCCTCGAGCGTGGCCCGAAGGCTGTCTTCTTCCGGACCTTCGGGTGCTTGAACCTCCGCGCGCCTGAAAAGAGCGAATCTCTCCAACAAGGCCCAATAGCGGTGTTGCTTGCGCCCGGCATCGCGGGCCGCGCTGCGGGCCAGGGCCTTGAGCCAGCTCCAAAAGACCTCTTCGGACTCGAATGGCCGCGCATAGCGCAGCACGCGCAGGAGGGTCTGCTGCAGGGCCTCCTGCGCCTGGTCCTCCTGCCCGCGCGCGACCACGAGCAGGAACTGGTAAAGCCGGTCAAAATAAACGGCGTGGAACTCCCTGAACGCCCCTTCATCGCCCGCCGCCAGCCCCTGCGTCATCAGGACAACGGCCCCCGACGTTTCATGCCTGGAACCCTCATCCACGGCTTTGGTTTCCGTTAATGGAAGCGCAAGCAAGGTGTTGACGGTTGGGGTGAACACTGGAATCAACGCGACTGTGGCGGAGCAGGGGCGGGGGCGGAGGGTGGGAAGTTTGGCGCCGGCTGAGCGGGCGGAACGACATATTGCGTAATGACGGTGCCGGTGGGGCTAACGACGGCGCCGGCGGGGAAGTAGCCGGGAGGGTTGGGGGCTGGAGAGTTCGGCCCCTGCTCGTAACCAGGAGGAGTGGGCACCCCCGTCCCCGGCATCCCCGCAGGCCGCCCCGGACCCAACCCATAGCGCCTTTCAAAGCGTTCCCGCGCCGCCGCCCTCTGGTTCGCGTCGGGTTCGCCGCCAGTAGCGAGACCGCTGCTGCTCGGTTGGCCCGTCAGGGCCCCCACCACTTTGCGCGCCACTTCGATCGGCTCCGGCGGGCCGGTCACAATCAACAAGCCGGTGCCCGGATGAAATTGGAAACGCGGGTAGTCACTCGCAGTCAGATTGGCCTCCATAAGATTGTCCAGGGTGTCGAACACAGTTGACCGGATTTCCTCCAGGCTCCGATTGACCTCGTTTTGACGTTGCACGGCAAGATAAGCGTTGAGGTCTTTGGGGCGTTCCGAAGGAGGGAGCGTACCGACCTCGTTTCGATGCCTTGTGACGAGACCATCCAGGTAGCTGCTCAGGTTGAAAACTTCCACCATGCGCCGGGCGCGTTGGGAAGCATTGCCCTGTGGATCGACGCCCAGATCCAGGATGTACAGAGAGGATTCCCCGGCGGGTTGCCCGGGCAATCCCGTGGCCGGGTCGGGCGCGCCGCCGGAATTTGGCATTCCCTTTCGCCACTCGAACCTGTAGCCGCTGGCCACCCGCAGCGCCTCCAGGGCCTCGGACAACTCGGGGGCCGAACGCAGCTTCAGATCATCCACTTTCAGTTTCGACACCTCGGGCACCAATGCGATGGTCACTCCGGGCCAGAAATCCCGCAACGCGTCCACCACGTTGGCCAAAGTAGCCACGACGTCTTGTCCGTTATGCACGAACTTGCCGTGCAGAATCCAAAGCTGATAAGGCGAACCAGAGCGACCCTTTGCCGCTGGTTGAGTGGCCGGTGTGGTCTCCGGGGCTTTCGGCTGGTCTTCCGCGCGGCCGGAGTTGAATTGCAGGGTGGCGGCCAGACAAACCAGTGCTCCGGATCGGCGAAGCCAGCATTGCGTTTTCATAAATCAAAGGTGTTCAGCATGTTCAATCTCTACTGTCACCCCCAACACGCCTCTCACACCCCGAATCCCGCAAGAAAAAGTCCGATGATAGCCGCCACACTCGGCTCGATCAATCGAGCCACAGATTGCGCAGATTGCACAGAAGGGAATTCCCATCTGTGCAATCTGCGCAATCTGTGGCTCAAAAACCATGGTCGAGGTGCCTGGTTGCGATTCCGCCTCTCTGCGATCTTTGCGTTCTTTGCGGTTAAACCGCTTTTTCCAGGACGACCGGCGCCAGGAGCGTTACCCTCCGGCTTCCTGGAGGAATGGGTTTCCCCGGCGTTCTTCCCCGAGCGTTGTGGGCGGTCCGTGGCCGCCCAGCAGCCGTGTCTGGTCGGGCAGCGCCATCACCCTCCGGAGCGAGGTCTCCATTTCAGCCGGGTCCGAATCCGGCAGATCGGTCCTGCCGATCGAACCGCCGATGATGAGGTCGCCGCCGATGAGCAGGTTCTCCTTGGGGAAGTGATAGACCACATGGCCGGGCGAGTGGCCCGGGGTGTGGATGACGACGACCTCGAGCGAGCCTGCCTGAAGCCGCTGGCCGTCGGTCAAGAGGAGGTCGGGCCGGCACGGCGGAATGGTGAAGGGCAGTCCAAAGAGCCGTGTCTGCAGCTCCGGATGTTCGATCTTGAAGGCATCCAGCCCGTGAATGAGCACCTTGGCTTTGGGAAAGCGCCCTCGAACGATGGCATGATCGGCGAAATGGTCGAAATGACCGTGTGTGAGCCATAACCCGGCCAACTCCCAGCCCCGCTGGGCCGCTTCCTCGAGCAGCGGTCCGGTGGTGTGGTCCGGCGCGTCGAACAGCACCGCCTGCGCGGCCGTCTCGTCGGCTATCAAGATGCAGTTTGTAGCGGCAACGCCGCCGGTGTTCACGAGCACGATCATGGTCCTATCTTTGCCGAGGGCGGTCCGGAGCGTGTGGAGCGTGTGGAGCGTTGGAGCGTGAGAGCGTGTGGAGCGTGAGGGCATCGTCGCCACCCTCTGCGCTCTCGCGCTCCCACACTCTTACGCCTTCACGCTCCACGCTCCCACGCTCCACGACTTACTTGAGCCTGTTCAGCGCCTGTTCCGCCTTCCTCTTCGTCGAGTCGTTTTTCGAGGCCAGGGCGGCATTGAGGGCCTTTTCACGCGCGGTCTTGTCGAGGCCCGGGGTATTCTTCGACGCGGTTTCGACGAGGGCCGAGAATGCGTCTTCCGCGACGGCTGGGTCTTCGGCGAAGCGGGTGAGAATCTCGATGGCTTGGACACTGGAGATGCCATGGATGGCGGCGATGGCCTGGCGCTTTTCCTCGGGCCGTGTCAGGAGCGGGAGGGAGTCGTTGAGCCTGGCAGTCTTTTCCTCATTGTTGAGCTTTTTGTCGCCTTGGAGGAACTGGAGGTAGCCGCGGAGGGCCAGCACCTGGTGTGTGGGGTTGTTGTCGGAACGGGCAAGGGCCAGCAACGGTTCGGCCACCCGCTCGTCTTCGGGCCAGGTGTTGGGCCAGGTGGACAAAGTCCGCACCGCCTCATCCTGGACGGCCTGGTCTTTGTCCTGGAGACCGGTTCTGACGATCGCGAGGGCCTCGGGACCGCCGGCCGAGGCCAGGGCGTGGAGGCCAACCACTCGGAGGGCGCTCTCGCCGCTTCGCTCCAGGGGCAGGAGGTTTTGGACACAACTGGCTCCCTTGCGGCTGCTGATGGCCAGGAGCGCGGCCTCGATGTCCGCGCAATCTTTCCGGCTTTCGTTCTTGCCAAGCAATTGGACGAGGTCACTCACGGCAGCCTCTTGCCCCAGGGCGCCCATGGCGCGCACCGCGGCGCTGCGAATTCCCGCATCCGAATCTCCGGCGCAACGCGCTATCTCGGGCAAGGCGCCCGCGACTTGCCGCCGGGCGGCCAGTTCGATGAGGACCCGGCGCGTTGTTCCGCTGCTTTGCGGCAGGCGGGCCAGCAGGTCCGAATCGAGTTCACTGCCGGGCATTCTCGCCAAGGCGGCCAGGGCCGCAGCGGTGATTTCCGCATCGTTGCCCGCGGCGGCCTCGAGCAGGACCGGGGTGCTGGCAGAGTTGCCATACCGGTCCAGGACGCCAATGGCCACCAGGCGGAGGCCCTTCTCGCCGCGCCTGACGGCAGCCAGGACTGTGGGCAGGGCCGCATTTTCCCCGCGATCCGCCTGGGCCAGGAGCAGATATCCCTGGCGAGCCGGGCTCGTCAGCCACAGTTCGCGCGCCAGCGCCCGCGTCACTTCGGTTCCGGCCAGTTCGCGGGCCGTGCGCAAGCCGATGTTGAACCGCGCTTTGTCGGCGGAACGCAATTGTTCGAGGAGCAAGGGAAGGCCGTCGCTCTTTCGCGCCAGGATAGCCCCGCGTGTGGCCTCGAGCATCTTCTGCTTGGGGACTTTGGCCTGGCGAACGTTGTCATAGAGCTTGGCGGCGTCGACGTCCTTTCCTTCATCGAGAAACTTCTCCGCACAGCGGATACACCCCTCCGCCAGGGCTGGGGGAACCGGGTCGGGCGCCTGTGCCAGGGATTGTTCGAGGGCCTGCGCGGCGCGCTCGCCGCCGATGCAGCCCAGGGCCACCGCCGCCGCCGCCGCCACCTGGTCGTCGGCATCGTGCAGTTTGGCCGCGAGTCCGGGGACGGCGGCCGCATCACGACGAACACCCAGCGAGTTGATGGTCCCGACCAGCAGCCGGCCTTGCACCTTGGCCAGGGCCTGCGACAGGGCATCCTCGGCCGCCGCATCGGGAATGGCCTCCAGGGCGATTCGGGCCCACGAGGCAAGGTCGGGATCGGATAGCAACGGAGCCAGCGCCGGCACGGCTTTGGCGGTGCCGCAGGCCGCCAGTCCTTTGCATGCCAGGGCCTTATCGCCCGGCGGCGCCTGGGACTCGAGCACCCCAATGAGCTTCTGTTCCCTTTCTGCAAGGGACTCGGCCGCGGGGGCGCGGAGGCTCGCCAGGAGGCAGGCGGCCGCCAGCAGCGGAAAGGCAGAAGGCAGAAGGCAGAAGGCTAAATGACACGCCCCCTGGCCCGGGCCGCTCGGCAGAGGAGCCAGGCTGCTCCCCTCGGCGTGTTCTGTCCAGCCTCGGGTTTGAGACTTCGACCTTCGGACTTCGACCTTCGGACTTCTATTATTATACGCTTTCATGGCAAAAAGATGTTGAAAATGACAATGGCCGGCGGCTTCAGATTCTCCAAGGTTCCCGCAGGGCCTCGGAGCGGAAGCGGTTAGCTTCCTCGTCGCCGATGAACTCATTTTTCTGGGGGTCGAATTGGAGTTTGCGTTTGAGGAACAGGGAGATGTTGGCGGCGTGACAGGCGATATGGGCGTGGCAGGCGGCGTCGGCGTTGGCGCGCGTCTGGCCTCGGGACTTTACGCAATCGAGGAAATTGCGCACGTGGAAGTCGGCCGGGTAGCCCGAAACCTTGGCGCCCTTTCCCTCGAGGAGGGCCGGTGAACTGGAGACGATTTCGCCGTCATCGGCGGTCTCGACCCAGCCGGTGTCCCCCTCGAAGCGGACGGGGCAGGAGCCGAGCGGAAGCCAGCCGTCGTTGCGCATGATGAGCTTGACCCCATTGGCATAGCGGGCGTGAAGCTCGTTGTTTTTCGGTTCGTATTCGACCGGAGCCGTGTTGTCGGCATCATTGGCCCATTGGCAGAGGTCCACGCAGTGCGAGCCCCATTCCAGGCAGCCGCCGCCGACCAGGCCGCCGCCTTTTTCAAAGTTGAAACCATCCAGCCACTTTTTGTTGAACGGACGCCAGGCGGCAGGACCAAGGTAAAGGTCCCAGTCGATCTTCTCTTTGGCCGGTTCGCTTTCGGCGGGAGCCCAACCGCTGACGGCGGTGGCCAGACCGTCCGGGTGGGCGTAAAGCGTCTGGAGTTTGCCCAGCTTCCCCCGCCGGGCCAAATCGATGGCAAAGGCGAAATTGGGCAGGCTGCGGCGCTGGGTGCCTGCCTGGAAGACGCGCCCGGTGCGGCGGAAGGTCTCGGCCAGGGCAAGGCTTTGGGCAATGTTCTTGGTGCATGGCTTCTCGCAATAGACATCCTTGCCGGCGTTGGCGGCCAGGCACGTCGCGGTCACGTGCCAGTTCGGGCCGGTGGCGATGAGCACCGCATCGATGTCGTCCCGCGCCAGCAAATCGCGCATGTCGCGGTAGGTGGCGCAATCCTCGTTGCCATACTTGGCGTCGGCCCGGCGCTTGACCGCTTCGCGCCGCTCCGCCCGCACGTCGCAAACCGCGATAAACCGCACGTCGGGCTGTTGGAGAAAACAGCCCAGGTCATAAGACCCGCGGTTGCCGATGCCGATGCCCCCCATCATGATCCGCTCGCTGGGGGCCGTCCCGCCGTCCTTGCCCAGAACGGCGCCGCGAACGATTTGCGGCGCTGCAAGAATGGCGCCCGCCTGGAGCGCCGTCTTTAAGAATCCCCGGCGTGTGAGTTCTGGCCCTTCTTTGCGCATATTGGATCTCCGGTTGGGGAACCGTTCATCGGTTCCAGTGCTCATCTGTTTCATAGTTTACTCGGGACGGACTCGACTCTTTCCAAATTCGATTATTCGTCCCTACGCCCGCAAGCCAGCCAGATTTCCGCCCATTCTGCAAGATCAAACGTTCTATTGGGAACATTCACCCGCCGCATTCAAGCTGCAGTGTGGCGAAAGCCTGCTGCGCCGCCGACAGATTCCCCGAGTTGAGGGCGCCTTCAAGGGCTTGAAAGGCTCCCGAGGCCGGACTGTTCCGGCTGAAGGCGCTGCTGGTGCCGGCCGTCGGTGAAGAGTTCTGCTGCAAGGTCGCAAAGGCCTGTCGCGCAGCCCAGAGGTTGCCGGACCGGAGCGCGTTTTGAAGGGCCTCGAAGTCATTGGTCTGTTGCTGCCAGGAAGCCTGGGTGCCGATGTGGTACTGGCTCGCAATCGCAGCAACCCTGCTTATACTGTTCATATTCTCACCTTTCTGCTAAGCTAGAGCTGTGTCCGCGGTTATCATCGGCAGGAATGCGTACGGGCTTGAGGGATTAGTTGGATACGAGTTCCCGACCATCCCGGACCCCACCGATAGCACTGCGTTTTGGGGTGTCGACCCCGATCCGACCTTCACCTGGTGGTGAGCGAGTTGCCCCGCAGAGCAAGAATACTCAGTCAGTGAGTAAGTTTGCTCAGTCACCTAATCACATCGATGTCCGTCCTTGATGAGCCGGCGCACCATGTTGGCGCCCATCCGGCCCAGCCCGATCATTCCGAGTTGCATGCTCGTCTTCATTTTCATGATAGTCCCTTCACTTTGCGATAGCGGCGGATCAGGTTGTTCGTGGAACTGTCGTGGCCCAACTCGGGTTCGGCCGGGCTCTCGAGTTCCGGGATGATGCGTTGGGCCAGGGCTTTGCCGAGTTCGACACCCCACTGGTCGAACGAGTTGATGTTCCAGATGACGCCCTGCGTGAAGACGCTGTGTTCGTACAGGGCCACGAGTTTCCCGAGCATCTCCGGCGTGAGTCGTTCGCCGAGGAGGACGTTCGACGGGCGGTTCCCCTCGAAAACCCGGTGTGGCATCAGCCAGTCCGGCGTGCCTTCGGCCTTCACCTGGGCCGCGGTCTTGCCGAACGCCAGCGCCTCGGCCTGGGCGAACACGTTCGCCAACAGCATGTCATGGTGCCGTCCCAAGGGCCTCAACGCATGGCCGAACGCGATGAAATCACATGGTATCAGCCGCGTACCCTGGTGGATCAATTGGTAGAAAGAATGCTGGCCGTTGGTTCCTGGTTCGCCCCAGAAGATTGGGCCGGTGTCGTAGGTAGCGTGTTTCCCTTCGAGGGTCACGTGTTTGCCGTTGCTCTCCATGGTCAGCTGTTGCAGGTAGGCGGGGAATCGCTTCAAATACTGCTCGTAAGGCAGCACGGCGATGGTCTGAGCATCGAAAAAGTCGGTGTACCATACGACCAGCAGACCCATAAGCACCGGCAGGTTCTTCTCAAAAGGCGCGGTCCGAAAATGCTCGTCCATCTGGTGGAAACCATCGAGCATCGCGCGAAAGTTCTCCGGCCCGATCGCCAGCATGGTCGAAAGTCCGATGGCCGAATCCATCGAGTAACGCCCCCCTACCCAGTCCCAGAAACCGAACATATTGGCTGTGTCGATCCCGAAGGCGGATACCTTCTCGGCATTGGTCGAAACCGCCGCGAAATGTCTGGCCACTGCCGCCCGGTCGCCGCCCAGTCCGTTGAGCAGCCAGTCGCGCGCGGTTTCGGCGTTGGTCATGGTTTCCAGGGTAGTGAACGTCTTGGAGGAAACGATGAACAGGGTCTCCGCCGGGTCGAGGTCGCGGGTCGCCTCCACGAAATCAATGCCGTCCACGTTCGAGACAAAGCGGAACGTCAGGCCGCGTTCGCTGTAATGCTTGAGCGCCTCGTACGCCATCACCGGCCCGAGATCAGAACCGCCAATGCCGATATTCACAACGTTCTTGATGCGCTTGCCAGTGTGGCCCTTCCATTGGCCGTTGCGAATGCGGCTCGAGAACTCCGCCATCTTGTCGAGCACCGCATGCACCTCGGGCACCACGTTTTTGCCGTCCACCGTGATGCCGGCGTCCTTCGGCGCGCGCAAGGCCACGTGCAGAACCGCCCGGTTCTCCGTGACGTTGATCTTCTCGCCGCCGAACATCGCGTCCATCTTCGCGCGCAAACCCGATTCCTTGGCCAGTTGCACCAGCAACTCCATCGTCGTCTCCGTGATGCGATTCTTCGAGTAGTCCAGAAACAGCCCGGCAGCCTCGGCCGTGAAGCGTTCGCCGCGTCGGACGTCTTCCGCGAAAAGTTCCCGCAGATGCAACGTATTGATTTGCTTGCTGTGCGCGGCCAGTGATTTCCAAGCCGCGCGCTCGGTGAGGGGATTGACGGTTGTTTTCATGTTCGCGATTCCTCATTTAAGCCGCCTGCTGGAGCGCGGCGCTCTTGGAGGCGATTACCGCCAGCAGGTCGTTCCACGATTTCACAAAAGACCTTGCGCCCTCGTCCTGGAGTTGAACGGCCAGGGCCTCCCCATTCACACCCGCTTGAGCGAACTTCGCCAGGACTTCTTCGCAATCCCCGCCGTCCGCGGCCATGGTTGCGCCAATTTGGCCGTGGTCGGCAAGCGCCTTCAAAGTCGCCTCCGGCATCGTGTTCACCGTGAACGGCGCCGCCAGAGTCGTGACGTAAAGCGTATCGGAGGCTCTTGGGTCCTTGGTTCCGGTGCTGGCCCACAGCAGGCGCTGGGGAACGGCGCCTTCGTTGCGCGCGCGTTGCCAGCGCGGCGAACTGAGCAGGTCCAGATAAGCCTTGTAAGTGCGGCGCGCGACAGCGATGCCGAGTTGATTGTTCAGCGCGGCCGGAACCTTGCCCGCCACCGCAGCGTCCCACCGGCTGACAAACACCGAGGCCACGGAACCGACGCGCGGATTGAGTCCGGCGGCGATGCGCCGTTCGATGCCGCGCAGGTGCGCCTCGGCGGCCGCCAGATACTGTTCGCGCGAAAACAGGAGCGTCACGTTGATCGGCACTCCCGCGAAGATCGCCTCCTCGATCGCCGGCAGACCTTCCCTGGTGCCCGGAATCTTGATGAACAGGTTGGGACGTCGCGCGCGTCCAAAGAGTTCCTTGGCCTCATCCAGAGTACTGCCGGTGTCGTGCGCCAGCAGCGGCGAGACTTCCAGCGAGACCCAGCCGTCGACGCCATTTGTCCGGTCCCAAATCAACCGGAACAGGTCGGCGGCCCGCGTGATGTCCTCCAACGCCAGGTCGAAAAAGAGGTTCTCGCCGGATTGGCCTGCAGCCAGCCCGTCGAGAATGGCCCTGTCGTACGCGCTGCTGTTCTTGATGGCATGATCAAAAATGGTCGGATTCGAGGTCAGCCCGGTCACCGACAGTTCATCGATGTACCGTCTGAGCGTGCCGTTGTTCAGCAAGTCGCGCGTGATGTTGTCGAGCCAGAGGCTCTGGCCCAGGTTGTGCAGCAGTTGTGTCGCTTTCATGCAAGTAATGTATTCATAAAACGCTCACTTGCCAGGTTCAGTCCGCCAGGCTGGCTCTGATCGTTGCGCTGGCCGTCTTGAGGCCGTCGGATTTTGCGGTGAGTTTGATGGTTCCCGCCTGGCCGGGTTTCGCGCGAACGATTGCCAGGGCAAAGCCGTTGAAGGCGTCATGCTCCGGCGCCTGGAACGGCTCGAAGCTCGTCGCGTCGCCATTGTCGGTAGCCACGAGCTCGGCAGGCCCTTCGATTTCAAAACGAATGTGGTTTTTCGAGCGCGGCACCGCCACGCCGCTCTCATCCGTCACGGCGGCGGTGGCGTACGACAGGTCATAGGAACTTACCTGGTGGGCGGGGACATCCAGTCCGGGCGGCGGCCCCGCAGGCGCATTCGTGTTTCCGCCTCTCCTGCCCCGGCCCATGCTGATGATGACGCCTTCCTGGCCGGCAACGGGGAAAGTGTACACGCCGCGTGAACTGACGGTCGAAGCGGTCTCGCTGCCGAAGAGCGGCAAATCGGGATTCATCTCGCGAGCCCGCGCATAACCCTTCGGCTTGTAATTGTAACCAAAAACATCCACCACCTTCTGAAAACCGTTGAAGGCGGCGTTAAGGTTGTCACAAGCGGCTGTGACCGGCCGCGTCGGGTCTTCGGAGTGGACAATGCCGGCCAATTCTGCGCCGATTTGCACACCGGCCGCAGAGCCTTGTTCGGGAATATCATTGCCGATGCTCCAGAGAATCACACACGGATGATTGCGGTCGCGGCGCACCAGCATGCGAACGTCCTTTTCGTGCCAGTCGGAGAACAGAAGGTGATAATCGTTCGGCGTCTTCTGCCGGGCCCAGCAATCGAAGGCCTCATCCATCACCACCATGCCTAACCGGTCGCACACCTCGAGCAATTCCGGGGCGGGCGGGTTGTGGCTGGTGCGAATGGCGTTGCAGCCCACCAGGAAAGGATTTGGCAGGGCCTTCAGCTCTTCATCGGGGCGTACTCTCGGCTCGGCCACGCCGGCAGGCAGCGGCAGCGGCGCCGAACCCGGGGCGACGACTTCGCGGCGCAGGAACATCATTCGCGGATAAACGGGATAGCGGTCCTTGGGTGTCGGACAATCGATCTCGAGGGTCGTCGGCAGGTCCTTGGCCGTGAAATCTCTCCGCGCGCATGTCACGGTGTCCGACCACTTGGCGTCATGCTGCCGGGCGATTTCTTTGCCCTGCTCGCAAAGTTGCTCGAAGGACTTCGCGCGCGAGCCGAGACGGTAAGCGTAGGTCACCACGAGCTTGTTGTCGCCGAGCGTTTTCGGATCCGCAACGGAGATTGTAACTACGTTTTTCCCCGGCGAGAGGTACGGCAGAGCGCCAGGGTTGTTTTGAACGATTGCCTCGAACCTGAGCGCCGTGAGGGCGCCTTTGAATGTCACTTTGACCAACGCCCCGAGATGGCCCTTGACCGCGGCGGAGAAATCCTTCAAATCGGCCGCCTCGAACGTCTTGCCGCCATCCACCGACACCTCCACTCGGTCTGCGCCCGAGGCCTCGCCTCTGGCTTCGGTCAGGATGTAAGGCGATGCCAGGCTCAGCACGACCGCGGCGGGCCTGCCAGCTTGGGCGGGGACCAGCGCCTTGCCGTCGTACTTGACGTTCTCCATGCTGACAAAGGACCTGAGGAACGCGTCGTTCGAGAAGTCGGGAGCGAAAGTCAGAATGCCGTTGCCGTAACTGCGGGCGGGCTTGCTGTCTATGTAGGGTTCCAGGATGAGACCGAAGCCTGGGTCGTTGCAGGTGTCTTTGTGGCCCGGACATGTATGGGAGGGAGCGAGCTTCTGCCCGGCCCAATACCAGGCCTCCGGCATCGGGTCCCAGGTGTTCTGGAGGCTGAAGCCCGGCGCCAGGTTGACCTCGGCGCAGTAACCCCCATCGGCATGCTCGATGCCCGCCCATCCCTCCGAGTGATCCCGTCCGCTATGCGTCTTGAGGCCGCCGACAACGTCAGCCAGTGTGTCGCCGCAGGCCAGGAACACCGGGGCGCGCCAATTGGCCTTGATGCCGTTCAGAACCAAGGGGTTGTCCTTCCTATAGACGCAGCGGCGGCCCTCGTCCAGGAGGAAGGCATCCTGAATCAGCGCCCGCGCATCTGTGTTCAGGTCATCTTCGCCCGCGATAGTCCGGCCCCCTTTGCCGTCGGGCATCCAGGCATAGAACTTCAGGAACACATCCAAATAATGCCAGCGCCCGTCGTACTGAGCCTCGACCGTGGTGTGCCCATCCCAGCCGACAAAGCGCCAGTCCCAGCCCAACTTCCGCCAAATGGCCGATTGCTCCGCCTGCAAGCCGCCGCACAGGCTCCATCCGTAGCAGTGGATTTCCTTTAGCACCGGCAAACCGCCCGGCTCGTTGGGATACTGCCGATGATAGTGCGTCAATTGCATGAAATTATAGACCGCGATGGCCCTCTCGTCATTGTTCCGGCAACCGCGCGTCACGGACTCCGCGATGGATTCCAACGAGCTGCAGTCCGGCGCCTGGTCGGGCAGGATTTTGACCTGGCGCACTATCCCCGGCGGCACGGTTGCCCCAACAGCCTGTTGCCCAATCGCGACACCCGAAATGGAAAGGACGGCAAGGATCAAGACAACGTCGATGGATGGATGAGGATTCATGCCACGACGAGCATCCTGTCCGCCCGTCCGTCGCGTGTCAAGAGTCGGGAGGCAAGGCCTTCAAACGGGATTTGACCAATGTTGCCTGTTGAGGGCGCCTAATCGATGCCAAGTCCGGGGGATTTAGTGAGCACCGACAGCGGGACGGCATTCAGGAGGCGGTCCTGGTCGCTGCCGGAGACCCACTGGTTGACGGGAAAAGCATCCAGCGCAAATCTCCGGTAGCGCACGCCGGCGTCGCCGTAGAGGTAATTGGAACCGCCGGAGGGGGAGGGTTTGTGGCCGCCGTGACGGGAGTGCTGAACGCAGTAAATGAGATTATCCAACCCGCCATTTTCAACTTCGAAGATGTCCATCCAGAAGTCGTCCTGATCCGAGTGCCTGCGCTCCCCGATAATGATGGTTTCGGCCGGCTTGAGCATTCGGCTCTCTTTCATATAAATGGTCTGGCTCTGCCATTCATTTGGGAAGACATCATTCCAGCCGTTCATGATGTAACTGCAAGCCGCGTTGTCGGCCTGGTAGTAGGGATAGCCGGTGCCGCCGCCGGCGTTATTACCCGGGAGTTTGCCGTAGAGCGACACTTCCGAGGGGCAGACCAACAGGTTGGTGTTCTGGTAGTAGCGGAATAATGCCGCCGGCCAGTGTGCGGTGTCGCCGGCGATGGGACGAGGCGGGTAGGAGCCGAAGTCCTCGACATACATGCGCACCGACACCCCGAACTGTTTGAGATCGTTCATGCAGGCGGTCCGTTGCGCGGCCGCCTTGGCCTTGGCGAGGGAGGGCAGGAGCATCGCCGCCAGAATGGCGATAATGGCAATGACCACCAGCAGTTCGATGAGGGTAAAAGCGGCGCCCTCTTTGGCATCGGAGCGCGAACAGGAAGCATCCCTTCCCAAGGTGATGTCAGGTGTTGTGCTCATCAGCCTCCAATATAGTCCCCCGCTCCATCGTACCAAGCCGCAAATAGTGTGAAGAATATCGAGACAGGTTCTGAGTCCACCCTTTGTTGTGCTGGCAATCGGCGCGCGGCCCTGCCAGACTCGCGGAAGCATGAACTGCCGCGGCATCATTCGGGCCTGGTCTGCAACCTTGTCGTTTTTGTTGTTGTCGTTGCTGCTGTCCTCCTTTGCCGCGCGGGCCGCGTCCGGCGACCTGATTCCGGCCGCGGCCGCGCTGAAAACGGATCGCCCCCGCTTGCTTTTGCGTCCCGCCAACACACCCCTTGCCATCTCGTTGACGCAACTCATGGCCCTGCCGCACGACCAGGACTTCGAGCGCATGCTCCAACAAATCGAGAGCCTCCGGCCGCCCCGCGCGGCGGCCCTGGCCCTGGTTTGGCATCTCACCGGCCGAACCGATGCCGCCGAGCGCGCGGCGGCGGTGATGGCGTCCTGCCAGGTTTCGCCAAACGCAAAATCATTCAACGACCCGTTCAACGTCTATTTCACCCTCGCCGACATGGCCCTGGCCTACGACTGGCTGTACGATTATCCGGGCTTCGACGCGCCGGCCAAAGACCGCTTGCGCCAGAAGCTGCTGCCCTTCGCGGAGAATGCCGCGCGGCTCGGCAATGACCACGTGTTTCATAATTATATCTGGATGTATGACGGCGGGGCCATGCTCTGGGCCTTGGCCACCGCCGGCGACGATCCCCCGTCCACCCGCCTCCTCGCCGGCTTGACCGACCGGTTCAACCACCAGCTCTTTCGCGCCATGGAATACCTCGACGGGGCCAATGGAGACTCTGCGGGTTACTGGTGGCTTTACTGCGAGAATTCCGCCGTCCTCGTGCTCCTGGCCGCGCAGAGCGCCTTCGAGACCGACATCGTTGACACCATCCGCCGCGACCATGGCGACTGGCTCAATCGCCAGTTGGATTTCCTGGTCCAGGGCGTCATGCCGGACATGCGCTTCGCGCCGTGGGGCGACATCGTCGCCGGCCCCAACGGCGGCGTGATGCGCGAGATGGCGGCGAGAATCGATTCCCAGACCTGGGCTTTGCGTTCCTCCAATGGCGCCTGGCTAAGCCGGTGGCTCGCCGCCAAACGCGGCCTCCAGCGGTTTGAGGCCGAAACCGCCATCTACTACTTTCTCTACACCCGGCACCTGGACGCGGCGCCGGCGACGCCCCCTTTGGCCATGCTGGCTGGCAACAAACAGGGTGGAAATGCCCTCATGCGCAGCGCCTGGGACGACGACGCCACCGTGGTCGGCTTCCGCTGCACCGATTTCTTTGGCCAGCACCATCACCTCGACCAGGGCAGCTTCTTCATTTATCGCAACGGCCTCCTGGCCCTGGATGCGGGAACCTATCGCCAAGTCGGCGGAAACCAGATGCGGACCGACGCCCATAACACGCTCCTGCTGGGCGGCCAGGGCCAGCGACCCCAGACCTACCAGAGCGCCAGCACCCTTGAGGCCTTCACCGACCGGCTTCCCAAGGGCCTTGAAACCGGCGACATCCTGTTCTATCGCGACAGTGGCGCGTGGACGGCTGTCGCCGGCCAATTCGCCCAGGCATACCAGCCGGACGTGATTCATAGCTGCGTGCGCCAGCTCCTGTTCCTCCGGCCTGGCACCGTGATTATCGTGGATCAACTCGCCGCCCCGGAGGGGAAAGCTTTGCCCGAAGTGCGCTGGCTCCTCCACGTGCCCGGCCGGCCGGAGCTATTCGGAACCACCGTCACCGCGTTCAATTCCTGGAGCTACTTGCGCTGCCGTTCTCTGACACCCGGGCTCCCGCCGCAATTCGAGGCCTCCTATCCCACCCCGGCCGGCCCCAGCTCTTCCAGCGGGAATCCTTCCATGCTGGATGCTTCCCGCGTCATCTATGCCTACGAAGGAAAGGCCCGGATGACCCTGGTTCATGCCCTGGATGTCGGCGATGGCCGGCCTTCCGCCCCGGTCGAAATCAAAACCTCCGCCCCAGCCGGGACAGGCCCCATCACCCTGCTGGTGGCGGGCAGGACTTTCGAGTTTTCCACCGTCAGCCCGTTCGAGATTCGTTCCCAGGAATGAACTGATCCTCGGCGTTCAGCGCATCGGACGTGGGTCGGCCCGATGCAGAGGATCATCTACCGCCTGGCGCATGCGCGCAAACCACCAATGGGTCCTGCTCTGCCGCCGACCCTGCCTCTTGCCATGGCTGCGGGCGCGGGCGGAGAGCTCCCCCAAATCGGGTGCGTACCCCAGGCTCAACTCCAACTGTCGTTTCACCATGACTTACACTCGTTCAGGACCGCCATCCAGCAAAACGCCAGTTTTGTAACAACTTCGTGACAAAAGAGGTTCCTCTGGACACCGCCGTTCACTTATGGAAATGTAGTTAAGTAGCCGTGGTAATGACAGTAATCAGCCGGAGACCGTTAGGGTCCAGTGGCTTGGTGACGGCCTTTGACAGGGGACGGGGTTGGTTATGACCTCGGCAGCAACTATCAGATATTTATGAAACGACCATTTAACATTCCTGGCATTTTGGCCATTGCCACCGCACTCTCTCTCAGTTCGAGCTGTCGCGGACAATCTGTTCAGGCCACGGCGGCCGAAAATGACGAGAGCGACAGGGCCGTGTGCATCAGGCAGCTCGAGAAGGTCCACCAGGCTATCCAGGCCTACCGCCGCGACCACAAGGACCTGCCGAATTTTCTCTCTGACCTGGTGCCCAAGTACATTTCCGACCCCGATCTCCTGGTCTGCCCGATCACCAGGAAAACCAAGCGGACGCATTCCGTCGAGCACCTGAAGGACCCCAAAATGCCCCTGGTCTATCTCTACGAGTTTAGCCCGTTGCCGATGGGGGATATCTGGGGGGGAGGACAGGTCCGGATGCGGGATTTTAAGCGTCGCCAAATGGGGTTGGTGGGCGGGGAGGTTCCGATAGTGCGTTGCTTTCTGCATGAGCGGGTGCTCAATCTCGCCTTCGACGGCCGCGTTTATGAGAGCGGCATGAACTGGGAGGACAATTATGCGGGCTACGTGGAGCCTGCGGCGTGGCGGGTTGAGAATCTGTTCGCTGACTCCCCCCGCACGGCGCCCCGGCCACCCAGCCCGCCCCCGGTTGAATCCGGACCAGAGGACCTCGTGCGAAAACCCGCCCCGGAGTTCAGCTTGTCCCAACTCGATGGCAACACCTTTGATTTGGCGGCTCACCAGCATAAACACATCGTGCTGTTGGATTTCTGGGCGACCTGGTGCGGCCCCTGCCGCGCCGCTATGCCCACGCTGGTGGATATCGCCCGCGATTACTCCGGCAGGGGTGTCCGATACTTTGCAGTCAACCTGCGCGAAGACCCGGAAACCATCCGCCGTTACCTTAAGGACACCCGCCTGGACATTGTCGTGCCGCTCGATAAGGACGGCAGCGTCGCCAAGAAGTACGGAGTTCGCGGCATCCCGACCATGGTCATCGTCGGCGTCGACGGCATCGTCAAAAAGGTCCATGTCGGCTCATCACCGAGGTTGAAGACCGAATTGACGCGCACCCTGGATGAACTGCTGGCTGCCAACAGCCCCGAGGCCGCGGCAACCGAGAATCTCACGCCTGCCCAGTTGGAGAAGAGCCAGTGCGAGCAGAACCTCAAGAAGATTTTCGCTGCCGTAAAGGCTTACCAAAAAGATCATGGGAATTCCCCAAACTGGCTCTCTGATCTGGTGCCAACCTACCTTGACGATACGAACATTCTCATCTGTCCTGGAGAACGTCAGGCTGGCGCCGTCACAACCTATCCAGGTTTGGAGGATCCCCGCGTCAAGACTTCGTACACTTATGACTTTTGCGCCCGGGAGGTTCCCAGTACCGTTTGGGGTGGCGCCCCCATCACCATGAGGGAATGGAAGAACCGCCAGCGCAAGCTGTACGGCGATGCCGTTCCCATGATCCGATGCACGCATCACGATCCCATTCTCAATATCTCCTATGGTGGCGAGTTGTTTGAAAGTTCGCTCACGTGGGAGGGTGACGGTATGACTTGAGTTCCATGGGGCCTGACGGCGAGGTAGCCTCGAATTTCCTCCAACAAGTGAAGCGGGCCGCAATGAACAGAAAGGCTGGCGAAGCCGCCTCAACCTCGCCATAGAGCGGCCCTCTCCCTGAGGGTGAGGGGGAATCCCTCGGCCGCCAGCAGGCGAACCCGAGGATTCAGGAAATCTCCAAGGCCGTGCCCTGCTCTTTCCTCTCCTCGGGGAGAGGGCCGAGGTGACGGGGAACCGGGCGCTCGAAATGCAGCAAGTGCTCACCGTTTCTCCCGCACTGCCGCTCCATCGCCCAGTTCGGCGGAGGGCGCGAGGGCGACCTTTTCTCCGGCGGAGATTCCGGCGCTGATCACGGCGTCATCGGGGCCGGTGCTGCTCACCGTCACGGCCCTGCGTTCGGCGCGGCTGTCCCGCACAACGAAGACCACATCGCGGCCCTCGAGTTGGCGAACGGCTGTTTTGGGCACCGCCACCATGCGGCCCGCCGCCTGGCCAGCCCCTCCGCTCTCACGGAAGGCCACCTTTACACTCATGTCCGGAAGGATGCGCGGGTCCAGCTTAATGAACCCCACGCGGACCTTCACGGTCGATTTCTGGCGATCGGCGGTGGGGATGATCGCGATCACTTTGCAGGGAATCTTCCAGTCCGGGTATGCATCGAGGCTGGCCTCGACCGTCTGGCCCGGCTCGACGCGGTTGATGTAGCTTTCATTGACGTCGATTTCGATTTCAAGCGACTGCATGTCGACAATCGTGCAGATGCCGGTTCGCGTAAAGCCGCCGCCGGCCGAGATCGGGGAAATCATCTCGCCCGGTTGGGCGTTTTTGGAGGTGACAATGCCGCTGAACGGCGCCCGGATGAGGGTGTCATCCAACTGCTGCTGCCAGGTGGCCACCGTGCGTTGTGCCACCAGAACGTCGGATTCCTGTTGTATTAGTCTTGCTTTGTAGGCCAGCGCAGTGGCCTCGGCGTGGTCGAAATCGGCCTGCGTGGCAATCTTGTTCTTGACCAGGGTGGCTTGGCGCTCGAGTTCCTGGTCCGCCTCCCGGATGCGCACTTTCGTTTCCGCCAGCGCGTTGGTGGCCGAGAGCAACTGCGCCTCGGCCAGGCGCAGGCTCGCCCGCACATTTGTTTCGTCCAACCGCGCCAGCACTTGGTCCTCCTGCACTCGCAGGCCCTCCTCGATCAGCACTTCCGTGACCTTCCCGGTCACCTTGGATGAGACGGTCGCCGCTCTGCGCGCCGTCACGTAGCCCGAGGCGTTCAACACGACCCTCTCGAGACCCCCCGGGGCCGTCTCCCGCGCCGCCGCTGTCTGCACCTCGATACCCCGCGAGCGCGTCAGCAACCACGCCCCCGCCCCGGCCGCCAGCAGCGCCGCTCCAACACACCCCAGCCAAAGACCGAACCGCCGGCTCGCTTCCGGCCTGTCCGTCCGCTCAATCCGCAATTCATCCAGCCTGGCTCTTGGCTCGTCCATAAACAATGTGCCAACAACAAACCCCTTTTTCTGCCCGTGGTCAACCGCCTAAGGGTTCGTGCGGAGGGTTTGGAGCGTGTCGAGCGTGAGGGAAGGGACGCTGGCGACTGGATGGGGCCGCCGGACTGGTCCGGTAAGGCAATGAAAACGCAGAGACGCAAAGATCGCAGAAAAGCGCTCCTTCCCTCGCGCTCCCCACGCTCTCACGCTCTACGCTCCACCCGCTCCGCACGCTCCCCCTCGCACAGGGCACCGCAACACGGTCTTCAGCCGTTCGGGGGCCACCCGCCGGGGGTCGGACAGATAAATCTCGTGATGGCGCCCGTGAAACTCGAGTTGTTTATCTGCCGCAAACTCCTTCATCCTGGCGATGGTCACACACTCCTGGTCGTACGGCCCGACATGCAGCATCTGCACACACGTTCCCTCGGCCAGAGATTCCAGCCTAACCTGTTCCACCTCTTTGCCCTTGCCTCGCTTGATCAACACGGCCGCCGCTTTCCGAAGCTCCTCTTCGGTGACGAAGCCGGGAGTCCGGATGAGCAGCTTCCAATGCCACTGGTCCTTTGGCGCCTTTGAAAGGTCCGGCCCCGAGTCGCTCCACCATTGGCCTTCCAGCTTGCAGATGCCGTAGTCCTGCTCGCCGCCGAACTTGCGGGTCATCTTAATCGTGAACGCCGCCCCATAGAGCGCGCCGATGCTCGCTTTGAACTGCTCGCCGCCCGGCTCGCCCTGTCCCTCGATGGCCAGGTAAACGGCCGGCTTGATCTCGACTAACGCCGGTTTCTTTGCAGCCGCGTATTCGAGCTTGTGCTGTTTATAGAGGTCGATCTTGCCTTGGGTTTTTTTTGTCATAATCGTTTTGGTTTACTAATGAGGCATCGCCTCAGACCAGGATTGACACGAATTTCACGAATTCTCCACGAATTCGTGTTAATTCGTGCAATTCGTGTCTGCCGAAAACTTGACCTGTTTACACCATGTCTTGAACTTCAAGGACTCTAAAGCCATCACCGCGCAAAAATGCAGACCTGCGCCGCAAGGGGCGCGTAGATGTCCGTGAGCAAGTCCTTGGGGTCGGTGCCCTGCGGGTCGTTGAGGTACACCTCGAAGCAGGGGCAACTACGGAGTTGCCGCCCGCTCCGCGGCAGCCACTGGCCCAGCAGGCGCGCGTAGGTCCCGCCCAGTTTGTTGTATGGCCCGAAATGGGTGGTCATCGCATACTCGCCTCCGGCGATGACCTGCGCCCCGATTTCCCCCATGGGCGAGAATGTCTCATCGACGCTCACGCACGCATCGTAGCGCACACGCCCGCCCGGGGTCACCTCCGGGTCGTCGTGGCAGATGCCGATGAACTGGGTGTCGCCCCCGAGCAAACCCTCCTTGCCTGCCACGGGCAAAAACCGGTCCCAGGTCTTCCCCACCGCCGAATACGGCCCGACATGCCGCATAAACGCCACGCGCAGAGGCGGGCGCCTCACAATTTTGACTTCCATCTTCTTGCCTCCAGGTTGAACGGTCTTGAAGTGCCCCACCCTCCCTCCGTCTGCGAAATGCAGGCCCGATGGGACGGCGGCAATCCCGGCGCGCCGGTTCGAGGACCGGAATCCCGAGGGCGAAACCCCGAAGACCGACCGGAACGATCGGGTAAAGGCTTCATGGCTCTCATAGCCGGCCTCCAATGCTATGCTCACTACCGGTTGCGCGCCCAGCTTGAGCCGGGTGGCCGCCCGCTCCAGCCGCAGCCGCCGCACGTGCTCCTTGACCGATTCGCCCACCATTCCCTTGAAGATACGGTGAAAATGGAAGGGCGAGAAGCAGGCCAGCCTCGCCAGTTCATCCAGGGCCAGGTCCTCATCCAGGTGCTCCTGGATATGCACCAGCACCCGCAGCAGCCGCTGCTTGTAATCGCTCAATGTGGCCGTTCTCATCGGTCGCCGCTTCAGTCTGCGGCGAACGTTCTAGCACGATCCCCGTTCGTCCGCTTGATTCTTTTTGCGGTTTTTTGTATGCGAACAAGACACGTGCAGACGCTCATCCAGGGTAGCACCCTAGGAAAGCCACCTTACCACTCGTAATCATAATCCTAATCATAATCCTAATCTTGATCCCGTACCCAACCTTCCGCGCGCAACCGATGATTGGAATTCAATCGGATTAGGATTAGGATTAGGATTAGGATTAAGATTAAGAGCTAGAAACCGCCACCCAAAGGACTCAATTCCGCCTGCTCTTGGCGCTCAGCCGGTAGCTGAAGGCCCCTTTGACGGGCGCCATATAAGTTAAACCGTCTTTGATGTGAAGCTCAGCCGGCCCGAGCTCGTGGTTCTCTTTGTCCAGCGCCACGGCGGATGCGGCGCTCACGGCGAAGCCGCACTCGGCATCCTGGTAGAGGATGATTTCGTACTGGCCGTTGGGGAGGATGCGGCATACGCCAAGGCCGTTGCCGGCGGCTTTATCGAACCGGACGAACTTGCCGCGGCCATCCACGTAAAGGTAGGCAGGGGTGGCGGCGTAATCGCAGCGGCGCCCTTGGGCGTCGCCGCTGATGACCTCCAGCGCGCCATCGCTCGTCCAGCCGGCGTAACCGTTGGGGGGCAAATCGAGCTTGCGGCCGAAGGCCTCGCAACGGAGGCGCTCGGTGCGGCTGCCGTTGGCGGCCGTCACGGTCCCATCGGCATAGCGGGTGACGACTTGCGAGCGCCGGAACGCCCCGCTCGCCACGGCGCGGCTCGTGTCCAGGAGCTGCCCCTCGGCCGTCACGTAGCGGATTTGCTCCGCGTTGGCCAGGCAATAGCGGCTCTGAAGCTGCTGGAGCATGTAGTAGCTCCGAAGCGCATGGCCGTAGCCGCCTTCCATGACCAGAAAGCCCGGGTGCCCGAAGGCAATCGTCGCGGCAAGGAACCGGTCGATTTCAGCGTCGCGCTCTTCCGGCGTGCCGCGGGGTTGGGGCGCGTTGGCGTAAAACATATCGAGGTTGCCCATGCCGAAGTTGCACCCCAGCGGATGCATCTGGCGCAGATCGAAATCCACCAGCCACGGGTTCTCCGCCGGACGGTAGCTCTGGTCCTGGCCGTAGTTGCCGTCGGTCAGCCCCATGTAGAAGCAATGGTAGTTGCCTTCGGAATAGACCGGGCCATTCCAGGCCCGCTTCTGGAGGAGCATGATTTCGCCGTAGGAATAAAAGACCGCCGCAAATGTCCCAGCGCCCGGCGCGCGCGGGTCGTAATCCACGCGGTGCCATGGCGCCACCGCCGTATGCACGTCGCAATAGGCGGTGCTGAAGTGGAACTTGGCCTGGATTTGCGGGGCCAGGCGGGCGCAATACTCGACGGCGCGCGCCGGTTTGGGCGCGTAGCAGCGCATCCACGCATGTTGAAGCTGGTTGTGCGGGTCGCGTGAGACCATGTCGAAATTCCAGAACTCGTTGACCGGGGCGAAGTCCGTGAAGTTATTGTAGGGGCCGTAGATGTAGCCAAGCTTGTCCTGCATGAGACGGGCATAATCGTAGGCGCCCTGGTCGCCCCCTTTGCCGGGCGCCGCCCGGGTGCGAAAGGTGAAGCTCTCGCCTTCATCACGCCAGAGCGTCTCGTGGTCGGTCACAACCATCTGCGTTATCCCGTAGCGGTGCGCCTCCGTCCAATACTGCGCGTCCTGCCGCCTGTCCGAGGCGGCATGCGCCCGCCAAAGGCGCGTGCCGGTAACCTGCTTCCAGGGCGAGGGCGGATTCGGGATGGCCGGCAGCACCTCTTCGTAACGCGGGGAGAGCGTCACGAAGAACCGCTCAAAACAATCGTTCCGCTTGCCGTTGGTCAGCGGGAGATAGCGCGTGCCCCCGTTGTAAGCAGCCCCGTTGGTCGAAACGGAGTTGGCGGCCCACAAAATCGAGCCGTTGGACAGATACCAGTCGGCGTTGCCCGCAAGAAAGAGCGGCGAGTCCGGCGTTCCCAGCACCAGCACCGCGGGCCGGCCCCCCTCGGCCGGATAGAAGGGATTGGTCACCAGGCGGGGATTCATCAGGCCGGTGCCAAGCGCCCGGCCGAAACGCACCTCCGCCACATTGCCCCCGGGCGCCAATACCTCGATGACCAGCGATTTGTTCCAGAGATAGTAGATATAAGCGACCTCCGCCGAAACGCCCCCCGCGCTCAAGCGCCAGCGCGATTGAATCCCGGCGCCTTTCTGTTCCGTGCCCAGATGCTCGGCCTTCTCAGGCAGGACAGGGCCTCCGGAGCTTTGCAGATACACGCCCCCACCCACGCAAGGCTGGAGTTGGCAGACCCGCCCGTCCTGCGGCCCCGCTCCCGGGCGCAACGGCGATTCCCATTCAAGCGCCAGGTCGCTCCAGGTCCCGCTCTGGGGTTTCAAGCGGCAGACAAGCCCGCCATCCACCCCCTCATAAGAAAGGACGAAGCCATCAGCGGTTCCGGGCATTGGGGCTTTGATGGAGTCGGTAAATTGATCGGTGAGATTGCATGGCAGGATCGTCTGCTCCCGCGTCGGAAATGGCAAACGGCCAGGGCCGGTGTTGGCCCCCGCGGACTGGCCCGGCAGGAGGGCGCAGCCGCGCAGGGGCCGCGGCTCGAAGGTGAGCGGCTGGAATCGCTCGCTGAACACGGCGAGGTTGTCAAAATAAAGAACGCGCTCGTCCTTGTTCTTGCCGTTGGTGATGAGCAGGCCCTTGAATCGGGCGCCTTGCTTGACCCGCTCGATCTGCTCGGGCGCCAGGCGCCGGTGCAACAGGAACCATTCCTTCCAGTCCACGCTGTAGAGAAAGACGGAGAATTCCCTTCCCGCCGCGTCCTCGAACAGCGCGGTGATGCCCGCGTGCGGAGTGGACGGGTCGGTGGCCCAGCCCCAGTTATTGCCGTAACACCAAAGGGTGACGGCATCGAAGGGCCGGCTGATGAGGATGGGGTTGGGCGGCAGAATCCGCACCTCCGGCGCGGCGCCTGTGCCGCGATAACTCAGCTTGCCCACGTGCTCTCCCCAAATCTGTTGCTCGCGCGTTTGCTCGAACCGCGCCTCGGCATCCTTGCACTCGACGCGCCAGCCCCTGACATCCTCGAAGTCCACCAGCGGCGGGCAGTGGTCCTCCGTGCGATTGGCCCAATCCAATTCGTAGGGCCGTTTGCCGACCGCCTTGTTTCCGCTGGTCTGGCCCAAACCGGCGCTGGCGCTGAGAATGCAAAGGGCGAGGAGGGAACTGTAATGCAGAGACATGAGCAAGTATTAGGCTGCGGGAGCGCGCGCCGCAAGCTGAGAAACCCTTGGAAGCGGTTTCTGCGGGCCGCCGCCGGTCCGGCACACCGCGCTGCCTTCCGGGCGGATACGCCCGAACGCCCGCACAAGCTGCCCGCTTGCATTTTCTTGGTGCCAATGTCCCCGTTTAGGCGCATCATTGCACGACCTTCCCTCATGGGCGGCACGAATGCACAGTTACCAATCGGTCGGCAGGTGACCCTTCCGGGACACTTCGATCTTCCAGTTACCCTTGTGTCCAGCGTTTTCCGACGGCCAAAAGGGACAGAGAAGATTGATCCGGCGAAAGAAACACTTAACATTCCCAACTATGCTAAAAAGGTTCAGAGCGAATAACTTTAGAAGCCTGCTGAACGTTGACTTCCGCCCCTCCGGCCTCAACCTCCTCGTTGGTCCCAATAACGCCGGCAAGACTAACCTTTGCATGGCACTTCGCTTTCTGGGGCAGACAAGCGGAAATACCCTCGACGCTGCCCTCGTCGCCGCCATCGGCGAGCGCTGGAACGTCACCAATCTGCACGTCAATAACGTCAGGAACCTGGACTTCGAGGTCGAATGCGACATCGCCTTCCGCGGCGAGACGCTCCACTACAATTATGAACTCCGCCTCGAGAGCCGGCGCGACGAGAGAGCCGGAACAGAGTCTCTCGAAGTTCGCGAGGAGTTTCTGAAGGCAAGCGGCGGCCGTTTCGCCAACACCCCGCTGCTGGAAAACCGAGCTGGCCGTGTCAGCATGCTCCATGAGGAAGGCTTCGCCGCAGGACACCCTAAGTCCCCCTTTTATGTGCATGCAACGGCCGCCACGAATGTCACCATGCTCTCCCGCCTCTTCGAGTTGGAGAACAATCCCCGCGCCATCCTTTTCCGGCGGTACCTCCAATCCTGGGGCTATTACAACCTCAATCCCGAGATGCTCCGGTCCCCTGAAGTGGCGCGAGATGACGGCGCGCTCCTTTCCAGCGGGGCCAATCTCAGTCGCGCCCTGTTCGATCTCCACAACCAAAAGCCGCGCCTCGAGCGCCAACTCATCGAAGCCATCCGCAAGCTCGAACCGAGACTCGAACTCTTCAGCTTCTCCGCTCCGGACCCAGAACACGTCCATTTGTTCGGTGAGGATGAGAAAGCTCACCGGTTCAGCACCCGCAGTATGTCCGACGGCACGCTCCGATTCACGGCCATTGCCTACGTGATCCTCATGGCTGGCCAACAGGCCGAATCCGGTGGCTTCGCCCCGCTCATCATCATCGAGGAGCCAGAAAACGGTCTCTACGCGGCTCACCTCAAACCGCTCCTGCAAAGGGTCGAACCCGACGGCCACCTTGGCCAGTTCATCTTCACCACCCATAGTCCCTATTTCGTGGATTTGTTCGACAAGTTCCTCGACGGTGTCCACGTCCTCAAGGCTGGCGTCCCCTCGTCCGTCCTTTCCAAGCCCGAGCCGGCCAAGCTCAAGCAACTCCTGGACGACATGAGCCTTGGCGACATTCATTTCCACGAAATGCTCACATGAAAATCGCCTTTTGCGTCGAGGGCAGCGCCGATCGCGCCATCTTGCAAGGCCTTCGTGACCGCTGGTGCCCGCAAGCCGAACTTGTCGAAGGACGCTTCCGTGGCCAACTCCCACGCAGCCAGATAGCCAAGGAATGCAAGATCCTCTCAGCCATGGGAGCGGACCTCATCATCTTCCTCCGGGACGCGAATCTCGAAAACTGGCGCGACGTTCTCCGGGCCGATGGAGCCAAATGCCCTCCGGAGTCGCGCCACCTCGCCGTCTTCGGTGTCTGCGACCGCAATGCGGAGTGCTGGCTGGCGGCCGACCCGGACCACCTATCGAACCGGATAGGCCGCCCGCGCCATGAGTTGCAGTCTGAAGATCCGTCATCATTCGTAAAGGCCGGCTTTGGGCTGGTGGGCTTTGATAAGGACCAGAAGGAGCCTCAAGTAGCTGACTACGTTGTCAGCGCTCCTTTGAGCAAATGGCTCGCGAACAAGTCCTTTGAGAACTTCTATGACCAACTCCGGCAAAAGAGCAAAGAGTTCCACTGCCAGATCGAGAACCTCCGAGACCCAAACCGTTAGCATGAGCACCAAGCTCAAACCCTTGCTCTTGAACCGATCCTGCTGGATAAAATCGCGTCGTGAAGAAACTGTCGAACCCTCTCCCCCTCGTGCTCAGATGAAAGGTCTGCAGGTCTGGTGCTATCTGTCGTCGGTGCTCGGCCTCTGCGCTCTAACCGCCCGCGCTGCCGGTGAGGCCGAGCCTGCAATTCTGCGCGGAGCGGACGCCGTCGAAGCCGTCTTCGCCAAAAGCGGCCCGGGCTATCAATGGGTGGCCTACCGCGACACGGCGGCCAGGCGGGAGTGGCCCATCGCGGGGCCGCGCCTGACCCTGGCGGTCTCGGACCGGGCCCGGACGAGCCTGCAGGAGACTGGCTTCGACCAATTGAAGGCCGAGGCCAGCCAGGTCGTTCTCGAAAAGACCCTGCCGGAGCTTTCCCTTGAATTGAGACAGGTCTTTTCATTCTGCGCGGACGGACGAACGCTTCGGATGCAGAGCTTTCTGCGTTCGACGGGCGGGGCCGTCGTGCTCGAGGAGGCGGGCCTGCTGGAGCTCGAGGTGCCCGGCCAGAGTTTTCGGCTGATGGGGCCGGAGTTTGTTTCTTCACCGGTGTTCGGGGACGGCGTGTTCGCCGGGCTCGAGCACCCCTCCGCGTTGTGCCGGGCGCAGGGAAATACCCTCGCGCTGGCCCAGCATCCTTACCTGACCCTCGGAAAGGAGTGGACCGGAATGCCCGGGGCCGTCTTCGGTTCGTGTTCAAAGGCCGACCGCGAAATGGGCGGAACCGAGGCCCTGCGGCGCGCGTTCCTGCGCTACCTGGAGACCGTGCGGGTCAAGCCCAAAGACATGCATGTCCATTACAACGACTGGTGGACCGCCCCGGTGCCCTCGTCGGAGCAGTTCGTGCTCCACAATCTCGCCGAGCTAAGAAAGGGCCTATACGATCCCACCGGCTTTTTCTTCGATTCCTACGCCCTCGATGCAGGATGGTCCAACCCCAAATCCGTTTGGGAAATGGACACCAACCATTTTCCGCAGCGGTTCGCCCCCATCCGCGCGGCCCTCGAGGCAATGGGCAGCCACGTCGGCTTGTGGGTTTCCCCCAGCAGCCTTTATCCCTTCGCCCTCGACAATCGCTGGCTGGAATCCTCGGGCTACGAAGTCACCCCTTGGCCTGGCCGCGGCCTCAACGCCTGCCTGACCAAGGGCGGCAAGTACCAGGCCGCCTTCAAGAATGCCGTGCTGGGCCACGCCCGCGAGGCCCGGCTCGCCCATACGAAGTTCGATGGATTCATCCCGCGCTGCGACCAGCCGGGCCACGGCCACAAGACCGGCCTGGACTCCTGCCTGCCCATCGCAGAGGGGTTGATGGAGGTCTTCGACGCCCTGCGCGCCTTGAATCCCGACATCGCCCTGGAGCCTACCTGCTTCGGCTATCAACCAAGCCCCTGGTGGCTCATGCATGTCCCCTTCATCATCGGCCCCTTTGGCGACGACAGCCCCTACGGACGTTGCCCCGCGCCCGACTACCTCGAATCCATGACCACCGCCCGCGAAATCAAGAACCTGCGCGGGCGCGACGCCTTCCTCATGCCCAGCGCCGCCCTCCAGTGTTTCGACATCATCGTGCAATGCCCGGGCGCGGTCCAGAACCACGCCGCCATGGCCGTCGGGCGCGGGCGCTGGTTCATCTCCTCCTATATCAACCCAAAGTTCATGGACCCCGACGAGTGGCGCTTTTTCGCGGACCTGATGAGATGGGCGCGCCACAACCGCGACCTCCTCCGCGAACCCATCCCCTTCGGAGGCGACCCGGAGAAACGCCAGGCCTACGGCTACGCCTTCCTGGGCGCCTCCCGCCGGGTGTATTGCCTGCGCAATCCGTGGATGGAAGAGGCCAGCCTCTCCTTGCTCAAGCCATTCGAGTCTGCCCGCAACCTCGAGGCGCGAATGCTCTATCCCCGGCGCAGCCTCATCGCCCGCCTCGCCCCGGACGGCCCTCTGCCGAGCCTGACCCTCGGCCCTTACGAGACCCAGTTTGTCGAGGTCGTCCCGACGGACCAACCGCCTTCCAAACTCGAGCCGCGGCCCGCACCCGCCATTCTTTGGCGACCGGCCCGCGAACCCCGTCTCGAACGCGCCACCCTGGAAAATCCTCCGGCCGCCCCCAGCCCGTCCCGGACCCCTTCCGAGGGCGCTTCGAAAGAGCGCGCCCGCTTCAGCGCCGCCGGCCGCCTTGGCCTGCCGCCTCACACGAGCGGAGTTCAGATCTGCGTGTTATGCGAGGGCGATGCCGGTGTTGCCGGGAACACCTGCAAGATCACTATCGATGGCAAAGGGGCGCCCGTCACTGTATCCAAGTCCCAAGGGGCCTTCGGCGCGGCGGGCGAGGGCCACGTCGAGCATTGGATTTGGTTCCTGGCGGCAATCCAGCCCGGCGAGCACGACGTGGTCATCGAGGCCGAAGGGCTTGTTTCCAAACTCCCCATCGGCATCTTCCTCCGCGGTGACATGCCCGCCCCGCCGCCCCCTGCGCCGTTCGACGCCGGCCCGGCGTTCCCGTTGTACCGGCCCGAGGGCGTGCCTTGGTCGCGCGTGCTGGTCCCACTGGCAGCAAGGGGGGGGCAAGGATGAAGGATGAATTATGGATTATGAAGGAGGACCAGCGCAGCGAGGTCCATGCATGGTGTAGCCTCATAATTCATAATTCTGCTTCCGCCGTTGGCCTGAACGCCGGTTCGGCAAGGCTCCATCAGGAGCACTACAAGATGGGAATGCTCTTGACCAAAGGGGCGTTTAATTGGAGGGTTAGTGGGAAGTCGTGTGAATGATGCTCCGACCCCCTTAACACGCATGAAGACGCTGGAAGCGGCAGAAGCGGCCGAGGACTTCACGAGATACCTGAGCCAGGTTCTCTTGCACCGGGAGTCTTTCCAGATCGTGAAAGGAGGGGTCCCTTGCGCCTACCTCATTCCCACGGGTGAACATGGCTGCAGCAGCCACGAATTGGCTGCGGACCTTGCGTCCGCCGAGATCACGGTCCAAGACCGGCATGCCCTCGCCGCCGCCCTTCACCGAGGTCGCAAAGCCCTCAAACCGCTCAAGAACCCGTGGGGCTAATCCTCGACAGTTCGCTTCTCATCGCGGACGAACGCGACCATTTCGACTTGTCATCCTGGCTGCGGGGGCGACCTCCGGAACCGGCAGCGGCAAGTGCCATCACGCTCTCCGAATTGTGGTTCGGCATCGAAGTCGAAACCAACTCTGCACGGCGCCGACGGCGTCGCCGGTGGTTGGACAAGACCTTCCGCCGTCTTGAGGTCGTGTCCTTGGATGCCGGCGTGGCGCGGACCCATGCGCGCCTGTGGGCACAGCTTTCAGGCGCGGGACAGATGATTGGTCCGCACGACCTGATTGTCGCCGCAACTGCCATGCATCGGCGTTGGGCGGTGGCCACTTTCAACGCCTCAGAATTCCGGCACATCCACGGCTTGGAGGTCATCGAACCGTAGCATTCACTTGCAAGATCACTATCGATGGCAAAGAGGCGTCCGTCACTGTATCCAAGTCCCAAGGGGCCTTCGGCGCGGCGGGAGAGGGCCACGTCGAGCATTGGATTTGGTTCCTGGCGGCAATCCAGCCCGGCGAGCACGCCGTGGTCATCGAGGCCGAAGGGCTTGTTTCCAAACTCCCTATCGGTGTCTTCCTCCGCGGTGACATGCCCGCCCCACCGCCCTCTGCCCCTTTCGACGCCTGTCCGGCATTCCCGTTGCATCGGCCCGAGCGCACTCCCTGGTCGCGCGTGCTCGTGCCCCTGGCAGCACGCGGGGGCAGGGATGAATTATGAATTATGAATTATGAAGGGGGACCAGCACAGCGAGGCCTCTGCAAGCTGTAGCCTCATGCTTCATACTTCGAAGGGGTTGAAGGCGGCGCCAGCTTGCAAGTTCCCTGGACTTTTGAGAACGTATTGGCATGAGTTCAACAGAACTCAATGGGCAGTTGAAATATGAAGACCTTAACCTACAGGGTGCATATTGAGCTGGCGGAGGAGGACGGATACAATGTGTTCGTGCCGGCCCTGCCTGGGTGCCAGACCCAGAGCGACACGTACGAGGAGGCGGTCGCCATGGCTAAGGAGTGCATCGAGGGCTTTCTCGAGGCGCTGGCCAAGGCCGGCGAACCGATGCCGGTCGAGGAGAACCCGGTTTGCCCGGCGTCCGGAGCGTGGAGCGTCGGAGCGTAGAGCGTGACGGCATCTACATTCCCTTGAGCGCCTCGAAGGCATCAACGCCTTCCGTCTCGCCGGCATCGATCTCCTCGACGCGCCGCCGGATCTCGTCCCGAAACGCGGGATCGAGTTGCTCAGCTTCTTCTCTTTCATGGATGGACACGACCAAGTGCTCGTGGAGCGCTAACAAGTCCTCCGCCGGAAGCTGTCGGAATTCCTGCTCGATCTTTTTTGCGGCGGCTGTCATGCTGAGGTATTCTACTGCTTTCTTCTATGGGATGTCAAATGGGAGGGTCCGCCGCAACAAGTCCAGGGCTTGCTGCGCGGTCACCTGCTTGAAAGTCTCCCGGTCATAAGGATTGAAATAGCGCTCGACCACGGTTGAGGATGGGCCGGCCAGGCCCACGAAAACCGTTCCGACCGGCTTGGCATCGGTGCCGCCGGCAGGACCCGCAATCCCGGTAACGGACAGCGCGTAATCAGCCCCGGTTTCCCGGCGGGCGCCTTCGGCCATCTCGCGCGCGACCGCCTCGCTCACCGCGCCATGCTGCGCCAGGGTCTCCGCCCGCACGCCCAGGAACTTGCGCTTCGCCTCGTTGCTGTAAGTCACCAGCCCTGCCAGCAGGACGGCCGAGGCGCCGGGCACGTTGGTCACGCGGTTCGCAATGCAGCCGCCGGTGCATGACTCCGCCAGGGCCAGCGTCCTGCCCTGCGAAGTGAGCCGCCCGACGACTACGGCCTCCAGCTCCTCTTCTCCCGCCCCGTAAATGCGCGGACCGAGCAGCCGGGTGACAATTCGTTCCGCCTCGTCCACCCATTCCCGGGCGCGCGCGCCCGTGGCAGCCAGGCGCACGTCCACTTGCCCAGGCCGGGCGCAATACCCCAGGTCAAGCCCCGCCTTGACCAGGTCCTGCAGCGGACCCGCCACCGCTTCCTCGACCAGCGATTCCCCGATGCCGGTCGTCCTGAGCGTGCGGCAAACAAACACGCCGGCCGGGGGCAGCACCCGGGCCAGCAGCGGCGCCAACACCTCGTCGAACATTGGCCGCAGTTCCCGCGCCGGCCCGGGCAGCAGGATGAGCCAACTGGGCCGGCCGCCGTCGCGAAAACGATTCGGGGCAACTTCCAGCGCCAGGCCCGGCGCTGTGCCGCGGGCGTTCGACAGCACCACCGCCCCCTCGGGCACCATTGCCTGCACCCGCGTCCGCTCCGGCATGGCGCGGCCGCGCGTCTTGAAAAAATCCTCAAGCCGGGCGCGCACGCCCAGGTCCTCGCGCAGGGACCGGCCAAGCATCCGGGCCAGGCACTCGCGCGTCAGATCGGCCGAGGTCGGACCGAGGCCCCCCGTCGTCACAACCAGGTCGGCGCGCCCCAGCGCCTCGCGCGCCGCCTGCTCGATTTCCTGGCTGCTATCCGCCACCGCCACCTGCCGGGTGACCACATACCCCAAATCAGCCAGACGGCGGCAGAGCCACTGCTGATGAGTATTCAGAACCCGTCCGAGCATTAGCTCGGTCCCCGTGTTGATCAATTCCACGTTCATGCCGGACAAGCTTCGAGTGTCGAGGGGCGAGTGTCGAGGGGCAAGTGACGCGGGATGAATGCGGAAAACCGAAACCCGAAGGCGGAAATGCCTTAACCGCAAATCTTCGCTAATCTTCGCTAATGGGGTTTTTATTAGCGTGGATAAGCGTGGATTAGCGGTTCATTTTCGGATTTCGGATTTCCTTCGGATTTCGGATTTCCCGTCGCCCGTGGTTGACTCTGCGGCGCGCGCGGCCCTATATTCCGGGCATGGACGAAGCCGGCAAGAAGTCTGCCAGAGAGCGGTTTACCGAGTATCTTTCGGGAAAACGGCTGCGCCTGACTTCCCAGCGGCAGGCGATCATTGACACCGCGTTCAGCACGGACCAGCACTTCACCGCAGAGCAACTGCTGGAGTGGTCCCGCTGCCGGGACAAGTCGGTCTCCCGCGCCACGGTCTATCGGACCTTGCCCCTGCTAATCAAAAGCGGGCTGGTCGGGGAAATGGATTTTGGCAGAGACCGCAAGTATTACGACCCCAACTACGCCGAGCACCCGCGCCATAACCACATTATCTGCCTGCAATGCGAGAAGATATTCGAGTTCGAGAGCCAGAAGCTCACCCAACTGGAAAACGAGATCAGCCAGCGCCTTGGCTTCTCCGTCCAAACCCGCCGGATGCTGGTCACCGCGACCTGCGACGAGTTCCGGAGATTGGGAGTCTGCAGCAAAGGGAAACAATGATTTCAAACGTGCGCAATGCCGGGGCGCGCTGGGTCTGCGTCCTCTGGCTCCTGGGCGGCAGTGGCCTGTTTGCCGAGGATTGGCCGCAGTGGCTCGGTCCTAACCGCGACGCCGTCTGGCGCGAGAGCGGCATCGTCGAGAAACTGCCCGCCGATGGCCCGCCGGTCTTGTGGCGGACTCCCATCGGCGGAGGTTTCTCCGGACCGATCGTCGCGGGCGGGCGGGTCTATGTGACTGACCGCCAGCTTGCCAAAGAGACGGGCAATCCCGCCGACCCGCCTTCGCGCGGGGCGGCCCACGGCGAGGAACGAGTGCTCTGCTTGAATGAAGCGGACGGGGCCATCCTCTGGCAGCACGCTTACGAATGCCCTTACACCATGAGCTATTCGGCCGGACCCCGGGTGGCGCCCCTGGTCAGTGAAGGCCGTGTCTATACGCTGGGCGCCGAAGGAAACCTGCTTTGCCTGGAGGCCGCAACCGGACGAGTCATCTGGTCGAGAGATTTCAAAAAGGACTTTGGCGTGAAAACGCCCCAGTGGGGATTTGCCGGGCACCCGCTGCTGGACGGCAACCGGCTGATTTGCCTGGCGGGCGGGGCCGGCAGCACGGCAGTTGCCTTTGACAAAGACACCGGCAAGGAAGTCTGGCGCGCGTTGAGCGCAGAAGAACCTGGCTACAGCTCCCCGGTCATTTACGAAGCCGGCGGCAAACGGCAGCTCATCCTTTGGCATCCCGAGGCTGTCAACTCGCTCGACCCGGCTACCGGGCAGGTCTATTGGTCTGTGCCCTTCAAGTCCAAGACCGGCCTGTGCGTCGCCACGCCGCGCAAGCTCGGCGACTGGCTCCTGGTCACCGCGTTTTACAACGGCTCGCTCATGCTGCGGCTCGATCCGGCCCGGCCTGCAGCCACCACCCTCTGGCGCACGGAGAAGGTCACCGAATACCAGACCACCCACCTCAACGCCATCATCTGCACGCCCTTCCTGGAGGACGGCCATATTTACGGCGTCTGCAGCTACGGCCAATTGCGCTGCCTCAATGCTGAAACCGGCCAGCGCCTCTGGGAGACCTTTCAAGCCACCACCTCCGGCAGCGCCGTCCGCTGGGCCAATGCCTTCCTGGTCAAAAACGGCAACCGCTTCTTCATCTGCAACGAAAAAGGCGACCTCATCATTTCCCGTCTCACCCCGGCGGGCTACGAAGAAATCAGCCGCGCGCATCTGCTCGAACCGACCAATGGCGATCCCGGCCGGCGCGTGGTCTGGTCCCACCCCGCCTTCGCCAACCGCCGCATCTACGCCCGCAATGACAAGGAGATCATTTGTGTGGACCTCGCGGCCAAGTGAGGGGCGAGGGAACCAGGCGCCGCCCCTACTGCCCCGGACTTTGGGTGACTTTCCATTTTCGGAGCCTAATTTCCCCTCACCCTGACCCTCTCCCCGAGGAGAGGGAACAGCAGCGCACGGCCTTGGAGATTTCCTGGATCCTCGGGTTCGTTGACTGGCGGCCGAGGATTCTCCCTCTCCCTCGGGGAGAGGGCCGGGGTGAGGGGGAACGGTTCGCGGAACACCCGTTGTCACCCAAAGTCCGGGGCAGTGGCGCGCCACCCCTCCCCCCTCGACACTCGACTCCCGAGTTTTATTCCTTGGACGCCCCCGGATTTAGGTTACACTCTGCACAATCATGAAACGCAAAGACCTGGCCCGCCGCTATCGGATCGCGGATGACAAGAAGTTCCGCCTCAAAGACATTGACCCTGAGGACACCTGGAAACTCAAAGCAGGCGACCAGGCCCGCCAATGGCTCGATGAAGGCGTGAGCCGGCTCAGGGAACTCCAGGACCTGCTGTATGCCCAGAACCGGTCGGCCGTGCTGCTCATCTTGCAGGCCATGGACGCCGCCGGCAAGGACGGCATCATCAAGCACGTCATGTCCGGCGTCAATCCCCAGGGCTGCCAGGTGTACGCCTTCAAAGCCCCCTCTCAACAAGAGTTGAACCATGACTTCCTGTGGCGCACCACCAAGTGCCTGCCCGAGCGCGGGCACATCGGCATCTTCAATCGCTCCTACTACGAAGAGGTGCTCGTCGTGCGGGTCCATCCCGAATTGCTTGCCCATGAGAACCTGCCCCCTGCGCTGGTGACTTCGGACCTCTGGAACGAGCGGTTCCAGGACATCAATGCCTTCGAGCGCCACCTCGTTCG
>Ga0181524_10000080_pt1 | contig 110999 bp, 82 predicted proteins | sample PEATcosm2014_Bin_34_FD_119761 | JGI IMG/M metagenome (GOLD analysis project Ga0181524, IMG submission 119761) | Peatland microbial communities from MTU Mesocosm Facility, Houghton, MI, USA - PEATcosm2014_Bin05_60_metaG | ecosystem: Environmental > Terrestrial > Soil > Wetlands > Peat | place... | reverse complement strand
GTGGGCGGTGGACGACGCGAGTACGGGCGAGTTGATGGGGGATTTCTACAAGAGGTGGGCTGAAGGCGGAGGCAACGTGACGAAGGTGGAGGCGCTGCGCGAGGCGCAGCTGGACCTGCTGCTGGGAAAGGCGAAGCCGCTGGCCGGCGCGAGTGGCAGGGGGTTTGGCACGGCCAGGGCCGAGCACGAAGTGGCGGCGGGGTATGCGCATCCGTACTATTGGGCGCCGTTTGTGCTGATGGGAAACTGGAGATAGAGGGCCAGCCATCTTATCCGGCTCTTGCTGCACAAATTGCCGGTTTGTTTTGGGGCCCGTCCCGTCAATTGACGCCAAATCCGCAACCCACGCGTCAACCACCGCAACAGCAGGCGGAGGATCTCCAAAAATGCGGGTCCCGGCCGATTGACCATGGGCTATTCGGCAGTAACCAATTGGTAATTTCCGGATAAGGCGGTGATACGCCCGGAATTCGGGATCGGCTCCTTGACGGCAGCCCGATGAACCTCTCGTTGAGTGGTATGGCGATTCCGCCAGCCGACTTGTGGACTGCCACGCCGCCGAACAACCACCCATCGCACGCTCTCCAATTGGAAAGCGTGCGCCAGCGCCGCACCGGACAGCAGCATGATGCTTCCAGTTTCCGATGCGCTTCAGGCCGACCATTACCGAGCTCAAGTTCGTGGCCATCGGCGCTTACCTTTTGGGGGTGCCGGCCCTACTTCTGTGGCTGTCGGGCAATTGGCGCTGGGTGGAGGGTTGGATTCTCGGGGCCTGGTTCGCGGTTTTCTTTGGAGCCCGCCTATTGTGGCTCTACTGCGAGGATCCGGCGCTGTTGGCCGAGCGCTTCCGAAGACCCGGCAGCGGCGGGGAATCGTGCTTACCTCCAAATCGAAAACGCCTCGCTTCAGCAGCTCGCAGTTCTTGCGCATCGTGCGCGAGGCGTTTCCGATCTTGGCTAGCGCCCGATTGATTTTGCGGCGCTTATGGCGTGGCACCCAGAGGGTACCCGGCCACACCCTTTCAAAACCTGACGCGATACGGCAGTTTTTCAACAGGTTCTCAGAGCGCTTCGGCCATTTCCTTGAGGATTGCTTCGGCGGCTTCGGCGGGGTCGGGAGCCTGGGTGATGGGACGGCCTACGACCAGGAAGCTGGCGCCCTGGCGCAGGGCTTCGGCGGGGGTGGCGATGCGCTTCTGATCGCCGGCAGCGGATCCTGCGGGGCGGATGCCGGGAATGACCAGGACTCCCTCGGGGCCGGTGAGGGCGCGCAGGGAAGCGACTTCCTGAGGGGAGCAGACGAAGCCGCGAATGCCGGCTGCCAGGCCCATGCGGGCCAGCCATTCCACTTGTTCAGAGGGGGAGCGCTCGATGCCAATGGCGCTGAGCTGGGCAGCGTCCATGCTGGTGAGCACGGTAACGGCCAGCAACTGGGGTGGATCGGGCAGGCCCTCCAGCGCGGCGCGGGCGGCGGCCAGCATGGCGGGTCCACCGGCGGCGTGGACGGTCGTCATGCGCACGCCCAGGGCCGCGGCCGAGCGCACCGCTCCGGCCACGGTGTTGGGAATGTCGTTGAACTTCAGGTCCAGAAAGATGGAGTGACCGCGCTTGAGCAGGGGCGCCAGGACTGCGGGACCGGCGGCGATAAACAGCTCCAGCCCCACCTTGAACCATTGGCAGTTGTCCTCCAGGCGGGCAACCAGGGCGCTGGCGGAGGCTGCGTCCGGCACGTCGAGAGCCACGATGAGGCGCTTGCGGGCCTCCTCCAGACGGTTTGACCGGGCGGGTACGTGCGAACCAGTTGAAGTAAAGGTGGGATTCAGCCGCTCTGGGATGGGCATACCTGAATCCTAAAGCATTTTCACTTTTGCTGTAGTGCGGGCCTCGTGCTATCCCACCCCTTCGACTACGCTCAGGGCAGGCTCTATCCGCAAGAGCAAAGATGCGGGGCCCAGAGGGCGCCCTGGTGGGGCACCCATGACCTTATCTGTGAGAATTCTCTAAAGCATGCAGGCCCCGACGATCGGGTCCGGGCCTCAGGCCTCGGCAGCGATGGGCAATGTGTAAATGGGGCGGACCATGGTCTGGTCCTGTGCGGGCAGGAAGCGGCAGAGGTAGTCGATGGGGTCCTCCGCGGCGGCCATCTGGCGCAGATGATATTTCCACACATCGGGCCTGATCATGCGCCGGGTAAAGGGCTTGCGGGTCACCTGCACCACGTCCCCCCGGGCGTTGACCCTGGGGTAGGTGACGGAGGGCACCATGAAGCTCATGTGGGCGCCCGTGCGCCAGAAGCAGCGAGCGAATTCATGGGTGAAGATCAGCGTGTAATAGCGGCCCTCGCCTGCCAGCAGCGTGAGCGCCTGCTCAGCGCCGGGCCAGACCGGCTGCACATGGGACTGAAACCAGCGGCGGAACTCGAATCCGTTAAACTGAGCCTGATTGAGCAACAAACGCAGCATCTCTTTCCGATTCATTTCACCAATCCTTGATGCAAGAGAGGAATCCGGGGTTAAGCGGCGGGCGAACGAAGCCGCAAACTAGGAGCCAAGAGGGTGAAGCATTTTCAAGAGCCTTCTGTTCGTGTTTAACGTCAAACAGGCGGAGCTTTCCTTTTTTTGCCGGTTTGAGAGGGGCGAGTTGGTTTTTTCGGGGCATCGACTTCCCGGCCTGAAGAAATACAATTCCTATTTGTCGATTGCGGGGGACGCGCCCAGGAACCTGTTGAAAGACTATTCCGAGGTTGGCGGGAGAGGTCAAAATCGATCCCCCAGGGGCTAAAGCCCGATTGATTTTGCGGCGCTTGTGGCGTGGCACCCCGACCCTGAAGGGTGCCCCGGTACCCGGCCACGCCTTTCAAAACCTGACGCGATACGGCAGTTTTTCAACAGGCTCTAAAACGGGTCGGATATATTGCAGGAAGAATCCGCGGGGTTTGAATGGTTGCTCCATGGAAGCGATCCATACCGCGTTGGCGCCCGTGGCCGTACCTGTGACGGTATTGGAGCAAGAAGGAGATTCGAGGTTGAAATTGGGATCGTTTTGGATACGTGGATTGGGGTGGGGAATTGTAGTGCTGGGGGCGGCCAGTCTGGGTTGGGCTTCCGGGGTTCATACCAATTCCCTGAACAACGATCCTCTGGTGAAGGAAGCCTTCAATCACTTCTACCAGTTGGACTATCCGGGCGCCGTGGAGAGGTTCGAGCGTTTTCACGCGGCACATCCGGGCGATCCGCAGGGGACCGTGCTGCTGCTGGACGCGGTGCTGTTCCAGGAACTTTACCGGCAGGACCTGCTGGACACGACGTTCTACGCCAACGACGGTTTTCTTACCGGGCGGCACGCCATGCAAGAAGACCCGAAGACGAAGGAACGCATCCTGGCCCTGGCCGATGAGACCATTCACGAGGCCGAGTGGCGGCTCGGCAAGAATCAGAACGACGTGGACGCTCTCTACGCGCGTGGCTGGGCGCGCGCCCTCAAATGCACGTACATTGCCATGGTGGAGCGGGGCTACGTGAAGGGATTCAGGCTGGCGCTGGCGGCCAAGAACGATCACGAGCGCGTGCTCGAACTGGACCCGGACTACGTGGACGCCAAGCTGGTGGTGGGGGTGTATGAGTATGTGGTGGGAGCGCTGCCGCTCCCGTTCAAATTGCTGATAGGGTTTGCCGGAATGACGGGGTCAAAAACCAAAGGGCTGGAGATGCTGACCGACGACGGCAACCGGGGGCCGATGACCAGCGTGGAGGCGCGCACCACGATTGCGCTCTTCCTGCGGCGCGAGTCAAGGTACAAGGAGGCGGTCCAGGTGGTTCGCAAACTGAAGAGCGAATATCCCCGGGATTACCTGTTCAGCCTGGAAGAGGCCAATCTGCGCAAGGATGCGGGCGAGGGCATGGACGCCGTGGCGGCATACCGTGAGATTCTGGCCGCCAACGCCAAGCCCGACTATTACTATTCCGCGCGCATGGAGCTCACCTATTTTGGCTTGGGCGACGCTCTGCGCGGGCAGCGCCACTACGGCGAGGCGGCGCAGTCCTATGAGCAGGCCGCCCGGGCCCGGAATGTGGGACCTGAACTGAAGATCCGGTCGTTGGTGGCCGCGGGCCAGTGCCACGATCTGAACAGTGAGCGCCGATTGGCGGTGAAGGATTACCAGGCGGCGATCGACAACGGCCCGAATACCTCCCGCGCCGATACCGCAAGAAAATACCTGCATAACGCCTATGCGGGGAGCTGACCACAGCCGGCAGCCTCTGGTCCTATCCGACCCTGGCCGGGCAGGGTGGAACCGCGGACGCCTGCTCTCCGTATGATTGAATTGATGGGGGATTCCGGAAGGGGGATCGATTATGGCCGTCTTTTGCAATCGTTGCGGGACTGGGTTGCCGCACACCGCTCGCTTCTGCTCCAACTGCGGCGCGGTGATTTCAGCGGCGCAGCCGATGCCCGGCAGGCCGCTGGTGCGACCGCTTGTGGGCCGGCAGATTGCCGGGGTCTGCCTGGCGATGGCGCAGGCCTATGGCTGGGACGTCGCCGTGGTCCGCATTCTGACCGTGCTTGGATTTTTCTTCACCAGCGGATTTGTGGGCGTGGCCTATGTGGCCGGCTGGATTGGGATCCCCGAGGAGCCGATTGGGATTCCCGGGGCGTATCCTCCTAATGTATGAACGGTTGGTATGAATCGAACGGAGCCAGGCTGAGTTTTCGAGACGCCGGGGCAGGTCTGCCGGTGGTTTTTCTGCATCCCACGCCGCTCGATCGCGACTATTGGCGTCCGCTGATCGAAGACCTGGGCGGTATTCGCGCCATCATTCCCGACTTGCGCGGCCATGGCAGCTCGGAGTTGGGCCGGAACCTGCCGGTGGGTGGTTTCGGGCGCATTCCCGACGCCCCGGTGCTGACCATGGCGCAACTGGCCACCGATGTTTTGACTCTCCTGGATCATCTTGAGGTGCCGGAGGCAGTCTTTGCCGGCTGCTCGATTGGCGGCTATGTGCTGCTGGAGTTGTGGCGCAGGGCTCCGGAGCGGATGCAGGGGCTGGCCTTTGTCTGTTCCAAGCCTCAGCCGGATGCCGAGGCCAACCTTGCTAGGCGCGCTGCCCAAATCGCGCAGTTTCGAGCCGGGGGTACCGGGGTGCTTTTCGACGGCATGGCGGAAAGCCTGGTGGGGTCAACGGCGCGCGAACGCCGCCCGGAGATTGTGGCCGAGTTGCGGGCGCGCATGACGCTGACCGCGGAAGCGGCAGTGGCCGTGCAAGCGGGACTGGCCACGCGGCCGGACTCGGTGCCCACGGTAGCCACCATTGAAGTGCCGGTGCTGGCGATCGCCGGGGGTGAGGATTCCGCAGTGACGCCGGCCGAGATGGAGGTCTTCAGCGCCGCGCCGGGCGGGTGCGAATTTCACCTGTTGCCCGACGCCGGGCATTTCGCCGCCTATGAGCAGCCGCAAAAGGTGGCCACCTTGCTGGCCGAGTGGCTGCGGCAACCCGAAGCTTGAGGGACCGCTTGCGGTGATGGGGCGGGGATCTACATTCCCTCAGAAGCTCGAATTCCGGGGCTCACCTGGACGCTTCTTCGAGATCGGCGAATGATTCAATCCGAAACGGGCAAATCGCAGGCGGGCTGGTATCGAGGGGTGGTGGCCATCAATTCTTCAATGGCTTCGACGGTCTGAATTCCGCCCCTGGCCCCGGCGGCCATGCAATTCATTGCGGCAGCCGCGCAGGAAAAGTCGAGCTGGCGTTCCAGGGGCCAGCCCTCGAGCAGTCCATAGATAAATCCGGCATGGAAGATATCTCCAGCTCCGGTGGTATCGACCACGGGCACGCGATAGGCGGAGCTCGACAGGAACTGCTTGCCATCCCATGCCAGGACGCCGTTCTGACCCAGCGTTGCGGCGGTGAGCCGGCATCCAAAGCGGAGTTGCATGCGGCGCAACGCGCTCTCCAGATTGGGCTCCGCCATGAGCCGGCATGGAAAATCTCTGCTCACGATGAGATAGTCGATGTTCTCGATGAGTTCTTCCACGCCTGGATAGGGCTCGTCCAGATCGGCGATGACGGGAATGCCGGCGGCGCGGGCCCAGCCGGCCGCAACGGTGGCCGCGGCCGTGTCGTAACCATCCACGTGCAGGGCTCGCGCGTTGACGATCCATTCGCGATCGAGGTCTTCGGGTTGGAGGACCAGCCGCTCATCCCGCCGGCAAAGAACCGTCCGCTCGCCGCCCTCGTCGACCAGGATCAGGGACTGGGGGCTGAGGCCTCCCGCGACGGTGATGAGTTGCGCCTCCACGCCCGCGCTGGCGAACGCGTCGCGATGAAGTCTTGCGGCGTCGTCGTCGCCGAGTTTGCCCACATAGCGGGTGCGCAGTCCCCAGGTTTGACAGGCAACCACGGTGGTCGCAGTTTGTCCGCCCGGCATGACAGTCGCGGCGCGGTACTCCACTTTGGAGCCGCGCGCGGGGTAAATTGAAAGGGGAATGAGCGTGTCCGTGGCGTTCAGTCCCACGCCCACAAGGTCAACTTTCGGCGACTCCATTTCTTCATTGTAATGGGATGAGCAGTCCCCCATTAGGAGAACCGGGTCGCCTTCCAGAGTCCCCAGCCGCACGCACCCGCGGTGGCGACAAGCACTCCCGCGAGGACCCAGAGCCAGGCGAGGTCCATGGTGAGCGGGGGGACCTTCGCGTTCCACCCCAGATAGACGAACACGCCCGCGGCTACGGCAAGGATGGCGTAATCCCACCAAGCGCGCCGGTCATTGCCATCGGGGCGATCGCCCGTGCCCGAACCGCTATAGGACTGCAAGACGCGGTCGTAGTCCAGGCTGTAACGCGTGCATTCGCGCTGGAGCGCCTCGTTGGTTGAGGCGTTTTCACGCTCTGTGGCTATCGCCGTGCTGACGGCCAGCGCGCCCAGGATCATGACCAGCGATCCTGCCACGACGAGCAACCGGTGGGACCAGTCCGCGTGGGCCAACTCGGCGAAGACAAGAGCGCCCCATGCCAGCCCCCACAACTGGTTGGTATTCGAGAGTGGAATGGCTCTGCCGATGCCCAGATATTTAGTGGCGAACTGCTGGAAAAGATCGCCGATGACCCAGGCAAAGCCACCCAGAAAGAGCCAGAAGAGCAGGTGCTTTGTCTCGGGAGAGTGAAAGATTGCCGCCCTGGTTCCACCATCGAGAGCGAGCAGCAGAGCAAAGCACGTGCCCAGTTCTCCAACGGTGAAAACGGTGACGAAGGAAAGCGGATTCATGCCGCTGATGTAGGCCTTGCGGTAGGGAATGTACATGGTTCCCCACAGGAGGCTTGCGCCCGCGGCGGCCAGAATGCCGCTCACAGCGCGGCCGGCATGAGGGCCTTCGCCATGGATAGTGCTGAAGGCGAGCATGACCGCAGCCACGACAATGGCCAGCGCCCCCAGCACCACCTTGGCGACGTTTTTGGCGCTTGCTCCCTTCAGCTCTCCGAACAGGAGGCGGCCCCAGAGGATGCCGACGAGGGAGTTTGTATTCCACAAGGGAAACGCGATGGTGAGGCCCACATCGCGAATGGCAAAGACGGTGAGGGTGTTGGCGACGGCCCAGAGCATGCCCGCAAGAATGGCGGTGAGGATGAGGTGCCTGTTTTCTTTGAGGTCGGCGAAGACATAACGGGTTCCCTTCAGCAGCGTGGGGACGGTCCATCGCGCGGTGAAGACGCCCGCGACCATGCACAACGAGATGGCGTAGGGTGAGAGGCCGGAGTTGACCAGCTTGGTGGGCGCTTCCGCCGCGCCCAGCCATACGCCTGCCGCAAGGCCACAAGACACGCCGATCCCGTGGATCGATCGAAGGCTCGCGTTGACGTTCGTCTTCGTCGCTGGGCTCAACCCTGTGGTCCCTTCGTTGCGCCCGATATGGCCTTGAAATGGCCTGAGGCAGGTTGGTGCTGCGCCCCGCGGGCTGGCAGGGGCGGCGGATGGCATCAATGAAGCGTGATGAGGAGCGCGAGCCCGATACAGAAAACGATCATGGGAATAAGGAAGTGGCTGTCAGTGAGGATGACTCTGGCTTTCTGGGAGATCTTCATCGGCGTACCGTCGATTTTCGCATAATCGTTTGAAGGCAACGAAAAAATGATCGGGGAGAATCGCGGTGATTGTAAGCCTGTCGTGCCTTTTTCCGCGGCTTCCTGCTTGATTCAATACGGCCGCTGGGTGCAGGCGGAAGCCTGGAAAGCTCGAATGCCGCCCGAAAATGCTGTAGGCTCAAAGGAGCGTCTTTCCTTTTGGAAGCTGATCTTGATCCAGGCCCCCACTCCATCTTCCCGACCCTTTTGCTACCCCCGGCCAGGGAGCGCCCTGCACTGCGGCAAGGTTTCGCTGGAGGCGCTGGCCAGGCGCTATGGCACGCCGCTCTATGTTTACTCGGCGGACCAGATTGTGGAGCGGCTGGGCTTGTTTCAGCAGGCGCTCGAGGGCAGGGAACACCTGGTCTGCTACGCGGTCAAAGCCAACTCGGCGCTGGCCATTCTGAAGCTGCTTGCGGACCGCGGGGCGGGGTTTGACATCGTTTCCGGCGGCGAACTGGAGCGGGTGCTCGCTGCTGCCGCCGAGGCTGTGGGCCGGGTGGTCTTTTCCGGCGTGGGCAAGACGGCGGCGGAGATCGACCTGGCGCTCAAGGTGGGGATTCTCGAATTCAACGTGGAGAGCGAGGCGGAACTGGCGCTGCTGGCCGCGCGCGCCCGGAAGTTAAAACGCAAGGCGCGCTTTGCTCTGCGCGTGAACCCGGACGTGTTTGCCGATACCCATCCCTACATCTCTACCGGGTTGCGCGAACACAAGTTCGGCATCGATATCCGGCAGGCCAGGAGGATTTACTTGAGCGTGGCCGGCAACCGGTGGCTGGAGGCGCACGGGGTGAGCGTCCACATAGGATCGCAGATTTGTTCGGCGGAGCCCTTTGGTGCGGCCATCGAGCGGGTGAGCAAACTGGTTCGCCAATTGCGGCGCGAAGGCATTGTGCTCAAGGCCATCGATGCTGGCGGAGGCCTGGGGATCGATTATTACGGCGGCAGCTTTGACGCGGCGGCCGTGGTAGAGGAGTATGCCGCTGCTATCGAGCGGGCGCTGGATGGCTTCGAGGGCCGTCTGCTGTTGGAGCCAGGCCGGTTCCTGGTGGCGCAGGCCGGGGCGCTGGTGGCGAGAGTGCTGCAGGTGAAGCGCAACGGGAAGAAGACCTTCGTGATCACCGATGCGGCCATGAACGACCTGATCCGGCCGGCGCTCTACCAGGCGCATCACGAGATTGTGCCAGTGCGGCCCAGGGCAGGGAAGTCGCGGATTGTGGACGTGGTGGGGCCGGTGTGCGAGACGGGAGACTTTTTTGCGCGCGACCGGAAACTCCAGCCTGTTGAGCCGGGCGACCTGGTGGCGCTGCTCGACGCCGGGGCCTACGGCATGGCGCAAAGCTCGAACTACAACTCGCGGCTGCGCGCGGCGGAGGTGCTGGTGGAGGGCGGGAAGGCCCGGCTCATCCGGCGCAGGGAAACGATGGCGGATCTGCTGGGGCCGGAGATGGTCTGATCTCCACCGTCGGCGGTGTGATTGGAGGCGAGACTGCCATGGAAGAGAACCGCATCACAATTGAGCCTGGGAAGCGATCCGGCCAGCCTTGCATTCGGGGGCTTCGCATAACGGTTGCGGATGTGCTGGGTTGGCTGAGGGCCGGGATCAGCGTGGAGCAGATTTTGGCTGACTATCCGGACCTGGAGCCCGCCGATTTCCCAGCCGTTCTCAGTTACGCAGCGGGCAACAGAACGGCCCTTCGCGAATCCTGAAACTCCCCCACGGGCCGCCCCGTCCTGATAAGGTGTTGCGCGGAGGGTTTTGCGATGCAAGTGGGAATGAAAGTGGCGCGGGTCCTGGCATTCGTGGGGCTCGCACTGGGGCTGTCCACAGCCGTTTATGCGGACTCGCTGACAGTCAAGACCGAACAAGGCAAGGTACAAGGCAAGACCATCAACGACGGCAAGGTGAAGGCGTTTCTGGGGCTGCCGTACGCGGCGCCTCCAGTAGGCGACATGCGCTGGAGAGCCCCCGAGCCGCCAGCCAAGTCGAAGGGTGAGCGCGATGCGACCAAGTTCGGCGCGCGCTGCGCGCAGGGCCGGGAGTTTGAGGACATGGTCTTTCTGGACAGCGGGCCAAGCGAGGACTGCCTGTTCCTGAACGTCTACACGCCCGCCGACTCAAAAGAGAAGAGCAAGCTGCCGGTAATGTTCTGGATTCATGGCGGCGGGTATTCGGGCGGGGCCAGCTCGGAGCCGCGGCATAACGGAGACTTTCTGCCCACCAAGGGCGTGGTGCTGGTGACCATCAACTACCGGCTGGGGGTCTTCGGATTTCTGGCCACGGCAGACCTGGCCAGGGAGGCCAACGGCGCGGCAGGCAATTACGGGCTGCTGGACATGGTGGCCGCGCTTCAGTGGGTCAAGGCCAATATCAAGAAGTTCGGCGGCGACCCGGACAATGTGACCATCTTCGGCGAGAGCGCCGGGTCGGCTGCCGTGAGCACACTGATAGCGTCTCCGGCAGCGCGGGGGCTGTTTCACAAGGCTATCGGCGAGAGCGGCGGAGCGCTGGGCGAAGGGGTGATTGGTGCTGACTCACTGGAAACCCACGAAAAGCGCGATGGAGAGTGGGTCTCTTCGCTGGGGGTAACTTCACTGGCGGAGTTGCGAGCGTTGTCGACAGAGAAGATTCTTGATGCCGCCAAGAAAAAGGGCATGGTTGGCTTTTCGCCGGATATCGACGGCAAACTGCTGACCGAGCCGATCGCCGACACCTACGCCGCCGGAAAGCAGGCCCATGTGCCGTTGCTTGCCGGTTGGAACCGCGACGAGGGCAGCTTTCTGGCCAACGGCATGACGGCGACAAAGTGGAAAGCCTTTGCTGCCGAGAAGTTCGGCGAGCGGGCGGAGAAGTTCCTCACGCTCTATCCCGGCGACACGGATGAGCAGGCGGTGGATTCGGCCATCGACTATGGCAGCGACTCCTTCATTGCCTTCGGCACCTGGAAATGGCTGGAGGCGCACAGGAAGACCGGTGAGTCGCCGGTCTACCGCTACCACTTCGAACTGCGAGCGCTGCCCAGCAAGTACCACCCCGGCACCTTCGCCTTCCACTCCGACGACATCGAGTATGTATTCGGCACACTGGACACCCGCCCCGGCGAAACCGTCCGCCCCGAGGACCGCAAGCTGAGCGATCAGATGATGAGCTACTGGACCAACTTCGCCAGAACCGGCGATCCCAACGGACCGGGACTGCCCGAGTGGCCGAAGTACGACAAGGACGACTCGCTGATCCATCTGGACAGCGCCATTACCGCAGGCCCGGATACGCTGCGCCCGAGGTATGAGTTTCTGCTCAAGGGGATGCCGGCGTTCCATTTCTAAGGTGTGACGGAGCCCTGCGCCCACAAGAATGGCCGCCTGAGGGCGGCCATTCTTGTGTGGAGTCAAGAGAAGACGGGAGGGATGCAACGCTCCATTTGGCTTTAAGACTTTCACCCTGGTCAGGGATTCAGCGATTGACGCCTGCCGCCTCGGCAAAACCGGCAGCCAAATCCGGGGGAATGGTGCTGGCGGGAGGCGGGCTTGCGAAGGAAGAGTCCTTGGCGTTGATGGCGGTAGAGTAGTCGGGTCCGAGGCCGAGTTTCTTGAGGGCGCGCGAGTCGGGCATCAGCTTGGTTTGCCAGCCCTGATCGGCCTGATACTTCTGCATGGCCGCCTCTGTTTCGGCGTCCCATCTGCCGTTGGCTTCGCTGGTCAGATAGTGTTCACGGATCAGGGCCTCCTGAATCTCAGCAACGCGGGTTGGCTCGATGGCCTGCTGGCCGTGCGGACGGTGCGGCTTGGGCGCTGCTTTGTGGGAGGCGCGCGAGTGGCCGGTGGGAGCCCGGTGGACGCGCGAACCGAAGGCGGGCGATGCGATCAGCGCGGCGGAGAGCACGATTGCCAGGGTGGCTCGAAAAGAAAACACGCCGATCCCACCTTCATGAAACGGAATTGACAAACAAATTACGTTGCAGTGTAACGGAACGTCCCGCATTGCGACAAGAGGAAAATCGATGGAGTACCAAAAAATCCAATGGGTTGCGGGAAAAAGCGCCAGTTGCGGAAATCCGCAACTGGCGCCTCTGGAACGCTACTCCAATGTGCCGCCCAGGTAGTTGATTCCATTGTCTGGGTGGCGAGGATCAATGACTTCGAAGACCACGTCATCGCCGGTTTTGAGCTTGCCCACCACGGCATCGAACTGGTCCTTGGTGCCGGTGGGCTGCTTGTTGATGCGGAGGATTACCAGACCGGGCTCCAGTCCCTGGAGGTCGGCAAATGAGCCGGAGCGGACCGACTGGATGAGCACGCCGGGGGTGTGCAGCTTAGCGGCGGTGGAGGGAGAGACTTCGCGGACCACCATGCCCAGCTTGGCTTCGCTGGCGTTGCCTTTTTCGTCGGGATTTGTCTCGGCCTGCTGGTTGCCCTGGTCGGCAAAGACCTTGTCGCGATCGCCGATGGTGATGGTGGTGTCGGCTTGCTTTCCGTCGCGCAGGTAGCCCATGCGAATGGTCGAGCCCGGCCTGCGGCTGGCAATTTCATTCACCAGGTCGTCGCCGTCCTTGATGGAGCGGCCGTCGATGGTGGTGATGATATCGCCCACCTTGACCCCGGCCTTGTCCGCGGGACCTCCGGAATGAACTTTCTGCACCAGCACCCCGTTCTTGAAGCCGTAGACGCGATTGACAGCGCCTGAGAGCCCTTCGCGGAACTCGATGCCGATGGAGCCGCGGGTGACCTTGTGGCTGGGGCTGATGAGGTCGTTGTAGATATCGACCACGGTGCTCGACGGCAGGGCAAAGCCGATGCCCTGGTAACCGGCCGACTGCGTGTAGATGGCCGTATTCACGCCGATGACCTCGCCGTTCATGTTCAGCAGAGGGCCGCCGGAGTTGCCGGGGTTGATGGCCGCGTCGGTCTGGATGAAGTGCTGGAACTGGCCGCCGGGCCCGGGCTCGATGGTGCGGTTCTTGGCCGAGATGATGCCGGCGGTGACGGTCTGCGACAGCGCAAACGGGCTGCCGATGGCCTCCACCCAGTCGCCCACCGCGACCGTGTCGGAGTTGCCCAGTTTGACGGTCGGCAGAGGGGTGCTGGTGTCGATCTTGATGACCGCCAGGTCGGTGGCCTTGTCAGTGCCGATGACGCGCGCCGGACGGCCCAGGTCCTGGGTGTCAGGGTCGGTGGAGAGCTTGACGTAGATCTTGTCGGCCTTCTCGATCACGTGGTTGTTGGTGATGATGTAGCCCTTGGGATCGACGATGAAGCCGGAGCCCAGGGATTCCTGAACGCCCCCGCCGTTGTCGGGGCTCTCCTGGTCGGGCATCTGGCCGCCGAAGAAGCGGTTGAAGAAGTCCTGGAAGTTGCCCTGACCTTGACCCTGCTGCTGATCTTCGTCCTGGTCGTCGTCAGGGTTCTGCGGCATGGGTTGAACGCGGCCGCGGGGATTGCGGCGGCCCTTGTTTGCGGACTGCTTGGGGAGGGTCTGGGTGTTGATATTCACCACCGCCGGCCCTACCTGCTTGGCAATGCGGACAAACTCGTTGGGAGCGACCGCGGAGTTTATGACTTTGAGGGGAGTAGCATCGGCGCTGTCGCTCTGCTTTACTTGTCCGCGGACCCCATGAGCGGCAAAGGAACCAGCCACAATAGCGGCCGAGAGCGTGGCAAGCAAGACAAACATGGAAGCGAGACGGCGCGTGCGTAGCCGTTCAAAAAGCGATTTCATAGGTTCTTGTGACCTCGTCGGTTGGCCAGCCCTGGGGCCGGCTTGTTGATGGCACTAACTACCAGTATAGCCAGTATCGGGCAAACCCGTCCGGCCGGGCGGCTTTTTACGCTTGTGCATGCAAGGACGCCGGATGCGGCCGCGATGCGAGCCCTGGATGCGAGCCCTGCAGGCGAGCGTCCTGGGCACTGCGACCGAGGAACCGTTCCACCGGTATAGACGCGGGTGTGCGGAAAGTATCGCACGGAACCGTGGTAACATCCGGCATGGAATTCGCCTGGAAGAACGCCGGAATCGTTGCCATCGCGGCTCTGGCGGCTGGAATTGGATTGCCTTTTAGTACGGCGCAAAACGCGCCGCCGAGCCCTTCGACGAACATCCGGGACCGTCTGAACGACATGACGGCCGGGGGTAAGAACGCGTGGACGCCGGAGCAGTTGACGGTGATGGAGCGGCTGCGCGATGCGGCTCTGAAGGATCCGTATGCCCTCAACGAGCTGCGTTACCTGTCCGACAACATTGGCCCGCGACTGAGCGGGTCGCCGCAGGCCGGGCAGGCCGTGGCTTATGTTGCGGCCGAGATGCGCGCGCTGGGGGCCGAGGTTACGCTGGAAAAGGCCAAAGTCCCCCACTGGGTGCGCGGCACCGAGACGGCCGAGGTGGTAGCGTGGCCGGGCCAGACGCCGGGGACGACGCAAAAGGTGGTGTTGACCGCGCTGGGCGGCAGCGTGGCTACGCCCGCCGAAGGACTGACCGCGGAGGTCGTGGTTGTGGACGACTGGAAACAGCTCAGCGCCCTGGCACCGGACGCCGTGAAGGGCAAAATCCTGCTTTTCAACCACAAGTTCGACAAGGAGTTGGCGGCGCAGGGCGGCGGATCGGAGGCCTACGGCGGTGCGGTTGTCTATCGCGGGGCCGGGCCGATTGCCGGTGCGGCGGTGGGCGCGGTGGCTGTGCTGGTGCGCTCAGTGGGCGGAGCAGATTACCGCCTTCCGCACACCGGTTTGACTGAATACGACGATGGAGTTCCCAAGATTCCTGCCGCGGCGGTGACGGCCGAGGATGCCGACATGCTGAAAAACCTCACCAGCCAGGGGCCGGTGAAGCTGCATCTGACGCTGACGCCGCAGACCCTGCCCGATGCGGAGAGCTTCAACGTGATCGCCGACTGGAAGGGAAGCGAACACCCGGAGCAGGTGGTTATCGTCTCCGGCCATCTGGATTCCTGGGACCTGGGCACGGGCGCGATCGATGATGGCGCGGGCGTGGCGGTCTCCATGCAGGTGATTCACCTGCTGCACGAGCTGGGTATGCATCCCAAGCGGACGGTGCGGTTTGTAGCGTGGATGAGCGAGGAAGAGGGATCGGAGGGCGCGGCTGCTTATATGGCCGATCACAAAGATCAGGTTGCGAACCACATCGGCGCCATCGAGAGCGACCTGGGCGCGGATCACCCCACCGGCATTTACTACTCCGGCAAGCCGGCTCTTGGCGGCTGGCTGCGGCCGGTGGCTGGAGTGTTGGACGCAATCGGAGCCGAGACCATGGTGGCCGCCCCGGAGACGGGCGAGGATATTGGCGGGCTCACGGAAGAGGGCGTTCCCAGCTTTGCCCCGGTGCAGGACAATCGCTTCTATTTCAACTATCACCACACGGCGGCCGATACGTTTGACAAGGTGGATCCGAAACACCTGAATGAGAATGCCGCGGTGATGGCCGTGCTGGCGTATGCGCTGGCGGATTCGGCGGAGGCGGCGCCGCGATAGGGGAAGAGCAGGGAACAGGGAACAGGGAACAGGGAACAGGGAATAGACCGTTTTTGCTCGGGGAGGGGCGGTGGGTTCCCATTGGTTCTGGGTTGAGACATGATAACTTCCGGATTGGCGGTAACACAACCGGAACCCCGAATGCGGCTCTTCAGCGAAGTTTCCGATTCACGCAAGAGGCGCGTATCCTTGCAGGCAACATGAACCCGAAACGAAATAGGCCAATCGGCGTCACGCTGATCGCTCTCGCATTTTTGTGGATCGGGTGCCTCGGTACCCTCTTCTTGCCCATCATCGGTCTGACTGGTGTCCTGTCTTCCGTATGGGGACTTGCACTCGGATCAATGATTCATTCGGGGGCATGGCTTCACGCGATTTCTTACGTGCTTAATTCTGTGTGGTTCCTCTTGTACGTGTTGTATGCAGTCATTGGATTTGGACTCTGGAGACTAAAGAACTGGGCCCGCAAGAGCGTATTAGGTATTGCAATCGTCGGAGTCACGGCCGGACTTGTTGTCTCCCTCGTTTTTGTTCGACCAATAGCCCTCGGTATCAGCGTGATCGGTATGGCGGTCGTTGAATTTGGCTGGCTAAGTTGGTACCTCATGCGGCCACGCGTTCGATACGCGTTCGGAGCTTGGGGCCGGTACAGCGCCGCTGGTGAGTGGATCGAACCTCCGGGCCTCTCATGGCGAGGGAGGTTGGGCATCGGCACGCTTGCGGCAACCTCTCTCGTTGTTCTCTTTGTGATTCCACTGTTCTTCGGAGTTGAAGCAACCATGCGAGCTTCTGATGCATATAAACTCACTCTGAAAACGGCGCAAGCGTCTCCCTGCATTACGAATGCATTGGGCTCACCATTTGTCCCAGGCTGGCTGGTGGAGGGAAGTATCAGTGAATCCTCTATCAAAGGCTCAGCAGAGCTCAGCATCCCCGTCAGTGGGCCGAAAGGAAAGGGTACTCTCGACGTGCAAGCCAAGAAGCTCAACGGGAATTGGAGGATCGACTCGTTGGTCTTCACACACGGCCCGATCCGCTCTAGCATTGTCCCATCCGAATCAAATCAAGCCTGCAAGTGAGCTTATTTCCGATTCCGGGTGTATTGTCGCCAAACCGGAATTTACCATTCAGGAACCTATGCTGGTTTTCTGTTCCCTGTTCCCTGTTCCCTGTCCCCTTCTTTCTCACGCTTCATGCGCCGTCGGCACATGCGGCTGTGGCACCAGTTCCGTCAGCGCAATTCCGGCCAGAATGAGTAGCGCGCCGGATGCGGGGCGCAGGCCCAGACGCTCGCCCATGATGAGAAACGAAGTGATCCAGGCGAAGACCGGCTCCATCGTGAGCAGCAGAGCCGTGTGCGTGGGGGGCAGCACAGACTGCGCCCAGCTTTGGATGGAGAAGGCGGCGGCGGTAGCCAGCACGGCGGCAATTCCAAGGGCGATGGCGAGCCGCGGCGTCCAGGCAATGTGCGGATGCTCGATGAACGGCAGGCTGAGGGCCATAAAGACCGCGCAGAAACCTACCTGAAGAAGCGCCAGCGGCTGGAAGCCGATGCGGGGAGAGACGTGGCTGAGGGCGATGCAGTGGAATGCGAATCCGACGGCGCAGCCAAGGGTGAGCAGGTCGCCGAGATTGATGGTGGTCAGGTCGGGCAGGAGGGCGAGGATTGAATTGACCGCCGAGTGCTGCGCATGGGGATGGAGGGGGGCGGGCGCGGTGAGCAGGACAATGCCCACGAAGGCGAGGAAGGCGCCGAGAAATACGTTCCAGCCCGGCCGGCGGGCGTTGGGCGGGTGAACGCCGGGAATGAGGGAGAAAAGAGGGACCAGGACTACGAGGAGGCCAGTGATAAAGGCGGACTTGGAGGGGGTGGTGCGGGCGAGGCCGGTGGTCTGGAACTGGTAACCGGTGGCCAGGCAAAGGCCGACCAGGGCTCCGGCGGCCACTTGCCAGCGACGGATACGGCGCCAATAGCGGTGATAGGCCACGGCCAGCACCAGAAAGGCCAGGGTCATCCTCGCCAGGTTGAAGGCGGCGGGCGTGGCATCGGTCAACGCGCCCTTGATAAGCACAAAGGTCGATCCCCACACGGCCACCACGAACAGCATGAGCAGGTAGGCGCGAAGCTTCATCTGTCTGCATTATGGCAGCCAGGCAACGGGTGAGCAGCGGTCCCCCCGGGGCTAAACTTGAAACAGCCCCCACACCCTGGAGCCGCCTTGCACACAGAACGCCTCATCCGTCCCGCCCGCAACGTCTACGGCAGCCTTCGCCTTCCCGGCGACAAGTCCATCAGCCATCGCTACGGCATGTTGGCCGCCTTCGCTGAAGGAACCTCGCGCTTTACCAACTTCTCCACCGGCGCCGACTGTGCCTCGACCCTCGCCTGCATGCAAGGCCTCGGCGCTAAGATCAACAGAATCAGCGACGGAGCCGTCGAAATCAGCGGCGTCGCCGGCCGCGTAACCCCCTCCAACCAGCCCCTCGACTGCGGCAACTCCGGCTCCACCATGCGCATGATCTCCGGCCTGCTCGCGCCCCAGCAGGGCCGCTTCACCCTCATCGGCGACGCCTCGCTCTCTCGCCGCCCCATGGAGCGCATCCGCAAACCCCTTGAAGCCATGGGCGCTCGCCTCACGCTCACCGATGGCCACGCCCCGCTAACCATCCACGGCAACCCGCTCCAACCCATTTGCTATACCACCCCCGTTCCCAGCGCCCAGGTTAAGACCTGCGTCCTCCTCGCCGGCCTCCAAGCCACTGGAAGCACAACGGTTAGAGAAGCCGTCCGCACCCGCGACCACAGCGAGCTGGCCCTCCGCGCCTTCGGCGCCACGCTCACCCGCACTCTCGACTCGGTCTCCATCTCCGGCCCGCAATCCCTCCACGCCATCTCGGCCGCCGTCCCCGGCGACATCTCCTCCGCAGCCTTCTTTCTCTGCGCCGCGGCCATCTTCCCCGGCTCCGGCCTGGTGCTTGATTCGTTGGGACTTAACCCCACTCGCGCCACTCTGCTCGACGTGCTCACCGCCCTCGGCGTCCACATCGCCGTCCTCAATCTTGAGGAGAAGAATGCCGAATTGGTCGGCACCGTCCAGATCTCCGCACCGTCTGAGGGCCTCGGATCGACTGAAGTCAGTGGCGCTCTCGCCGCCCAGCTCATCGACGAGCTCCCGGTGCTTGCAGCCATCGCCCCCTACACCAGCGGCGGCATCCGCATCCGCGACGCCAGGGAACTCCGCGTCAAGGAATCGGACCGCATCGCCCTGGTTGTAAAGAATTTGCGCGCCATGGGCGCCGAGGTAGGCGAATTCGAAGACGGGCTCGACGTTCCCGGCGGCCAGACCCTCCACGGCGCCGCCATCGACTCCGGCGGCGACCACCGCATCGCCATGGCCTTCAGCGTTGCCGCTCTCCGCGCCCAAGGTGAAACGCTCATCCAGGGCGCCGAATGCGCCGCCATCAGCTTCCCCGAGTTCTTCGATCTCCTCGACCTGGTCGCCGAACGCTAAGGCGACCTCGGATCAAGCCTCTGCCTTGAAAGGGCGCGGCCAGGTACCGGGGCACCCTCCAGGGTCGGGGTGCCGCGCCGCTGGATAGGCGAAGGAACCCCGGGGCTTTACAGGCCGCGGAAAAACTCGGTCCAGCGTGGATTCGCGAGGGTTTTGTATCAGGGCACAATTTCAATCGTGCCGTAAGTGCCACAGAATCAATGTGGGCTTTAGCCCCTGAGGGCCGCTTCTCGGGATTCTGGCGCGAAAAACAAGACTTTTCCCGCAGCCTTTTTAGCCCCCGAGGGAATGTTTGCTCGCGGCCCCCGCCTTCCCGAGGCCCGCATGCATCAAGAGGCAACCGAACCTGATCCCACTCAAAACAAAAGGCCTGTCAAGCTTCTCTCCAAGCTCGACAGGCCCTGTTTCTTCCTCAGCGAACCGCCCTTACCGCGACGCCGGCGGCGCCGTAGTTGGCCCCTTGTCCGGCTTGGCAGGCTCCAGTCCCGGCACCACGGGCGTCGTCTGCACATTCCCCGACGCAGCCTCGCTCAGGTTGATCCCGTAGTGCTGCAAGGTCGAAGCCAGTATCTGATACAGGGTGGCGCGATCCTTGGCATAGGCGGCCTGCGCCGCAATCAGGCTGTCCTCCGCCACCGCCAGGCTGCGTTGCTGCGCCAGAACAAGCGCCGTGGTGGAAGCGCCCAGCTTCAGCTTCTTCTGTTCGTCCACCAGGCTTTGCCGGTTATAGTCCCTGCCTGCCAGGGCGGCCTGAACCTGTGCCCGGTCGTTGGTCAATGCGAACTGCTGATTCACCACCTGCATGCGAATCTGCGTGTAGAGCTGCTCCAGCCGCAACTCCGCCTGCCGGTACTCCATCAGCGATCGCGCCTGCACCGACTGCCCGAACTTGTTGCCGATGGGAATGCTGACGTTGAACCCCACCCCCCTGTCGGGAGCCGAGTCATTGAAGGCGTGGTTGACCGCCGTTCCGTAGCCGGTGCTGGGGATCGCCGGGCACTTGTCGCCGGGATAAAACGACCCATTGCAGTCCGGATTCACGGAGCCGGCGATCCCGGTTCCGCTCAAATACGCATAGATGTCCACTTGCGGCAGCAGCGCGTTCCGCGCGCCCTTCAGCGTGATCTCATCGTTGCGCAGCGTCAGCACCGCCTGCTCCAGCTCCGGCCTGTGTTGAAAAGCCTCCTGCACCAGCGCCTCGATCGGCTGCTTCTCCTCCGGAGTCTCCGCAATGCTCACGCGATCGGTCGGAATCACGGCCGCCGCCACCAGCGCGGCATCGTTCAGGTTCCGCGCCACGGCTTGCTTGATGATCTGCTGCTGGTAGTTGAGGCTGCTCTGCGAGCTGATCAGCGCCTGCTTGTCCGCGGCCACCTGCTGGTCTGCGTTCAGCACGTCGATTGGCGCCATCGCGCCGAACTGCAACTCCTTCCGGTTATCGCTCGCCACCTTGCTGCTCTGTTCCAGGGCGCGCCCCTTGGCCTGCACGTCCTCGTAGGCCTGCACCAGCCCCCAGTAGATGGTCTCCACCTGATTCACGGTGTACAGAATCTGCTGCCGGAACGACGAGTCGGTGATGCGCCGGTCGTTCAACGCCTGGTACATGAACCGCTTGTTCACCCAGATGCCCGCTCCGTACAGCAGGTGCTGGGTCACCGTGGCCTTGAAGTTGGAATTCAGCTCAGGGCTGTAGAGCACGGTGCCGTTGGTAGAAGTGGCTTCGGTATTGTTGAAAGCAAACTGGAATGCCGTGCCGGTCACAAAGCCCTGGTTGTAGGTGAAGTCGTAGGTATTGGTCCCGATGTTTCCGCCCGCGAAAAAGCTGGTGGATGGGGTGGTTGCGCGATCGATCTGGATGTTCGATGTAACGGATGGTTCCAGGGCCTCCGGCGTTGGACCGGCGCCGGCCGTGGTCAGCACCAATCCGGCGCTGCCGGAACCCGCGCCGCCCGAGCCAACCGTCGTCCCGCCAGGGCCGCCGCCGGTAATCAAGGTCGAGGCGGAGCCGCCCAGCGTCCCCTGCACCAAACCGGCCGGTGCCCCCAGCGGCGCCACTCCGGTCCGGGTCCGCAATATATCCGTATCCGCAATATCCAGATTAATGCGGGCAATGGCGATGTCGTAATTGTTCTCGAGCGCCAGTGCGATCGCATCCGAAAGGCTCAGGTAGATCTTGCCGTCCTTCACCAGGTCGGTTAGCCGCACCGAATTCGCAAAGCTTGTCTTGGGGATGGAGGTCGGCTTGAACGTGTTGATGGGGTTGCCCCAAAGGCGAGCGGCGGGCTTTGAAAAATCGCGCGCCGACGGACGCAGGTCCAACGGCTGGGTCAACGCAGGCGCCGGCGCCGCGGGCAACTCCGACGCCGCCTTGTCTCGTGCCGTTGCCCCAGCCCCCGTCACCGCCTGTTGGGCAAATCCTGAAGGCGCTCCCGCCGCCAATGTCAGCATCACTGCCGCTATCGCGCACAGCCGTTTGCCCGCCTGCCCGCGCGCTGTCCGGCCGCTCCCCGCTTCTTCGCGCGCAGCCTCATCCTGCTGCTCAAACAGAGGCTTACCGTTGAAATGCATGATTCCTCTCCACGAATTGCCGAGGCATGTGGCGTGCCATTCTTCAAGACGACCGGAGAACCTCTCCGGACGCAGATTTGCGATTTGCCAGGACGATTTTCGCTTCCAGCCGCGCCTTCGGGCACCTCTGGCAATGCGCGCCCGACACCCGGTTCGTTCCAGCCAATTCATTCTCCGCATCCCCATTCCCAGGTTTCCCGCCGGCCGGACTGCCTTCGCACAAAGAAAGCTGAGTATATCCCACTCGCGCTCCCCGCTCCTGCGGGCGCCGCCGTCGATTACCCTGTTATCGAAGCGGTTATCTGTGAATGACTTCGCCCAATCCGTTACGGACCTGCAGACCTGGAAGCTCACCCTGGCCTACGACGGCACGGACTTTCGCGGCTGGCAGGTGCAGCCCGGCGAACCGACCATCCAGGGCGAGTTGCAGGCCGCCCTGGGCCGCATCACCGGCGAATCTCCCCTGCCCCAGGGCTCAGGACGCACCGATGCCGGCGTCCACGCTCTGGGCCAGGTGGCCAGCTTTGCCTTGCAAGCCAGAATCCCGCCCGAGAACCTGCTTCGCGCCCTCAACCGCACCCTGCCCCCATCCATACGAGTCCTGGAGACGAGAACGGTGCCAGGCGCCTTCCATGCGCGGCACTCGGCAATCGCCAAAACCTACGAATACAGGGTCTTCCGTGAGCCGGTCTGCCCACCCTTCCTGGCCCGCTATGTCCACGCCTGCCCTTGGCCAATGGACGTGGAACTCCTGCAAAAGTCCGCCCGCCTGTTTGAGGGCCAACACAACTTCCTGAGCTTTGCCGCCACCGATCCCGATCTGGCCAGCCGCGGCGTTGACCCAGCCCCGAAGCCAGACCAAAACGCGAAAGCGCCCACGGCGCCGTCGGCGGTGTCGGCCGTCCGAACCATCTTTTCCTCAGCGTGGGAGCAGCAGAAGACCGAGGCTGGCGATCTTCTCGTCTATCGTGTCCGCGGCAACGGCTTTCTGCACCACATGGTCCGCAACCTGGTAGGAACCATGCTCGATGTGGGCCGTGGCCACCGAAAACTTGAGGAAATCCCCGCAATCATCGCCGCCAGCTCACGCTCCGCAGCCGGCCCCACCGCTCCCGCGCGCGGACTGTTTCTGCATTCGGTGGAGTATGACGACCTGGAATCGTCCCAAAAGACCGAATAAAGGCTTTTCTTCATCCCTAAAAAGGACTATATTCAGACTGTTCAAGAGCGATTGGAGGGTGCCATGCGTTTCTCAACCCAGATCAAGCCCATCAGCTACGTAAAAGCCCACGCCGCCGAACTCCTTGACCGCATCACTGAGGAGCGGGAGCCAATCGTCATCACTCAGAACGGCGTGGCGCGGGCGGTGCTGGTCGATGTTCACTCCTACGAAGAGTCGCAAGAGACGATGGCGCTCCTCCAAATCCTGGCCATCGAAAACAAGCAGATCGAAGCCGGGAAGACGATACCAATCTCCGAGGTCATCAAAGAGCTTCGCAGCCGGCGCAAATCGCCAGCGCCGCCTGCCCAGCCGGTGAAGCACACTCGGCCAACGCCGAAGTGAATGCCGGCCTTCCCATACCCCTCCTGCTACCCTGAAACCACCGTATGCCATTCCTTCCCCGCATTTCGGCCTTCTCTCGCGTCACGGCGCTGGCCGCGCAGCGGCCGGTCCACGCCGCCTTCGCCTGGCTGCACGGAAATCCCCTACGGATCATGGACTGGCAAGCCCAACTTGTGGCCATTCCAGCGCCGCCCTTCGGCGAACAGGCCCGGTCGGAGTGGCTTGCGGCTCGCTTTGAGGAGGCTGGTCTCAGCCAGGTCCATACGGACGCCGCCGGCAACGTCTTTGGATTCCTGCCCGCGGCCAACCTGCCCCCCGAGAGCACCGGCCCGGTGGTCGTGCTGTCAGCGCACCTCGACACCGTCTTTCCCGCCGATACCCCGCTCAATCCTGTGGTCGACGGCGACCGCCTTCGGGCTCCGGGCGCCTGCGACAACGCCGCTGGGGTGGTGGGAATGCTGGCCATCGCTCACGCGCTCGTCCAGGCAAAAGCCGAACTCCCCGCATCCCTCCTTTTTCTGGGCAATGTGGGCGAGGAGGGCGAGGGCGACCTGCGCGGCGTGCGCCATCTTTATAACCAAAGCGCGCTGGCCGGCCGCATCGCCGCCCACACCGTCCTCGATGGAGCCGGCGCCGACTCCGCCGTCACCCAGGCCCTGGGCAGCCGCCGCTACCGCATCACCGTAAACGGCCCGGGAGGCCACAGCTTTACCGACGCCGGTACTCCCAATCCGATTACCGCCCTCGCCTTCGCCTTGACCACCCTGGCGGAAACCCCGTTGCCCGAAGATCCCCGCACCACCCTCAACCTGGGCACCATCCATGGCGGAACGAGCGTGAACTCCATCCCCGAGAGCGCCCAGGCCTCCATCGATTTCCGCTCCACCTCGCCCGAGCAGCTCCTCCATCTTGAAGCAGCGTTGCATCGCGCCGTCAAAGACGCCGTCGAGCGCTCGAATGCATCGGCAAAGACCACCGCTGCGTGCAGCCGGGGACTTCTCTCTTTCACCATCCACAAAATCGGCGACCGCCCCGCCGCGCAACTGCCCGCCGATTCCCCCCTCCTGGAAGCTCTGCAGGCCGTGGACCGCCATCTGGACCTGCGCACCGATCTCCGCCTGGGCTCGACCGATGCCAATATCCCCCTCTCGCTGGGCATTCCAGCCTTGTCCATGGGCGCCGGCGGCGAGGGCTTCGGCGCGCATACCCAGGCCGAGTGGTATTCCGCCAGGGATCGCGAGGTCGGCCTGAAGCGGGTGCTGCTGCTCACGCTCGCCATCATCGAATGGGCTGCGGAACAGTAGCGCTTCTCTGCTACACTCCGCGCATGCGCGTCTCTTCCGCCCTGGTCGCCGCAGCCCTCGCCGCCGCGTCTCTCAGCTCAGTTTGCCTTGCTCAAACCTCCACCCCCAAACACGCCACTCCGAAGCGGGTCAGTCCGGCGCCGGCCCCGCTCAACACCGTGCCTGAGATCATCTTCTTCAACGGCGTCATCTACACCGGCGAAGGTCTTGCGGAGGACAGGCCTGAAACCGTCCAGGCCATGGCCATCGGCGGCGGCAAAGTCCTCGCCGTCGGCACAACCGAGGAAGTCACACGGCTGGCCGGCCCCAAGACCCGCCTTCGCGACCTGAACACCGCCAACACCAGCACCTTCGTCTTTCCCGGCTTCAATGACGCCCATACCCACCTGGGAAACGCCGGCCGTACCAAACTCAATGTGGACCTCACCGGCGTCAAATCCCTGGCCGCAATGCTGGCCAAAGTCCAAACCTCCGCCAACGTCGCCCCCCCAGGCCACTGGCTCACTGGCGGTAACTGGGACCACACGCTTTGGGCCGACAAGTCCCTGCCCACCCGCCAGGACCTCGACAAGGTCACCGGGGGCCATCCCACCTTTCTCGAACGCATCGACGGCCACATCTCGATCGCCAACTCCGCCGCCCTGGCCGCTGCCGGCATCACCGGCAAGACCAGGCCGCCGCAAGGCGGAGCCATCGACCTGGACGCAAACGGCGAACCCACCGGAATTCTCCGCGAATCGGCGCAGGAACTGGTCTACAAAGTCATTCCCCCGCCCATCCACGACGAGCGCCGCCGCGGCGACGAGTTGGCTATCGCCGACGCCCTAGCGCACGGCGTTACCAGCGTGCAGGACTTCAGCGACTGGGAGGATTTTCTCGTCTTCGAGGAACTGGAAAAGGAGGGCAAACTCAACCTGCGCATCACTGAGTGGCTGCCCTTCAACGATTCGCTTAAAGATCTGGAGAAGAAGCGCGCTCATCATGACGCCAACGATCCCATGCTCCACACCGGGATGTTGAAGGGCTTCATGGATGGCTCGTTAGGCTCACGAACCGCAGCCATGAAAGCCCCCTACTCCGACGATCCCGGCAACTCCGGCCTGCCCCAGTACACTCAGCCGCAGCTCAACCAGATGGCCATCGAGCGCGCCCAGGCCGACTTCCAGCTCGGCTTCCACGCCATCGGCGACAAAGCCGTCGCCATGGCGTTGGAGGCGCTGACTGAAGCGAACCGTGCAAGTGAGAACCCATTCTTCTGCCGTCCGCCCGGCCAGGAGCCCCGGCCAATGGACGAAAAGATAGCCTGTCCGGAGCGGCCCTTCCGCGGTCGTGGCCGCATCGAGCACGCCCAGGTCGTCGATCAATCCGAAATCATGAACTTCAGGCTGCAGGGCGTCATCGCCTCCATGCAGCCCAGCCACCTGCTCACCGACATGAACTGGGCCAAGGACCGCCTTGGCCCGCAGCGCGCAGCCTACTCTTACGCATGGAAAGCCTTCCTTGACGCCGGCGTGCCCCTGGCCTTCGGCACCGACTACCCGGTCGAGCCCATCACGCCGTTTCGCGGCCTCTACGCCGCCGTGACGCGCAAAAATGAAGCCGGAACCAAAGAGTATTTCCCGAAAAACAAGATCACCCGCGGCCAGGCCCTTTACGCCTACACCCAGGGCTCCGCCTACGCCGAATTCGCCGAGAAACACAAGGGCAAACTCGTGCCCGGCTACGACGCGGACTTCATCCTCGTCGACCGCAACCTCTATGCCGTCCCCGCTCCGGCCATTCTGTACACCGTAGTCCTGGAATCCTTCGTTGCCGGGCAGGAGGCCTTCACCGGCAACACGGATGCTCAATAGCACACACTTCTAACGGCCACGGAGGATCTCCGCTCTCGTGTGTCGCCATAACCCCACAGCCTGCGGTAAAACACAATCTGGAGGGAAGCGGGGGTTTCAACCCCCGCATAAAGCCAACAGAATCGGAGCGGGCCTGGCCCAAGGAGCCTCTTGCAAAATTCCCAACGGCGGCATTTGCTTTGTTCCTGCTGTTGTTTTCACGTGATTTGGAAGGCATGAGATCGCTGACCTTGCCTGAGGTCCGCTGCGAACAGATCGCCTCAGAGTCGAAGATGAACGGCGGTGAGAGGTGTGGCCGCCGATCTTTCGCCGCCCCCTTGGCGGTGTCTTCATGATTCACCGAGGTCTCCGAAGCACCCCTCTCCTCAGTCGGAAATCCATGCCGGACTGATCCGAATTCAAAACTCGCGTCCTGGTTGCGCCAGATGGAATTTTGGCGAGGCACAGGTGAGACGATGGCCGGATTGAGCGTGCCACAGCAGTACCAGGTCATAGATATAGAAGATCGGGGGAGCGGTTCGCTGCGTGGCCTGTCGAATGTCGCCGGTCTCTAGCGCTTGTGGAAGAAGCGTCTGGCATCGTAAAGCAATGCAGCGGAGCGGAGGCGATCCGGTATTTGGGGGTTTGGAAGCAGCCACTCCAGGCAAAGCGAGGCACTGGACGCGGCCACGCCCACTCCCACGCCCATCCCCGCGCTGTGCAGTGCGAGGCCGGCGAGAGGCGCAAGAACCGGAGCTGCCTTTGCTGCATACCGCGCTACCGTCGCCAGTCCCGATCCACGAACGATGCGCGTGTACTCATTGAGCATCTTGATCATGTGGTCGTATGCGTCTTGCCGGTCGACGTTGCCTTCATACATCAGCTTCAGCCAACCTTGAAAATCCTGACGTGTCTCGCATAGATCCTTCCGGGATGCCAGCTTTGCCGCCTTACGAAGAAGTTTCACATCACTGCTGTGATCGTCTTCGGGCACGAAGAACTCCCATCCAAACATCGCATAGGGCGCCACTGCTGCGTCCCGGCTTTCGCCCTCGGCCAGCCGCACTCCCTGGTCGGTTGAAAACTCGGCGTACGATCCATACGCAATCACCGGCTCAACCGGAACGCCAGGAATTTTGGCAAGAGCGAAGAGCTTAGTTGCGACCTCGTTGTGCAGCATGCTGGCGACATACAAGCTCAGGACCGAGCCGGTCACGATGTAGGCCACATCGTTCTCTTTGGCCAGTCTGATCTGCGCTTCAATCGCCTGCGTAAGGTCCGAACGGCCGCATTCCAACTGACTTAGATCCGGTTGGTCATGGATGGTCTGCCAGTCCTGTTGCGCCTCCTTGCCCCACGGCAGTTCAACTGCCCGGTTGAACTCGCCGAGTACGTCCAGCAACTCGCGCTGGCGATCCGGATCCCATCCCTGTTGAATCCATCTGTCTCTCTGATCCCCATTCGGATCAGCCTGGCCTTCGCCACAGAGTTCGCTGGCCGCCGCTGGCCTGGGGATCACGAGCTTGTCGAAGAGCAGAACATCGGCAACAAACGCCCGCGGTTTCAGGTGGTCTCGAACCGAAAACGTTCCCCACTGCTGCAGTTTCATGAATTCTCCCTTCAATCACTTCGACGCAAATTGACGGTAAGGTTATCTGCCCCAGCGCAAATGCCCTCCAAAGGGCGGGCCATCCGCCGGTGAATGATCATTCTGTCTTCTTGTGCTCGGTCTTTTTCGAACCGCCGAAGGGTATCACCACACCGGCCCCGACAAACACCCCTGTGGAAGGCGATGTGACTAATGCGCCGCCTGCCAAGAATGGATTTGCCAAGGTCAAATTAGGCTGGAACGGGCTGCCCGGCGCTACTCCCGGACCAGTCGGGATTGACACCAGGCCGACGACATGGACTTCGACTCCGGAGACATGGAGCGGGACATCGGCTGAAGCCTTGAATCCCGGATGAGCTCCAAAGCTTGCATCAAGTTTCACCTTCTCTTTGTCCTTGCCTTGGAGTTCCACGCTGGCGCTATAGGTCGGTTTGCCCTTTGGATCTTCTGAGTAGCCGACTCCAAGCTTGAGTCGATCGTTCGTGAGCGCCCCGGTTACCGCACCCAACCCGGCTGAAAGAGGCGGGGCGACGAGCGTTCTTCCCGACTTCTGCCCGACAATCGGAAGGTCGAGTTTGGCATTTGTCACGGCCAAAGCGACGACTGGGGCCGCCAGACCGAGGACCGGGAGTCCGACACCGACGACCGTTCCCACCGGGTCGGCTTTGAAGTCCAGTTTGAATTCATCCTTGAGTTTCTTTAGGACACGTTTCTCCAGTGCCTGGACCTGGGGCGACTTTTCCGCGACTTTTGCTGCCGCGAGGGCGACCGCGCCCGTGTCGGTGCCGACTTGAGAGGCCTGGGACGCGTACGCAGGCGGAACAGTCTGCGCCTGGTACGGCGGCGGCGTGGCAGTGGGCTGCAACACCGCAGGCGCCTGCCCGTTCGTTCCTTTAACATCGACGAGCCGAATGGGGTTACAGCCAACATACCTGTAAACATTCGGCCCGTCGCCGATTCCAGTCGGATCAGCCGCCGTCCACCTACCCAGCCAAGGCGCATAGTATCGAGCCCCGTGGTAGCCAAATCCGGTCTCCTCATCCCGTTCCTTGCCGGTGTAGCGATAGCGCTTCCTGCTCACCTCCGCGGAGGCTTGCGTCGCTTCAAAGGACGTGCTGCCGTAGGGATAGAACTCCTCGTAAGTGATGATGGAAGCTTCCTCATCGAGTTCCAGTACGGCCGAACCAAGGTGGTTGCTGAACTGAAGCCGGATGTGTGGCTTGGGTTCGGCGGTGCGCGACGATTCATGGATCGTCTTTGTCTCCACCAGAGCGATGCGCCGCTTGTCGTCCATCACATGCAGGGTCTCCCGCTCCATCGCGGCCGTCCCCACGCTATCGTACCTGCGATAGAGTTCATAGCCGCCCAGGTAATCGCGCTCATCCTTTCTTGACCCCGATGCGCGTTCGGTGATCTTGCGGACGCGCTGCCCTGACGAGTCGTAAACATAGTAGGTGGTCTCGCCCAATCCCGTATTGACGACTTGACGCCGCGTGGCATGAAGCTGATCCTTGAAGTCCCAATCCATCCGCGGCAGGTGCGGCATTTGAGTCATATTGCCCGCGGCGTCATAGGCGTAGCGCTCCAGCTCCTGGCCCACACGGGTGCTGCTCAGGCGATTGTTCCCCGGGCGCGCATGGGATTCGTCGTAGCCGTACGATCGGAACCAATTCCCCTCCGGAGCCGAATGAAGCAGGCGGAGAATGTTTCCGACTGCGTCGTAATCGTATTGCTCGCGATAGCGGTGCAGGGCGTGGCCGTCGGAAGGAAGCGGGTAGTTCATCCTCGGCGCATCGTCGCAGGTAGTTTGCGGCTCGCCGGGCTCGCCGGCGTGTTCGCGTCCGTCTGCGCAAATCAGGCGATAGACCGCATCGTAGACATACTCGTTGCTCGGTGAAACAACCTGATTCTTGAAATACACCGTCTCTTGCGCGTCGTCGCGAATGGAGGTGATGTTGCCCACGGGATCGTAGGTGTAGTGCAGATCCTGAAGCCGGGTGCGATCCTGTCTCCGGTCAGTCAGCAGGTGCGTCATGCGGAAGGTCAGGGGATCGTAAGCGTAGTGCGTGCGAGCGCCGTTGCCGTAGTCAACGATCTGCCGTTGGCCCTTGGCGTTGTAATTGATGTAAGTCACAAACGGCGTGGCTTCAGTAGCCCCGCGCAGGTTGACCGCCAGTGATTCGAGCAGATTCGATTCGTTGTACTTCGGCCGTGCGACGCTCGCGTCGGGGGTGGTTAGCGCGATGGTCCGGTTCAGCGCGTCGAATGTCGAAGCGCTGCTGAAGACTGCCGGTTCCAGCTCGGGAGACGCAGCCCAGTTTACATCCTTCTTGTAGTCTTCAAGCAACTGGCGCGAACTCTTGAGGAGGTTTCCTTTAAAGTCGTATCGCTCGTTGGTGGCAATGCCGGCGCCATCGAAGTGCTGGAACGGCTTGCCCCTGAGATTCAGCGCCAGGTCGTTCGGCTGTCCTTCGCCGTAGACGATGCGCTCGGCGAGGATTTCGGGCTCGGCGCCGGTGCGAACATGAAGACTTGTCGGCCGATGCAGGGCGTCATACTGGTGCCGGAAGCGATGCCATCGGCTATCCCACGCCAGCAGCAGTTTGCCCACCGCATCGTTGAGCATCCAGCGCGCGCCTGCGTCCACACTCCTCTGACGAAGACGCGTGCTCAGCATGTCGTAGTCATAGCGCATTATGACGCGGCCAAGGGCGTCGATCACCGCTCGCTGGTTGTTTTCAATATCCAGTTCGGTTCGCGTGGCGAAGTACTCATCGACCGCTGCGCCCTCGCGTTCGAACCGGTTGTGGGCGATGGAAAGAAACGTCCGGCCCAGTGTGTCGGCGTAGGCAACGCTCGGTGTATTCGCATGCACCGCGGCCTTCGTTGCTGCTTGCTCCTGGTCCTTGCCGAGTGCACCGCCGATACGTTCCTCGTACCATGTCGGCAGGTAGTCGGAGCCGGGGAGTTTGCCGAAGTACTCGCCCACATCCCGGTCTTCCGCAGGGTTGATCAGTACCGTGTCGTTAACATCCCAGGACTCCTGCCGCCATGGGTCGAAGACCACTTTCTCGAGCGTATGGTTGGGGTGAAGCGTGGCCACCACCCGCAACACCGGGTCGTAAAACAGGATCGAGCTCACACCGGCCAGATTCGCGAACTCGAAGTTGTGCAGCGCCGTGAAGAAGGGCTCGTACTGGCGGACGGGCTTGCCCTTGTTGTTGAAGATGGTCCAGCCGCTGCCGACCCAGCGCGGGTTGACCTCCGGGCCGCCATCTTCGAGCGGACCGGGTTCGGCCTGGATCTTCTTCTGGATCTCGCGGCCGAAGCCGTCCGAGTAAGAGAACGAATGCTGAATCTTGGTCTGTTGGCCGTGGCGCAGATCGGCGGCATGTGTCTCGCGGACCATGGAGTAGACGGCCGCCGGCTCGGGTTGGGCGTTTTCGCGCGTGCGCAGATAGGCAAACGGATCGTAGACAACGCGCGTCGTGGCCATCTTCAGAATTCGGTGCGGATGACGCAACGGGTGGGCGATATGTTCCAGGATGGTGGATTCGTCGAGATCCGGGTCGAAGCCGTCGAGCGAATCGCCGGCCTGCTGTGCGTGCTTGCCCATGACGGCAGTGCCCACCACCCTGCCGAGGGCGTCAAACGCCACCTCCGACCGGTTGCGGTTCGCGTCGCTCATCCGCCATGGCGCGAGCACCCGGTAGTCGATCTCCGCAGCAGCGGTATTGCCGATCGCGTCGCGGACCAGAGTGGGCATCAGATCGTGGGCATCGTAGACAACCGTGGTTGCGTTGCCGAATGGGTCGAGAAATCGTCGCGGAAGAAAGAAGTGCTCGCGCGCTTGGTTGAGTTCCTCGCGGGCATCGCATTCCTGAGGCGCGTAGAAGACCCGGCCGGATGGAATCCACCAGCGCCCGTCAAAGGTGAGTTCGACATACCTTCCTTCGTGTTCGAGCACGGCGCGGCGATCGGGAAGCAGATCTTCCGCCGGCCCGCCGCGGCGATAGACCTCGGCAAGCAAGCCCGGCGTGAAGGCAAGCTTGTAGCTTTGCCCCGGCAGCGCGAGCGCTTCCACCACGCCGAGCGGCAGGATCCGGCCCAGCCGGTCGGCGCGATAGTAGGTCCGCTTTTCCTCGATCAAACGCCGGTAAGGCCCGTCCTGGATCGCTCCGCGGGCATCGACGTCCTCATAGGGTATGTCGTGGCTGCCGTCGCCGGCGCGGGCGATCTGAGCCTTCAACTCTTCAAAGCGGAAGAGGTTGGTGATCCCCGGCTGCCTGGATGACGGCCGGACGTGGATCAACTCGTAGTCCCGCGATTCGGCCGGAAGCGGCGTGCGATACGCATGCCGCTGCTCAACGGCGTTGGTGAATCGATTCTCAGTGAACGTCAGAAGAATCTGCCGTTGCTTGGCGCGATCGCCCTCGGTCAAGTGCGGGGAAGGATCCGCGAAACGCCGGCCGTATCCGATCGCGACGGACTGGAGCACATTTCCATACTCGTCCACCTCCAGCGTCGCGCTGTGGGAGACACGCGGATCGGCGTGTTGTTTGCCCTCGATCTGGTATAACTTGCGCTCGTAATGGAAGGTCACAGTTTCGCGCGGGTGGGTAAAGTAGACGCCGTGCAAGTTAGGCCGCAGCGGCTGCATCGCAGTAATGGTCGAGTTACTCTCCGAGACCGTGTAGGGCCGGCCCGCAGCCTCGGTGCCATCGAGCGCATACACTTCCTGACGAAGCATCGACCCCTTGAGAGCGCGGCAGGCCTCGCGGGCTTCCAGGGCGGTCAGGTGGTCGGGGAGGATCGTGTCGTCGAGCAACATGGCCGCAAGCGGGTCGGTGTGGGAGGCTTCGGCCGCGATCCCGGGCTCGCGATAGTATTCGTGCGCGAGATGGCGCGAGACGCGGCCGTTGCCGAGGAACACGCCGGTGTGATACCACGTCCTGGTCAGCACGGGCGGCACGTTGGAACTGCTGTCTACGTTGTTCCCGACAGGAAACGCGCTGCTGTTGCTCAGCGTTGCAAACTCCTCCGTGTCGAGCTGCTCGACCATGCCGAAGCCGCGGAACTCGCGCTCCAATCCGTCAAAGAAACCGTGGTGATAGGCATAGGAGCTGACGAAGCGATTGCGGCTCACGTAATCGAAGGTCTCTACGCGCTTCACCGTGTGAACGGGAAACGGCAACCGCGTGAGCCACGGTCTTCCCGCGGCCTTGTCGGCCAGGTAGAACTCGGTGGAGGATGCGTATTCGATGCGTGTTTCGGCCCCCAGATTGTTCTTCACATGGATCAGCAGGTGAGGCTTCTGCCCATCCATCAGATCGATATAGCGCAGCGGTTGTTGTGAGTCGCGCGGCAAGGTTGAAGACCAGAGAAGGCAGGCGGTGCCGCGTCCTAGAAAATCAACCACCGAGATCGAAATAGACTTGTCGGCCGCGGCAAACTGCCGCAGAACCCGCGCGTCGGACCATCCGTTGCCGGCCTGATTCAGATAGATCTCGATCCCATCGCTGGCCAGGTACACAATATCGGTGCATCCGGATCCATCCGTATCGGACAATCTCACGCGCGACTGATCGAAGACGTCTTTGTCCTCAAACCAGGGAGCGTTGTCCATCACAACTTTGGGGCCGAATTCCCCATAACCAAGGTTGGGCCAATAACAGACCTCGCCTGCGCGAATGCGGACCAGATCCGCAAGCCCATCGCCGGACATATCGGCCAGATAAATGGACTCCACACCGTCGGCGAAGATGACATGCGGTCCTTCACGCTCGTCGGTGGGAACCGCAACCCGGATGGCGGGTCCGAAGCCGCAATTCAAGAGCGAGGCATGCCAAAGGAGAGCCTCGTCCTCGGTGATGAGAATGTCGGCGATCCCGTCCCCTGTGACATCGACAAACCTCAGGTTGGGGTCGTTCCAGTCGAGCACAGGAAGCGATTGGAAAGTGCGGAAGCTTCCCCATCCTTCTTCGAGAGTGCGCTCATAAAAACCCGGCGTTGCGGAATTGAACTGGACCAGGTCCAGGTTTCCGTCGCCGGCGATATCGAGAAGCTGTTGCTTCCCCTGGCTTAACGCAGCCAGAGAGGGCCGTCTTGCCACAACTTCACTCGGACCGAAGTGCCCGCCTCCGGCATTTGGCTTGTAATACCAGGCATTTCCCTGCTCGGTCAGCACTCCGGAGATGCCTTCGCCGTCCAAGTCGACCCATTTGTAATTCGCCCCGTCGATCCCCGCCGGAAGGTTCCTGAGGCTCGCTTGATCGACTTCTTTGACTTCATAGTTCCGGTAGCGCCGGTCTTCGAGCGGGCTTGACGTGTAATCCAGTTCCAGCGCCGGCATCGAACTCTTCAGATAGCGTCCATCCGCATGACGCGTGTAGCCGGAATGGATGACAGTGGTGATAAAAGAACCGGCAGGCTTCTGCCGGTATTCGAATTCAGTTGACCGAACCAGACCATCGGCGCCGCTGGACTCGCCGGGAAAATGATGAAACATGAGCACACGCCGGCACAGCCTGTATGTGCGCACCTCAAAGCCCGAACGATACCGCGAAAAGGGATCCATGCGGACCGGCCAGTGGCGATCGGATCGAGGACCGCAGGAACAACGCGTCCACACCCGGCCGCTGCCATCCTCAGGCTCCGCGACGTAATCCTCGTCGCCGTAATCGAAGACAGCCTCGAACATCCAATCGGCGTTCAGAAAGCTGCAGGCTTCCACAGGAGAGGCGCGAAAGCCGGAGCCGCAATCGCCCTCGAGAAGCGGCCGCCGATTGCCATAGTAAATCCGCTTGAGGTAGCGGTTCGCGGTGCGCAGCCGCCCCTGCTCGCTGGCTTTCAAAAGATCGACGCCGTCCGCGTTTTCCGCCGCATACTCGTAAGCGATGGCATTGCCCTTGTCATCGTAGCTCTCGCAGATGAGCCAGCTGAAGATGTGGCTGCGATCTTGCGGGTCGAAGATCCTCGATGCCTCGTCGCGTCCGTAGACGGTCAGCACATTGTCTCGCGAGATCGACCGCCAATACTCGTCCCCATCCTCCAGGCGCGTCCACCGCTCGATGCGCGCAAACAGGCCTTCGATGCGCGGACGATAACGCTTGACCCAATAGCCGTCGATCTCGCCCTCATCGTGAATCCAACCGCCCTGACCATCCCGCAGCAGAACCGGGACCAGGTCTTCAGCGCCCGACAAAATAAAAACGTCGCATTCCTCTGTCTCCTGGCGCCGGTACTTCGGAATCCCCTTATCGGTCTTGCGCGTGACAGAAGGCATGGACATGGACCAGCCGACTCCGAAGGCCGCATTCCCTGACCCGGAATCGTACGACAGCGCCGGCTCCGGTCCGAATCCCGAGCGGCCGGGGCTCAAAGAAAGAGGGATGGTCAACTTGCCGGTACCCGTAGCGGGGTTCGCCTCAAACTTCTCCCCGATGCCGCGAATCGCTCCGCCTCCCTTGGGAAGGCTGATCTGCGGCGCCGCAAATGGAGACGATTCAGACTTGGAGCCGTTCGAATCTGAGGTCGCCTGAGACGATTCTTCGGACATAATTCACCCTATGAGAGCAATCTCGGGGTTAACGTGCTCATCGTGATTTCCCTGCATAGCTTTCCTCTTCATCACGGCAACGATCCCTGGGCCGGACAGATCCGGGAGTTAGCAAGATCGTTTCGACCGCTGATACCGGCATAACAGGAAGACTCGCTCCACCTCGCCGATCTCTGCCGGGAACCGGAATCCCACCTCTGACTGCTCGCTGGTTCTTCCCAGCGGTCCAACCTCGGTGTCGAAAACTCCGCAATAGAGATCCGGCCACTCCTCGCTGGCGATGCACGAGACGTGCAGCGGTTTCTCATGGCGATCATGGCAGCCACGGGTAAACTCGAGCACCCGGCAGTCCGGCCTCCCTTCCTGCGGGCACGGGCATTCTTCCGCCTTCGGACGATTGCAGATCTCATGATCCGGGCCGCTGAACAGGATGGCCATCTTCGAGATCGACACTTCACCGGCTCCGGGGACAAACGGAAACATCCATCGAGCCAGTTGAAGACCAAGCCTCGCGCTGCGCCGCTCTCGCGATGAGCTTTGCAGCAGGTGCCAGGCATCCGAGAACTCGTGACGGACGTCGAACAAGCACCAACCCGAACCGGGCAGATGCTTCTGCGCCGCTTCGCTCGCCACGCGCCGCAGCATCTCGCCGCCTTCCCGCGCCGTGTAATTCAGGTGCAGGACCAGGTCGCTCAGCGTCTCCATGTCGAAGTAGTTGTTCTCCGGCGGCAGCTCGATCCGCCAACGGCTCACCGCTCCCTGGAACTCGAAGGGAAGATACCGCTCATCGCGGAAGTTGAGCTCAAACAAGCCGGAGTCGTTCTGCCCGCTCGATGTGGCGATGGCCTCTCTGGCCGCATAGGTGCGTACCACCCGCGGATCGCACATGCATGCCTCGTAGCCATCGTGCGCGTTGCATCGGCAGCAGCAATGGTCTGCCGGAGCCTCCAGGAGCGGATCGATGCGCGTCACGCTGCTGAGCAATGTCGCGCGGCAATGCACTCCGGTATAGGGACCGGTCACGCATGGAAGCGTGAGCGTCACATTCTTAATGCGGCGCATGTATTGGCCGGGATAGTCGAGGTCAAACATCCATTCGGGTAACTCGATCTCGCACCGGCCAGTGACCTTCAACCGCAGAAACTCCATGGGGAAGTAGAGGCGCAGCGAGAAGTGCTTTGTCAGCTCGTACTCCCGCACATTCTCGTTCAGATACGCTCTCTCCATATGGCTGAGCGCGAAGCCAAGACGTTCCCCGGCCATCAGCCCCTGATGAAGATTGTCCCAGGTCTCCGCGGCGATAAACTGCCTGGTGGTGTGGCCGCGCTCGAAGTTATAAGCGCGTTCAGCCTCGTGCGCCGCATGATACGCCAGCTCATACATTCTGGAGTGCAACGCGGCGGTCTCCTTCTGCAGCCATAGATAGAGATCCGTAGCGGTGAACTTGTCGCGGAGAAAGTCCTGGATTTCAGTCGCGTGCTCAATCTGGCGCTGTTGATTGTTCAGCTCCTGCATGGCCTGATCGCGCCGCCGTTGCGCGCCGAGGATCTGCAGTTCGATCTGCTGGATCTCGATCGGCAGCGTCTGCATCTGGTGGAACCAATCCACGGAGCGGCGATCCCAGCCGGCCTGCGTCATATCGATCGCCGCGTTCGTAGCCTGGATTTCGCCCACTGTCTGCATCACCTTGGCGATGGTCTGAAAGAGCCCGGCCAGTTTGGTGCCGCTTGGTATCTGGCTGAAGGTCGACATCGCGCCCACAAAAAAGTCCGGGATGACGGTCATCGCCTCGCCGATTGCTTCGGTGATGTTCGCGCTGGTCTTGGTCTGCATGGCGTTGGTGGCCAGCGTCAGGTTCTGGATTTCGTCGTTGATCAGACCATTCTGATAGAGACTGTTGTAGTAAAGCAGGTTGGTCTGATTCAGGTCCTTGGTCTGCTGCAGCGCTTGAATCTGCCAATCCGCATCGCGCCATTGATCCTGGCGAATGCCGATGGCCAGCTCCAGCATCTCGAGCTCCTGCCCCGCGCGGATCGAGGCCAGAGCCTCGGCATCGCCCTTTTCATACGCCGCCAGCAGCGCGGATCCGAGTTCGCGAACGCGTCCGGCCATCTCGGTCGCCTTCTGGATTTGGAAGGTGAAGCGGTAAGGGTTGGGCCTCGAGCACCACTCCGCCCGCTCGGCGCAGCTCTCCGGCACCGTGCGCCATCCTTCGCGCAACGGGCTGTCCCCGAAGTAAAGCATGTCGTGGTTCAGCCGCCCGTTGTGCAGACGGCGCGCATCCAGGCACTCGTGAATCAATCCCAATCTGTCGTAAACCAGACTGTAGAGATCCAGAAGACGCGGGTTGAGCGGCGGATATGCGGCAACGAAGCTGGTCACCGGCTGCGGGTTCTTCGGCGCTTCAAGCAGGATCGTTCGTGGACGGCGGCCCGTGATCTTCGCCGCCGTATCGTACAGGAGTCGCGCTTGCTGGAATGCCTCCGGAGAGCGCCGACGGCGCATCAGCGCGTCGCCCCACTCGACAAGCATCTGGCAATAGCGCAAGGTCAGCGTGCGATTTCGAGCTGCTTGTTCGCTCACCCTCGAGCTATCGCAGCAAGCGCCCTGCTGCCCGGTTCCGCCATCGGTTTGGCCTGGAGTGCCGGTGACCGCGATTGCCTGGTCTGTGGGCTGCTGCTCTGCGGAACCATCGGGACAGTGCATCCACGCGCAGTCCCGATCCAGCGGATTGAAGGCGCGCGACAACCATCGCAGCGCAAGCTCAAAGTCGCAATGCGTGCGCAGCGCCTCCGCGACCAGAAGCGAAGGCGAGAACCATGAGTCTGGAAACAGGCGCGCGCCGGGTTGGTCATAGGCATAGAACGGATAGGAGAGCAGGCCTCCGGGATAGACCGTGGCCGGCGCCGGTGGCTTCGCCAGTTGTGGCAACGCCACTGATTGATCCGTTGGCAAATCGTATCGGAATCCAGGCAGCGAGGTATCGTCTCCCGGCAGCGATGAATTTCCGCCATAGCCAGGGGCCAACGGCGCGCTTCCGGTTACCTGGAAGTAGAGCGAGTCGCCGGCTCTGCCCAATAGAACAAGATCGGCTGGTTCGTCGATTGCAACATAATCCTGCGATCGGCGCGGCTGCTGAAACTGCCCGTTATGCACACGGCACCAGGCCAGTCGCACCGCCGGGTTCGGCTGCCACTTCCCAAGCAACGGCGGCACCGAATCCTCATCGTTCCATTCCGCCGACTGCTGTTGGTATGGATCGTAGTAGGAATCCTGGAAGCCGAACTGGTAACTGCCACTGAAGCTCACGTCCGGATTGTTTTGCGCATCCGTGTCGTCGCTGTAGGAATAGAACTGCGTGTTGATCAGCCAAAAGTAATACTCATCCACAAGGATCGGGTGATCGCAGCCGCACTCGTTGCAACAGCCGCTCTTTGGCTCGTCCCCGTGCGGTTCAAACCTCAGTGCGGCCTGCGGCACGCCGGCTGCCGCAACGCGCACGAAGTTTGTCCCCAGCTTCATCGCCGACTCCATCCAGAATGGCAGCGACTGCGCTTCGGCCTGCGCCGGAGCAACTCCTACCGAGGCTGCCTGCGCCAGCAACAAGGCCGAGGCCGGCGTCGTGCTGGCATCTGATTCCGACGCTGCCGGACTGGTCTGCGGAACCGCCGCCAGCCATGTCGGCTGGCCGGCATACTCCGGAGTGCCGAGCGTTGCGAGTCCCTCGCGCGTCACCGATTCGGGCGGCGGCGCCAGAGCCTGCAACTCGGATGGAATGCGCCGTTGCAGCAGTTCCGGCGCGTGCTCGAGAGATTTCTCGTCGTCGGCCCACCAATCCAGGCCGCCCGGCGCGGCCATGGTGAGCGTCGAGCTGCGTAACTGCGATTCAAGGAAACGGAAGGCATCGATGTGGCGAGCTTTGCCTAACTCATCCCACTCAACCCAGTTCTCGCAGTAAAGCTCCCTGCGCTTGCAACGCTCCCAGGCGCGATAGCTCTCAAAGCGGCTGTCCCACAGGCGCGCGAACTCACGGCTCACCTTCCAGTCCGGTTCCAGTCCAAGCCGGCTGCGCCTGATGAAGGTCTGCACCGCCGTGATGGCCTCTTCAATCCGGCTCGCCTTCTCGCAGAGGCCCGATTCAACGTCGAGAAGGAGAAGATCGCTCAGATCCCGCGGCACTGTGGCGTACGCTGTGGTTGAAACCCACGAGAGAGCCACCCGATCCTGGTGGCACAAGTAAGAGATCAACGCATTGCGCCCGCGTTCACGCAGCCCATCGTTCAGCCTCTTCACCTCCAGATAGCGGCGAGGCTCGCCGTCTTCGAGAGATCCATCCAGCAGAAACGCCGAGAGATTTGCGTTTCCGCTCTCCGGGGCTCCCAAGGCGGGCGTCGGCGAGCTGGGGTCCTGCGCAGCCCAAAGGTCCGGCCGCGCCTTGGAAAGGTCCTTGGAATGAAAGCGGCTTGACAGACCCTGAAGCCAACGGTCCGCATGCCACACGCGCACCAGCCAGCGCTCATCTTCCAGATCCGCGCAGGAGACGGTGTAGATTGAGGCGCTCTGATCCTGCCAGTAACGCAGATCGAGATTCCAATACTTGGGGTCCGCGCCGATGTGTCGAAGCAGTTGCCCCGCGCCGGAGGGCGGGTTTACCTGCGCCTCGTAGAAGAGCTGCCACAGTTGACCTTTGTGCACGCGTTCAACCGCTTTGCGCACCAGATCGTAATCGAAGATCCTCTCCCACCAGTCGAACATCGCCTGAGTTTGCTGCAGCAAAGGATCCGAACGGTCCCCGGCAACCACCGCCGGCGCATGGTAGTTGTCGGTCAAGGGCAGAAAGTCAAAGTCGAAGTCCACCAAATGCTGCTTGAACTCCGTGCTGCTGGTCCGGTAGTACGCATACCCGGCAAAGCGGACCGGGTTCGCGAGCATGTAACCTAACTCGGAGCTGCGTCCTTCACCGCTTTCCCGCGCGGAGAGACCGAGTTTCCCCGCGAAGAGAACCGCCTTGTAGGCGCGTTGATAGGTGCGGCGCATGTCGCGAAGCGTGCTGGTGTACAAGGCCTTCAGAAAGGCTTGTGCGTTCCTGCTTCCCTTGTTGAACGAGATCCCCTGATCGAGCGTCTGATCCTGAAAATCGCGGTAGAGCCGCCTGACGGGAAGCGTAATGAGGCGGCCCTCGGTATCCGGGCCGGCATACTTGAGTTGGAAGCCGGTATGTTGGGGATGAAGAGGCGATGCGGTGAAGTCGGGAGCCGGCTGGCTGAACTCCACCACAATCTGATAGGCGCCGCTCCGCAGCCGCGGCATGCTTCTCTCGGGGTCCGTGTCGCCGGTCCATTGGTGGTTGAGCACTACCCAGCTCTTCTGCCCGCGCTTGAGCGTCACGCGCCACTTCGATCTCTCTGCCAGCTTGAAGTCAGGCTCTTCCCCATCGCCGGTGGGCGCACCTGCGCGGAAGGCGTATTCGCCCTCACCCTCAACCAGGAGGACACCCGACCAGCGCACGCAAACCGCGCCCGCCCCGCCCAACCGCAGCCCGTCCCCGCTCCTGACTGCGTAGCCGTTGTTCAACGCAACCAATGGATTGGTGTTCACGGAGAGTCCGAGCGACGGCAGAATTGTCGGGACGGGGCTGTTGCTCCGGTCGCGTTCATGGCCGAATGCCTCCAGCGGACCACGCACCTCCCGCCACACTGTGTGGCAATTGTTCCCGGTGCCGCCGGGCGCCGCCGTGGCGTCAGGCTCGTATACAGTCAGCGGGGCTTGGTATTCGCCGAGCAGGCCGGTGCCGGTCAGGCCCAGCAGCGCTGCAATCGCCCCGCCCGAAGGAAGCGGCGTCCACAGTTCGGCCGGTGGAGTGCCGGTATCGGAATCCCATGGTGTCCCAGTGTTCTCATCGGAAAGCAAACTGCTCAAGACCAGCTCCGCAACCTCCTCCAAGCCTTCGCGGTGGCAGCCGGTCCCGTGCGAAACATGCCCGGCAAGGTGCTCGGCAATCACCTTTCGCCGGGCGTTGGCAAGTGCGAATTGGCGGCGGAAATAAGACCAGCGCTTGAGCTCCTCGCCCTCCTCGATCAAATGTTTCTCCGCGCTCTGCCAGTCTGGAAACAGAAACGCCAGAGATGCGAGATCCGCCCGCGGCGCAAAGTAAAGATCCTGCACCGCAGACTGTTCCGCTTCGTTCAACTGCGGTAGCTGGCTCAGCTTGGAAGCCACGGCCTCATCGCCAAGAGGCAGCTCAATCCACAACTCGCCCGAACTGGAATCGTACTGGAAGGGGCTGCCCGGGGGCGCATTCCACGCTGTGGTCGAAGTGAGCGCGGTGCGGTACTGCCGGTCCTTGATGCTCACTGAAAAGCCCGATGCTTCGAGCACCTCGGGGAAGAAATGCTGCCCGATCGACAGCAGCGTATCCTGGCCGCTGGGCGGCGCGTAGCCAAACTTTCCGCGCATCTCCGCCACCAGCCGCGGCCACGTCCAATGGCCAGCCTCTTCCTCCCCAACCTCAACCCGGAGAAGCGTCTCGCGCAATCTCCACAGCGAGTGCTCGCGGTCGTTGTCCGGCAGGTCGAGGGGATAATTGAGTGCCTCCTCCGGTTCCTGCAGCGGGAACGGATTGTGGCAGTCCTCCGGAGGAGGCGCGTTGAACAGGTAGAGCAGTTCTCCAATTCCGAAATCGGAAGCACTGATCTTGGCCAGCACTTCGGCGAAGCGAAGCGTGCAGCCTGGGCTGCTGTTCCATGTGTCGGTTGACGGGCTGGCCGGGGTGGAGGGATTGAAACCGGCAAGCCGCGAGAGAGCATCGAGGTTTTCGGCCATGTGCCGGGTTCCCTCACCCCTACGGCGCTCGCAGCCGTAGCGCTGCCGGGCATGGCTTTCGACTCCTTCAAGAAGACGCGCGATTGCCCAGTTCCATTTCTTGGCGCCGCTGCCCACCCAAAGGGCCAGCAGATGAGTGCGATCGGCGCCGGTCGTCCCCGTCGCCCGGTCGGAACTGTCAGTCAGCGGCAGGTGGAAGTGATCGCGCAAAATCTGGAATGCGGCCAGTTGCCGAATAAACTCCGGGTTGACGGTCGCGCCGTTGAACAGCTTCAAGACCGTGCAGATGTCGTACAGCTGATCGAATGTGTAGCCGGCCCCGCACACGTCCTTCAGTTTCCGCCACAGACGAATGAAGACCGCCAATTGCAGAAGCGCCGGCTCGCGCCCTTCGCCATCCGGGATTTGCAGCCGATAGTTCTCCAGGCAGCAGGGCTCGCACTCGGGGTAAGTGGCGGCGCGGGCGCTCTGGTCGGTGTCTTTATTACTCTGCGCAATTCCCGACTTCCATAACTCCAGGAATTCGCAGTAACTCAAACAGGTCCGGCAAAGGAACTCCGAAAGGACAACCACATTGTCGCTCCATGACTCATCCCGGTCGGACTGCGGATAGCCATAGAGCTGCGCCGCTGTAACCCCTGCGGACGCCGGCTCGGCGTACTGATTCCAGTTGTCCATGCAAGCCTGCGGCGCGGTACCGTTGAATAGAAGGCTGTACTCTTCCGGGGTGATGCCCAGGTATTCGATCGCCGTGTCGATCCGCACCGGGTAGCGCCAAAGATAGGGTTCGAAACCCGCAGGTGGGTTGCAAGGATCGAGCGCAAACTCGGTAATGCACTTGCGGAAGGTACGCAGTTCTTCAAAGCGGCAACTCCCGAAAGACCGCAGATAGGTCCTCGACTCATCCAGGGCCTGCGAATAGGGCAGATTGCACGATGAAAAATCGACCTTCAGATTGTTGTATACCAGCGGCTCAACCGAATCGTTCTTCCCCTTCACCGGCGTTGCCGGGGTTGAATACTCCGGCAGGGCTGCGAAGATGGCCGTTGGGGCGTGGCAATCGCGATCTGCTTTATCGCGGCAATCCTCCTCCTTGCAAAGCAAGTGCCCAGCCAGGCTGTCCGCCGAGGTGTTGTAGACCGTCCCGCTCGGAGCAGGCTGAGTGGTGCCTGCGGCAGCGGGCTGCGTCGAGCCCAGATACTCCAGGCACTCATTCACAAGGTCGATCAACGGCAGCGGTGTTTCCAGATTCGCCTCGCTGGCCAGCAGGGAGCCAAGCGGCCCACGCCTGGCGCTGACGGCATCGCCCAGCGTGCTCTGCCCTTTGGCCGGAGCCGCCCAGGGATTGCTGCATGTCGAGGCCTGCGAAAGTTCGAGCATCTCCTGCAGGTAGGCGATCGGCCCTGTCGGCGAGAGGCACGGCGGCGGCACGCAATTCACCAGCCAACCATCCGGATTGATGGGTTGAAACGATCCGCCCGTCTGGCCGGAGGGGGGCGTGTTCGGGGCCATCGACTGGGCCTTTGCGTAAATGGACGAGCTACCTGAATTGGCAAAGTCGTAAGCCACGGTGCCGGTCATGGCTTGCTGAAAATCCGCGCCGGCGAGACGCGTGATATCGCTTGCGCCTCTGAAGCCCCGCGCATAAAGCGCCTCGGCAACGCAAAAGCTGAAGCTCACAGGATTGGGTAGCTGGGAAGCGCCCGCTGGATTGGTGACCACGCTTGCAATCTCAAACAGCTCATTGATCGTCGTGATGGCCTGGGCAAGCCAGGCCTGCGCCGCCAAATCGGTGGCGAAGACATTCTGCACCGCACTGGTCAGGTCCGAACTCGAAATCGAGTTGCCGAACTTGAAGCCGGAAGGAAGGGAACTTACCGCCAGGCTGATCGGGTCATACGATGGCAGAGCGAAGATCGGCGGCGCGCCGGGGAGTGGCAGTTGAGCCGATGTGGCCACTGAAGAGACGGTGAAGAACTGCTGCACCGCCCGGATGAACGCGCGAATGCGCAACGCAACGTAACCAGCCTTCTGTTTCACCTGACCCGGCGATGCGCCGGGAGCGATGGGCTGCGTGAAGGGAGGCAGCCAGCTCTGGTTCCCCGGAAACGTAAAGAAGTTTGTCCACTCCGCTGCCGTAACCTGCTTCAGCGTGCCCACGGTGGGGTTGGGAGTGGGAGGGTTGGTTGTGGAAGGCAGCCACGCGGCAATCTGGTCCGCAAGCGTGCTGGGATTGATGGCGAAAGTGATCACCGAGCCACTGGGAACATCGGCGGCAACGGGCGCACTGAGCGTCACCGTTGGCGACGCCACGCTCTTCACGGTGGTGCCAGGCACGATATTCGGTCCCAGCACAACCATGCCTGCGCTGATTCCGCTTGTCCCACCCGCTCCGCCAAAGGTCAGGTTCGATCCGTTCGGGCAATCCGCCGTTGTGGTCGCAGTAATGCCGTTGAACTCAAGCGTGGTCGATGTCGTGACGCCACCAGCCAACAGCGGCGAACTCAGGGTAACCGTTGTCACGGTTGAGCTCGATAACACGGTTGTGTTGGGGGCAATGCCTGTCCCGCCCACTGTCGCGCCGGCGCTGATTCCGGCCGTCCCGGCGGTGGCGACAAAGGTCAGTGTCGTCCCCGATGCGATAGTCTCATTGGGCGATGCCGCGATGGTTGCACTGCCCGCAGTGAATGTAATTACGGTGCTCGTCGAAACACCCCCTGGCGCGAGACCCGCACTGAGCGTGACCGTGGTTACCGAGACGGCCGCTTTGACCGTGGTGCCGGGAGCGATGTTGGTTCCGGCAACCGGCATGCCCACGCCGATGCCAACTCCGTTCCCCGCGGTGGTGAGGGCTGCAAAGGTCAAAGTGCTTCCCGACGCGGCGTCCGCCAACGGACTGGCTGCAAGGGGAGGAAGGATGTAGCCCTGGGTCAAAGCATCCAGGTCGAGATAGAGATATCCCAGAGGGTAGTCGCTGGCGAATTTTTGGGTCCATAGATTGAAGTCGATGTTCTGATAAGTCAGCGGCGGGTTGGGCGCCGGCGTCGGCGTGGGATCCACGGCCGATAACCAATCGCCGATAATGGAGGCAAGCGGGGATGGGGCAACCAGCGTCACCGATGGGCTGTTCGAGGCCGCGGAGACCCCGAGGGCCACAAGCCGCCGCGCCGCCTGGAACGAAGTGATGTTCGCTAACCCAAGGCCCGTGTTTTGGAAGGCCTCCGAATCGCTGATCGATAACGCGCTTTCGGCCGTTGCGAACTGCTGCAGCAGCCGTTCGATGACATCGCCGGTGGCCATTTGGTACCGTTGCGCGGCCGTCGTGCTCTTATCCAGATTCGCGCCCAGGGCATAGAAGAATGCGGCTGGAACGCCGAAGTTGATATTCGTGTTCCCGTTGATGCCAATCCCCTGCACAAGCAGTTCGCTCTCCACGGCCCCCGCAAAACTGGAGGATGGATCCACCGGGAACTCCACGAGTGCCGCCGTCGAGTTCAGGCTTGTCTGCTCGCAAAACACCGCCACCGAGGCCGCTGCCACGAACTTCACCAGCCGCTCTGCCGTGGCATTGGGAATGGAGTAGAAGCTGTTCAGCGTCCCTTCGAATTTCTGCCGGTCCTGTTCCAGATTGTTGGTGCTGCTGCTGGAGCTGCTGCTGGTGCTGCCTCCCGGATTGGGAGGATTCGTATAGAGCGATTCCAACGGATCGGGAGGCGCGGGCAGCGTATTCTGCTGGCTCCACATGATGTCGTAAGCCAGCCGCGTGCAATCATCGACAGAGAGCGCGCTGATATCGTTTGGCCCCGTAAAATATGTGGGGTCGTTTGCGATTGCCAGCTTCATTGCCTTAATCAATGCATCGAAGTTGGGCGCTGAGCCGTCTGTCGGGATGGTTAAACTGACGGTGTTCGGATTCGGCGGCGGAGGCAGCGCGATATACAAGCTGGTCTGCGAAAGTGAGATACCCTGATATTGGTCCGGCGCAGGCGGCGCACCCTGGGTGACGAGAACATTGTAGAAAGCACTGGGCATCGGTAGCGTAACCGGCCCGCTCGCAGTGGTCCGCGTGGCCACCACGGAAATGTCAGCGTACGTGCCCGCCGCCGGACTGGGGTTGAGCGGAATGATGGCGGTGGCGACCGACGCCGGGATCGGAACATAGTAGGAAAGAAATCCGGCCTGTTCCGGTATCTGTTCGATGTGCTGCACAATCCCGGCGCTCAGACTCGAGGTGAAGGTAACGGCATCGCCATTGCCAAGCGAAACGGTATTGTTCACTGTGATGGATGTGGCTGTTACTGCTGTCACTTGGGTGGATGCGGGAACACCGGATGCCGCGGTCACCTGCATCCCCACTGCGATCCCGTCGGTGCTGGAGAATTTCACGGTTTTCGTGCTGGATGCGGCGCTCGTGTTCAAGACGAACGAAAACGAGGGATTGTTTCCCCCAAAGTTCACATCGATGGTCGGAGAACTCGGTGCTATGCTGCCTGGGCCATAGGCAAAAAAGAACGTGACGACTGTACCCGCGGCGACAAAGCTCGGAATGGAACCGCTGAGCGTGATCGTTGGTTCAGTATTGGGTGGGGCGGCCGGGATCTTCGTCACTTCCGTGTTCGAGTTGAAAAGCCCTGTGTTCTCGGCGCAGGTTACAACCGATGCATAGGCGACGCCGTTGGCATCCTCCAGAGTGAGGGTTGTCCCATAGTTGCCTGAAGAAACCAGCGCCGTCCCCGTTTCCACCAGTTTGGAAACGGAAGCCACATACGTGGTCGGCAGCCATGGCACTTGCGCCAGCGTAATGTTGGAGGTAACGATCTGAGTCTCGCCCAGAAGATTGGCCGGCACCTGTAACGCGCCGGCGGGATAGACCTGAATCTGAAGTCCATCGAGGTAAGTGCTGAAGGTTCCACCGTCGACGGGCGAGTCCGGAACGAGACGAATCACGATGTAACTTGACATGGTGCTAATCCTTCTTTCATCCGAGGATCAAACGAAGATTTCCCGGCTTCAGCTTGCTTGCGGCAGCTGCTCCAGTCGCTGTGGGAGCAAGCCCTCGTGAGCCGTGCCCGCGGGAATCAGATCAATCGTTTGTCAGGCCTCGAAAAACTCGAAGCGAACAGGGAGATAGGCACTTCGGAATGCAATTCAAGCGGAATGCTCTGGGAGATCCGGGGACAGAGCACCGAAGTGTCCACTTGCTGAATTCCACCCATGAGGACACAGATGCCCGCCAGGCAGAGGGAAGGCGCTTGAGGGGAAATCCTAAGCGCGTACGAATCATGGCGCAGCCCCCCGCTCGATGTCAAGAGAAAGTTTCTTGTATACCAAGTAATCACTGCAAGCATCCTTGGAATCTTGCGCAATTTGGATGAACTCAGAGTTGCCCCCTAAAGATGACTTTCGGCCTGCTTGAGGAGCATTTCTGCCCACATTCCGATGGAATTCCTGCTTCAAGTCTGGGGAAGGCCGCGGTAGTTCTCCAAGTTCATTCGCGCCCGCGTCCGCCTTCCGGTGCAAACTGCCACTTAAGACGAATCGCGTTCGGGGGCGTAAGAAAAACCTTGGTCTCCACCGGCAAGCGGCCGCTTTGCTTTTCGAGAAAGCTTTTCCCGGAAGCTTGACTCCTGCTGTAGAAATAACTGTCAGAAGTTAGACTGTTATCGAAAATGACGTGACGGTAGTAGTCCGAAGTTGCATGCGCCAGCGACGGGAGCAGGCAGAAAACTACCGGAAGAGCGAAAAGATAGCGCCTGCACGAGGCGCGCGATCTACTTGTGACTGACTTCATGGCTTTCGCCACCCTTTTCCCCTAGCTTACTTCGCGCAGGCAGAACTACTGCGTGAGTACTTCAAGCAGCAAGACGCCGTTGACGGGCAGTTGCAGCCTGGCTGAAGCTTTTAACCGGAATTTCAATTTTGCCTCCCGGATACGGACCAATCTCCGCCAGTTGCCTCCGCGCCACGCTCGGCTGGGCAGACTTAGATTGACCGCGCAGAACCCGATTCCCGGGAACAACTCCCCCGGCATGATCTTCGGTCTTCGCCACAGCGGCGCCCTGTGGCCCGGCATCCCGGACCCATTTGACTCGCCACATTTGCAAGTGATACAAATTCTGCTGAGCGCAAACGATTGCGCACGCGTCGGTAAGCTGTTTCCAATGCCATCGAGAAGGCCTCTTGCCCGACGGGACTGCACGACTACCGTCATCCTTTTTTGGTAACCTGCGCCGGCTGGCAATCGGCGCGCGTTCCACAGACCTTGCCCCGGAGAAATCTTGTGTTGCGAATGAATTCCATGCGTTGCAATGCCGCCGGCATCGCCATGATGCTCGCCAACGGTCTCTGGACGAACTCTCGCGTCCGTTCCATCCTGACTTGTACCATCCTCTGCCTGGCAATGGCTGGGTTCGAACCGTATGCAGCGGCGCAAGCAGCCACGTCCGGTTCTCCACACCATGCGAACAAGGTCGAGCATCCATCCAACTCCCAGCTTGCCGATCCAAAGATCGAGGCCCGCGTGGATCGTCTGCTCCGCCAGATGACGTTCGAAGAGAAGATCGGGCAGCTCGTCCAGTACAACGATACGGGCGATTCCCCCACAGCGCAGACAACCGCGCCAAAACCGGCTGCGGACAAGGGAGGGGTGATTGTTGCCGTAAACCCTGTGACTGCCAACCATCTGGACGCCATGCAACTGGCCGCCACAGGCCGGCTCGGTTCCATGCTCAACACCGTCGGTGCGGCGCGAACCAACACCTATCAGCATCTGGCGGTGGAAAGGAGCCGCCTGCACATTCCTCTGCTCTTCGGCGCGGATGTGATCCACGGCTTTCGTACCGTGTATCCGATCCCACTGGGCCTGGCTGCGAGCTTCGATCCGGAACTCGTGGTTGCGGCCTCGCACGTGGCTGCCGAAGAGGCTACGACTGCGGGCGTTCGCTGGTTTTACTCCCCCATGGTCGACATCAGCCGCGATCCCCGCTGGGGCCGAACTGCGGAGGGCGCCGGCGAAGACCCCTATCTTGGCGCCGCCATGGCGCGGGCCTACATCCGCGGCTATCAGGGCGATGACCTCTCGAAGCCAGGCAACGTCGCCGCTTCGGTCAAGCATTTCGCCGCCTATGGCGCCGCTGAGGCCGGCCGCGAGTACAACACCACAGACATGTCCGAGATCACGCTCCGCCAGGTCTACCTGCCTCCTTACAAGGCCGCTGTCGAGGCGGGCTCCGCCACCATCATGAGCGCCTTCAACTCCCTGAATGGCGTACCATCGAGCGCCAATCCGTTTCTTCTGACCAAAATCCTGCGCGGGGAGTGGGGCTTCAACGGGTTCGTTGTCAGCGACTATACCGCCGTGATGGAGTTGACCAACCATGGCATTGCGCTCGATCCCGCGACTGCGACCCGGAAGGCTATTACCGCCGGCGTCGATGTCGATATGATGTCGCACTTCTACGACGCCCAGTTGCCTGGGCTGATCCGCTCCGGCCAGGTTCCAATGAGTGTGGTCGATGAGGCTGTGCGGCGCGTGCTCCGGGTAAAATTCGCAACCGGCCTGTTTGAACATCCCTACGCCGAAGGCGTGGAGGTCACGGCTGCCGTTCCCGCGCACAGGCCGCTGGTCCGCAAAGCGGCGGAAGAGTCCTTTGTCCTGCTTCAGAACGACAAACTCGCAGACGGCGCACCACTGCTTCCGCTTTCGCCAGTACGCAAACGGGTTGCTCTGATCGGACCGCTCGGCGACGAAGCTCGAGAAATGATAGGAGCCTGGGGCGGCGCCGGCAACGATCGCGACATCATCACCCTCCGGCAGGCGCTGGAAGAGCGCGCCCAGCAAGTGGGAGGCACTCTGCTCTACGCCAGGGGAAGCGCAATCGACGATCCTTCGCAAGCCGGTTTCCCTGAGGCCGTCAAGGCGGCCAGGGCGGCCGATGTGGTGATCCTCGCGCTGGGGGAATCGAGCGCCATGAGCGGCGAGGCAGGCTCACGCGCATACCTCGATCTGCCGGGCAACCAGCAGCAGCTATTGGAGGCGGTCGCCGCTACCGGCAAGCCTGTCGTCCTGCTCATCTTCTCTGGCCGCCCCCTGGTCCTCGACTGGGCAGCCAAACATGTTCCTGCGATCATGGAGGTTTGGTTCCCCGGAACGGAGGCCGGGCACGCCATCGCGAACGTTCTCTACGGAGATGTGTCGCCCAGTGGCAAGCTGCCCGTGAGCTTCCCCCGCGCTGTCGGCCAGGAGCCGCTCTACTACAACCAGTTCCCGACGGGACGCCCGCCCACGGGGATCGACCTATCCAAGCCGCCAGGCGGTGATTCGCGCTTCTTCTCCCGCTATATCGATGTCCCCAACGACGCCCTCTTCCCCTTTGGCTACGGTCTCTCCTACTCCAACTTCTCCTATCAGGACGTCAAGGTGTCGAAGACCAGTATCCCGCTGCCGCAGGCCCTCGCGAACCGAAGCACACCACTTCTTGAAGCCACGGCGACAGTGACCAACACCGGGAACCGCACGGCCACCGAGGTGGTTCAGTGCTACGTACGCAACCTGGGCGCAAGCATCGAACAGCCGGTACGAAGCCTCAAAGGATTCAAGCGCGTCACTCTGGCTCCAGGCGAATCGCAACAGGTCAGCTTTCCTCTGGGCTTCAACGAACTTTTCTTCTTCAACCTGGAGAGTACGCCAACGATTGAAGCGACTCATTACACGGTCTGGATCGGAGGCAGTTCGCTGGCCAGCCAGGAAGCCACATTCGAGGTGGTCTCGTCCACACGGACGCCAGATTCGAACTGATCAGCGAAGCGTCACGGTCTTGCGACAAAAGCTTCGCTGCTTCGGCTTCCTGAGACGGACGAATCCGAGCTGCACTGGACCTTCCCGGCAGCCTCCCGGTTGACTGGATCGCTGACCCTGCGCTGCAGTACGCAATGAAGGTCGCGGAATCAGTCTTTTGCCACCCCCCTTTGACTCAAGGCATCCCGGGTGTATCATGGCTTCGGGTTTAGTGCCGAAACTTTCAGAGATTCCCGCGTTTACGGGAATGACCTGAAACGACACCACTTCCAGGTTCCATGGGGAGGTGATATGGTCGGCTCCACTGCTCCGCGGGTCTCAGCTACCGCGATCCTTCCCAAGCCAGCTTTGCAGCGGGTTCTCGATAATCTGCGTGAGAGCGGATTCCAGTTAATCAGTCCTACGGTCCGCGATGGCGCCCTGATTCTCGACGCCATCCGGAACATCTCTGAACTGCCCATCGGGTGGACGCTCGAACAAAAGGCGGGAAGCTCGCGTCTGCTGCGAACACACTCCACCGACTACTTTGGCTGCTCCGTCGGCCCGCATTCGTGGAAGCGGTATCTCTTCCCGCCGCACTTCGATTTGCTGACCGCGCACCGGAACGGCAACGGCTGGACCTTTGAGCCCACCAGGGATGACTGTCCGCCGTTGGCCTTCATAGGCGTCAGGTCGTGCGACCTGCATGCGATCTCCATCCAGGACGATGTGTTCGTCAACGGCGCCGTGAGCGATCCGCATTACGCGCGCCGCCGCGAGCGCGCATTCATCCTGGCGGTGAACTGCAACACGGCGCCGCCCACATGCTTCTGCACGTCAATGAAGACGGGACCGCGGGTGGCCTCGGGATTCGACCTTGCATTAACGGAACTTCCGGAATCGTTTGTCATCGAGATCGGCTCCGAGGCGGGCTCGAACGCACTGGCCGGCGTGGACTGGCAGCCGGCCAGCGCCTTCGATCTGGGCCGCGTCGCGCAGATCATGCAGCGAACCGAGCGGCAGATTCAGCGGCAGGTAACGACAAGCGACCTGCAGCAACTCCTGAACGACAAAATCGACCATCCTTATTGGGACGCCATTGCCGCGCGATGCCTGTCCTGCGCGAACTGCACCCTGGTCTGTCCCACCTGCTTCTGCTCGACGGTGGAAGACCACAGCGATCTGACCGGGACAAACACCAAGCGAACGCGCGTGTGGGATTCCTGTTTCATCCTCGATTTTTCGCACCTCCATGGGGGGAACAGCCGTCCCACCGTCAAGTCGCGCTTCCGCCAGTGGATGACCCACAAGATGGGGGCGTGGATCGATCAGTTCGGCCGTTCCGGCTGTGTGGGGTGCGGGCGCTGCATTGCATGGTGCCCGGTGGGAATTGATATTACCGAAGAGCTGAATACCCTGCGCTCACTGGGGGCACGATGACTGAGACAGCCATGTTCGAGCCGGCGGCGGTAGCCGATCCCATGCTGCCCTATCCGGCGGTGGTGCGCGCCATCCGGCCGGAGGCTTACGGCATCTCGACCTTCTCTCTCGAATACCTTGACCCCGCTGCACAGGCGGGTTTTGCCCCGGGCCAGTTCAACATGATTCATCTGCCCGGATTCGGCGAGGTGGCGATTTCCATCTGTTCCGATCCCAATACTCCAAAGGTCATGGATCATACGGTTCGCTACGCGGGCAGCGTCACGCGCGCCATTGGCCGCCTCAAGGTCGGTGACACCGTGGGAATGCGCGGACCCTACGGAAATCCCTGGCCCATGCACCTTGCTGAAGGCAAGGACCTGATGATCGCCTCCGGCGGCATTGGGCTGGCGCCGCTGCGGCCGGTGATTCTGGAAGCGATCCATCGCCGCAGAGCCTTCGGCCGGGTGCTCGTCCTTTATGGGGGCCGCACGCCGCAAGACCTGCTCTATACCGGCGAATTCGAAAAATGGCAGGACAGCGGAATCGAGATGAACGTGAGTGTGGACCGCGCCGACGAAACGTGGAAGGGGCAGGTGGGCGTGATCCCGATGGCGTTTTACCGCATCCGCCTGGATCACCGCAACACGCTGGTCTTCTCCTGCGGCCCCGAGATCATGATGCGCTTCGTCATCTACGAGGCCATGGCGCGGCGCATTCCGAAGGACGCGATTTACGTCTCGATGGAACGCAATATGAAGTGCGCCATCGGCTTCTGCGGCCATTGCCAGCTGGGGCCCGTCTTCATCTGCAAACAGGGTCCGGTGTTCAATTTTTCGACCATTGAACCGTTCTTCGGAAGGGAGGAGTTCTGATGGCAGGGGATGCAAAACCGCGCCTGGCGGTTTTCAAACTGGCTTCCTGCGATGGCTGCCAGTTGCAGATGCTGAATCTGGAAGATGAACTCCTCGACATCGCGGGCGAAGTGGAGATCTGTTATTTTCTCGAGGCGCGCTCGCAGATCCTCGACGGCCCTTACGACGTGGCGTTGGTTGAGGGGTCGGTCACCACCGAGCATGACGTGGAGCGGGTGCGTGACATCCGGCGAAACTCGCAAATGCTCATCACGATTGGCGCCTGCGCCAGCGCCGGCGGAATCCAGGCGCTGCGCAACATGCAGGATGTGGATGAATTCACGCGGTCCATTTACGCCAATCCTTCCTATATTCATACGCTGTCGAAATCGACGCCGGTGGCAGCGCATGTGACAGTGGATTTTGCCATCAACGGCTGCCCCATCTCCAGGGAGCAGTTGCTGGAAGTGCTCACGTCGCTGCTGATTGGCCGCGCTCCACAGCTGCCGACGTATTCGGTGTGCGTGGAGTGCAAACGCAAAGGAAATGTTTGTGTGCTGGTCTCGCGCGGAATCGCCTGCATCGGTCCCATCACCCAGGCCGGGTGCGGCGCACTGTGTCCGGCTTTTGACCGCGGCTGCTTTGGCTGTTACGGCCCCATGGAAAGCGCCAATCCGGATTCTCTTTGCCACACACTCACCATGCGAGGCATTCCACGCGCCGAAATTCTGCGGTTGCTGAACGGATTTACCGGCTGGGCCGAAGAATTCCGCTCCGCCGCGGAGAAGCTTGAGAAGACATCGACATGACCACGACCAATGGAATTCGTACCATCCGGCTGGAATCGATGACGCGGGTGGAAGGAGAAGGCGGCCTGCGCATTGAGGTCCGCGATGGGCGGCTACAGGACGTCAGGCTGGACATCTATGAGCCGCCCCGCATGTTCGAGGCATTCCTCCGCGGGCGCTCGCTGCGCGAAGTGCCGGATATCACCGCGCGCATCTGCGGCATCTGTCCGGTCGCGTACCAGATGAGCTCCGTACAGGCCATCGAGTCGGCGCTGGAGATCACGCCCGGCCCGGAAATCCAGGCGCTGCGGCGATTGCTCTACTGCGGGGAGTGGATTCAGAGCCACGCCCTGCATATCTACCTGCTGCAGGCTCCCGACTTTTTCGGGATGGAGAGCGCGGTGGAGCTGGCAGCGAAACAGCCCGATCTCGTGCGCCGGGGCCTGGATCTGAAAAAGATCGGGAATGAGCTGATGGAGGCTATCGGAGGCCGGTCCGTCCATCCCGTCTCCGTCTGTGTCGGCGGATTCTGGAAGGTTCCGCGGCGAAGTGAACTGCTCGCCCTGCGCGGGCCATTGGAGTGGGCGCTCCAGGCCTCACTCGAAACCGTGAAGTTCGTGTCTTCTTTGAAGCTGCCGGAGTTCGCTCCAGACTATGAATGCGTAGCGCTCTCCCATCCCCGGGAATACGCGATGAACGCAGGACACATTGTCTCCTCGGCGGGGCTGGATATCCCCGTCAAAGAGTTCGAGCAGGTTTTTCTCGAAATGCATGTGGCGCATTCGACGGCATTGCACTCGGTGCGTGCCGAGCGTGGATCAAGTTACCTGGTTGGACCGCTGTCGCGCGTCAACCTGAACTTGAACCATCTGTCTCCGGCCGCCCGCCAGGCCGCGGACCAGAGCGGTGTCACATGGCCGTGCTTCAATCCTTATGCCGGAATCGTAGCCCGGGCCGTGGAGCTGGTGATGGCCTGCGAAGAGAGCCTCCGGCTCATCGACGCATACCGGGAACCGGAACCGCCGCGGCTCGAATACACGGTTCGCGCGGCGGAGGGTTGCGCCGCCACCGAGGCGCCGCGAGGATTGCTGTATCACCGCTACCGCATCAACGATCAGGGTATGGTGCAAACCGCCAGGATCGTTCCGCCCACGGCTCAGAACTACCGCCGCATGGAAGACGATCTGCGCCTGCTGATTCCCGGAATTCTCGAGCGAACGGATGCGGAAATTGTGGACGAGTGCGAAAGGCTGGTGCGCAATTACGATCCCTGCATCTCGTGCTCGACACATGCTCTGAAGCTTCGCATCACCCGCCAGTGAGCCCTTCAGGCTGCGAGGAGCCGGAGAATTGCGGCGGGAACGCAGTGAAAACCCAGAAGGGAATTGTCAAGGACAAACCTCGCCACCCGCAGGTAATTCGTACCTGTCTGGTGATGCCGTCTTCCACCTCAGAACCTGTATAAAAACTCCCTCAAGGTGCAATTCTCGAGGGCCTTGTAACAGGGCACGACTTCACAGGTTGCGGAAAAACTCGATCCGGAGGGAGGCGGGGGTTTCAACCCCCGCATAAAGCCAACAGGATCAACGCGGGCTTTAGCCCCTGCCGGGTGCCTTTTGAAAACCACCCTCCAATCCAGCCTTTTTTCGCAACCTGTTCAGCCGTGCCGCAGGTGCCGCAAAACAAACGTGGGCTTCAGCCCCTGCGGCACTCCCTCCGTGGCGGGTGGCCACGATCTTAGGGGGCCGACTATTCAGCTGAGGGTGCCCCCGGTCCCTCGCACTTGGGGACCGGGGATGACGGATGGCTTGAGTCTCGCCCTTGATGCCCGGAGCAACATTACTCCCCCTATGTCGGCTTTGCGGGAAGCGATTGCGCACGGATCAACGGCAGTTTGGAAGTTGGAGCCCCGGGTTCTGCAAACAGGCCGTCTGCGCAACGATCACCAGACGGGAGCCGCCGTGAACGCGGGCGGCGCCGGAAATCGGCTAAGGCGAGTCGTCATCAGGTTGATTTCAAACCTCTTACAAGGATTCAAGGATTTTTTTACTCGGCGCCCTTGCAAATTGCCGTTCTTTCATTTAGTTTACTAACTAGTTAGTTAAAACATGACAGCCGCCTCCCCAATACGCTCCCAAGCCGAACGCGCCGACCTGACCCGCGCCCGCATTCTCGAAGCCGCGACCCGCGAGTTCAGCGCCAATGGCCTGGCCGGCGCCCGCACCGAACAGATTGCCGAAGCCGCCGGCGTCAACAAGGCCCTTATCTACTATTACTTCCAGGGCAAGGAGGCCCTCTACGCCGCAGCCCTCGAATCCGTGGCCGCGCGCATGGCCGCCACCAGCATGTCCGTACTCGCCCTGGACTGCTCGGCTGGCGAGCGGCTGGTCCGCTCGGCGCTCAACCACTTTGACCGCATCTACTCCCAACCCGTCTTCCAGACCCTCATGCAGCAGGAGATGATCCGCCTCCGCAAGGGCGAGTCGAACGCCATGAGCCCATTGGTCGAAAAGCTCTTCAGGCCCATGGGAGACAAGATGGTCGCCGTGGCGGAGGAGGGAATTCGCTCCGGCGAGCTGATTCCGGTGGAAAGTTCGCAGCTCATCTACGCCGCGCTCGGTCCCAATGTCTTCTACTTTCTCTCCGCCCCCATGATGCGGCTCGTTGCGGAAGGCGATCCCTTCCACCCTGCCGCGCTCGAGTTTCGCCGCAAGGCAGCCGTCGAGTATCTGGGCCAGGCCATCTTCATGGACCGCGAGCACGGCGCGCGCGTAGCCGCCCGGGTGCTGGCGGCCACGCCCATGCCGCCGAGTATCGGGACCGAGCGTCCCGGTCTCCCGCCTTTGCGCCAGTTCTTTTCCCGAAAACCCGGCGAGAGGAAGGGGCAGGAGGCAGCAGTGGATGAGTCTCCGTAATTAATATTAAGTAAAAAACTTAACCATGCTTAATTTGTTGTGGCATAATTTGGTCGAAGGAGATATTCGGGCTGTTCGACGGACTCAAGGCAACAGCACTGTGATTGCTTTCTGCGACATTTGAACGTTGGAACCACAATATCGAAGTGAACTGAACGACTGGAAAAGTATGAGGCGCCAATGAACGCACGCAACCGAGTTTTTCTCATCCTGGGCTTGCTCACCGTCGGATCGCTGATCTGGTACTTTGTCACCGTCCGGCCCACGGGCGACCTGCAACTGATCGGCACTGTCGACGCCAACGAGGTGGTGGTCAGCGCCAAGATTCCCGGCCGCATCCAGACCCTGGCCGTCGATGAGGGCCAGGACGTGAAAGCCGGCCAGCTCATCGCCATCATCGAGAGCGACGACCTGCAGGCCGCGCGCAAAGCCGCCGAGGCCACCGCCATCAGCCAGAGGTTCAAGCTCGGCGAGACCGTCGAGACCGAGCGCCAGACCCGCGGCGAAACCGGCAGCGCCACCGTCAACGCCGAGGCCCAGCTCAGCTCCGCGCGAGCCACCCTGGCCCAGGCCCAGGCGAACTACGACCATCAGCAGGCCGACACCAGCCGCACCGTTGCGCTGGCCCAGCAGGGCATCGTGAGCCAGCAGGCCAGGGACGACGCCGCCACCAGCCTGCAGGCCTCGAAGGCCGCGGTCGATGCGGCCCGCGACAACGTGACCGCCGCTGAAGCCTCGCTGCGCCAGGCCCGCGCCCACGAGCTGCTCACCACCGTTGCCGAACGCACCGTCGACTCCACCCGCGGCGAGGTTGAAAACGCCCGCGCCCTGGCCGAACAGGCCAAGGTCGAACTCGGCTACTCCCAGGTCTTTGCCCCCGTCACCGGCAAGGTCAACGTTCGCGCCGCCCGCCAGGGAGAAGTGGTCGCCGCCGGCGCGCCCATCGTGACCATCATGGACCTCACCGAGACCTGGGTTTACGCGCCGCTGCCTGAAACCCAGGCCGACGCCGTCCAACTCGGCGACTCGCTGCGCGTCGTCATGCCCTCCGGCGCTACCCTCCAGGGCAAGGTCATCAACAAGGCCGCCGAAGCCGACTTCGCCACCCAGCGCGACGTCAGCAGCCGCAAGCGCGACATCAAGACCATCCAGTTGAAGCTGCTCATCGACAATCCCGACGAGCGCTTTGTCCCCGGAATGACCGCCGAGGTCTACATCGCCAAAAACAAGCTGGTGAAGCAATGACCACGTCCACCCAGCCCGACTCCGGCCGGCTCGGCCCGGCCATCAACGGCAACGGAGCGCGGTCGCCGCACACCGCCATGGCCGTCGAGAACATCGTCAAGCGCTACGGCAGCTTCGAAGCCGTCAAAGGCGTGAGCTTCTCCGTCGCCGACGGCGAAATCTTCGGCCTGCTCGGACCCAACGGCGCCGGCAAAAGCACCCTCATCCGCATGATGACCACGCTGGTCCCCATCACCAGCGGCAAGGCCATCGTCGCCGGCTACGACGTGGCCAAAGACCCCGACGCCGTCCGCCGCGTCATCGGCGTCATTCCCCAGGCCCTGACCAGCGACCCCGACCTCACCGTCGAGGAAAACCTCAGCATCTACGCCAAGCTCTACAGCGTTCCCAAGGCCGAGCGCCTGAAAAACATCGCCGATGTCCTCGAAGCCGTCGACCTCACCAAGTGGCGCACCGCGCAAACCAAAACCCTCTCCGGCGGAATGCGCCGCCGCCTCGAAATTGCCCGCGGCCTGGTCCACAACCCGCATATGTTCTTTCTCGACGAGCCCACCACCGGCCTCGATCCCGTCTCCCGCATCGCCGTCTGGGAGATGCTCGACAACCTGCGCAAAACCCGTCACCTTACCATGCTTCTCACCACCCATTACATGGAAGAGGCCGACAAGCTCTGCGACCGCATCGCCATCGTCGATTACGGCAACCTCGTCGCCCTCGGCACGCCCGCGGAGCTCAAGCGCAGCGTCCCCGGCGCCAACGTCGTCGAAGTCCATTTCGACCGCGAAACCCCCCAGTGGCAGTCCCGTCTCGAAGATCTCGACGGAGTCACCAGCGTGCAGGCCGAGTCCGCCGGCTTCTATCGCGTACTAACTTCGTCCGGCTCCCGCACCACCATGCAGTTAGTCGAGTTAGCTGCCTCCCTGGGCGAAACACTAACTTCCCTCAGCGTCCAGAACACCACCCTCGACGACGTCTTTGTCCACTACACCGGCCGCCAGCTCCGCGATGAGCAGGTCAAGCCCGCCGCCTACACCCTGCCGCCCCGTCCCGGAGCCCAGCCATGAACAGAATGTTCGCCATTGTCGAGCGCGAGATGCGCAAGTTCTTCCGCTCCCCCACCCTCATGATCATGTCCCTGATGATGCCGATTCTGCAGTTGCTCATCATGGGCAATGCCTTCGGCGGCAAGATCGTCGGCGCCCACGTCGCCATAGTCGACTACGACCACGGCCCGCAAGCCGTCAAAATCCGCGAAGGCTTCGACTCCATCGCTGTCAACATCAAGACCTTCACCACCGTCGAGTACACGGACGAAATGAAGGCTCGCGAAGACGTTCGCACCGGCAAGGTCGACGCCGCCGTCATCATCCCCGCTCAGTACTCCCGCCGCGTCTACTCCCAGGACGCGCCCCAGCTCGGCTTCGTCGTCGATAACTCCGACCTGTTCACATCCAGCAGCCTCGAGTCCGAAATGCAATCGCTGGTCACCGCGCTCACCGCACCGGTCATCCAGCCCCGCCTGGCCAACTCCATCGCTCTCGAGATCGTCGAGCTCTACCCTTATGTCAATTACATGAAGTTTCTGCTCCCCGCCTGCGTCGCGCTCGCCATGTATATCTCCGTCATGATCGGCGGCGGCATGTTATACATCGACGACAAGGCCCGCGGCGTCCACGAAGGCTATCTTGTAACTCCCATCACCAAGCTGGAGTTAGTTTTCGGCATGAACCTGGCCGGAGCCATCAAGGCCGTCCTCTCCGGCATCTGCCTCACCGTGATCGGCTCCCTCCTGGCCGGACTGGGAGTCATCTTCCATCCCGAGGCCGACCTCGAACTCCTTTGCCTGATCGTCGGCACCTCCATCGCCTTCAACGGCATGATGTTTCTTTTCATGGTCCGCGTCGAAGACCCACTCACTCCTCGCGCCATGTTCGGCGTTCTCAACCTGCTCCTGTTCTACCCTTCCGGAGCCATGTATCCCATCGCCGCCTTTCCCAAGTGGCTCCAGGCCATCGCCGTCATCGACCCCTTCACCTACTGCATCCACGGCTTCAAAGCCATCCTGTTAAAAGACGGCGGCTTCGAAGCCATCCGGTTCGACCTGTTATTTCTATTCGTCTTCGGCATCGGCACATTACTCATCGCCACGCCGCTGTTCAAGCGAACGCTGTAACTTGTCATCCTGAGCGGTAACTTGTTATCCTCAGCGAAGTCGACGGACCTGCTTTTCGGTCCTATCCCAGCCACAAAAGCACCGTGCCCCATCCTTTCGCCTTCTTTCCGGCGAAAGGGTGGGATGCCACAACCCTCAACCTGGGATTGGTCCGGTCTGATGGGCAGGGGATTGATCCCCGGCAAAAGGCTTAATTTGATTTTTACGGGTTGGCGCCGGGGCCACGCCTCGGCGCCAACCCGCCTCACCCCATCAGCCGCCGCATCGGCTCATTGTCCGCGTACACGCGCCACTCCGCCACCTTGCCGTCCTCAACAAAGGCCCGCCACGCCGCCGGCGTCTCCCACCGGTTCTCCGCCCTCAACTCCCCGTTCGGTGCATAAGTCCCTTCAGCCACCCCCAGCATCACCACCACCGTCCCATCGCAGAAGATTTCCTCCACGGCAATCTGGTAATCCGGAACCATGCGGAAGTACCCAGCCCACCCCGCCCGCATCTTTTCCCGGCCCTCGACCAGGTTACCCAGCGAATCGATAAACCGGTGCTCCGGCGCCATCAATTCCGCCAGCGCCTCCACATCCTGCCGGTTGATTGCCCGCACAAACGCCTGCGCCACAGATTCCGCCGAATCGCTCATGCCGCTATTTTAACCACGCCGCGCACCCAACCGTCAGCGAACCAGCGCGAAGCTGAGGGCCAGGGCAAGCACCGTGAGGATAACGATCACAGGCGTCGCCCACAGGCCGAGCAGCACCAGCCTTCCGGCATGCACTTCTTCGCCATCGCGCCGCGCAAACGCGAGGACCAGCATCGTTGCCAGGGAGCCGAAGGGAGTGATCATCGGGCCCGCGTCGGCGCCGATGAGCGCGGCCAGCACCGTGCCCATATGGGAGTGCGAGCGCAACAACACACTGCGCGCGATCAGCGCCGCGGGAAGATTGTTCATGACATTCGAGGCCAACGCCGTGGCGCCCGCGGCAGAGAGGAGCTTTTCCGGCGATCCCGGTCTCATGCTCGCAAGCCACCCGGACTCGACGCCGACGATGCCCAGATTCTCAAGCCCCTGGACGGCGATGAAGAGCCCGATGACGAACGGGAACAGATCCCACGCGAGCTCGCGCGCCGCCCGAATGCGCACGCGTCCGCCCGCCACGCCGGCAAAGGCCAGCACAGCGCTGCCCGCGAAGGCGAAAACATAGGGCTCAAGCCCCATGAGCGGGGCAAGAAAGTAGCAAATCAGTACGACGGCGAGAACGGTGACGCAAACCAGAAAGTAGGCCCGATTCGCAACCACGCTGGCCGGCTCCGGGAGCGACTCGCCGTCAAATCGGTCCGGCAGCTCGCGGCGGAAGTGCCAACGCAGCACAGCGTATGTGGCGCCGAGCGCGACCAGTTGCGGCGCGATCATCCGCGCCGCAAACGCCGCGAAGGTCTGATGAAATGCGTCCGCAAAGAGGAGGTTGGTGAGATTGCTGATGGGGAGCGCCAGCGAACCCACGTTGGCAACGAACGCGCACAGCACCACATACGGCGCCGCCGGGACCTTGAGCCTTTTTACCAGGGCCAGCAGGACGGGCGTAAGCATCACCGCCGTAGTGTCCAGCGACAGGATCGCCGTGATGATGGCGCCGGCCACGAAGGCGTTCCGGTAAAGCGAATGCGCGTCTCCTTTCGCGACCAGCGCGCATCGAATCGCAGCCCACTCGAAGAAGCCGCTTTTGCCAATGAGCAGGGAGAGCGCAAGAAGCGAGAGAAGAAAGAGAAGGGCGTTCTTTCCCGCAAGGATTGCGCCGAGCGCATCGCGCGGCGTCACGATGCCCAGAACCAGCATCGCCGCTGCCGCGAGCATCGTCCACCACGCCTCGTTCCAACGGCGCGGGCGCACCACCATCAGGGCGACCATCGCCGCGAAGATAACCAGTGTGGCCACCATGCGCGCTGCGCCTGTCATGCATTTTCCAGCCGTGTGCTGTGGGTCTCGGGCATAAAGAAATATAAAATGGCGAACGCCGCCAGCGCCACCACATCCTGCCGGTTGATCGCCCGCACAAACGCCTGTGCCACGCCCTCCGCCGAATCATTCATGGCGCCATTGTAAACACGCTGCGCGACGCATAGATACTCCTGAGCCGGGCGCCCCAGGTCTCGCTTTTGAGACCTGGGAAACCACAAATCTCAATGGAGGCAAAGCCGGTTCTGGCCGGTCGCCCTCGATTTTGCCGTGGAATCGCCTTTCGCCCGGTCAAGGGCGAATGAACCCTAGGCCAAAGGGTCGATTTGGTTTAAACTGTCCACATGGGCCGCTCCGTACACATCACGACTCCGATCCCCACGCTCGAAGAGGTGGGCAAGAGGCTGAAGATGAGCAAGGCGCGCCAGCAGCGCCTCATTGAAATTGTCAGAGGCAGCGGGAACGGTCAGTTGTCGGAGCGACACCGGGATGCGTCGGGTTCGCTTAACGGACGCTTTCGCAACGGAAGCGGCGCAACGAAGGATTCTGCGCGTAGCAAGAAGAGCAAGCGTGCCGCCGCTAGTCAGCCCAGATGCCGTATTCGTGAACATCCCGTACGACGAAGGCTTTCGCAGCCTCTATCTTGCGTACATTGTCGGATTGACTCAGCTCGGTCTTGAACCACGCGCGACCCTCGGAATCCCCGGAGGCGAGCGCAGATTGGATCGGATCCTGGCAGTGTTACAGAGTTGCCGTTATTCGATCCACGATCTCTCTCGGGTCCAGTTGGATCGAACTCCGCCTCCTACCCCACGCTTTAATATGCCGTTTGAGCTGGGCCTGGCCGTGACCTGGGCCAAGCTCAACCCCCGGCAGCATAGCTGGTTTGTTTTTGAAACCAAGGAGCGGAGAGTTCAGAAATCTTTGAGCGATTTGGACGGCAGCGATCCGAACATCCATGACGGCACGGTCGAAGGCGTCATGCGCGAAATCTGCAACGCATTTGTTCGTACCAGGGCGGCGCGGCCCCATGTCCCCGAGATGATGCGAACCTATCGCGGACTGTCGCGCAAGCTGAATGCGATTAAGGCCGCAGCCGGCGCCAGCAGCGTCTTCGAGGCGCGTATCTTCGACGATCTCTGCTTTGCTGCCAAAGCCGCCATAAGCAACGCGTGATCCGAGCGTCCCCCTCGGCTTGAGTGTTTACGCTTTACCCTGCGAGTCTCAGCGGCACCCCGCCTTCCCCCTCCCCAACCCCACCCCCTACAATAAGAAGAGAACTTCAACCATCGAGGAAACCCATGCCGCTTTCCGGAGAAGCCATCCGCCTGATGAACTACATTGACGACGTTGCCGTGACCCTGCGCCGGGTGCTGGCCACCATCCCCACGCTCACCGCCGAGGAGCGCGCCCGCGTCGCCGAGCACCTGCTGCACGCCAGCCCCAGTGCCGATGACGTCGCCAAGGCCCTGGCCCTCAAGTAAGTTCACTCTTCAGGCCCGCCCTTGACTGAAACCGTCGCCATCATCGGAGCCGGGCCCGTGGGCCGCAGGCTGGCCGTCGCGGCAGCCCGCGCCGGTTTCCGCGTCCTGCTCGAAGACGTGATGCCCGCCAACCTCCACCACGCCCAGGAATTCCTCCGCCTTGAGCTGGGCCCCGAGGCGTTGCCCAAAGTAGCCTTCGTCTCCACCATCGAGGACGCCGTCTACAACGCCGACCTGGCCATCGACTGCGTACCGGATGAGCTCGAATCCAAGCTCGAAATCCTCTGGCTCCTGGACCGCATGGCCCCGCCCCGCACCGTCCTGGCCACGCCCACCACGCGTCTGTCAATCGCCGACCTGGCCAGTTGCACCTACCGCCCGGGAAAGTGCATTGCCATCGCGCAGGAAGCCTCCAGCCTCTCGGCCGGCGCCGGCGCCGAAATCCTCCTCCGCACCACCTCACAAACCAGTCCCGAAACCGTTGCCCTCGTCGACCGCTTCTGGCGCCGGCTGGGTTTCACTCCCACCTTCGCCCCCGACGAAGCCGAGCGGCCGTCGCGCTGACCCGCTGCTCTCCGATCTCTGTTCCCTGACCCCCACAGGCGCGACAATCCCGAAAAAACCACGCCGGAGACTCACCGTCCAGGTGAACTCTTGCCCTTATTTGACCCTGAATTGCGCTAAGGAAGCGCTTGTTCGCACGTTTTTGTAGGCTATTTGGGTCATTCCGTACAAACTTTCCCCTTGATCCATCCCATTCCAAACCAACTTTGAGCGGATTTCCGCACCACAAGGGGTTAGTTTGTGACTTTTTCATTACCATCCAGGCCAACCCTCGACCCCCAAACACGAAGATCCAGGCCAACCTTTGGCCGCCGGAGGTAACCTTTCAGGCGCACTTTTCAGCCGGGCGCGCCCAGCACCTGCTCGTAATATCGCACGTAGTGCGGCACCACCAGCGTGGAGCAGAAGCGCTTCTGCGCCGTCTTGCGGCCCGCCTCCCGCATCGCCTCCATGCGCGCCCGGTCCTTCAGCAAACCCAATGCTCCCAACGCCATAGCATCAATATCCCCCACCGGATACAGCAGCCCCGTCAGCCCATCGTCGATCAGTTCCGGAACCCCGCCCACGCGCGTGGCAATCGACGGCACCTTGCACGCCATGGCCTCCAGCGCCGCCAGCCCAAACGACTCCAACTCGCTTGGCATCAGCAGGATATCGGCCAGCGGCAGCATCTCGTGTACCCGATCCAGCTTGCCCAGGAAGTGAACGCGATGGTGAATTCCCAGGTCGTGCGCCAGCCATTCGGCCGCTGACCGGTCCGGCCCGTCGCCCACCAGAACCAGTTGCGCCGGAACCTCCCGCGCCACCTGCGCGAAGATTTTCACCACGTCCACGACCCGCTTAACCGGCCTGAAATTAGAGAGATGCATCAGGATCGCCTCGTCCGGCCCGGCCAGCCGCAGCCGCGCAGCCGCGCGCGCCGCCTCATCCTTGATCGGCTGATATACATCGCAGTTGACGAAGTTCTCGATCACCTCAATCCCCCGCGTCACGCCGAAGTCCTGGACCGTTTTCTCCTTTAGATAGTGGGAGATACTGGTCACCCCGTCGCTCTCCTGGATGGCGTAGCGGGTGATCGGCAGGTAGCTGCGATCCAGGCCCACCAGCGTGATGTCGGTGCCGTGCAGCGTGGTCACAAACGGCAGCTTCCGCCCCCGGCCCGCCAGCATCTGGCGCGCCAGCAGCGCGCTCACCGAGTGGGGGATCGCGTAGTGTACGTGCAGCAGGTCAAGGTCATTGAATTCAGCCACTTCCGCCATCCGCGAAGCCAGCGCCAGGTCATACGGCGGGAACTCGAACAGCGGATAACTGGAGACCGGCACTTCGTGGTAAGTGATGCCATCGTCGCGCCCGGTGAGCCGGAACGGTTGCGAGTAGGAGATGAAGTGCACCTCGTGGCCCAACGCCGCCAGTTCGATGCCCAGTTCCGTGGCCACCACGCCGGAGCCGCCGTAGGTGGGATAGCAGGTGATGCCGATGCGCATAAACCCTTCTCAATGCAGAGATTTTCGTCTGTCTTCCGACTTGGACGCGCCGCAAGCCGTGGAAGATGCAGTTGATGTCCGGCCTGTTTTGAATCGGGAGCTTCCGCCGTTTACACAACCGGCCGCGCGCCGGCCTGCAAGTCAGCGAAAGAGATGAGTTCGAGGCCGGGAAAAAGCGGCAACAATGCGAGCGTTTTTCTTTCCTTCTCGCGCGAGGCCAGCAGCCGCGTATGTGCCAGCGCCAGGTCGGCGTCGTTGTATCCCGGATGCGTGACCAGCTCCCAGGTTCCGGGCGGCAGCCGCTGGAGCATGGAATCAAGTGTTGTGGAATCAAGAGTTCCGGTCGCCAGCACGCCGATAGCGCCATCGGTCGTCGAGAATCCCTCCTGCGCCACGATGCGCCGGAAAGCAGGCTCAAGCCGCCGCAGCAGGCTGACTTTCATACGCCGAGTCCAGGCAGCATTCCCGGTCGCGCGCACGCTCCAGGCCGGCTCAAAGGGGTTGCGCACGGCGCGAATCCCCGCCGCCCGAGCCGCACGCAGCACCGGCCGCAGCACGGCTGGAAACATGTGGGTGTGCTTGTGCGTATCGATGTGGGTGAGAACAACGCCCTTGGATTGAAGCAGCGCGATTTGCGCGGCAGTCTCGGCCTCGATCTCGCGGGTGCGATTGGCAAACGTGCAACCTGGTGAATTCCAGCCGGCATACAACCAAAAAAGGAAGTCGGTCAGGGAGGGTTTGAAGCGGCCGCTCACAGGATCGGCCAGATGCGGAACCTCCCGCGTTGGCGACAGCACCGGTTCGCCATCCACCAGGACCACATGGCAGCCCACCCCCAGCGACGGTGTTGCAAGGGCAATCCCGATGGCCTCTTGGGTGGCTGCGGCCCGCGCCATCAGGGTGGCGCTGGTCAGCACTCCGGCGCGGTGGAGCTCGGCGATGGCGCGGTTGACACCGGTGGTCAGCCCGAAGTCGTCGGCGTTGACAATCAGAGCTCTCACGGGCTGAGTTTATCAACTCCGGGTGCGCCGGCCGCCGACGCGCAATGGCGCTGGTATGATGACAGAAGACCGCAATGGTCCCCAAGCCAAGCGTGGGCGGTTAGCTCAGTTGGTTAGAGCGCCTGCCTTACAAGCAGGAAGTCGGGGGTTCGAGTCCCTCACTGCCCACCACAATCCCATTCCAAGACATCCAAAGGCATCCTAAGAAAGACAAGAATCCCCAATAAACATTGGGGATGTCGTGTTTTTGCGTCCAAAGGCGTACTATGCAGGCCAGGTTTTGCGGGGGGTACGTCGGGGGGTATTTTGTTTTCGACCGGGGGGTACTTTTCCAAACGGGGGGTATTGCGGGGTAGAAATGCCACTGACGGACACCGAAGTTCGCAAAGCCCGGCCTGCTGAGAAGCCATACCGTTTGAGTGACTCTGGAAGTCTCTATCTCTGAGTCACTCCGGCTGGTGGCAGGCTCTGGCGTTGGGCATACAAGCACGAAGGCAAGGAAAAGCTGATGTCCTTCGGTCAATACCCGGATGTGCCTCTGGCGCTGGCCAGAGAGCGCCACGCAGCGGCACGGAAACTGCTCGCCTTGGGCCTTGACCCGATGGAGCAACGGAAGGCTGCAAAAACGGCAGAGAAGGTTGCGCAGAAAACTCCTTCCGTACTATGGCAGGTTTTTGGTTCGACCACTGGAAGGCGCAGAAGAGCGCCCAGCACGTGGATGCTACCCGGCGGCGCATCGAGGCCAATATCTTCCCTCTACTCGGCGCGCGCCCGATTCCAGACATCGAAGCGCCGGAACTGGTAGCGCGATGGTCAAGGCGATTGAGGCGCGTGGCGCTGGTGATCTGGCCAAGCGCGCAATGCAGAATGTGGGACAGATTTTCCGCCAGCGACGGCCCTGATGGCTACGTCGCGCACGCTCCCGACGACGCAGACGATCGTGGAACCATCACGTCTACTGGAGCACTGGCTTCTTTCCCCTATACGCCCGAAGCCTCGATGGCCGCGTTCGAGCATTACTATCGCGATCTCGGCGATCGCATGTGGGACATCTACGGCCCGCGTGACGCATTCAACCAGAATGCCGATTGGATCTCGCCCATCTACATGGGCCTGAATCAGGCGCCCATCGTAGTCATGATCGAGAACTACAGATCTGATCTGGTGTGGAAGAACTTCATGTCCAACCCGGAAATCGGCAACATGCTCAAAAGACTCGACGAAGTTACGGCAAAGCAGAATCGCCTTTGATGGATGGTCTCTGCGCGAAAATCCGACAAAGGGCTCAATTTGCGAGAGTTTCAGGATTCCTGGCCTCCGCCCTTGGATATAAGAACAGCGAGTGAAGCCACTCCGGCGTGCTTCATGCACAAATGGGTGGAACAGCAAAGGTCAGACTTGACAGGGAAAAGACGCGAATGGTATGAATGACCCGTGCGCAATCGATTGCGCCAGTTCGCATCCTGCTCTCACCGCTCTTCCTTCGGTGTCAACGCAGCATGAGACCCACGTCAATCCGCGCTAACAGACTCAGGTGCAGATTGAAGCTCTGAACTAAAGCCTCATCCTGGCCGGCGCCTAAACAACACAAGCTCGACAAGGATGTGCTGGCAGTGATCGAGATTCCGGCCAAGGAATGGCACCACGTAGAGGAGTTGAGATGATCCAGCTAAGTGATATCCCGATGATGAATCGCAGGCAGGTGCTGAGAACGATGGCGGCTGCGGCCGGATGTGCATTGGTTCCAAGGGGCATGGCCATTGCGGGTGAGCCGTGGAAGGCGTCCAGGGAAGATGAAACCTTCCTGGACGACCTGGAAAGGCAAGGCTGCCTGTTCTTCTGGGAACAAAGCAGCCCCAACACAGGACAGATTCTTGACCGGGCACGCAACGATCTCACTGGGGCGCGTGATCCCCGGCGGATGGCCAGCATTGCTTCAACCGGTTTTGGCTTAACAGCGCTGTGCATCGCAGATCATCGCGGCTATCTGCCTCATGCGCAGATCGTGGAACGGGTGAAGACGACACTGGAGTGGCACCTGAACAGTCTGCCGGAAGTGCATGGCTTCTTTTATCACTTCACAGATATTGAGACCGGCAAGCGATTCCAGGGTGCGGAACTTTCCTCGATCGACACTTCGCTGCTGCTGTGCGGTATTCTCGCGGCCCGCGCATACTTCAAGGACGCACGAATCCAGTCGCTGGCTCAACAGATTTATGAGCGGGTGGATTGGCCGTGGATGCTGAATGGCGGTAAGACGTTTTCGATGGGCTGGCAGCCGGACACGGGATTTCTGGACGGGCGTTGGAAGACCTATTGCGAGTTGATGATGATTTACCTGCTGGCCATCGGTTCGCCCTCCCACGGCATGGCGCCGGAGTATTGGAACAACTTTACGCGTCCGGTGATCCATTTCAAGGGCTATAACTACATCAGCGGAAATGACCCGATCTTTACCCATCAGTATTCGCAGGCGTGGTATGACTTCCGCGGCAAGCGCGACGCCTATGCCGATTACTTTGAGAATTCGGTCACGGCGACACGCGCGCACAAGGCGTTCTGCCTTTCGTACCCCAAGTGGTACAGCGAGGATTACTGGGGCATCACGGCCTCAGACTATGCGGGCGGCTATACCGCCTGGGGCGGACCACCCGCACAGGGACCGCTGGACGGGACGGTTGTTCCTTCAGCGGCGGCGGGCTCGCTGGCCTTCCTGCCTGCCGAGTGCCTTTCAGTTTTGCGCGCCATGCGCTCGAAATGGGGGAAGCAGGCTTGGGGGCGCTATGGCTTTGTAGATGCCTTCCATCCCTCCGCCAACTGGTATGACCCTGATGTTCTGGGGATCGATCAGGGCATCTCGGTCCTGATGGCTGAGAATCTCCGCACCGGGCTCGTGTGGAGCACTTTTATGCGCAATCCCGAGTGCCGGAATGCAATGCAGCTGGTTGGATTCAAAGCGGAAGGTTCGGCGGGATGAACGGGCACATACCCAATCGCGGCTTACCTCTTCCGGCTGAACCAAGGCCGCCCGTCCGCGCCGAGATTGTCAGCGGTGGCGCATTCCAGGGCGCTATCATGGGAGAACACCTGCGTGGCAAAAGCCCCCTATAAGCCCGTCACATTGAAAGAGCTCGCAGCCATACTCGAGCTCTCTCAGTCCACGGTCTCCCGCATTATCAACGGCGTGGCGACCGCGCACCGTATTGCCGAGGAAACCCAGCAGCGCGTGCTTCACGCCGCTGCGTTGTATGGATATTCCGCCAATTCCGTAGCCAGGAGCCTGCGCCAGAAGCGGACATTCACGATCGGCGTCATTGTGCCTGAGATCAGCGAGGGCTACTCGACAGCGGTGCTCAGTGGTATTGAAGACGAGCTCCTAAAGGACGGCTTTTTCTATTTTGTGGTCAGCCATCGCCATCGTGCCGAGCTGCTGGAGGGTTATCCCCGCATGATGCTGGCTCGTTCCGTCGAGGGCATTATCGCTGTCGATACACCTATTGAGGAAGAACTTCCCGTTCCAGTCGTTGCTGTCTCCGGACACAAGCGGCGCGATGGGGTGATCAATATTGAACTGAACCATGAGCAGGCCGCGCAACTGGCGCTCTCGCATCTCAAGACGCTGGGACATAAACGAATCGCATTCATCAAAGGGCAATCCTTCAGCTCGGATACCAACCAGCGGTGGCAGGCGATTGTGGATGCCGCCAAGAGCCTGGGCATTGAGGTTGACCCGCGGCTGGTCGTGCAGTTGCAAGGTCCGGAGCCCGGCCCCGGACCGGGTCTTGAAGTAACACGGGAGTTACTCGAGACCAAGCGGCCCTTCACGGCGATCTTCGCCTTCAACGATGTGACTGCGATCGGGGCGATCCTCGCTCTGCGCGAAGTGGGGCTGCGCGTCCCACGCGACGTCTCGGTGCTTGGATTTGACGACGTGCTGATTGCCTCAACCAGCAACCCGCCGCTCACCACCATCCATCAGCCGTTGCGAGGCATGGGACAAGCCGCGGCAAGCACGCTGCTGGGGCTCATCCGGGACGATCTGCCCCACCCACGGCCGGCCTTCATCACGGTTTTTCCCAAGCTGGTGGTGCGCAAATCGACAAGCCACGCCGCTCTGCGCAATGCACCGCTCGTGCTGGCTAACGACGAGTAAATGACCTGCAAGCCGGTTAGCGGGTACCTTCTCTCTCCCGCATCCGTTGGCAGGGTGAACATATCCAGAACAAAAAAGAAGGGTGCGCGGCGCGCACCCTTCTTTTTTGATAACTCATCAGCCGTTAGAAGTTGAAGCGAGCTTGAAAATCGATGGTTCTCGATCCAAGCGCCCCGCCAGCTTGACCGAGGTTCGGTGCCTGAATGTTGGTCGAGATACTGCTGGGGTTGATGTTCAACAGGTTAAAGACATTGAGCATGTCGGCCTTGATTTCGATCTTCGCGTTTTCGCCCAGGACTCGCATGTTGGGCAAACCGAAGGCTTTGGCGATGGTGATATCGACATCCCTGTATCCGGGGCCGGGAAATGAGTTGCGATCAAGTCCCGGCGGAGGGATGAAGTTGGTGGTCGACTGTCCAGGATTATCCGTGATGGCATCGGCGTAATTCGGGACTGCGAAGTAGGTATCGGAGAATTGATCGTTGTTCGTGCCTGTGTTTGCATTTGCAAGGGCTGCGGCCTGATTGGGGAAATTGCTTCCGGTCTTGAAGGCATTGTTGCTGGTGCTCTTGCCGGCTCCTCCAAGATAGTGGGGACGCAGGTTCGCGTATCCGTAGTTGCAGCTATTGCAGTAGATCTGGTGTGGCGCTGTATAACCCGGAGTCCACCCAAAGCCTGAGTGAAGAGTCATGATGCCGCTGAGCGACCATCCACCGGCGATTTTTTCTGCCCATGCATTGCTACCGTGAAAGATAACCGGCTGCCAGACGCCAAAGACCTTGAAGGATTTGTTGATGTCAAAATCCGACCGGCCGTAGGAGAATGCCGAATCGTACAGATAGGCGTCCCGAGAGTACGGGCCGGAGTCTGTATCCATGCTGTGGCCCCATGTGAACTGCGCTTCGGCAGAGAAGGTATGGGAGAACTGGTGCTTGAGTCCGGCGAGCAACATGTTGTTGTTTGACGTACCGCTGCTGCCAAAGGTGTTGACGCTGTTGACAAGAGGATTCAGCGCAGCGCCCTGAATCTCTCCGAGACCGTTGGCGTCATAGTTGTACAAAAGATGGCGGCCGAGGCCGCCCTCGTAGCCGACATTCGCAATCAGCGAGTGACCCAGGTCGTACTCAATGTCGAGCGAGTAGTGTTCGGTGTACTCGGTGGGCAAATGTCCGGGCAAGGCGCCCAGGTTAGCGCCGCCTCCTGTCGGCAGACCGGCGGAGTTGAAGGTGGTAATGGCGTTGGGGTTTGCCGGGTAACCGAAGATGTTGGTTGGGCTGCTCGATACCGCGTAGATGATATTGGGGTTGATCTCCGTGGGGCTTTTGCTGGAACCTGGAAGACCGTTCTCTCCGGGCGGGTTGCCGTCGTCATTGTTGGAGTTTGCGATCTGCTCCTGGTTATAGTTCAAACCGAAACCACCGCGAAGAACCAGCTTGCTCTTGAACCAGTCCGGACTCCAATTGAAGCCGACCTGCGGCCCGAAGTTCAACTTTTGCGCCGTCCACTCGCCAATGCCGGTGCGTATGGATATCCCCGTCAAAAGGCTGGTGCCGGCGCCAAAGGAAAGCACTCCCATGTGGTTGTCCTTATCGGTGAGCGGTCCAAAGTAGGAGTAGCGCAGCCCGGCACTCAGGGTCAGGTTGGGACGGACCCTCCAGTCATCCTGGAAGAAGATACCGAGGAGGTTTTCGCGGTTGTCGTTGCGGTAGCCTCCGGGAACGCCGGTGGTTGCTTGAAAACCGCCGCCTTCCGCCTCCGGGGCGTCGTTCATGAAGTCCCAGAGATTGTAGAAGGTGTAATTCGGCGTTCCCAGCGGAGCTTGCAAGTAGTAAAGCTGGGTTAAATCGAAGCCGAACTTCATGGTTTGCGCACGCAGAACCTTGGTTGCAACGTCTTTGTAGCCGTAGGTCCATTGGTCAAGATGGCCTGGGGCGCCTACGCTCAAGCCGCCGATGTTTATACTCCCGATCCCGGAGACAAAATCCTGAGGCAGGCCAAAGGGAGCCTGGGGATTGTCGGTTAGTTCGTTGTAACGCCACCCGGCGGCGTTGGCGCGGGCCTCATTCAGGAAGGTCGGCGAGAAGGTATGGTTCCAGATCACCGAGAAGGCATCGTTAATCTGCGTGTGATTGAATAAGTCATAGCCCAGCCCGCCGTTGTAGTTTGTTTTAGTGTCTGGTGTCCAGTAAATTGCAAAGCTGGCGTGATCTTTACCGGTTACGTCGGCATCGAGACGCCCATTGTACTGCTTGAAATCACTACTGACTGGACTGCTGGTGCTGTACTGGGCGATATCGGCGACGTCTGAGAGTCCGCTGCCTACGCCAGGGTTGCTGCTGTTGACATAGGTGAGGTCCTGCTTGCCCAGGCCGGTGGTGAGCGGCGAACCGATGTTCAAGCCCCCTCCCGAGACGTTAGTGCAGTTTTCGCTTGTAAGTCCGGCATCAGAGCAGGTTGCAGTGGCAATCAAAGTGCCAAGAACGGCTGCTCCCTTGAAATTCAGATAGGTTGAGGCAATGCTGCCCGAGGGAGCCAGCGGTGCAAGCGCCGCGGCGTCGTAGTACCATCCTGAGCCCGTTGAAGAGCTGTTCTGGCTTTGTCCCTCGTAGTTGAAAAAGGCAAAGACCTTGTTTTTCCATATCGGCCCACCAACGCTGCCGCCGAGTTGGTTGTAACGGTCAGTGTCCCTTTGCAAAAGCCCTGGGCGGGCCGCGCCGGGCGCCGCCGAGGCAGGACCGTTCCAACGCTGGTAGGCATTCAACCCTGGGCGAACGACCTGGACGAAAAGGCTGCCGTGGATATCGTTGGTTCCGCTCTTCGAGGTGATTTCGGTGATCGCGCCCGAGAAGCGGCCATTTTCAGCGTCGTAGGCATTGGTGACGACTTTGACGTTGCTGACCGAATCCTGACTGGGAGTAACGATGGTCGCTCCGCCCCAAACGGCGCTCACGGTGCTGACACCGTCCACGGTGAAGCCGTTGCTTTGAAACTGCTGGCCATTGGTGTTCGCCGAGACGCCATTTTCCGTGGCAAAGATACTGCTCGAACTTCCGAGGTTGCCGCCGCCACCATGGCTGGCGCCGGACTGCGTCCCGGGCGCCGCATACCCGCCGCCGCCGCCCTGCTGCGCTCCATCGGACTGGACACCGGGAGTCAACTGAATGAGTTGGGTCACGTCGCGCTGGAAAGCCGGCATATGCTGGATTTCATTTTCCGAAATGGTTCGCCCGTTGTTCGCGGTTTCTGTATCCATGGTCGGCGCGAGTGAGGCATTAACGGTCACCGTCTCCGTATCGGAGCCAATATCCAGTACAACGTTCAATGCGTTCGCCTGCTCGGGAATCAACTGCAGGTCGTCGAGGACTTTTTTCTTGAAGCCGTCTCTCGTGACAACCAGGGTGAAGCGATCGGCGGGAAGAGCGTTGAAGTTGAAGATACCTTCATCGTTGCTTGTTCGCACCACCGTCTCGTTGGTTGACTTGTTTGTGAGCGTGAGGGTTGCTCCGGGAACCAATGCGCCCGTTGGGTCAGCCACGGTTCCTTGGATGGATGTCCGGTATTGGGCCTGAGACGGCACGGCAAAGAAGACCAGCAGTAGCAATACGGCCGGCCACCAGGAGGTCAGGGAGGTCAGGACGGACAGACTCCCTGATCCCTCCAGTCGTTGGTTGATAACGCTCTTTGAATCAACTATCTGCATAGTGGTCTCCTCAGAAAGCAGTTGGGGTGGGTCTGGTGGATGATTCGGTCTTTCAGAAGCGCAGCGGGAAAGATCGTGTGCATTGCACAATCGATTGCGCAACGGCATATTGTTAACACTCGCAAGATTCCCCTGTCAAGAGGGTTGTTGTTGTTGGGCGCCCGCAAACCCCTCTTCCTGGCGGGCTGTATGCTGATCAACGTGTGTGGCAGGTCGTCAATCAAGGTGAGGCAATGGTACTCGTGAGAATACAGGCTCTATTGGTCAAAAAGAAACACCTTTGTCTGCGCTCCCTTGTTCTGGCATGGCTGATTTGCCTTTGCGTTCAGACACTATCTGCGTTCGGCGCCAGTCGTCGTGTTCCACTCTCGCTGAAACCCGACGATGTTTTTTCCACCGGCAATGAGTGGATTGCCCTGCCGGGCACCCGGAGCTTGCCTGTTGCGGCATCAAAAAACAGTTCAACTCACTGCGACGAGGAGGGCCGCAGTGAGGGAAAGCAGGCGGCGCCGCGCGGACCCTGACGCTAGGTAGGAAGCAAGTCTTTGCCTGATCATCATCATCTCCTGAAGTCTTAGCTTCCGGTCTGCTTAAAGTGGCTTGAGCCGACGCTGGGGAAGGCTGGGAAACTCCCGACTTCCTGGATCGCATTGCCGGAGCCTGTCCAATGGGCCTTTGCGCCGCCCAGACAGGGACTGTGATTCAGAAGCAAAGCATCAGTCGTGAAGCTGTGGGAGAGTCTGGCCTTCGACTTCCTGGACCAGCTTTCTGCCGCACAGCGGACAGATATCCAGGGGTCCGGCGCGGACACTGCCGATGAGGAGGGTGTGTTCCTGGCACTCGACTGTCTCGATGGTCCGGACAGTTTGCCGAGAACCCTGGAGAAAGACGTCGGTGCGCAGGGAACTCGCCCGTTGACGGACCCATTGAACCAGTCGATTCATGCTGCCCTTGTTGCTCATCGGCGCCGAGTGTCGCACGGCGTTGGGATGAAGGCAAGTGACCAGTTCTGACAAGTTCTGAAACGGATGAATGTCGCGGTAAGTGGCTGAAACGGATGATAATTAGCGAATTATGGCTTGGTACAGGAAGGCCACGGAATGGGCGCGGGCAAGCGGGGCACTGCGCTTGAGGGATCAGATTGGCACGGGAATGGATGGCCTGAATTGGCCGTTTCGGGAGTGGGTCTGGGGTCAGGGCGCCGGTAGTTTTGAGTATTCTTCCTGTGCCTGGAGCAGTAATGACAATTGTGGGTCGCTATTCTTCCAGGCGTTGAGGAATGCCTGGTATTCCGCGCGGGCCTCGCCGGGCTTGTTCTGGAGGACCAGAACGCGCGCCAGGCGGAGATGAGAGAGCGTGTAGTCGGGCCAGGTCGGGTCAATCCCAGGGTTGGCGAGAATCAGCCGATAGTCCTCGGCAGCCTGGTCGAGCATGCCGGCCTCCACCTCCGCCCTTGCCCGCAGATAGGGCACACCGATGTCGCGCATCTGATATTTGCGGGCGGGTTCAAGCTCTTGCACCGCCTCAGCCGGCCGATGGGTCTTGAGGGCCAGCAAGGCACGGAGCATGGGCAGATCGAAGTAGAGGTTGAGCGTATTTCGAGTATCGCTGCCGGTCATTTTGCCAATCTGCCTCTGCCCCGCCGCCAGGTCTCCCAGGTCTGTCCTGAAAAATGCCGTTGTCCCGGCGTCGATCGCATCGCTGCTCATCTGCTTCAAGCTGGCTGCGGCCTCGCCGGGGTACCCGTATTCCATCAGAATGCCGGCCAGGAACATCGTGGCGTCGTCGGCAAAATCGACATCGCCGCTGCGGATGGCTTCCTGGCGGGCGCGGGTAAAATCGTTGACGGCTTCGTGCAATTTACCCGAACTCGCCGCCGCAAAACCCAGATCGGTGAGCGACTGGCCCATCTCCCCATGGGTGAATCCCCACTCTCCCTCTGTCTTCATCCGTGCTGTGTCATGTTCGACAAAGGCGATCTGGAAGAGAGTGCTGTGCACGCCCCAACGGTCCTTGCCCTCGGCAATGGCCGCCTCGGCCACTCGCTTGGCATCGGAAAAGCGGTTGGCCCGCTTGTAGGCGCGAGCCAGAATCTCGGCGCCCGTGCCGGAGTGAGGCGCCAGGCGATAGGCATATTCCCCAGCTTCAATGGCCTCCTGGGTCTGGCCCAGTTGGGAATACATCCTGGCCAGGGCGAACCAGTTCGAGGCATTGTTGGGATAGATCTGGTTGTACAGCCGCATGCTGGTAACGGCTGCCTCATAGTCCCCGCTCCCGAAAGAGTTGTAGGCAATCTCGATGGACAACCGTTCCCGCTCGGTGGTTTCGGCGCGCAGGTTGTAGGCTGTCTGAATCAGCGACGCTCCCTGCACAAAATCGCCCCGATTGTGGTAGCCGATGCTCAGGTCTTTGTAGGCGGAAGCGAAGTTGGGGTCCAGGGCAATGGCTCGTTCAAAGAGCGCCTGCGCCGTCTTTGCATCCCCCCGGTCCGAGCTTTCCATTGCCTGCGTGTAGGCACGGAGGGCTGCAAGGGACCTGGTGGTGGCCAGGGCAATCGGCGTCTGAAACTTTTCGAGCGATGCCGCCGACTCGCCCAACTGCTTGCGCACACGCCCGGCAGCCGCATCGAGCGCAGACAATACATCCCCTTTTGATGAGACCTGCTGCTGGTATCCGGCAACACTCTTGCCGGTCACGCAGCTGCTGGCGTTCACCATCAGCAGATACTTGTCGGCAAACGTGGAGATGGAGCCGCTCAGAACCGCCTGCGCGTTGTTGCGTTCGCAAACCTCGCGTGCCAATTCCGGCGTAAGCAACTCATCCGCCTTGTGCTGCATCTGCACCAGCGTCTCCTTGACCGTGGCGCGGGGCAGAATATCGAGAAAGGGCGACTGTTCCAGTTCGATCTGAAAGGCCCGGTTCAGGGCGTAGTTGAAGTCCTTGTCGCCAGTGGTGTTTTCAAAGTCCGCCAACACCACCGATGCCGAAAGCGGGGCTGGGTGGAAGTGCCTCCACAGCAAGTAGCCCGTGCCTCCTGTCGCCGCCAGGGCAATCGTTGCTCCCAAAACAAAGGCAAGCCACCCCAATGCAGTAAAACGCGACCGGTCCTGCCGGACCTCGCTGATTTTGGTGCGGATGGTCCGCTGCAGGTGGAGAACGCCGATGGCCTGGGTTTCGGCGCTCAGCGCCAACCCCGCGTGGGTAGCTTCGCGGCGGGGGGCGATAATCTCCACGGACGCTGCAAACTGGTACCCGCGGCCGGGAAGAGTAAGAACGAAAGACCTCTCGGCGGAACCATCATCGAGCGCCTTGCGCAGCACGGAGATGCTCTTGGCAAGGCTGTTTTCGTCGACAAACGTATCGGGCCAGATGTTCTTGAGCAATTCGTCCTTGCTCAAGCTCTTCCCGGAGTTCTGCACGAAGTACAACAACAGGTCGAAGGACCGTCGACTAAGGCCGATGGCGGCTGTTGCGCTTCAAGGTGCGCGCAAAAGGGTCCACCTCAAACTCGCCAAACCGGTAGACTGGGCTCTGTTCAGGAGGCATACCGGCATTCTAACCGGTTCGGAGAATTGTCTGAACTGGCAATGCGGGCGACGGCAAAGGAAATCCGGTCCGATCCGCCGCAGGATTTCTATCCTATGCCCTCAAGAGCTTCTCACTTGGCATTTTGTCCCGCATCCACTGCTCCGCGCATTTGCCCGCACTCCAACCCGAGGCCGAAGCCAGGGATCCGCATTCCATTCCTATTTACAGATTCAAGAGGGTCCCTTGTTTTTGGCTCCTTTGAAGACAATTTCCGGAAACGAATGTCCAGCCAGCGCCGGACATGGGTGTCAGTAGCCGGTTAACAGGCCGCGGCAAAAGTACACTCATAGTCGTTCAAGAAAGGCGCCAAGAACATTTCACCTCCGATGATTGACTGCGACCAAAGTCAAAGCTCTTTGAGGTTGTGGAGTCTACCTTTTACTTCTTCCTCAAGAACGCATATCTGGAAGCACTCCTCAAGCAGTTGTCGAATCCGCTGGATGATTATCGAAGCAAGAGAGGCTTTGCATCTGCTGATCTAAAGGTCAACCGACCCCGAGCGGAGGATCCTGAAGTGCGAGAATTACCCATGTGCCTTGCATTCTTCTTTGGGACACACGGCGGATTGGGATCTGCACAACACCGCCGCCTGGCCCTGAATTGCCTTCGTCCTTACCGCGAACGACCAGTTGTTTCCCAGACAGAAGTTAACAATTGAGCAGCACAGAATCGCGATACTGTTCGAGACGAGCAGGGGTAGGTGCGCCTCCTGGACCAGTATTCGCATCAGCGCAAGATTCCCCAGCATGGAAACCAACCCGTTTGAAAGATGAAACCGCATCAATTGAGCAGGTAGAGCGGAGTTGTCGCGGCGGTCGCGCCACGTGTAGTGCAGGTGCCACACAAAGTTGTGCAACAGCGTGAGCTCCAAGGCCGCGGCCGAAGCATAAAGGTAGTGGCCCGCTGTCCACCGGTTTAAGAGAGCGAGCGCGGCAAGCTGCACCACCATACCCATGGCTCCCACCAGATTGAACTTGCCCCAGCGGATGAAAGTGTTCACGGTAACGGCTCCTGGCGGTAGAGTTCGGCCGTGTGGCGCATGGTGACGACCATCGCCATCGCGAACATGCCGGCCGCTGCTATCGTTCCTCCCAAATCAAACAGCAGCATCTTATGCCCGAACAACGTCGAGTAAGGACTGCGCAGCAGCGCCAGGTTGCCGATAATCAGCAGAATACGAATCTCCGTGGGACCGAAGATGCCTTGCGAAAGTTCGAAACAGGCCAAAGTATATGTGGCAAGGTAACTCTCGCTCGACAGCAGTAGAAACGCTACCAGCATCGCGATCGCCGTCTGCCAGTGCAGAAGTCCGGAGTAGCCGAGTCCGCACATCAGCGCGACCGATCCAAAGCTGTCCACCATGTGATCGACATAGAACCCATAGCGCGGACGCTGTTGGCGGCGCACCCGGGCCAAGGTCCCATCCATGCTGTCTCCGAGCCAGTTGAGCGCCAGGCACAGAATCACCAGCAGCAGAGCGAGGCGGTTGTAGCGCGACAATGCATAGCAGACGCCAGCTCCAACCTGCGCGGTCAAACCGAGAATAGTAAGCTGGTCCGAGCTGAGCCAGTTCGGCGCGCGCTCGGCCATCCACTGCAAAGCGCGCTTCTCAATGGAAGCTGTCAGCGCCTGGTTTACCCGGCGCGCCGTTCGAAATACCACTTCATCCTTCGTTGTGGCTGATTTCGCATTCGTCGTCTTCGCGTTCATCGGGGTGTCCTTTCCAATTGCCGCTTTTCGCGCCTTCCTTCAGCGCCGCGATCAAGCTATCTGCGCAGTGCGTTGCATGCAGAGCGCAATGTGAATTCCAACGATTCCCGTGGAACGCTCTCCACAAAGGGCCCAATCGCCCAGGCGAGGCCGCCTGGAATGGAACGTGTGAGCGAGACCGACTCGATTTGCATGTAAAGTCCGCCGTCTCGCTCCTCGTAGCTCCAGTAGGTATTCAACCGCCACAGGAAGCCGTGCTCCTGGTTGGAATCGAGCGCGCGTTCGGCGCCAGTGCCGGGCGAGTCGATCTCGGCAATCCGTGTGCTTTTGGAGATGCTGTATCCATGCCGCGCATCGAGCCGTCCAAAGGTGATGTCGTAGGTCGTATCCATCACCACCGTGATGACGTGCCGTTGGCGTACCCGCATCACGGCCTGAAAACGATCATTGCCACGATCATCCTGTTGCGTGAGGACTTTTGCTTCGAGAACCTGCGGGGAAAAGTGTTGAGGATAGGCGTTGAAATCCCTCATCAGCCGCTCAAAATCCGCAGCTTTGGCTCCAGCGGCAAATGCGGTACCGCGCCAGTGGTGAAGCATTGCTCCTTGCAAGGCCGCACCCGTGGAAGGCGTGAGCTGCTCCACGATCAACTCTCCGCGGCGCAGTTGCATCTCGCTCTGTGGCCCCGAAGCCCCGGGAGCGAGGAAGCCATTTTGTGACCGATGCTGCTGATCGAGGCGCGACTCAACCGCGCTGATATACGAGTTGAAAGCTGAAACAGCCGCAGGCAGGGGCTCACCCGCAACGCAGCCGGGAGCGGCCACAAAGGGCAATAGGGGCAATAGGATCAGGAGCCCCCAGATAACGGAGCCGACGGAGAATGTTCGCGAATCTGAGAATCGGCGTTGCGTCATGAACAGCACTTTGCTCCGCCCCGGCTTCCGAGGCAATGCATTGAATCTCACCTTATTGAAGATTGTTTCTCACGGTGCAAGTGATTGCGGCAATTAGACTTATAAGAAGTTGTACTTTGCGCAACAGTCTTGGATTGAACTCGCGATCAGATACACTTGACAAAAGACATGACGGACCCACGGCCAGCCCGGCGCTATCGCTTCGGAGCATTTGAAGCAGACGCTACCACGGGAGAGCTTCGCAGGCAGGGTATCCTCATTAAGTTGAACGCGCAGCCCTTCCAAGTGCTATTCATGCTTTTGGAGCGACCCGGCGAACTGCTGACTCGAGAGGAAATCTCCCGAGAGCTGTGGCCCGACGGAACTTTCGTCGATTACGAACACGGCGTGAACTCAGCGGTAAATCGAATTCGCGAAGCCCTCGGAGATACGGCGAGCAATCCGAGATTCATTGTGACCTTGGCCCGCCGCGGCTATCGCTTCGTGGCTCCTGTTGAACGCATCGCCCTCAGTGAAGATCCGTCACCCCCGGTGTCCGAATCCCCGCCCTCGGTATCGACGGAGCAAACGGCAGTTCCCAGGGAGCAAACGGCAGTTCCGACGCTGCATGAGACCAAACTTCGCGGCCGGATTCTGGCCTCCCCGCAGGAGCTTCCGAAAGCCTCGTATCGTGTTGTGCAGACGCTCTTCGTCCTGTTGCAGTTCATGTATATGGGCTTCTATGTTGGGGCACTGGCAAATCTGGCGGAGATTGAAGATCTCTTCTCACCACTGCCGAGAGCAACTCAGGCACTTACTGTCCTGATCGTGACTGCCGCGATCCTGATTCCTGTCCGTGCCTTCGTCCTCTGCGCTGTACTCTTCCATGCGCCCGGAGTACGCGAAAAGTTCCTCAAGATTTGGCCGTTTCTGCTCATCCTCGATGAGCTATGGTCGCTCTCGCCCTTCCTGCTATTGCACCACATCAATTTCGGACTGGCACTGTCCTGCACGACGCTTCTCGTCTATTCGCCCTTTGCTCAGCGCTCGCTAGTCCTGATGGGCGCGGGCGGGGTTGATCATGAAATCTCGGCAACTGTCCGCTGAACTCCGGCGATAGGGGGGCCGAAACCCTCTAAATGACAGGAAAGCCTGAAGTTATCACAGCCGCCCCACACGAGTACGGCATCGGAGCGCAGGGCGCAGGGTACGCCGACAAGTACTGAATGAACATGCACCTGAACAGGCGCCAGACACAGAAGGCCACACGAGATTCTCCTCGGCTGTTCCATAGACTCGGTACGTCTGTCTTGGATCGGTACCGATAGTCGGCATCGCGTCCGGAATCTGACGGCCTGGTAGAGCTAGAATATGGCCGTCGCCATCGGCGTTTCCCGATGCTGATCCGACCTGGAATCCGTTTAGGATTGATTCTGCAAATCTTCCAGTGAGCTTGCAGACTCCGATGGCTGCGGCTTATCTCGGTGTAACCCGGCGGACGAGCCGTTCATGTCCCCATGGGAGATGACCGCCCGCCAAATTGGAGGCAAATAACCTGGACAGCCCCCAACAGGCGGGCTCGGGGGTGTTCAGTCTGTCAGAAGGCGACGACAATTGGAACCCGGGACCACCCTCCCGCTTCATCCCCCCATTCCCACCCCTCATCCGCTTTTCCAACCCCTCGTCCGGAAACCCGTGCACGTTCGGCATGACCACATCTATCTTCCGAATGAGCAAAGACGCTCCGGAAAAGGAACGGCCCATGGATGAAATCGTCAGTGTCGAAGCAGTCAGCCGAAAATTCCCCTTGGACCACAGCTTTGTCAGCGCCCTCGACGCCGTCAGCCTGCGCGTCGCCCCCGGCGAGTTCCTGGCCATCGCCGGTCCCAGTGGAAGCGGGAAAACCACCCTCCTGAACCTGATCGGCTGCATCGATAAGCCTACAGCCGGCCAAATTCTTGTCGAAGGCGTAGACACCTCCAAACTGAAGCCTGGCCGCATGACCGCGCTCCGCCGCGAGAAGATCGGTTTTGTCTTTCAAACCTTCAACCTCATCCCCGTCTTCACCGCCAGCGAGAACGTCGAGTTCCCACTGCTCGTGCAGGGCTTGAGCGGCCGCGAGCGCCGTCAGCGGGTCGCCGCGGCCCTTGAGAGTGTAGGCCTCTCGGCCCGCGCCAATCACCGTCCCGACCTGCTCTCCGGCGGCGAACGCCAGCGCGTAGCTGTGGCCCGCGCCATCGTCCATCGTCCTGCCCTGGTGCTCGCCGATGAGCCCACCGCCAACCTCGACACCCACAACGCTACCCAGCTCATCGACCTCATGCACGACCTCAACCGCCAATTGGGTCTCACCTTCATCTTCTCCACGCACGATGCCCGGCTGCTCGAACACACCGACCGCATCGTCCGCCTGTGCGACGGACAAATCGAGTCCGACACCCGCTCCAAAGGAGGCAGCCGTGGCTAAGTTTCTTCTCCTCGCATTTCGCAATGTCTTCCGTAACCGCCGCCGCACCGTGATGACCCTGTTTATGGTTGGCGGAGGCGTCGCCGGGCTGCTGCTCGTCGGCGGCTTCTTTGCCCGCATGTTTTGGGGCCTCCGCGAACATACCATCAATAGCGGCCTCGGTCACATCCAGATCTTCACCGCCGATCACTTCAACCGCGACGAGGTTCGCGCCCTCGACACCGGCATCGATAACTGGCGTCAGGTGGCCGCAACCGTCAAGACCGGCGGCCACGTGCGCGGCGTCGCCCCCCGCATCGAGTTCTACGGCATGGTCTCCAATGGTGACAAATCTTCGGTCTTCATGGGCACCGCCGTCGATCCCGTCGCGGAAAACGGACTCGGATTTTTCCCCACTACCTTCACTTCCGGCCACGATCTCGACAGCAAATCCGGCGGCGAGGTCGAGGCGCTCGTCGGCGCCGGTTTGGCCAAGTCGATGAACGTCAAGGTTGGCGATGGGTTGACGGTCCTGTCCATGACCTCCGACGGCGCCCTCAACGGCGTCGATGTCGAGATCGTGGGCATCGTAGACTCCGGCGTCGCTGAAATGGATGCGCGTTCTCTCCGTATCACCCTGCCCGCCGCGCAGCGCCTGCTGCAAAGCGATCGCGTCACCAACCTCGTCGTCGGTTTGGACAAGACCGAGAACACCGACCAGGTGGCGGCCGAACTCGCTCCCCGCTTGCGCGGTCTGCCCCAGCAGTTGGTCCTCAAAAAATGGATCGAGCTAGCCACCTATTACAAGCAGGTCCGCTCACTCTTCAGCACCATCTTTGTTTTTTTGGGCATCATCGTCTTCTTCATGGTCCTCATGTCCAGCGTAAACACGCTGCTGATGACCATGTTCGAGCGCACCCGCGAAATCGGCACCATGCTGGCCATGGGCACGCCGCGTGCATGGATCGTGGCGCTGTTCATGCTCGAAGCCACGCTCATCGGCATCTTCGGCGCCATTGTCGGCGTTCTGGCCGGCAATCTTCTCGGAGTTCTCTTGAATTACTCCAACCTACATCTCCCGCCGCCTCCGGGATTTACGGTCCCTATGTCCTTCCAGGTTCTCCACGTGCCCAGCCTGATGATCGGCTCCTCGTTGCTGGTCATCGTCTCTCTGGCGCTCGCATCCATCCTCCCGGCGATCCGCGCATCCCGGCTGCAAATTGCGGAGGCATTGGCCCATGTCTAGCATCAATTGCGTTCTGCGAACATTCCTGCTGCTCTTCCTCATCGGCTTTCTGCTCACATGCGTGCTGGTCAGCCGCGCCGCAACCCCCGACGCCGAAGCCCTGCTGAAGCGCTCCGACGTATACCGCAACGGCTGGCCCTCGTATGTGTTGCGGGTCAAGATCACCAACTACGAATCGGGCAAGGCGGACGAAGAAAAGCTCTACGAGGTCTCGCAGAAGGGAACCGTGAAAACTTACGTCGAGTTTCTCAGCCCCCGCGAGAAAGGCCAGCACCTGCTCATGCTGGGAGACGATATGTGGGTTTATTTGCCCGATACCAGCCGTCCCATCCGCATTACCCCGCTTGAGCGTCTCTCCGGCGACGCCTCCAACGGCGACGTGGCCCGCACCAACTACGCCGCCGACTACACTCCCGTCTATCTGCGCACGGAAAAGGTGGGCGCCGAGGACTGTTACGTCCTCGATCTGACCGCCAGGCGAAAGGGATCGACCTATCAGAGGATTCTCTACTGGCTGCGCGCTGTGGATGCGCGCCCGGTCAAGGCCGAGTTCTATCTCACCTCGGGCAAACATATCAAGTCCGCCACTTTCGACGAGTATGCGCCTGTCGATGGCAGGAGCCAACTTCGCCGCATGACGCTTTACGACGAGATCCGGCATAACTCCCACAGCGTACTCGAATACTCCGGCATAGCACCGCGCGAACTGCCCGACAAACTCTTCTACCAGGGCCGGACGGACAGGTTTTAGATTTTAATTGCCAGTTAAAAAGCGACTGAGAAAGGGAACTGGAAGGAGGACCGAATGAGCTTATCTAAAATACACAGCTACCTCTGTAACTGCTTCTTGCTACTAGCGCCAATACTGGCTTTTAACCTGCTATTCACGCGCCAACTCCCGGCCGCCTATCAGATGGATGTCTTTTGGAAGGACATTCCAAAGGCTATCAGTCTTCCGGAGAATCTACTGCGCATGCTCGTCATGATCTTGCCGCTCTTCATGCGGCTCCGCGTTTCCACGCCGAGTCAGAAGCTCGGCCTCTCTCTCTACCTCACGGGCCTGCTGATCTACTTCGCCTCCTGGGCCGTTCTGATCGCCTCTCCTCAATGCGCATGGAGCACGAGTGAGATCGGCTTCCTGGCGCCCGCCTATACGCCCATCGCCTGGCTGACCGGAATTGGCTTGATCGGCGACGAGTTTCAGCTTCCGAGAGTTTCTTTCAAGCCATGGATGTACTGGGCCCTCTCCGCACTTTTTCTGGTGTTCCACAACCTGCACGCCGCCACGGTTTATTCCCGCGGCATTTAACGGCGATTGTCAGCGTGCGCCCAAGGCGCAGCTTTTCAAGCACAGGGGCCACAAGTCACAACAAATGCTTTATGCGTCACTCATGGAATTCCAGACAAACCCGATGAAACTCGCACACACATTTCCGGCCCTTCTGCTGCTCGCGATTGCAACCCTCGCCGTCGCGCAGGATGACCCGCCGCCGGAGTCCCGCCATGACTTCCGTTACTCCTTCGCCGCCATCGACGACGCGACGTTCTATAGCGACCTTACCCCGCCGCTGCCGCCGTCGGCCAATATGTTGAAAGCCCCTTCTGTCACCCTGTTTCATAATCAGTTGCTTTTTGAGCCCTCCTTCACTCTTCGCTACCGGTCCCGCTGGACTATCGCCTCGAGCGTGGTGGGCCTCGCGGAAACATATCGCGGCCTCTCTGCCGCGGACTTCGATATTCCTCCGGGCAACACCGCCGCGACTGCTGCCCTTGACACCGCGCTGGAACCCTATACCGGCACGCACACCCAGCTTCGAGTCAAAGAGACTTATGCCGGTCTCTCCGCCGGAGACTTCGACTTCACCCTGGGCCGCAGAATGGTGCGCTGGGGCGTCGGCTACGCATTCACTGCGACCGGCGTTCTCGACCCGCCCCGCGACCCAACCAATCCCACCGACCGCCTGAACCTCAACGAAGGCCGCGACCTGGTCAAAACGGACTTTGTTCACGGTCCGCACGCTTTTTCGCTCGCCTGGTCCACCGCTGCGCTCGCGCCCGCCGCGTCAAACCTGCACTCGACCACCGCTTTCCGGTATAACGTTCTGGTGCATGGATTCGACACTTCGCTGATCGCCGGCGACGACCGCGGCGGAGACGCCTTTGGCGGCCTCACCTTCACCCGCGTCTTCGGCCAGGCCTGGGAACTTCACGGCGAGGCCGCCTGGCGCGAGCAGGGAGCCGTGCTCCTCGGCGCAAAGTACACCACCACCACCGGCATTACCTTCATCGGAGAGTTCTACACTCCGCCCAATATTCCGTACTATTGGGACGGCCTCGTCTCGCCCCTGGCCGGCCGCCAGCATTATGTGTTTTTTACCGCTTATAAGAATCGGATCCGCGAACTGCCCGACTGGAAGCAATGGGATCTGTCCGCCGCGATGGTCGAAAACTTGAACGACCGCAGTTACACCGCCATATTCGATGCCACGCGCCGATTCGGCAAAAGCTTCTCTTCTTATCTGCACCTGGAAGTTCCGCAAGGCAGCAAGACCTCGGACTATGGCGCAACTCCCTACTTCGCGGCCACTTCTGTGGGGGTCCGTTTCCAGCTATGAACAACGAAACCAATCCGCTCATTCCTTATCTCTCCGAGATACGCAAGCAACACCACCGCTACGCCGCTCACATCTTCAGGGCGATATCGATCGCTGCCGGCGCCACGCTGCTGATTTTTCTGCTCTTCCTCTCATTGGGGCGGTTTCGCTTGTCTGAAACCGGCCGCGAGCTCTTGGATGCTTTCATTTATTGCACTCTCATTGCCTTGCCTTCCATCTTTCTTCTCACCCGCATCTCTTATCGGTATACAGCCAGGTTCCCCCGTCTGGTGGTCCTCATGCAGGCCGTGGTCTTGGTTTGCACCGCAATCGCCGGCAGTCTCGCTGCTGGCCTCGTCTTCCGATTCGCTGGACTTGTTCCGCGCAGCGAATATTGGATCGAATTCCGGGCGTCGGCGCCCTTCAGCGTCGTCATCTCGCTCATGTTTGGCCTCAGCATCTCCAGCTACGAGACCCTGCGCTATAAACTCCAGGCCACCGCGCTCGAACTGCGCACCCGCCAGGTCGAGCAGGAGCGCGCCTACAAACTTCTGGCCGAGGCCCAGCTCTCCTCGCTCGAATCCCGCATCCATCCCCACTTTCTCTTCAACACCCTCAACTCCATTGCAGCTCTCATCCCAAGCAACCCGCAGCTGGCCGAAGATACGGTCGGCAAACTCGCCTCATTGCTCCGCTTCTCGCTCAATGCCAACCACACCAGCCTCGTCCCGCTCAGCCAGGAGATAAAGATCGTCCGCGACTATCTTGAAATCGAAAAGACCCGCTTCGGCGCCCGCATTCGTTATGAAATAACTGTCCCCAAAGCTCTTGAAGACGTGAAAGTGCCTCCGCTGGCTCTCCAATCCCTGGTCGAGAATGCGGTCAAGCATGTCGTATCCCAGCGCGCCCAGGGAGCCACAATTCAGATCGCCGGATCGATCGCCGAGTCTATTGCCGGCTCGACAAACTCCAACCGCATCCGCCTCGAAGTCATCGACGACGGCCCCGGCTTTTCGCTGGATGCCATCACCCCCGAACACGGTCTCGGCAATCTCGTTGCGCGCCTCGATCTCCTCTACGGCAGCGCCGGCCGGCTTGAAGTAACTCGCGAGAGCGAAAAAACAGCCGTCCGCCTGTCTTTCCCCGCATAATTGAAATGTCCATGGAAACCGCTCCGCTTCGCGCCTATCTCGTCGATGACGAACCGCTCGCAATCGAGCGTCTCAAGCGCCTGCTGGCCAACTTCGACGGCCTCCACATCGCCGGCAGCGCCACCGATCCCGCTCAAGCCCTCGACGACTTGAATCGCGAATCCATCGACGTTCTCTTCCTCGATATTCAGATGCCTGTCTTGAACGGTTTCGACCTGCTTTCACGGCTCAAGGTGCAGCCCTTCGTCATCTTCACCACCGCCTACGATGAATATGCGCTGCGTGCCTTTGAGACCAACTCCATCGACTACCTCGTCAAGCCCATCGAAACCGCCCAACTGGCCCGCGCGCTCAAAAAGCTCGACCGCCTCCGCCCCGTCGCCAAGCCCGACTGGCAGCAAAGCCCCGATCTCCCCGCCCTTCTCAAGGAACTGGCTGCATCCCTACGCGGGCAGCGCCCTGATTACCCCCGCCGCATCGCCTCCCGCGTCGGCGAGCGCATCTCGTTTTTGGACCTCGGCGATGTGACCCATTTTGTAGCCCACGACAAGCTCACCTACGCCATCGTGGACGGCCGCCGGCACTGTGTCGATCAAACCGTCGCCGAGCTCGAGCGCCGCCTTGACCCCGCAAAGTTTCTACGCATCCACCGCTCCGCGATCGTCAATGTGGACTGGATTCACGAGGTGAACTCATGGTTCGCCGGCAAGGTTATCCTCTCCCTCAAAGATGCCCGGCACACTCAAATACCCGTGGCCCGCGACCGCGTCCGCTCTCTGAAATCGCGCTTGGGAATCTAGGAAGCCGGGTTGAGCGTTTGGTTGTTGGGTTTAAACGCCGGAGCAAAGTTGGGTCTGCTTTCTCGAGATTACGCCGGCTTTCGGCGAATGCCTGCCGCATTTATCACTACTTGCATGCGAACACATCAATCTGACCGGCGACTCTATGTGGTGCCTGGGTGAGGCCAGGACCCTGCAACGGCTACGAGCGTTGCGGCGGGCCACCCTCAACGTGCAAAATCCCCCGGAAAGTCCCGCCTGTCCAAATATGGTGCTTGAGGGTGTGCAACCTACAAACCTCCGGCACAGAACCTTAGCCGGAATAACTCGGAACACAGTTTCCCTCTGCAACCGCTGCGAACCCACGGGCCTGGGAAACGCCATAGGAATTTCGGGGTTGCCGTAATGGGGCCGATGCACTCAAGTGGCTTCTTCCCCTCCGGGGTCCCCAGCGAGCGACGATTGTTCGCTGGGGTGGAAGTAAAAGCCACACTGCTGGAGCTCCGCTACAGAGTGTTAACCCTGAAATTGCTCTAACTGGAGATCCCCACCGCGAGGTCTTCGTCGCAAGGGTTGTAACCGGGGTCGGCAGCGACAGGCTTTCGCCGCTGCGAAGGTTGAATCTCGCCGGCGTTCTTCAGGAGCCGCTCCGCGGAGCGACGGCAGAGGGGGAGAACCCTTTCGAGAGCCCCCTCAGCCTGCGTCTCCAGCACGGCAACCAGGGAGTCCTGCTTACTCTGGACGTGAAGGGTCCGCCCAGCCTCCAGGGCGAGCGCCTGCCAATCGTGCCACTCGCCGGAGGCGGCATGGATCTTCCTCAATGCGGCGGCCAACTTTCCGGCCAGGGGATCGGCCGTGGCAGAGATTTCGGCCAGGTAAAGCGCTTGTTTGAGGCGCTTGCGATATGTGTGCAGGTTGGAGCTGTCGAGGTTGGGGAATTCGCGGGCCAGCTCGCCGAAAATCCGCAATGCCTCTTGTCGGGTAGAGAGTACCCTTGAGGACATTCGAGGCGCCAGCGCTACTTCCATCTCTTTGCTTAACCGGCGCAGCCGTTTGCCGCGAGCATCGATGACGGCCATCAGCTCATCGATCCCCGTCTGGCGGCGTTGCTCCAGCCGGCCTTCGAGTTTGTCCATCTCGCGCAGGCAGCGGGGGCTGAGCTTCGGTCGGCCGTCAGGCGCCCCTTCGAGGCTGTCGCGGAGGCCATCTAGCCTGGCCAGGTACACGTCCGCATCGCGAACCGGCTCGAGCGCCCGCCGCAGCATCTTTCCCTCTTTGTTCCAACGCTTGAACGCACGCGCCGCGGTTGCATCCTGAGCCTGCTCCAGCCGATACTCCAGCGCCACCCGCAGGCGCAACGTGAGGCTGCGCAGGGCATGGACGCGCCTTCGGCTGGGTTTCCGGGCGCATTGGGCGAGCAAATCGCGCCATGCCTCAATCTGGAGCTGCCACTCCGGTTGGAGAGGCACATCAGAATGCCCGTGGGAACGAAGAGAATCGAAATTCATAGAGAATTAACCTTGCTTTCCTCTATTCTGCACCATGCGGCGTCTCCCGGTCTGTGCCCAGAGACAAATAGCTGCACCGCGCCCGCCAGCCGGACCGGCCTGTGTCTTGCTCGAACGAAAGTTCGAATCGATACTCAAGCCCGTCCGTATTCCGCTTTGACTCCCTGGAGAAGCGGGGGTTGCATCCCGGCAATCGGCTCTTGCGCCGCGGTGCTGGTTTCCATTGGCCAGTTTGGGCGTGCCCCGCTTTCCAGGCGCCCTTTGTCCCGATCTCGTGCGTTTATAGCAATTTCAGGGTTGCCGTAATGGGGGCCGATGCACGCAAGTGGCTTTCTCCCCAGGAAAATGCCGCCTTGCTGCACCTTCTCTACAGCATGTTAACCCTGAAATTGCTCTGGGCTGCTAGGCAGAATTGGGTCAGATTCGGAGTCGTCCATGACTCCAGAACTAAGACAGCAGCTTTTTTGCGGAATAAGGTCTGGGCCTATAAACATGTTGGGCTTACGGGCTGCTGGCTGGACCCATGCAGGCATGAAGGCAAGGCTGCTCATCCAACCATTCAGCACCGCTACCGCCGCATCCAGCCCAGCGTGATCGGCCGCTTCAAGCTGAGTGTGCATGCGTTGAAGTATCTCACCGCTTGCATAGTTGATTCCGGACTGAATCAGAGGCCATGGCAAATACAAGGCGCTGTGAGCTTGATCAGTCTGCGTCCTTTACGCAGCGAAATCCGAGTGCGCCAGAGCGGTCATAACTCGGCGCCATTAAAAGCAACTTGCCATGCTGGTCGTTTTTGAAAGCCTGTGGGAAGTACCAGATGGAGCCCTGCGGTTGGTAGTGGCTGCCTCCGCGCAAAACGGCCGCTCGAGTATGCTCGTCATTGTACTCATCGGTCCACTGCCAGACATTCCCCACCATGTCCATCACTCCGAACGGGCTCGCACCCTTCGGATGCGCATCGACATCGCTTGCAGGAAGCATTACGCGCCCCTTGTCTGGAGTCGGCGCGGGCGCGTCCTTCGGGTCGTTCTCCCAAGGACACGCAAGCGGACCTCCGCTGAGTACAGGCGCCAGCCAATCGCAGTCACCCCACGGGAACCTCCGGCCATCGTTGCCCTGCGCTGCATATTGCCACTCCCACTCGTGGGGAAGTCTCTTCCCAGCCCACTTGGCATACTCGCGAGCATCCTCAAGTGAGACCCAGGTAACGGGCTTGTTGGCCCAGCCGTCAGGATACATCCCTTCCTTCCAGTCCTTGAGAAAATTGCGGTCGTCCTTCGGGTGATAGTGAGACGCATCGAGGAATTTCTTGAACTCCGCATTCGTGACCGGATACTTGTCGATGTAGAACGGCTTGATTTGCACACGAGACTCATGGAAACGCCGAGGATCATTTTCCCACGGATACTGTACGTCTACGCCAACATCATTAAAGCCCTCAATCTCGATCCCCTCGACCTTGAACAGAAAGTCGCTGGCTTCGATGCGAATCATCCCCTCGGGAGTGGAACTCGATGTCTTCGACCGCTGGATCTCGACCATTTTTTGAGTTAGTGGCTCCCACTCGTGAGAGAAACTCGCCAGAGGCTTTGCCGTCAGCAGCTTCATCTTTGCCATCAGTTGCTGGGACTGGGCATCAGGATCGCCCGGTGTGGCAAGGATTGCGCCATAGCCGTGGGCCTCGGTCGCGAACGCGAGCACTGACATGTCATCTTCCCGAACCGGCTTCAATTCAACGCCATGGTAGAGATCGAAGTACCGCACTCCATCTCTGTATGGCACCGTCATCTGCCGTCCATTCACGTCGTACTCGTTGCGGTTGACTATAGTCCATAGCGTCTGGTCCCCCAGCGGCCAGCGGCTCGCGAATACGCCGTACATGTGCATCGGATAGAACGGCTCCCAGTTCTGGCTCGTCAAGAAAGGTGCAACCGCACGCTCCATCGTTGCGACGCGCCGCGTTGCCTCGCCGTCGCGGGGAGTTACACCGTTCCAGATGCCCCAGACGTTTTCCCAACTTTCCCAACCTTCTCCATTGAAGAACGCGAACTGCAGATCATCCGTCTTGTCGCGAACCCAGCGCCCCTGAATATTGACCTGGTGGCGTGGTTCAAGCCAGCGGTACTTGTCTACCGTCGGAACAAACTGGAATTGGTATTGTCCCCAGGTAAGCACATTCCAGGCGAGAGCTTCGTCGTGCGGGCCGCCTTCCGGTTCGAACGCGAGTGGATGATTCACCTTGTCCGCTGCCAGTGGGAACGCCAATGGGACGCCATCCTGCGTGTCGCCATTGATGCCGTCGGCGTCGATTTGCTTCATGAACTCGGCGATCGCATCAGGCCAGGATGTCTCCGGATCTCTCGTCCCCTGGTCCCACATCATCATGGGGAACAAAACTCGAACGCCCCGGCGATGAAAGTCTGCAACCATCTGCCTGAGGCCTTCAACTCCGCCTGGCATGGAACGCACCATGTCGTGCTGGTTGCGATCGTCTATGCCCATGTTCGGGTATGTTGCCCAGATAAGGACAGAGTCGATTCCTCCGTACCGTTTGTCCACATCGTCCAGGTACCGGTCAACCGTGTACTTGCCGGCCACGGGATCATAGAAGTACCGGTCATGCACCATCATCTGAGGCTGCATGAAGCTGGACTGCGTCCACTTCAGCGCGGGCGACTCATACCGGGATGCATCGTAGCCTATGCGGATGCGGCGTTCAGCGCGCCAATGCGTTATATCAGTCAACCATTCATGATAGTTTAATGCGGTACAGGGAATGTACGGCCCCTCCTTTACGCCACGCATCGTCAAGCAGACGGGCGGGGGAATCTGCTGGCTTAAGGGGGCGTAGTTTGTGTCCTGCGCGTGGACGGGCACTGCAACAACTGCCGCCAGAAGCAAGAAACCTGGCGACCGCTGGATCGATCGAGTTGATACTTTCATAAAGTTCTCTCCTGGAGTAAGTTGGGAAGTCCTACGGATCTATCCTAAAGATGCGATGGCCGTATCCGGTTAGCTCAAAACTCAACGTCCCGCTGCTGACGACTGCCATTTCCCCGGATTCCAGGTCCTGGTACCGGCTTCCATTGATCGCTCCGGTGTCCATTTCTGCCGCAATCGACTGTGAAAAAAAATTGAAGATAACCAGGATCCGCTCCGACTTATCTGCTGCATAGCGCAACGTAGCGTAGAGGTTTTTGTCATGGTTCGTTGCTATGCGCCGCCGCACGCTGTTCTGGTACAGCGCGGGATGATGTGCCTTGAGCTTAAGAATATCTGAGATGCCCGATGCAGGGCGAATGATGGCTTGGCCGGAGCCGCAGTAACACGGCAAATCGCCGGACGTCGCTAGCAGGCCCTCAGCCAGGCGCTGCTTCCCTGGGTCTTTGAAATCGAGTACGGGCTGGATAAGTATCCCACCGGCAGCGACCACAGGGTCATGGTAGTTTCTCAACGCCTGCTCAAATATGGCAGGATCTTCGGCGTTGATGCTTTGCAGCATCAACCTTCTATCTTTCTCCCACCAAATGTCAAGTCCTTCAACTTCGTGGTAGTGGGCTACTTTCAGTTATGCCGCTCTTTCTGCCCTCCGCTCATAGGATTCCCACAGGGCAACCAGGTCTTCGACTTCCCAAAGATGATCTGTCACGCCAGCGGCCATTGCCGGGCTCACGCGCAGCGTGCGGTGAATCTTAATGAAGTTGTACGCGAAGTAGTTTAGCGCAGTCGCAGCCGCATGGTTCTCCAGTTTCCGCGAGAATCCATTAGACAGCCGCGTGTAGCGCCGCATATTGGTCCGTACCGTCCAATTCTGGCGCTCCACAAACGAAGTGCTGATGTGCTTTGGGTCCGGATTACCTTGCACATCCTTTGAGGAGCAGCCAATGCAGCGAGCCGGAGAATAGCGCGTCTCATTCTCCTGAGGGGCACGGTAAATCTTGTGCAATTGCGCAAAATCCACTTCGGAACCAAATGCATCCTCGATCACATTGACGTAGGTTCGAAGGGCATCAGTCGTGATTTGCACTCGCCCCTTAACGCGCTCCGCAATGTCACTCACGAAGTCCTGAGCGGTCGCTAGATCGCGCTGGCCAAGCCGCCAGGACGGAACCAGCTTGCTATCCGCATCCACGCATACCCAGAGCCACACATCCCCAGCGTCAGGATTCATGCGGGCAATCTCTTCCGTCCGGTTCTTTTCTTTGCAATAAATCCACGACCACATCTCGTCAAGTTGCAGCCGTTTGCAATGAAGATTGCGGAAAATGCGGTCCTGATAGTCGGCACAAACGTCTCCAACTTCGACCAAAAGCCGCATGACGGTTTTCTTAGCAACTCCGGTCATGCGAACGGTTGAACGAATCGAACACCCTTCGATCAGGCGTCCGATCACTTGGCCACGCGTGATATTGTCTAGGCGATTCATAGTGTTCTTATTCTACTAATGCGCTTTAGCATCTGTCAAGCGACAAGTGGCTAGAAGCCTCGTATTTAGCGGAATTATGCTAAAGCGCAATGGATGAAAATAGGGAACGAACGCTACGAGTCTCATGTAGGCAGAATCCCCCAACCGGCAGATATGGACACGCGTCGCATCTTTTCAGTTGCGCGCAAGATGCACATTGTGATTATATTGTTAGAGATGGTCAGTGGTGGATTCGGCTTCTTGGATTCCGGCCCGAGGACCGAACCCACCACTAGGGAGCGAGGTGAGCGTATGCGTAGATGACCGCCGCCCGTAGAGGGCGGGGGGCGGGGAAACCCGCCCCCATACAAATTCTCGCGCTTTCGTTTGTATATCACGTTTTCCAGTTCATTGGAAGGAGAATTTATGGCTTCAGAAAAACTGGACTCTACATCACTCAAAGCCTCTATCGAGGCCAAGATTTCTGCATGGCAAGCGGTTTTAGATGCCCTTGCGGTTGCGCAGGCAACCGATGTCGCAGACTTTGGCGTAGCAGCAACCTCAGCAGTGCCTGGGGATCTCGGACGCCCGATTGATTTGCCCAAAGGCGCGTTTCACGGCAAGAGTGTGCCGGTATGTGTGGAGCTGTATCTCTCTGCCGGCAAAGTGAAAAGGACGAACAAGGAAATTGCCGCGGCGCTTAAAAAGGGAGGCGTCGAATCCAATGCAAAGGATTTTGACACCGTGGTCAACGGAGCACTCTTTGGCCTCAAGAAAGCCGGCAAAGCCCTGCGCTTCGACGATGGCTGGGGACTTGCGGAGTGGTATCCGGCACACATTCGGGCGGTCACTCCCGTCGTGGGCAATGGGTCGAAGAAGACAGCGAAGAAAGGGAAGAGGAAACCGGCGCGAAAATCTACTACAGCTAAACCCGCTGTTGGGCCTTTGGCCGAGCCCACGGTTAAGTCGACTGCCAAACCGCCAAGCCCGCCAGCAGCCAAGCCGTCTGCGCGCATAGATGAACTGCTGCATAGTAAACCGGGCATGGAATATGGACTGGACACAATCGCACAAACCCTTGGATTGGGTACGAAATTTGTTCGCTTGACTCTTGGGAAATTGGCCAAGGCTGGAAGGGTAGAGAAGACGCCAGAGAATATGTACCGAAGTGCCTGAAAAGATGCAGAACGAGAGGTACAGTGAATGAAGACGAAGTCGGCTTTCAACGAAGCAAAACCGCTCACCGCCGAGGCCGGTGTCAAGGCGCGCGAACGAGAAGTAATGGACAAGATGGAGGAAATGCTCGGCCTGCTAGACGAGCGCGATTTCATGGAGGCGCTTTCCGAATTTCTCGAACTCACGCCCGGGGAGCCGCGTTTTGAAGCGGCTTTAGAAGTTTGGCGCTCTTTGCAGAAGCAACCTTCGCATCCACAAAAGCAGTGAACTCTGCCACTCTAGCGTTTTTCTGTTCTTCGTTGAAACCCAAACTAGTCAACTGTTCTTCAAAAATACCCGCGAGTTTCTGCAATCCCGCTTCTCGCTTCGATTTGGCCGGTGATATTTTCACCATTTCCTTATTCCTATTCCATCGTGCTTTAGCTGCCTGCAAGGCCCTAGCCTGCCGCTCCTCGGCAGTCATCGTCACTAAACGCCGTTTGCCACCGATTTTACCCCCTTTACGCCCCATTGCCGACATTACGCGGGAAATATCAGCCTGGCTTGTCGCACGGGCTCTGATTGGGCGCTCTGACGCTGTCGAGCGTTCGACCATCAGGAAGGCAGCTTGGTTCTCATCGGAAGGTCTCTTGCTAATCCGCTTTGGCATGAATCAAGTATTTCATAATTCTGCGCTTTTTCCAAGTTCAAAGTAGCCCACTACCGCCGGTTTCAGGGCGCAACTTCGAGCCTCCCGCACAGTGCGCAAGCGAGAGCGCCAGCCTGTTGTTGCTGTTGATGAATGGCCTGACCGATCCCACCGCGGCAGAGCAGCGATCCATTCGCGCCGTTGCGGCGTGGTTCAAGAAGACAGCAATCTGCGGCCAGCGATGGGAGCGCACGCCGGAAAAACGCCGGCTTGTCGCCAGTCCAGACGATGGGCCCACCTGGGCGCGCTACTATCAGATCGGGACGGACATTCCTGTCTTTGCGGACCGCGACAAGTCCATTCACGACAATGTGAATAAGTTGTTCAGGGAGCGGCGAAACGGCTACAGTTGGTTCAGCCCTGATTCGCAGCTTGCCCTGGACCGTTTTGACAAGTGGAGCACGGAACACCCGGAGTCCAAATGAAGTGAAGATTGACAGCAGCCTTGCTTTCGTCGTTTTGCTCGCCGCAATGGCGGGCAACACTTGTTTCGCCGCACCCGCGGAAGAGTGGCCCTGGTCCGACCGTGCGGCGAACGCGGCGATCGAGCGCTGGCCGGATGGCCGCTTTGTGCCCGCCGGCGCTCGCTGGGCCTGGAACTACGAACTGGGCACGCTGCTGGAAGGCGTGGATGCGGTGTGGCTGAATACCGCCGATCCGCGCTACTACAACTACATCAAGAGTTCGGTCGATCAGTTTGTCGGCCCCGATGGCTCTATCCCCACCTGGAAGGTGGAAGAGTATCAGCTGGATAACATTCTGCTGGGGCGCCAGCTTCTGCTGTTGTACGGCGTCACGCAGGACCAGCGCTACGCAAAGGCCGCCACGTTGCTTTACCAACAGCTCATGCATCAACCACGAACCCCATCCGGCGGATTCTGGCATAAGCAGAGATATCCAAATCAGATGTGGCTGGATGGGCTCTACATGGCGGAGCCTTTCTATGCCGAATATGCTTCCACCTTCAATCATCCTGAAGCATTTAACGACATCACCCACCAGTTTGTGCTGATGGACGAGCATGCGCGCGATCCGAGGACCGGCCTGCTCTACCACGGATGGGATGAGTCGAAACAAGAGCGCTGGGCCGACAAGCAGACCGGCGTCTCCTCGCAGTTCTGGGCCAGAGCCATGGGATGGTACCTGATGGCGTTGGTGGACACGCTTCCCTATTATCCCGAGGAAGATGCGGGACGAAAGGAGCTGGTCACCCTTCTCGAACGGGATGCCGCCGCGGTGGCGAGGTACCAGGATGGAGCTACCGGGCTCTGGTACCAGGTGCTCGACCAAGCCGGTGCGAAGGGAAACTACCTGGAGTCCTCGGCCTCCTGCATGTTTGTTTACGCACTGGCCAAAGGCGTGCGCCAGGGCTATCTTCCCCAAGGTTATCTGGCCACTGCCGAACGCGGATATAAGGGAATTCTCGATCACTTCATCGAGGCTGGCCCCGGAGATTCGGTGTCGCTCACCGGAACGGTGAAGGTCGGGAGCCTTGGCGGCGATCTCTACCGGGATGGAAGCTACACCTATTACATCGGCGAGAAGACGGTGACGAACGATCCCAAGGGAGTTGGAGCTTTTCTGCTGGCCAGTGCGGAGATCGAAAACGCCCAGAATGCGAAGCTGGGGCGCGGCGAAACGGTCCTTCTGGACGCCTGGTTCAACAGCCAGAAGCGGCCCGATGCATTCGGCCGGCAAATCTATTTTCATTACAAATGGGACGACATGAGCAACAGCGGCTACTCACTGCTGGGTCACATCTTCCGCAACTTCGGCGCGGAAACCAAGACGCTCTATACAGCACCCACGCTCGCGGCGCTTCGCCAGGCGCAGGTCTACATTATCGTCTCTCCGGATATTCCGGCGAGGAACCCGCACCCGCATTATGTGCAGCCCGAGGATGCGGCGCAGATTGCGGCATGGGTAAAGGCTGGCGGTGTGTTAGTGATCATGGAGAACGATCCGGGGAACGCCGATCTCGACCACCTGAATCTGCTGGCTGAGCGGTTCGGCATTCACTACAACAATGTGCTGCGCAATCAGGTGGACGGGAACAAGTTCGAAATGGGGAGGATTGCGGTAGATGGCGGTGGTCCTATCTTCCGCGACCCGCACACCATCTATATGAAAGAGATCTGCACCATCTCGGTGAAGTCTCCGGCTATCTCGGTGCTTCGCGACCGCGGAGACATTCTGATGGCCACGGCGAAGTACGGCAAAGGAACTGTCTTTGCCACGGTCGATCCCTGGCTCTACAACGAATACACCGACGGCCGAAAGCTTCCTGCTGAGTATGACAACTACGCCGCCGGCAAGGAACTTGTTCGATGGGTTCTCGCGCAGATACCGCGCCGGCCTTAGGGCGAGACGCATAGGTCAAATTCTTTGGGAACAAAAGCCGCGACGTTTCGCTGTGCATAAATGAGTTCAGTTTGCGATTTCCACGCTTCCGGTCGTTCTTCGCCGTTCCTTTGTTGCTCTCTTCCTCGACTTTGCCCGCTCAGGACACCCGCAAAGTCACCGAAGCGCGTATTCCAGCCACGTGCATAACACTGGAGCCGGTATCGCCGCAAGGCGCGGCGTGATTTCATCTGAGGATGAGCGGAGGTTGGACACGGAGCGCATCCAGCATGCGATCGACAACTGCGCCGCGGGCAAGGCTGTTGTGGTGCGCGCCCATGGACATAATCCGATCGGCCTCATCACTCTGCGCTCCGGCGTAACTCTCGTGATGGACGCAAATACTTCGCTGGTGGGTTCGCGCGATCCGCGTGTCTACGATGTTGCCCCGACTGCATTTCCGCGCGGCGGTATTTCTCCGATTATTACATTGCCGGGAACGTCGATTTCATCTTGGGCGACGGCAAAGCTGTCTTCGATCACTGCGAAATTCATAGCACGGCCCATGCCGGGGTATATATTACCACACAGGCAAAACACTATCCCGAGGAAGACTCCGGCTTTGTCCTCAACCGGTGCAGGCTCACTGCCGGCCCGGACATAACGAAGAGTGTAGACCTTGGCCCGGCCGTGGCGTCCTTGCACGATCTACGGCGCTTTGGTGGCCAAGGTGAAGGAGTAGCGGCAGGAGTATTTGCGCGCCAATTTCGATTTCACTCTCCGTTATCGAGCCGTCCAGCCGCCGTCCACGATAAGAATCTCCCCATTCACATAACCCAACCCGCCCGCCGCTCCTGTTACCAGCGCAGTCTTCCCATCCAGGCGGAAACGGTCGAGAATGCTCATCGGTTGCAAACTCCGAGTACACGAAAGAGGGTAATTCAAACCTCGCCACAAACGAATACAAGCATGGATCCCGCTCGGCGGCGCCGTGACCGAACATTACGCTGCTCGATCGGGAGCGAAGTTGAACCCTACCGCAGGTTATGCACTCCGCATTGTAGGTTGAAGACGTCAACTTTGAAGCCGTGGTGGTTGCGCTTGCTCGCTCCGGCAACCTCGGTGCAAGACGGCTCCTGACGGAAGCCGGTTACACGCTCGGCCTTGCGCTGGCCAACCTGGTCAACGTTTTTAACCCGCAGATGATCGTAATTGGAGGAGGCGTCGCCTCGGCCGGCAATCATCTGCTAACCCCAGCCCGCCAGACGCTGCGTCAATGGGCGCAACCCCTTGCAGCGAAGCAGGTGTGCATCGTTTGCAGCCGCCTCGGAGTTCGGGCCGGCATTCTCGGTCTGGCCAAACTCTGTTTCGACCGATATACGCAATGAACACCCACGGCGCTGCTCCCAGGACCGGAACGCTGGTGTTGCTCGTTAATGCCTGCATGTTCATCTTCGGCGTCGTCCTGTTGCTTATGGGTTCGCTGCTTCCTACCCTGCATGTCAGTGGCGCACATGCGGGAGGTCTCGGATCTCTTCCTCTTGCCGGCGTCTTCCTGGCTACGGTGCTGACAGGCCCAATTTTTGACAAGGTTGGAGCAAAGCCGGTTCTTGTCCTCGCGCTGGCTCTGATTGCAGCTGCTCTGGCCGTCATGCCATCGCTCTCCGGATACGGTGTCTAACCGATCGTAGGTCACGATGACATGGAACTACATGGGGACGACATGGTGCACGAGAACATCGGTCGTCATGGGCTGGCGGTGGATGTTTATGGTGTACGCGCTGGGCCGGGCTCGATGTACGTGCAGAAGTGTGATATGACCACCGAAATGGATTGGCAGAAAACTGGATGCTGGTGAAGTAGGGCGTTTACTGCGCGGCGAAGAAAGCCTACATCCAGCCGCGGAGGCTATAGCAGGCGATCTTGGCAGACTCGACCAGCATGGTCTCGAAGGCTGGGGAAGAGCCCGTTCCAATGCTCGGTAGCGTGAAGCGCTTCCGGGGCTGCCATGGGGGTGACTTCAATGCCGAGTTTGCGGAAGACGCGAATCGCCCTGTACATGTGAAAGTCGCTTGTGAGCAGAACCTACTTGCCGGGCATGCCCTGGATCAGACGCGCCGTCTCGATGCCGTTTTCGCGGGTACTGGTAGATCGCCACTCGGCGACCATGACTTCGCGAGGAACGCCGCAGGCTATCAGGAGGTTGAGGATGCGGGGGCCGCCACCGCCGCTGATCATAATTTTCTTGAAGCCCCTGTTTGCCATGAAAAAAGCGCCTGGCGCGCACGCCAGTAAGATGAATAAGAGATACCGCCTCTGTCGTCACCAGCGGCGCTGAGGAGCATGAGGACGTCGCCTTTGGGCTACTCGATGGGGCCGGAATAGGCCAGTGCCCACCACGAGACAATGGGAGTCGACATCACCAGGACGGTGATGAGTCCGATGGCCGCGAGCAGACGGTCTAGCAATCGGCCAAGTATGCGCGCGGCCGTCATGCGCAAAAGTCCTGACGGTGAAACGGCAGGTTATTGGGCATGTACCGGCGCCTGACGGATGGATACTAGGGATTCGAAGATCTCGAGCAGTTCTGCCGCGACGGCGCTCCAGCTTCGGCTCCAGTGTGCGGAAATGGCCATTGCGTTCCAGGTTCTGTCGAGGACCGATGCGAGGGCCTGAGCCAACTCGGCCGGCTCACGAGGGGGCACAAGTCGTCCGCACTCGTCGCTCATGATCTCGGGGATACCCCCGACATTTGTGGCGACGACAGGACGGCCACAAGCGAGTGCCTCAAGGACAACGTTGGGGCAGCCTTCCATGTAACTTGGCAGGGTGACCAGATTCGCTGCCGCCATCCAGACGGCGACATCGTCGAAGGTACACTCGGGCAGCGCGTGGATGTAGCTGGCCGCATTGTTGGCCTGAATGGCGCTTTCGATCAGTGGCCTGTCCGGCCCCTCGCCGACCATATACACATGCAAGTCAGGGCGAAGAAGACGCAGCGAAGCCGCCGCCTCGACCAGTTCACGCAGGCCTTTTTTCGCGTCCATGCGCCCGATGTAAACCACGGCCTCTGTGGCCGGGTCGATGTGCAGCTTCTGCCTCGCCTCAAGACGATCTCTGACATGGAAGACGGAGAGATCGCAACCGCTGAGAATGGCGCGGGTCTTCTCCGGCGGGGCGCCCATGACCACAGCCTTCTTGCGCAGATCGTCACTGACCGTGACCAGAAAATCGACCTCGCGCAGAACAGTGCGCGTGTGCAAGGCAGAAATGGGATCGCCGATCCTGTTGATGTCGGACCCAATGCTCATGGCCACGACCGGAACGGAGAGGACTTTGCCGATTTTGAGAGCGGCATACCCATCGGGGTAAAGAAAGCAACTGAAGATAAGATCGGGGGCAAAGCCGCGCACGTGAGGCAGGAGCACACGGGCGGCCATCCAGCCGTTCAACGGCCGGGAAACCAGGGGCAGGGCGGGATAGTCGTAGTAGTTCGCCTTCACATCCGGCGGGCTATAGGAAGCGTCGAGATTGTCGTAAGTCCGGCTCCGTGGCTTGAGCAAAGACGGATAGGCGGCGTTGGGATAGAAGACCAGCACATCTGCCTCGCGGGCAAGCACGCACAGCGTCTGATAGGCAGATCGGCCCTGCCAAGGCTCTGCCGAGCTGGGGAAATAGCGCGTGACGACTGCGATCTTGAGCATGACTATTCTCCCGTTCCGGCAGGCTGGGCGGCCGGCGCTTGTGACCCGCCCTCGTGCTGTCTTCCGGCGATGGAATGCAGAAGTGCGGCGTAGCGCTGCGCGAGAACCTTGCGTTCGTACTGTGCGATCTTCCCGAGATCCGGTTGAAACGCGGTGTGCAGCGAATTGCCGCGGGCCGCCGCGTCGACGAAGAGCCGGCGGATACCTTCAACATCGCGACTGCCTGCCCACCATCCAGCCCGCAGCTTTTCAAGCGAGCGTCGCACTTCGCCCCCGGGATGAACGGTGGCGAGAATCGGCTTGCCTACGCCGATATAGTCGTAGAACTTGGCCGAGACATTCAGCGGGTCGTGGGTGATGAGCAACGCATAATCGGCCTCGTTGATTGCGGCCAAAGCTTCATGTTGCGGAAGATAGCCCTTCAACTCCACCATGTCGCCAAGTTGCAGAAGGGCGTCGCGGAAGCGAGGCTCCTCGATGTGGCCAATGAAGCGAAGCCTGAATCGGGACTTCAGTTCGGGGGGCAACGATTGCAGGGCTTGAACCAGTAAGGTCGGCTCGGTTGAGGCGTAGACTGTGCCCACGTAGGTAACAACGATCTTGCCGTCGGGACGGGGATTTGCAGACGGAGCGGAGCGGCGCAGCCTTGTGGCGTCGAATCCGTTGGGGACGAGATGGAACTTGCTGTCTGGCTCCCGCGGATAGCGGGCGCGAATCTGGCGGCGTGCGGCCTCCGTGACTGCGACAACGGCGGTTGCATTGGTCACTGCGCTTGCTTCGGCGTTGCTGGCGACACTGCGGGCGCGCTCGCTGCGGCCGAAACTGACCAAGCCGATGGTCGTCGAAAGCCATTCATCACGGAAGTCGACCACGATGGGCAACTGAGGGAACTCCTTGCGGAGTTTCGCAACCAGCAGCACGCTGGAAAAGGGCGGCACTGTGATGAGAACGAGGTCGATGCTTCGCTTCCTTACAATGCGGCGCGCGGCGCGAGTGAGCACTGGAAGCCAAGTTACCTGCGGGTCGGGCAGCAGAGCATCCTGCAGCACTCTTTCCAGGAAGCTTGGCTTCCCGGATGGGGTAGCAGCAGCGGCTGTGGCTGCTGAGCGTTCCCCTCTAGTGATGAGCTTCTTGATCCACTTCTTGATGCCGAATGGAAGGTCGAGCGTGACGGTTCGGTGAACATTGACTTCGGTGGGAACTTCGTTCAAGAGGGTAAAGTCAGTGCCCACGGCGGATGCGTTGCGAGTGGTGAGCACGTCGAGCCGAATTCCTTCAGCGGGCAGATAGCGTGCGAGGCTGGCGGCGCGCAAAACCCCGACGCCTCCGGCAGGCGGAAACGAATAGGTGACCAGCAGGACATTAATGACATTCATCGGCTGGCCTTCACGACACAGACCGCCGCCAAGTTGCGAGAGCAGATAAGAGGCACCACTCCAGTGCAACCCCTGCGCCAGCAACTCACGTTTTCCACCGAATCTCACAACGCCTGTCATACGCCCCGATCCTAGCAGGACACCCCACTTCGACTAAAGGTCGAACGTGCGCGTCGAGAACTTGGCGTGAGTCTATAATAGCTCACGTACGGTGGTTGAAAGAGGAAAAGCACATGTCCAAATTGACGCTCTTTTTCGGCGGCTCTGTTGGCTCTGACCCTCATTCCCCTAACACTTGGTCCGGCATCGGCTTGTTCCTCCTCAACGCCATGGACAGCGCCGGCATCCTCGATCGCGCCGTAGGCATCAAGGTTCCGCCCGTCCGCAACAGCATCCTCTTGGCCAGGAACTTTAACCGCAACCGCTCAGTCTGGCGTGCACACTACTACTTCGATCCCGCATACCGCCGCGCTCTCACACAGGCCGCAAAGCGCGTCTCCGTCACCAGTCCCTTCCTGCTACAAATCGGCCACATGTTCTCCCTGCCGGACGCATTTCCCAAAAAGAAGTGCATCTCCTACCACGACGGCAACCTCCCTGAACGGCTAAACAGTGGTTTCGGCTTTGAAGGCATCTCCCGCCAGCGCATCGATCAGGCTCTCCGCTACGAGGAGCAAGCCGCCGGCCAAATGACAGCTGTCTTCACGTTCAGCGAGTACCTGCGACAGTCCTTTATCTCGGACTACCACCTTCCCGCCGAGCGAGTCTTCAACGTCGGCGGGGGCATCAATCTCACTGACATCCCCTCCGCCAACCCGAACAAGGACTACACCGCGCCCCGTATTCTCTTCGTCGGCACAGAGTTCGTTCGCAAAGGAGGCCCTCAGCTTCTTCACGCCTTTCGCATCGTTCGGGACGCTCTGCCAGCTGCCGAACTCCATATCGTCGGCCCCGCAAAGCTCGAGAACCTACCCGCAGGCGTCGTCTTCCACGGGCGCCTCTCCAAAGCCGATCCCAACCAGAAGCACAAACTTGAGTCCCTCTTCCGCGACTCCACTCTCTTCGTCCTGCCTTCGCTCTACGAACCCTTTGGAATTGCACCGCTGGAAGCAATGCTTTACCAGCTCCCCTGCCTCGTCACCGATGCATGGGCCCTCCGCGAAACCGTCACCCCCGGCTTCAACGGCGACCTCGTTCCCAAGGGTTCCGTTGATGGCCTCGCAACCAAGCTGCTCGAACTGCTCTCCAACCCCGAACGCCTCGCTACCATGGGCCAGCAGGGACGCGACGTCGTCCTCCGCCAATACACTTGGTCCGCAGTTGCAGATCGCATGTCCGCCACCCTAAGAACTCTTCAAGGACCCTCACTCGGAGACTAGCGTGCAATTCGGTGAAGCCACATCTAGAGAGGACATTTCCACCCCTATGAAAATGACCGCAATCAGGAAGGCGTCCTTATCTATCGGCCTATATCGCCAAGCCAGAATTATCTACCGGCTTTTGAGTAGATCCGAGATGGACGAGTATAAAACAGACAGGAAATTCTACTCACAACTGCTTCCGAAAAGTGGCGTGTTGTGTTTTGACGTTGGCGCGAACCTCGGAAGAGTAACAGAGGCTCTGTTGGAGTTGGGCCACAAAGTCATTGCCTTTGAGCCGCAACCGCAATGTGTTCGGGAAATCAAAGCTCGATGCAGCCCATACAAGCACCATCTCCAAATTGAGGAAACCGCTTTAGGCGACACCCCTGGCGCGGCGACCCTGTTTGTCCGCGAGGGGAGCGGCCAATCGAGTCTGAAGTCAACATGGGAAGGCAGGGCTACGGGTACGCTTCAAGTACCAGTATTAACTCTCGACATGGCAATTCAAAGATTTGGCATCCCGCACTACTGCAAAATCGATGTAGAAGGTTGGGAGTTACAGGTATTGCTGGGACTCAGTCAGCCAATACCGCTCTTATCCTTTGAATATCACCAGAACGACGGCATGATGCAAGATGCTTACGCATGCCTCGATCACCTTCACTCGCTTGCCAGGATTAATGTGAATGTCACACCAAGGGAACAATCACAATTGGTCCTCGACGAGTGGTTGGATGTAGATGAATTTAAGGCCGCTTTCAAAACAAAATTTCATGGTAGGGAACAATTCCTTTATGGAGATCTCTACGTAAGAATGCTGTAGTGTCCATCTTAACCTTCCGCCAGAGACAATCCCGTTTGGTTGAAAGTGAGCCACAATTGGGGCAACATGGGCCCCGAATCCGTCCAATTTGGAATACGATTTGGGCGAAGGGAAAAGGGAAGATTGATAAGCCGAAGCTTTATGATTTCAGACACCAACTTGGGCGAACTTTGGGGTCAGATCAGAAGCCCGAGAGCTTCAGATCGGTTGACTGGCTTTGTCTCTTGAAGCTTCCCGATTTGGCAGCATTGCAGCCGAAACCTAGCCAAGCTGTGAGCTGTCCGAGCTTGCGACAGGCCGTACCAGCGCGTCGGCAGCCTCGTACATCTGCCATGCCGTCGCCCAGTGAACTTCGATACCTCTTCGCGTTGCTTCTTCCGCGATCCACTGGAACATGTCGGCGAGCCCTCCGTTGAGTAGCGGCTCGATGTTTCTCTCCTGCGCGCCGTGGGTGAAGAGTTTCAGGAAGATATCGTCGCCGATGGCAGGAGCTAGATCGAACCACTGACGTACCCGCGAGGGCGTCGGCATATCGTAACCGGCAATCTCTCCGGTTTCCAGGCGCGGCATTGGCCGTTCGCCGAAGCGCAGGCCGAGCGGCCCGGTGATCATGAGCAGGTCGCCCTGTCTGCCGCCGCCAACAGTGGCTTCGATTCCATGATCGAATGACTTCGGACGGTTGTCGGGATTGTTTGTGCACCAGTAGATTTGGTTCACAACGCGCCCCTGGGTTGCAGAGGGAGCTGACGGCATGGTGAAGTCGGCATAACAGCCTAGATCGCGCAGCAGGGCAATCTCACCATTAAGGCCGCACCACCTGCGATCCGGACGCGAGTTATCGAGCGCCCAGTTGCCATGGATGAAGCCGAAGACGGTTCGGCCGTCCTGCTGGCGAAGCAGGCCGTGGTCGCCGGCCAGGCGCTGGCAATACTCAGTGACTTTCAAGATGAAGGAGGGGCGCTGTTCGTTGTCGTGATGCAGATGCACTTCCACGTCGCCGACTCCCAGTCGCACCATCTCCGCGATGCCGTCGAGAATATCCCGCCGGTACTCCTCCTGCGGGTAGAAAAAGCTGTATTGGGGACGCTGGCCCGCGGCGTCACGGGGAGCGTCGTCGGCAATGCTCGGCCACTTGTCGCGCCACCGCACCACGCGGCCGAGGGCGGTTTCAACGGAGGCGCCCATGCCCAGAGGTTCGTAGTGATCGGTGATGGCGACCCAGGCGCGCTTCGGCTTCGTGGACCGCACGCTTTTTCGCAGGCGGTCCTTCAGGTACGGCAAAAGCCAGATTTCTGCATGTCGAGGGAGGTTCATGGAATTGACTTGCCCTTTGCATGTCGCCGTAGTCGGCGAAAGGCGCCTGAAACAGAAAAACTGTCCTTGAGTATGGAACGGGTTTGTGGTTCCTGTCAAAGACTTCAGTATCCCTCACAGTAAGTCCTATTGCGTGCCCGAAAAGGCGCCACGCTAAGGAGCCAGTCGAGTAAGAATCTCGGCGATCCGTTCCGACGCCTTGCCATCCCACAGCGGCGGGCGGCCCGTCTGTTTGCGGCCGCCGCTCAGCGCTTGGTGAAACTGTCTCTCGAGCAATTCCCAATCGTGCCCTATCAACACATTCGTGCCAAGAGTCACAGTGATTGGACGCTCGGTATTCTCACGCAAAGTGAGGCACGGCGTGCCCAGATATGTGGTCTCCTCCTGTATGCCACCCGAGTCCGTTATGACAACCCTGGCATGCTTCTGAAGCGCAAGAAACTCAAAGTATCCAAGCGGAGCGATCACTCGAAGATTTGAGTTACACTGCTCCAGCCGTGCTGACCACTTCTGGCGCGTCCTCGGATGAACTGGAAATACCAAGGGAAGTTTCTCGCTCAAACTGTCAAGCACGTGCAGCATCGGCAAGAAAGTCGACTCGTCATCTACATTCGATGGACGATGAAGCGTTACCAATCCAAAAGAATCCAGGGATAACTCAGCTTTGAGCTCTGGGAAAATCTCGTCCGCCTTCGGCAAGAATCGAATGAGAGTATCGATCATTACGTTGCCAACAAGGAACACCTTCTCCTTTGCAATACCTTCGCGCGCAAGGTTCTCATCGCCATCGATAGACGGAGTAAAGAGAAAGTCTGCAAGTTGATCTGTAATCAAGCGGTTTATCTCTTCCGGCATCGAGCGGTCAAACGAGCGCAGACCCGACTCGACATGCCCCACGCGAATACCGATCTTGGAACAGACGAGTGCTGCCGCAACGGTAGAGTTTACGTCCCCATAAACCAGCACCATGTCCGGTTTGCGCGCGAGTACTACCGGCTCAAACCGGCTCATGATCGCGGCAGTCTGCTGCGCGTGAGATCCCGAGCCAACGTTCAGACTTTCTTCGGGATCCGAAATCTCCAATGCCTTGAAGAATACATCCGACATGAGTGCGTCATAGTGCTGGCCGGTATGCACCAGCGACTGCTCGTGCCCTCTCCCCGCTAGCGCACGATAAACAGGAGCCGCCTTCATGAAGTTTGGCCGTGCACCAACCACGTGTAAAACTTTCATTTTGAATTCCCTTTTTTACACCAGGATTTCCATTCTGTTTGCCCCGTTCCGCGTCGGCCTTGTCGTGGTCGCCGATGGTTGGAGACAGATTGAGACACTGGCGTACCCGCGAGAAAGTCGGCATGTCGTAGCCAGCGACCGCTCCGGTTTCCAGGCGCGGCAGTGTTCGGCGGCGGCGCGGGGCCGCCGCGTCCTGAGGAGCGTCATCGGCGATGCGCGGCCACTTGTCGCGCCACCGCGCCACACGACCCAGCGTGGTTTCAACAGAAGCACCCAGGCCCAGCGGCTCGTAGTGATCGGTGATGGCCACCCAGGCACCCTTCGGCTCCGTGGGCGCATGCTATTCCGCAGGCGGTCCTTCAGATAAGGAAAAAGCCAGATTTCGGCGTGTCGAGGAAACTTCATCGAGTTGATTTGCCCTTTGCATATTGCCGTAGTCGGCGGAAGGCGCGCCTAAAACAGAACCACCATCTTTGAGTATCGAACACGCTTCTCTTGTCTGTCAAAAAGACTTTCCGAGCGGGTTGCGCTGTATACTGTCCGTGATCTGTGTTTCGTTGGTTAAGGAAAGACAATGGGTTTGAAGATAGCAATCGTTGGATGCGGCAAGATCGCAGATGCACATGTTGAGGAGATTAAGAAGATACCCTCCGTTCGACTGGGCGCAGTTTGCGACCTCGAACCGATTATGGCTGAGCAGTTGGCCGCTCGTTACGGGGTACCATGCTGGTACTGCGATGTGGCGAGTATGCTAGAGGTGGAAAAGCCGGATGTCTTGCACATTACAACGCCGCCGCAATCGCACCTTTCCCTTACGAGACAAGCTGTGGCGGCTGGATGCCATATATTCCTCGAGAAACCCGTCGCCCTGCGCCATTGCGACGCCGAAGCTATCATCGGGGCGGCAACTGGCGCGGGGCGGAAGCTGACGGTAAATTACTGGCCGAGGTTCGAGGCTCCGGCGCTTGAGCTGCGTCGCCTGTATGAAACAGGAGTGCTTGGCATTCCAGTTCATGTCGAAAGCTTTCTAGGTTATGACCTCGGTGGCGAATATGGGACAGCGTTGAAGCGGGACCCCGAGCATTGGGTACATCGCCTTCCCGGCAAGCTATTCCAAAACGTGCTGGATCATGTTTTGAATAAGATCACTCCATTTCTGGATGATGAAGAACCTTTCATCCAAGCCGTCGCATATCGCGGAAATGCAGGCGGAGGCGAGTCCCGCTCCGGTGAGCTTCTCGATGAATTGCGCGTGATCATTCGGGGCGCGCAAGTAAGCGCCTATGCGACGTTCAGCGCACATGCCCGCCCAGTCGGGCAAACTTTGCGCGTTTACGGAACGAAGAACACAGCCCATGTCGACTTCATGGCGCGCACGGTTGCCCTGGAGCGAAAGCAAACATTCCCTTCCGCTCTGGGCCGTTTGTTCCCTCCGTTCCTGGTTGCGAAGGATTACCTGCGGCAAGGACTGAAGAATGTGAACAGATTCTCGCATGCGCGCTTCCATTTCTTCGATGGTTTGCGCCGGCTGCTGAACGAGTTTTATCTCTGCATCGAAAAGGATTCCCCGCCGCCGATTGCCTACGGCGAGATACTGCGCGTCTCGGCGATGATGGAAAGAATCTTCGAACAGGTTTATCCGGAGGTGTTCGTTTGAAAGTCCTGGTTAGGCACTGTAAACGAATAACATTTACAAGTGATTGTCGAAGCTGGGATGAATCGTGTAGTTCCATTCGCCATGAAATCTGTCGGGCTTCAAATTGACATGGGCAAACTCTTCATCCGTGATCT
>Ga0181524_10000077_pt1 | contig 111362 bp, 93 predicted proteins | sample PEATcosm2014_Bin_34_FD_119761 | JGI IMG/M metagenome (GOLD analysis project Ga0181524, IMG submission 119761) | Peatland microbial communities from MTU Mesocosm Facility, Houghton, MI, USA - PEATcosm2014_Bin05_60_metaG | ecosystem: Environmental > Terrestrial > Soil > Wetlands > Peat | place... | reverse complement strand
TTCACCCCTATAACTGGCACTGGTTCAAGCTCTACGGCACCGGCGAGACGCTCAACAACGGCACCCACGAGATTGATGTCTGCCGCTGGGCCTTGGGAGTAGATTATCCCCAGCGCATCACCTCCACCGGCGGAAGATATCACTTCAAGGACGACTGGCAGTTTTATGACACCCTGGTCACCAGCTTCGACTACGGCGACAAATTGATTTCGTGGGAGGGAAAATCCTGCAACGGTATGCAATATTACAGTCGCGATCGTGGATCCACCATCATGGGAACCACCGGCTCCATGCTCATCGATGGCGGCGGCTATGAGGTCTACGATCTCAAGGGAAAGAAGACCAGCGAGGTCAAAGCTGGCCAGGCAAATGCATCCTCCGACCTCACTGGCGAAGATTCGATGACCAATGCGCACTTTGCCAACTTCATCGCCGCCATCCGCAAGGGTGACAAGCTCAACTCTCCTATCGCTGTTGGCAATGTTGCCGTCACTATGCTGCAACTCTCCAACATCGCCTGGGAAGTGAAGCGCGAGCTATGCATCGACACCAGGGACGGCAAGATTCTCAACGACGCAGACGCCATGAAGCTGTGGAGCCGCGCATACGAGAAAGGCTGGGAGCCGCATCTCTGAGGCCCGCAATAATTTGAATTACACGAGGAGTTATCTGAACATGAAACAAACTTTGTCACGCCGCAACTTTGTCCAATCCGGCGCTCTGCTTGCCATGGCCTGCGCCGCGCCGGGCGTCGTTCCTGCCATTGCCGAGCCTCGACCCGCCTCCGGAAAGCCCTCCCCCATCCATCTCGGCCTGGCCACCTACACCTTCCGCAACTTCAACCGCGCCCAGATGATCGGCTTTCTCAAGCAGCTCAATCTCGCCGACATCAACGTCAAGGACGTCAAGGATCATCTCCCCATGGACCCGGTGGAAGAAGCCAAGGCGCTCGCGGATTACGCCGTGGCGAGCATCAAGCTGCACGCCGCCGGAGCCATCTACTTTCGCAACAACGAGGACGCCGACATCCGCGCCAAGTTCGAGTACTGCAAGCGCGCCGGCATCCATGTCATCGTCGCCGGCGATCCAACCCCTGAAATGCTGCCCCGCATCGAAAAGTTCGTCAAGGAGTACGACATTCGCATCGCCATCCACAATCACGGGCCAGAGGACAAGCTGTGGCCCTCGCCGCTTGATGTTCTCAAGTCGCTCAACGGCGCCGATCCGCGCATCGGCTGCTGCATCGATGTCGGCCACACCGTGCGCGCCGATACCGATCTCGTCGAGGCCATTCAACAGGTCGGCCCGCGCCTCTTCAATGTGCACATGAAAGATCTGACGGATTTCAAAAATAGAGAGAGCCAGGTCGCCGTCGGCGAGGGCATCATGCCCGTGCGCGAGATGTTCGCCGCGCTGATCGCCATCCACTACCAAGGTTTCGTCGATCTCGAATATGAGATCCACGCCGACGATCCCATGCCCGGCGTCATCGGCAGCTTTGCCTATATGCGCGGAGTTTTGGCGGGTATGGGTTACGCCGGTCTAGGCTGAGGCGACGGCTTTTCCCGCGCTGTCGCGGGCATCGCCGCCGGCGTCTGGTGCAGCGTCACAATAATCGCACCGGCCGGCTTCCGGCCCACGCACAAATAAGCATGCGGTGTGCTTGCGTCAAAGTACACCGCATCACCCGCTCCCAGCAGGCACCCCTGCTCTCCGTGGCGGATCTCCAGCTCTCCCTCCAGCACATACAGAAACTCGCTCCCCGGATGCATGTGCGCCTTGGGCTCCATCTCCTTGGTCAGCGGAACAAACTCGGCAAAGTAGGGGTCCATCTGCCGGTCCGGAACCATGTACCCCAGACTCTCAAAAGAGTAGGTCGGTACATCCACGCCCGTCTGCGGCATTCGCACCCGCTCTTTTCGCCGGTGAATCCGGAAGACCGCTGCCGGATCGCTCTCGAAGAAATACGACAGATCCTTGGAAAACACCATCGCGATCCGCGCCAGGTTCCTCAGCGTCGGCACCACCCGACCCGTCTCCAGTTGCGATAGAAAGCTCGCTGAAAGCCCCGTGCGCTTGCCCAGTTCCACCAGCCCCATCGATTTTTTCAGTCGCAGCCGCTTGATCCGCTCGCCTATCCGCTTCTCCGCAATCACCCGCGACGTGGTTTCCGCATCCACCTGCGACTTATGCGTCTCGTCGCTGCGAACCAGCTTCATCTCGCCCATCGGCCCTCCAAGCTGCACGCCCTCGGCCCTCGAAAATGTTGCGCGCATCAACAACTGTTATCATCCTACTAAATAGGCGATAAGGTCGCAATCCCGGCTTTCTGACCAACGGGAATTCCCTGTCCCTATGCAGTAGTGCAGTTTCCGAATACCCGCTTCCAAATGACGCGGCCTTTCTGACGTCGTAGAGTGTGGCTTCGGTCTGCCCTCGTGCGCAAACAACAGGCGGCTGTCTTTCTTTACGGGAATGAAGCCGACAGGTCAAGTTCAGTTACTTGTCTCCGGCGGCGGCCAGGTCGGTCTCTACTTCGCGCTCTGCCAGGTGGTCATACCAGGTGAACTTGAGAATCAGCGACGTAGCCAGAATCACGCCCAAGACAATGGCGGCGCGCTGGAACTCCTTGATCACGATGTAGAGCGGCAGCGCCACCAGGGCAATTTGCCAGACGATGCCGACAACGATATTGAACATATCGCGCAGGAAATCCTGGTTGCGCTTGAAGCCGGGGTCTTCGGCCAGAACCTTCTTCAACACGGGTCCCCAGAAGCCCCACGGCCGCACGCGGCGATAGAAGTCCTTCAGCACGGCGTCGTCTTCCGGTTTGGTCAGCAGCGTGCCCAGCAGGCAGCCGATGAGTGAGACAACAAAGACCAGCGGAAAAGTGACTGCAACTTCCAGATTCAACGGTACTTTATCGAGGAGGCCCTGCACGGCCGGGATCTTTCCCATCACACTCGGCATCGCCAGGATAGAAAACAGAATTCCCGTGACCATTCCCCAAAAATAGCCAAAACCGTTAAAGCGCCACCAATACCACTTCAACGAATTGGAAGCGATGTAGCCTCCCCATAAACCGGAAACAATCCACAGAACAACAAAGTTCACCGAGGGTACGTTCCATCCGATCAACACACCAAGCACAACGACGACAAAGGAGCTGAGATACGCTAGGCGAACATAGGTCTTGGGCGAGGCGTTGGGATTGATATAGCGCTTGTAGATGTCATTGACGAAGTAGGGCGGCGCGGCGTTGACAGTGGCCGCGAAGTTGGACATGAAGGCCGCCAGCAGGCCGGCAATCAGAAATCCTGCTAAGCCAATCGGGACAAATTTACCAAGCGCCAGTGGCAATACGGTTTCAAAGTCCAGTTTCGTGCCCATCGCGCGCAGGTCGGGACCAAAGAAGGCCGCGGCCAGCACGGTAAGCCCAATGACAAGAACGTAGCGTGGAGGAGTGAGCACGATGTTGACCCAGGCGCTCATCATCGAGGCCTCGCGGGGATTCTTGCTGGAGAGCACGCGCTGCATATCGTAGTTGGGCGCGGGACCGGCTGAAGAGATCAGAATGCCTTTGAAGAGCAGCATCATGACGAAGAAGCCGAAGAGTTCGTACCTGTCATCGGCAATTTTGGCCGTGGCCGCAGGAAGCAGCGTCGTCCAGTCCAGTCCCAGATGCCAGCCGAAAAAGAGATTGTCCCATCCTGCAGGCACAACTTTGTGCAGCATCCCGGGAGCTACCTTCATCATGGCGATAATGCCCACGGCAAAGCTGGCGATAGCCAGAATGAAAAACTGGATTACCTCGGTGATTACCACACTGATCATACCGCCCTTGATAACATAGATAGCTGTAATAGAGATAAGAATCAGCGCATATATATTTGCCGAAGTGACTGGATCGGCCGAAAGATGCCAGGGAAGGAACTCGGCGGCAAATTTCCCGATGCCCTTGAAGCCGTAAGTGAAGAAGCCGATGATGCTGACAAAGGCGTAAACCACCACGATGATGTGGGAGAGCTGCGCGCCCAGGCCGGTGCCAAAGCGCGTCTTGATCCACTCCGCGCCGGTCATCACCCTGGAGCGGCGCAGCCACGCGGAAAGGTAGACCATCAGGAAGATCTGGTTGAAGGTCGGCCAGAGCCAGGGAATCCACACGCTCTTCAGGCCGTAGACAAACATCCAATACACCAGCAGCATGGTGCCGCTGATGTCGAACATGCCCGAGGCGTTGGAGATGCCCAGCATATACCAGGGCATCTTGTTGCCGCCCAGAAAGTAGGCCTGCATGCTTTGTGAAGCGCGGTGCGAAACCCAGTAGCCGATGAGCACTGTGCTCAACAGATAGGCCACAATGATGGCGATATCCAGAATGTGCAGATGCATGTGGAATCCCTCGACTTTCGACTCCGGCTCGAAATAACTAACTACTTCAATTCTCCCGCCAACAAAAACACCAGTGATGCCTGCCAATTGATGCAAATCTCATTGCTCGCGTACGAGGCCAACTGATCGGAATAGACTTTCCCCGGCGGCAGATCCTTGGGAAACGCTGCCAGAACCGCATCCTGCCGGTTAGCATTTGGCCCTCCGGACAGCATCCCCGGCCAGGGTCCAGGCTGCTTGCCTGAGCCGCTGGGCCGATGATGCGGGTGCTGGAAGGGGTGCTCGCCCACCTGCGTTACCCATGACAGCGAAAAAGTGTTTCGCCCCAGCAGATAGTGCAGGTTGTCCCGCGCTGCATCCGCAAAGCTTGGATCAGGCTGGATTACGTTGGCAATCAGCAATCCCGCGCCATAATCCGCCGCAATACCATTCGATCCCCAAACATAGTCCTTGGCCTGCATGCTCACGCGGTAGGGATTGGAACGCGTGCGCTCCACAATCGCGTGCGCCGCGGCCAGGATACGCTCCCGGATGGCTCGCACCGCCGTGGCATCCGCGCCTTTCCTCGTTGAGAGGACGTAGGCTCTAAGTGCCATCTCCCCCATCGCGTTCCAGTTCTCTGCCGGTGGCGAATCCAGGCTGGGAAGGAACTCGGCGTAATTTTTCAGGAAGAAGTCGTTATACTGCGCTTCGCCGGTGGTGCGCCAAAGCTCCGCCGCCGCCCACAGGCGTTCATCCTTGCAACTCGAATCGCCGTACTCGCCGGTGCTGACGCCGTGCGGATTCCTGAAGGTGACGTCAGGATTTTTCTCGGCCCATGCCCAGGCTCGCCGCGCCGCCTCCAGCGACTGCGCCGCAAACTTTGCATCATAAGGCTGGTAGACGCGCGCGGCGATCGCGCCCACGGCCGCCAGGTCCGCAGTGGCGCAGGTGCTCTTATAGGGCGCCGCACCGGTCCCGATCACCTCGCTTGGCAGCTTATCGTCCTCCGGCGCAACAAAGCCCGAAAAATGCTCACTGGCCTGCTTGTGCCAGGCGCCCCCGTCGTCGTCCTGCATCTTCAGCATCCACTCCAGGTTCCACCGCGCCTCGTTCAGGATGTCCGGCGTCCCGTTGCCCGACTCGGGAATATTGAGCGAAATATTCTTGAGCTTCTGCCCATAAATCTCCCATGCCCACAGCAAGGTGCCGGTGGTGATGCCGGAGTTGACCATGTAGCGGCCATAATCGCCTGCATCGTGCCATCCGCCAATGTTGTCCCGCGGCCCTTTGGCTCCTGAACTAGGGTGGAATTCGCCATGCTGATGGCAGATGGCGTGCGAGTACCCAGGGAACTCGGGTCCCATGTCCACCGCCGTCCCGCAGCGTTGCCCGTAAAAAGCGCGCATGGCCATGTAGTAGGTATGCTGGAAGACATTGTTGTCCACCGTGAAGTCCCAGCTTCGCCCCACGCCGGGGACCATCATGTAGAAGCTCCCCGTCTGGCGCAAGCCGGAAAAATCCGCGGCCTGCACCTGATCGCCGGTGTTCGGGTCGGTTTGCGGAGGCGCCAATTTCCCATGGAAAACCACCTGACCATCGCTCGAACGCCTGATTTCAAAGGCTGTGGCGGGGGAGCTGACCAGCGCTACCTTGGGGCCATTCAGCGGATAGCCCACCTGGTCCACTTTGATGGCCAACCGGGCGCTATCAGCCACTGTGCTATCAGTTCCATGAACCTGTGCAACGGGGCAAAGAAGAAAACCGGTAAAGAGAACAGGCAGCAGCATCTCCCAGCCGGACCAGGAACGCACGAAGGGCAGGAATAAAGAATTGGCCATAATTGCTATTTCACCTCGCGAGAGCCCTCAGGTTAAACACATAAGGATTTGCTCCACTTTGCCTGAATCCCGGCAACCGTTCCGAACACCGAGGCCGATTGCCTCATTTCTCTCGCGCAGATAGCTTTACACATTCGCGCCGCGTTACGCAAATTCGTCCTGTTTCCCAGAATACCGCGAAGTGTGCTAAAAAAACGTTTGATTAGCATTCCGGAGAGGGGCTATACTCCTGACACGCTTACTTACAGGAGCACGCGAATGAAGTACGGGCATTTTGACGATCGCAACCGCGAGTATGTGATAACGCGCCCTGATACACCCTTGCCGTGGATCAACTACCTGGGCTGTCAGGCCTATTTTGGCATCATATCCAACACAGCCGGGGGCTATTCGTTTTATCGCGACGCCCGCCTGCGCCGCATTACCCGCTATCGCTACAACAATGTTCCCATGGACCTCGGCGGCCGGTACGTCTACCTGCGCGATGACGAGTCCCGGGAGTTCTGGTCGCCGTCCTGGCAGCCGACGCGCACTGAACTGGAGGACTATGCATGCCGCCACGGCATGGGCTACACCACTATCGGCTCCAAATACAGCGGCATCGAGGCGCAGACCCGCTACTTCGTGCCACTCGACGAAAACCTGGAGATCTGGCAGCTCACGGTCACCAACCGGCGTGCGACCCGGGCGCTCATCTCCGCCTTCGCCAGCATCGAATTTTGCCTGTGGGATGCCCAGGACGACGCCACCAACTTCCAGCGCAACTTTAATATCGGCCAGGTCGAGGTTGAAGACGGCGTCATCTATCACAAGACCGAGTACCGCGAGCGCCGCAACCACTTTGCCTACTTCGCCTGCTCGAAGCCCGGCGCCGGCTTCGACACGCAGCGCGAGGCCTTCCTGGGCCGTTATCGTGGCTGGGACAAGCCCGCCACCGTGGAAGCCGGCCAGCTCACCAACTCCATTGCCCACGGCTGGTCGCCCATCGGCGCCCATCAAGTGAAGCTCGACCTGGCCCCTGGTGAGACGCAGCAGATCGTTTTCCTGCTCGGCTACCACGAAAACCCGGCCGACCAGAAGTTCGATCCAGAGAGCTCCCAGATCATCAACAAAAAGACGGTCAAGCCGGTCATCGCCAAATATCTTGACGCGAAGCAGGCCGATGCCGCTTTCGAGCGGCTGCGCCAGTATTGGGAGAGCGTACTCGGCATCTTCCAGGTGAATACGCCAGACGTCCACACCAACCGCATGGTCAACATCTGGAACGCCTACCAGTGCATGGCCACCTTCAACATGTCGCGCTCGGCTTCGTTTTATGAGTCGGGCATCGGCCGCGGCCTCGGCTTCCGCGATTCCAATCAGGACCTACTGGGCTTTGTCCACATGGTCCCGGCGCGCGCCCGCGAGCGCATCCTGGACCTGGCCGCCACGCAACTGGCGACCGGCGGCGCCTATCACCAGTACCAGCCGCTCACCAAGCGCGGCAACAACGACATCGGAGGCGGCTTCAACGACGACCCCCACTGGCTGATCATTGGCGTCTCCGCCTATCTCAAAGAAACCGGCGACTGGAGCATTTTGGACGAGCCGGTGCCCTTCGACAACGAGCCCGGCAGTGAGAAACCGCTCTACGAGCACCTGCAGCGCAGCTTCCGCTACACGCTGGAGCGGCTCGGGCCCCACGGCCTGCCGCTCATCGGACGCGCCGACTGGAATGACTGCCTGAATCTGAACTGCTTCTCGGACACTCCCGGCCAGAGCTTCCAGACCACTACCAACAAGGACGGCAAGGTGGCCGAATCGGTCTTCATCGCCGGCCTGTTTGTGCTCGCCGGCCGAGAGCTTGCCGCAATCGCCAAGCACCGCGGGTTGCACAATGAAGTTGCCTCGTATCTCGACGAGGTAGCGAAGATGGAGCAGATTGTCCATAAACACGGCTGGGACGGCGAGTGGTTCCTGAGGGCCTATGACGACTTCGGCGCCAAGATCGGCTCCAAGGAGTGCGCAGAAGGCAAAATTTTCATCGAGTCGAATGGCTTTTGCGTACTGGCGGGCATTGGTCTCGACGACGGCAAGGCCGCCAAGGCACTGGCCGCCACAGGCAAATTTCTGGCTACCAAACACGGCATTGTGTTGCAGCAGCCGCCCTACTCGAAGTACTACCTGAACCTCGGCGAAATCTCCTCTTACCCGCCGGGATACAAGGAGAACGCCGGCATTTTCTGCCATAACAATCCCTGGGTGATGATCGGCGAAGCGCGGCTGGGTCACGGCGACCTGGCGCACGATTACTACAGCCGCATCAACCCTTCGGCGCGCGAGGAGATCAGCGATCTGCACCGCTGCGAGCCTTATGTCTACGCGCAGATGATCGCCGGCAAGGACGCGCCCACCTTCGGCGAGGCCAAGAACTCCTGGCTCACCGGCACGGCGGCGTGGAACTACTACGCAATCGTGCAGTGGATTCTGGGCGTGCGCGCCACACTCGACGGCTTGGAGATCGCTCCGGTGATTCCCAGGAACTGGCCGGGCTTTACCGCCACGCGCACCTTCCGCGGGGTGGTCTACAACATCACCATCGAGCGGAAAGGCGAGGGCAATTCGATCGCTCTCATTGTGGACGGCGTCCCCATCGAAGGGAATATCGTGCCTCCGCCCGCAAACGGACGAAAGACAGTTTTGATCAAGGGAATTCTTACCTAGGAGCTGCCTGCCGGGCCCTGCATTTCAACAAGGAGGTAACAGCCGTGTACCAGGCAAGAGAACAACGCTACGATGCCATGCAGTACCGCCGTTGCGGGCGTAGCGGCATCCGCCTGCCCGTCATCTCCCTTGGCCTGTGGCATAACTTTGGCGGCGTCGATGTCTTTGAGAACGGCCGCGCCATGGTGCGCCGGGCCTTCGATCTCGGCATCACCCACTTCGATCTGGCCAACAATTACGGCCCTCCGCCGGGCAGCGCCGAATCCAACTTCGGCGAGATTCTGCGTCTCGATTTTGCGGCTCATCGCGACGAGTTGATCATCAGCACCAAGGCCGGCTGGGGCATGTGGCCCGGCCCCTATGGCGACTGGGGCTCGCGCAAGTACCTGCTGGCCAGCCTGGACCAGAGCCTGAAGCGCATGGGGCTGGAGTACGTTGACATCTTCTACTCCCATCGTCCTGACCCGGAGACGCCGGTCGAGGAGACCATGGGCGCTCTCGACCAGGCGGTGCGCTCCGGCAAGGCGCTCTATGCCGGCATCTCCAGCTACGATGCAAAACAGACCGCGGCGGCCGTTAAGATTCTCCGCGAGTTGGGCACGCCCTGTCTCATCCATCAGCCGAGGTATTCGATCTTCAACCGATGGATTGAAGATGGGCTGTTGGATGTGCTGGGCAGCGAGGGCGTGGGCGCCATTGCCTTTTGTCCGCTGGCGCAGGGGCTGCTGACCGACCGTTACCTGCGAGGCATCCCTAGCGGCTCGCGCGCATCCAAGCCGCACGGTTTCCTCAAGAAGGATGACATCAGCGAACGCCGTCTCGCCCAGGTGCGCAGCTTGAACGCCCTGGCCGCCGAGCGCGGACAGACGCTGGCGCAGATGGCTCTGGCCTGGGTATTGCGTGACGGCCGCATGACTTCAGCGTTGATCGGGGCCAGCTGTGTGGAGCAAATCGAGCAGAATGTCGCCGCGCTCGCCAACCTCAGTTTCGCGGCGGAAGAACTTGCCGGCATCGACGCGATTCTAAGTCAGCCTGGCTGATCAGCCGCTGCGCATTGAATTTCAACCTGTATCCCGCATTTCAGGAGGCGCCCTCGTGCAAGGCCTGCGGCAGAAAGTGGAAACGGAGCTGCTTTCCGGCATCCTGCCCTTCTGGATCAACAACACGATCGACGAACAATATGGTGGCTTCCGTGGCCGGGTCGCCAATGACCTGACCACGGACCCGCACGCCCCCAAGGGGCTGATTCTCAACGCGCGCATTCTGTGGACCTTCTCGAAGGCCTTCAGCTTCTATCGCAACCCGGCCTATCTGGCCACCGCACGGCGCGCCTACGATTACATTATGCGATTTTTCTGGGACCGGGAGTTTGGCGGCGTCTATTGGATGCTCGATTTTGAGGGCCGCCCCATCGACTCCAGGAAACGCATCTACGGGCAGGCATTCACCGTCTACGCGCTGGCCGAGTATCTGCACGCTAGTGGAGATCCCGAGGCGCTCGCCATGGCCTTGCGACTGGTGGAGAAGATCGAATCCACAAGCCACGATGATCTGCACGGCGGTTACTACGAAACCTATGAGCGCGACTGGAAGCTGGCCGCAGACCAGCGCCTGAGCGATGTGGATCTGGACGAAAAGAAGTCCATGAACACGCACCTCCATCTCTTAGAGGCCTACGCCGCGCTGCTGCGCTTCCACGAGAATGAGACCCTCCGCCAGCGGCTCGGTGAACTGATTAAAATCTTTCTCGGCCACATCATCGATTCCACGACACATCATCTCATCTTGTTTTTCGACGAAGAGTGGCGCTCGCGCTCGGACAAAATCTCCTTTGGCCACGACATCGAGGGAAGCTGGCTGCTCTGCGAAGCCGCAACGATCCTTGGCGATCCGGCGCTTCTCAAGCGAGTGCGCGAGGCAGCGGTGAAGATGGCGCAGGCCGTTATTGAACAGGGAATCGACAGCGACGGCGGTCTGCTTTACGAAGCCCAACCGGCGGGAATCACCGACGCGAACAAGCATTGGTGGCCGCAGGCCGAGGCCGTGGTCGGCTTTCTTAATGCCTACCAGCTTACCGGCCAGCGGCGATTCCTGGAAGGCGCGGAACGAAGCTGGGCGTTCATCGAGAAATACATCATCGATCGCGAGCACGGCGAATGGTTCTCGAGGGTGTCGCGGTCCGGCGCTCCTGCCATGGAAGCTTACAAAGTCGATATGGAAGTGCCCCTACCACAACAGCCGCGCCTGCTTTGAGGTGATGGAACGGCTCGGTCCGGGCTTGCCTGCAAGCACCGCGGTCGAGTAGCCGCCGCAATCGCGGACTGTTAAGATAACTTTCAGCGTGGACGGCAAATATGCCACGATCTTCTGTGGGCCAGAGTGAAGGTGCGATGAATCATTCAAGGGGCGCATACTCGCGCTTGTCCCACTGCCGCTGGCCGGGCTCATCAGCGGGAACGATCCTGGCCGCTGGGGGACTGCTTCTGGCCGTTGCCTTGCCGTTCTTCGCCCAGCCCGTTCCCGCCGCCCAGCCAGGCGAGCTTCAGAGCCGGCTTGACGCAGCCAACGCCTTCCACAAGCAGGCCGATTATGCCCGCTCCATCCCGCTGCTGAAGCAGATCATCAAGGAAGAGCCGCGAAATTACCTGGCCAACCTGCTGTTGGGCGTAGACCTGCTGCGCAGCGGCAGTCCCCGCGATGCCCTGGCGCCATTGCACGCTGCATCCGCGGCGCAGCCCCACGACGGCGCTCCGCAGGCTTACTTGGCCGAAGCAGCCCTGGCGTTGAACGATCCCGCCATGGCCGCCGAGGCCTACCAGTCAGCCGTCGCGCGCAGCGCTGGTGAGGTCCAGTACCTGACCGCCTGGGCCGGCTTCTGCCTGGACCGCTTTCACCTCCTGGAGATGTCTTTGCTGAAAACCAGGGCGGGAGAAGGACCGGAACTGCGCATCGAGGCCTGGGGCCACCCGGAAGGAAGCCAGACCAGGGAGAGCTTGCTGGAGCAGTCCGCCGCTCGCGATCCCGCGCAACCCGGAATCTGGGGCGACTTGGGCGTGGCGCAACTGGAACTGGGCCATGACGCGCCCGCACGGCAGAGCCTGAAGGAGGCCGAAGGCCGTGAACCGGAAAGCGTCGAGACCATCCACCTTGAAGCTCTGCTGGCGGCCGGGCAGGGAGACTGGCAGTTGGCCGAGAAGCGCCTGCTCGCCCTGGGTGAACGATCGCCGGCGGAGTTGCGCAACGTGCTGGCTTCTTGGCCTCCGGCCCGCCAGCCGGGGCCTGAGGTGGCTGGAACCTTGTGGAATTGTCTTCGCGAAAAAGGAGGAGATTGCCCTTTGCTCTCCGCGCCCCCCAAAGGTGGAGCAGGGCTGGGCGTCGGGGAGCTTTACGCGCAGGGCCGGTGGGAGCAGTTAAAGGCCTTGCCCGCGGCTGCCACGGCTGGTCCCTCCGGATTCCTCTTCCGGGGCGTGGCCTTGGCCCGCACCGGAGATTGCCCACGAGCCATTCCATCGCTGGAACGGGGATTGAAGGCCGGCGAGGCCACGGCCGGCTTTTGGCTTCAGGTCTGTTATGGAAGCGAAGTATCGCGCGCGGAAGAACGGCTGAGCAAGACGGGCGACCAGGCCGCCTTCCATCAGCTTCGCGGAGACGTGGAACTGCGCTTGCGCTTCGATGCCGCGGCGGCGCAGAAAGAGTACACCGAGGCCTTGCGCTCCCGGCCAGATGATCCCCGCCTGCTGGCCAGCCTGGCTGAGGCGGACAAGGCGCTGGGCGATACGGAAGCTGCGCGCAACGCGGCACGAGCGGCGCTGGCCCGGAATCCCCGCCTCTCCTCCGCGCTGCAGACGCTGGCGGCCATGGCCATGAACGAACGGGACTACGCCGAGGCTCTTGCCCGCCTCAAGGAGCTGGCCGTGATCCAGCCCAGGGACGCCTGGACACAAGTGCAGTTGGGCCTGGCTTATGGCCAGTTGGGCCAGCCCGACGAGGCGGTGCGCTTGTTGGGGCCGCAGTTGGCCGCCGGCTATCCCGATAACAATGGCGCGTTGCATGCGCAGTTGGCCAGTGCTCTGCGTAAACTGGGCCGCGAGGAGGAAGCCAGACAGGCTGGCCGGGAAGCGGCCAGGCTGGCTAACTCGGCCCTGCAGACGAGCGGACAAGGGAGCTTCGATGGCCCCCAGTAGACGCGACTTTTTGCGCGCCGGCGCATTATGGCTGCCGGGAGCGCTGCTGGCGCCGGCCGCATGGGCCGCCGGCGCTCCATGCCCCATCCGCATGATCAATGCTGCGCCCGGCAATGGACTGGACTTCCTGCTCCGCACCGGTGCCACGGGCAACAAGTATCAGCCGGAAACCTTGCCCGGGGGCCTGGGCGTCATCGATTACGACGGCGACGGATGGCCCGATCTCTTTTGCGTCAACGGAGCCGCCATGCCGCAGCTTGAGAAGACCGGCAAGAGCTATTGGAATCGTCTCTACCACAACAACCGCAACGGCACCTTCACCGACGTCACGGAGAAGGCGGGCCTGGCTGGACGAGGCTATGGAATGGGCGTTGCGGTGGGAGACTACAACAACGACGGCCATGAGGACCTCTTTGTCGTCGGCGTTCATGGCAACCAGCTCTACCGCAACAACGGCGACGGAACCTTTTCCGATGTGACCGACGCGGCCCGCCTGAATCTGCCCCCGGTGCGCGGCTTATGGTCGATAGCCGCGGCCTGGATTGACTACGACAACGACGGCCTGCTGGACCTGTTCATCTCCAACTATTGTGAATGGTCGCCGGGAATCGATCCCATCTGCGGTGGCATGACCGACGAGACCCGGCGCTATTGCCCGCCGGAAAAATACATAGCCGAGCCGATGCAGTTGTTCCACAACAACGGGGATGGAACATTTACCGAGGTGACGGGCAAGGATGCTCTGGCTAAGGTTCTGGGCAAAGGAATGGGGATTGCTGTTGCGGACTTTGCTGGGGATGGCCGGCCCGGAATCTTTGTGGCCAACGACAAGGCGCGTAACCTGCTCTTTCGAAACACCGGGCATGGTTTCACCGAGATCGGAATGGATGCCGGCGTGGCCTATAACGGCGATGGGCGCTGCATCTCGGGAATGTCTGCGGATTTCGGTGATATCGCTGGCAACGGCCGCTTCGACCTGGTCATGACCGCCTTGAAACACGAGGCCTACGACGTCTTCCTGAACCGCGGCCATGGAGAGTTTGAAGACGGAAGCATCCAGACCGGACTGCTGCGGTTGAGCCATCCGCATAGCGGCTGGGGATGCGGGTTGGTCGATCTGGATAATGATGGCTGGCTGGACTTGTTTGTGGCCTGCGGCGGCGTGGATACCGACGATCCCATGACCAACTGCATCTTCAGAAACGTGGGCGGTAAGTTTATTGATGTCTCCAATGAATCTGGCGTGGGACTGGGGCCGGCTCGCATGCATCGCGGTTGCGTCTTCGCCGACTTTGACCGCGATGGACGCCTGGATGTGGCGGTCACCTCCCTGGACGGGCCCATCGAGCTATGGCGGAATCAAAGCCTCCCGCAGCATTGGTTGCAGTTGCGGCTCACCGGCACACGCAGTAATCGCTCCGCCATCGGGGCCCAGGTGACATTGAAGACCGCCAGCCGGACGCAGATTCGATGCGTGAACAACAGCGTCGGCTATGCTTCCAGCAGCGACCTGACAGTGCACTTCGGACTGGGAAGCGAGCGCGCCGCAGCGATAGAGATTCACTGGCCTTCGGGCATCGTGCAAAAACTCGGCGAAATGGGGGCCGATCAGCGGCTGGAAGTCAAGGAGCCGGCATAGCTCCCCGCCCGCGGCGGCGAGGCTCAATGTGAAGTTGGAAAGACGGGAGAAGCCAGATGACTCCTTCATCATTCAAGAAGCGCGTTCAAGAGCTCTTCAAGCAGCAGGAGAAACTGCTCGCTCGCCGCAACCGCAAGTTGCCCGGTAGTAATGGCATCTTTGATCGTTACCAGTATCCCGTTCTGACCGCGGCTCACACGCCCATCCCCTGGCGCTATGACCTCAACCGGAAATCCAATCCCTTCCTGCTGGAGCGCATGGGCGTCAACGCCGTCTTCAATTCCGGAGCAATTCTGAACGAGGGAAAGTTTCTGCTGGTGGCGCGTGTTGAAGGCGCGGACCGCAAATCCTTCTTCGCTGTTGCCGAGAGCCCGAACGGCATGGATAACTTCCGCTTTTGGGAGTACCCTGTTTTGCTGCCGGAGACTGCCGAGCCGGATATCAATGTCTATGATATGCGCGTGGTGAAACACGAAGACGGCTGGATCTATGGCCTCTTCTGCACCGAACGCAAGGACTCGCAAGCGCCGGCTTGGGACACCTCATCCGCGGTTGCGCAGTGTGGCATTGCCCGCACCCGGGACCTCAAGACCTGGGAACGGTTGCCCGACCTCCAGTCCAAATCTCCGCAGCAGCGCAACGTCGTTCTCCACCCCGAGTTCGTCGATGGCAAATACGCCTTCTATACCCGCCCGCAGGACGATTTCGTCCAGGCGGGAAAGGGCGGCGGTATCGGCTGGGGATTGGCCCCGAAGATCGAGCGTGCCGTCATCGGCGAGGAAATCATCTTCGACAACCGTGAATATCACACCATCCAGGAGGTCAAGAACGGCCTCGGTCCCGCGCCCATCAAGACATCGCGGGGTTGGCTGCACCTGGCGCATGGCGTGCGCAACACCGTTGCCGGTCTGCGCTACGTGCTCTACCTCTTCCTTGCCGAACTGGAACGGCCGTGGGTCATCACGCACAAGCCCGCCGGCTACTTCATCGCCCCCGAAGGCGAAGAGCGCGTTGGCGATGTCTCGAATGTTGTATTCAGCAATGGCTGGATCGAACACAAGAATGGCGAGGTGTTCATCTACTATGCCTCGTCGGACACGCGGATGCATGTGGCCGCCAGCACCGTCCCCCGTCTTTTGGACTACGTGATGAACACGCCGGCCGATCCGCTGCGCACCCGCGCCTGCGTGGAACAGCGCTATGCTCTCATCGAGAAAAACAATGCCGTGCTAAAAGATTTGAAGGCACCCGGCGTTAGGCGAGCCGGCAAGAATGTAACCCGGCTCGCTTAACTCAGAAGGAGTATATGGCCAAACTAAAAAGATCGGGGAACGAACCGGCGCCAGGGCAACCCATCGGCCTGCGCACGCTGGGCGAGTATCTCAACCTGTCGCCCGCCACCATCTCGCTGGTGATGAACAACGCTCCCGGCGTGCGTTCGATTCCGCAGGAGACCCGGGACCGGGTGAAGGAGGCGGCGGCCAGATTTAACTACCGGCCCAGTTTTTATGCGCGGTCGCTGCGCAAGCGGCAGTCCTATTCGGTGGGAGTGCTGGTGCCTGAGTTAAGCGACAGCTACACCACGCAGGTGCTGGCCGGTGTGGAAGCGTACCTCATGGAGGAAGGGTATTTCTACCTGACCGCAAGTCACCAGCGCAAGCCCGACCTGATTGAGGAATACTCAAACCTGCTGGTGGACCGCTCTGTGGAAGGATTTATTCTGATCGACACGGTGCTCAAGCACGGCATGAAGCTGCCCGTGGTGTCCGTGGCCGGGCATCGCAAGATCGAGGGCGTCACCGATGTCGTGCTGGATCAGCGGCGGGCAGCAGAGTTGACCTTGAGGCACCTTTTCCAATTGGGGCACCGCAAAATTGCTTTCATGCGCGGAGGTAGCCATAGCTCCGATGCCGACGACCGCTGGGAGTGTCTGATGGCTGAGGCGCGGGAACTCAAGCTGGAGGTTCCGCCCGCGCTGACCATACAATTGAGGTCACTGGTCTCCACGCCGGAGCTGGGCTATGGTCCAGCGAGCGAGTTGCTGGCGGGAGGCGCTCCGTTCACCGCCCTGGTCTGCTTTGACGATCTGGCCGCTATCGGTGCGATCCGTGCCTTTATGGACCATGGCCTGCGCGTTCCCGAAGACGTTTCCGTGATAGGCTTCGACGACATCCAAAGCGCCTCGTACCACAACCCCAGCCTGACTACCATTCGCCAGCCGCTGAAGCAAATGGGCCTGACCGCCGCGCGCATCCTGTTGCAACGGATTCGCGGGGAAGAAGCAATTCCGAATTCGGTATCGATTCTGCCGGAATTGGTGATTCGCGAGTCGACCTGTCCGCCAAGTTCCCGGAGCACCCGCTGGAAGCGGAATTGAAGGCTCTTAAGGACGACAGAATCTGGGCGGTTGAAGCCTGCCATCCGTTCCACCGCCCTGGCCAATTGAACGCCTTATCACGTGTTGATTGTCAATCAATTCCGTTGCCCCCCAGCAAATCCTTCATCATCAACAACATAACAGCCAATTCCATACACTCGTTATTGATCCCCACAATAGAGCAAATGATCATGCGAACCGGTACTGGATGAATTTCCCCGCCCACGCTATATCCGCCATTTTCGGCCCAATTCTATGATCGCAATTTCGGCACTTCCGATTTCAGTCGTATCGGAACCGGAGAAGTCTGGTACCAAAATATCGAAAGGCCGGTTTGTTGCCTGATACTCTGCGGGTCATAATTCTCAACTTTTTCTTGGCCGTAACTGTAGCTCAACACCCTTGGACTCCATGTGTGCCACCGTATCCAAAGTGAATCCGCATAATCCGACTTTAGTCGGATTTAAGTTGCACACGAACGGAGTAGTATGCGCTCATCGGTTCGAGAAGCGCTCAATGGCTCATTGTCACAAGGCGCCATACGTGCCGGAATGGAAAGCAAGATCGGAAAACTGGTTTGTTGACGGGATATGCGTGCTTTGAAAGGCATGAGAGTTATGCGCCCTCTTAAGATATCTTTTGTTGTGCTCGTCTTTGCGTGCTGCCTGGGCGCACAGCCGCCTGCCAATCGTCTGGTTTTTGACGCAACGGCTTCCAATGCCGCGCCCAGGCCTGTTCCCACTCAACTGGGCACGAATCGTGCGCCTGATGGAAGTACGATTACTGTCAATAGCCAGTACCTTATGCGAGACGGCAAGCCCTGGATTCCCGTGATGGGCGAGTTTCACTACACGCGCTATCCGGAGACATTCTGGGAAGAAGAAATTCTCAAGATGAAGGCCGGCGGCGTAGATGTCATCTCGACCTACATATTCTGGATTCATCATGAAGAGATTGAAGGCCAGTTTGACTGGAGCGGTCAGCGCGATCTGAGAAAATTTGCCGAACTGTGCGCCAGGCACGGAATGTTGCTTTATCCGCGCATCGGTCCCTGGGCCCACGGGGAGGTACGCAACGGCGGACTTCCTGACTGGGTGCTCAAAAAGAGTGCCGTGCGCTCCAATGATCCCGTCTATCTCGCCGAAGTGAAACAATTCTATTCGCAAATCGGCCAGCAGCTTCATGGACTGCTGTGGAAAGACGGCGGTCCGGTCATCGGCATCCAGATTGAAAACGAGTACGCGGCGAATGGTCCGGGGCAGGGGCGCGCGCATCTGGCCGCGCTCAAGAGCATGGCAATTGACAGCGGCCTGGATGTGCCTTTGTATACCGTAACCGGCTGGGACAACGCGGTGGTTCCCGAAGATCTGTTTTTGCCTGTCTATGGCGGCTACCCCGACGCTCCCTGGAATGCTGGCACACAAGCTTTTCCTCCCGCTGAAATTTATTCCTTCCGCTTTGACAGCCGCGTGGATGCAAACAAAAGAGAAGATAGTGATAACTCCATAGCCGTCAACCGGAACGATGCCGGCCTGAACATTAAAGTACCCTTCCTGACCGCGGAAGTTGGAGGCGGCATCCAGGATACCTATCACCGCAGGCCCTTGCTGGCCGCGGGTGATATTCCTGCAATGATTCCCGTGATGATTGGTTCAGGAGTCAATCTCCTCGGCTATTACATGTTTCATGGAGGAGAGAACCCTGACGGAAAACTTACCACGCTTCAGGAGTCGCAACGCACCTCTTATCCAACCGATGTTCCCGTCAAGGGTTACGACTTTCAGGCGCCTTTGGGGGAGTTTGGCCAGATGAATGCACCGCTGCGGGAGTTGAAGCTCGACCATTACTTTCTCCAGGACTTCGGCGCTCAACTGGCGCCGGCGCGCGTCATTGAGCCTACGCCGCACCCTGCCGGGCCGGCAGATACATCGATGATTCGCGCATCGCTGCGCATCGACGGACAGCGAGGCTTTCTGTTTGTGAACAACTACATCCGCGAGCAAGAGCTTCCGTCACGGCCCGGCACACAATTCGAAATTAAGATTCCTGGTCATACGCTGCTTATTCCTGCCCGGCCCATAACCATTCCAGCCAACAGTTACTTCTATTGGCCCGTGAATCTCGACCTCGATGGCGTCACGCTGCGCTATGCGACTGCCCAGCCTATCCTGAAGGTTCGCTCCGGCGGCGAGACGTATGTCTTCTTCAAATCCATTCAGGGCATTGCCGCGGAGTTTGCGTTTCTGGCCGCAGACTCTTCGGCGATCCATAATGAACGGGGAACACTCTCCAAAACAGAAGACACGCTGAACGTGCGGGACGTCGTGCCGGGACTGAGTACAGCAATTACGATTCATGGAAACAGTGGTCTGACGCGCATCGTACTCCTTAGTGAGGAACATGCAGGAGAACTTTGGAGAGTGAATGTTACGGGACGTGACCAGCTGGTGATGACCAAGGCCCAGGTTTACAGCGATGGCTCGCATATAATTCTGCGCCAAATCGGCAAATCATTCTTTAATGTGGCGTTCATTCCTGCCGAAAACTTCACTGCCGGCAATGAGGCAGCCAAAGTTGAAGCTGCCCATCAGACCGGACTCTTCCAATCTCTGAATCTGCGCGAGCCTGAGCGAAAAGTGGAACTCCAGGTGACGCAGACGCGCGCAATAGGCAAAGCGCCCGAGCCGGTTTTTGGCCCCACGTATTCATGGCGTAAAGACGCCGTAGTGATGGCGCCGGAGGATTCCAGTTTTAGCCAGGCGGGCGAATGGAAAGTTACTGTTCCCCAGGGCGCGCTCAGTGGTCTAAGCGATCTCTATCTCAGAGTGCATTACCAGGGAGACGAGGCGCGCTTGCTTGCGGGCAGCCGCTTGCTTACCGATTACTTTTTCAATGGAACAGAGTGGCAAATCGGGCTGAAGCGATTTCTTTCCGCATCCGTCTCGGCCACATTCACACTTCAGGTCCTGCCGCTGAGTCGGAAAACTCCCATCTTCTTTGAAGCAGACAAACGGCCAAGCTATGGCAAGGATGGCCAGGCTGGAGCCCTGTACTCAGTGGAAGCTCTTCCCGAGTACCAGGTCGTGTTAACCAAATAATGCGTTCCTACAGATGAATCAGTCCCCGTTGCAGAGCGATGACTACTGCCTGTGTGCGGTCACTGGCATCCAGGCGCATCAGGATGACGCTCACGTGGCACTTCACGGTAGCCTCGGTGATTCCCAGGCTGCTGGCAATCTCGCGGTTGGACTTTCCCTTCGCCACCAGTCCAAGCACCTCTAGTTCGCGGGGGCTGAGGCTGGAATCGGGCATGCGCGAGGCCAGAGCCTTAGACATGGGCGGAGGCAAAAACCGCCCGCCGGCATGAACCCGCTTTACCGCGTTGACCAGCATCTCCTGGGGCATGCCCTTCACCAGGTAACCAGCGGCTCCCGCCTCCAACGCCTGGAAGATGTCTTCGTCGCCCTCGTAAGTAGTGAGCACAATGAACCGCGCCTTGGGCGATTGGCTGCGAATGCGGCGGATCGTTTCAACTCCGCTGATGCCGGGCAGCCGCAAATCCATGAGGGTGATGTCCGGGTGATGAAGCGCATGCATGCTGATCGCCTCCTCGCCATTGGAGGCCTGGGCCACCGTCTCCATCTCCTTGCTGGACCCGATGAGCGCCGTTATCCCTACCCGCATAATCGGATGATCATCAACAATAAGTATGCGAATGGGCGGCATAACGGAATTATAGGGTGTTGCAGTCAGCATGTTCAGCTCCGGCGCGGAGGCGTATCGGGGTTCGTGCATCATGGGGCGATGGCCGCGCGGGGAATCGCTAATCGTACGCAGGTTCCCTGATGTGGAGTGCTTGTAATTTCAAATCTTCCGTTAAACTGGTGAATCCTTTCCCTCATTCCGCGCAGTCCGAAGTGCTCCTCGGAGAAGGCCTTCGAGGCGTCGAAGCCTTGTCCATCGTCCTTTACTGTCAGTGAAAGCGATTCGTCCGTATAGGCAAGCTCCGCAATGATCTGTTGCGCGTGCCCATGCAGGATCGCGTTAAATGCCGCCTCTCGGGCCACCATCATCAATTCATGGGTAGCAGGCAAGCTAATAGCGAATGGATTCCCATGCGAACGATAGACCATCTCCACGCCATGTTCCCGGCCAATCCGTTCTGCCATGCGTTGAAGCGACGTTCCCAGATCAGTGCTTGCGCGCTCTTCGGCCCGCAGATTCCAAACTGCCTGCCGTGCCTCATCCACAGTGGCGCGAATCTGCGTGGCGGCATAGTCGATCATGTGCGCCTTGGACTCGTTGTCCTCCACCTCGCCGCTGGACACTGCCTCGAGCAGCGCGGAAATGCTGACGCAGCCCTGGATAAGCGTGTCGTGCATCTCGCGCGCCAGCCGCGTTCGCTCTGCCAGCACAGCATTGAAGCGATCGTGAATCTGCTTCATCCGCACCTGATACGCGGAGATAGAAAGCAGCGCCGCAAGCAACACGCAGAAGGCAATAAACCACGGTGTCCGGTAGAAATAAGGCTTCTTGACGAATTCAATCGAGGCGCGAGCCTCATGCTCCGGATGATCTGTCTCCCACGTTTCCACATGAAATGTGTATTTCCCGGCGGGAAGATTGGTATAGGTCGCCAGTCTCTGTTGCGCGCCTGCATAGGTCCAACTCTGGTCATATCCGTCAAGCTTGTAACGAAAGCGAAGGCCGTCCTGTGAGCGCAGCAACACTGGCTCATACCCAATCTCCAGGCGGCCGATGCCGGCATCCAGACTCAGCTTTCCGTTTAATGGCATCGGCTGGCCATCGACCGTGACCGCGTCGATATTGAGATTGGAGACGGGCGGGCGCTCCAGTTCATCCGCGCGGATGCTCCACAATCCCTGACTGGTGGGAAACCAGGCTTCGCCGCTACTGGTGATAGCGCCTGCCGGCTGTGTTCCTCCATAAAATTGTGCGGGCTTTCCGCCCTCATTGGCGCGAAAGATGCGCAGCGACAACCGCTGTTGCGTGTCGTTAGCCAGAGCATCCAGTTCCGCGCGGTTAGCCAGCATAACTCCCGAAGGGCCGCTGCACCAGAAATGACCCTGCATATCTTCTAGGATGGAATAGATGCTGTCGCTGGCCAGTCCGTTAGCTGTGGTGTAGTGAGATAGCTGGCTGTCGCGATAACGATAAAGTCCGTGAGCGCGCGTGCCGATCCAGATTCCGCCGTCCATATCCTGATGAAGCGCCCAAACCTTTTCGTCGCCCAGCGCGGCGGTCATCGCGTCGTGATAAAACCCCCCATTCCGGTACTGGCTTAGCCCGCGCTCAGTGCCGATCCAAATGGTTCCGTCCCGGTCCTCCAGCAGCGAGCGGATGCTGTTATAGACCAGCCCATTTTGCGCTGTGTAGTCATGAATGCCCCCTTGATCGAGATGGCTCACGCCGTTATCCGTACCAATCCAGAGAGTGCCGTCCTTGGACTCGAGAAAGACGCGCACAAAATTGTTGACCAGGCCATTTTGCGTGGTGAAATGCTGCATTCCTGCGGCTGCAAGATGATAGGCTCCTCCTCCATCCGTCCCGATCCAAAGTGATCCATCATGACTGCGCAGCACATTGCGAACCCGTACATCGCCCAGTTTCGGAAATCTGACCGGCGCGGTATGGCTTCCCTGCACATGCACCAACTGGTTGGAAGCGGCCCATAGCGAGCCATCTGTATCCAAGGCAACTGTTCCAAAATCCGAGTCGGCGGCCTCGGAGAGGGCCAGAACACGCACCGGAGTGCGGCTGAGGCGCATCATGCCGGCCTGCGTTCCTAACCACAGATCGCGGTCCGCGTCTGCAAAGATTGACAGCACGGTGTTGCTGATCAGAGCCGAGGGCGCCTTCAGGCGGGTGACGTGATTGCCCCGAATCCTGAAGATTCCTGCGCCGATGGAGCCGGCCCACAACTCGCCGCTCGGCGTTTCGCGCAAGCTTCGAATGGTGCCGGAAACTCCAGGCATCGGCTCGAATCGATCCTGACCGGGCGGCAGCCGATACAGGCCGCCGACCGTCCCCACCCAGATCACCCCGTCTGAGGTCTGCAGGAAGGACTTCACTTTATTCTTGCTGTCATTGCCCGGCAAGGAATACTCGCGAGACTGGCCGTTTTTCAGGGAATAGAGGCGCGAGCCGCCCACCCAGATGCGGCCGGAGCGGTCTTCCAGAACAGCATGTACGTTGAAGACAGGTAAGCCCAGCGGCTTGTCGGCCCGTTCCAGGCGGCCGTTTTTGGCCCAGAACAGGCCGTCGTCGGTTGCCACCCACAGCAAGCCGGTGTGGTCCTCGGCGAGCGCCCGTACAAAGTCGGCTGTCTGGCCATGGGCGACCGGGTAAGCATGAAAAACGCCATTCTGCCACTCAAGCAATCCGCTGCCGTCGGTGCCGATCCACAGGCGTCCATCACGAGCAGCCAGCAGGCAAAAGACACTGTTTTCCTTGAAGGCCGGCGTATTCTCATGGGCAAACAGGTGGAAGCGCGCCCCATCAAAGCGCAGCAGCCCGCCGCTTGTTCCCACCCACAGGTAGCCGTCCGGAGTCTGTGCAAAGGCCTGCACGGTTTCCTCCGGCAAACCATCCTGCGACTGCCATGATCGGATGGTGTAGTTCCACTCTTCGCTACCCGCTGTGAGTGTCTCAACCGCCAATTGCTGAGCCTGTACGCTTCCGGCAACCAGCATGAGGATCCAGACGACTGCCAGCAGTAGTCCGTGCAGTAGCCGTGCGGCGCGTGGGATTCCGCGTGGCCGCGAAGTCAAGTAAACCGGATGTGAGACGGCGTTCATGCGTCCCCTATCATTCTCGCTCACTCTGCGAGGAAATTAGACTGATGCCCCCGATGGATTCATAACGAATGGCAAGTACGGTATAAAAAATGGCCCGGGCGACATATATCGTCCGGGCCTCCTGTTGCATTGTTAGAATGTCACGCGGAGTGCGCCTTGGAAGACGCGAGGATGACCGTTCATGCCGCTAATCACGCCAAAAGTACTAGGCTGATCAACTTGAGACGACGGGTTGGCGAAATTCGGATGGTTGGTGGCGTTGAATGCATCCCAGCGGAACTGGAAGGTCTTTCCTGGTGTCAGAACCCAGTTCTTCATGATCGACGCATCGACGTTAAAGATGCCCGGTCCCCAGTAGGCGTTCTTGCCCGTGTCGCCGAAACCGCACCAATTCGGCGTTTCGTCGTTACAGGAGCTGGGATCGGTGAAGGCAAGCGGGTTGAAGTAGCCAATGGTCGGGTTCACCCAATTCCAGTGGTTGCCCTTGCCCATGTTGATGGGGTTGCCGGTAGTATCGGCGCGTGTATTCCACATGCCGACTCCGGGATCCGAACTCCACGAGCCAATCGAGAACGGGTTTCCTTTCTGCACTGTGATGATGCCGCTCAACTGCCAGCCGCCAACCGTCTCTTCAATCAGCTTGCCCTTATCCTTGAGCGAGGGGGCCTTATAGATAAAGTTGCTGATCCAGTTATACGGCATACCCTGGTTGGAGTTGCCGCGGTTCCACTTGGCGCTGATCGGATTGCCCAGCGCCGGATTGCCAAAGGAGACGTTGCTGCTGCTGGCGATGTCGATGGAATGTGCCCACGTGAAGCTGGACTGCACCTGGAGGCCGTGCCATACGTGCTGATCCAGGCTGATCTGCAGCGAGTTGTAGCTCGCCGTTGCCCAGCTCTGGTCATCGAAGATGTCCCCTATGTTCGGGTTAACGGGTATTTTTTTAGCCCACTCCGGGTTCATATCGATGAGCACCGACAGGTGTTCGGTTTCGTTGCCTACATAAGCCAGGCGGAGGGCCGTTGTCGGGGTGAGCTGATGCTCGACCGAGACGTTCCAGGCATACGTAGTGGGCAGCTTGAAGTCGCGCGAGAAGTCCTGGCCGACTTCCTGGCCCTTGGGAATGGCTACGGTTTTCGCCGGCTTGTAGGAAATTGATGCCCAGGGGAATGTTCCCGGGAAGGGACTGCTGGTAAAAGGAGAGACTCCGCCCCAGGCATCCTGGAAAGGAGCGGTCCAGGGAGCATCAAAGGGGATGACCGCACCTTTGATAACAGAATCAGGACATATGGAAGCGCTGCAGGAGGGGTCCCAATCCCATCCCGAGAAGTTAAAGGTGGGGCTGAAGGGCGCGACGTCGGCGGCGTGGTTGTATTCCGAGTACTGCAGCGGACCGGTGAACATGCCGAAGCCGGCGTGAACTACGGTTTTATGCAGGAACTTGGGCTGGTAGGCCACGCCGATGCGAGGCTCCCAGTAATTGTAGTCGCTGTTCATCAGGGTATTGGGCACGCCGGGGTCGCCGGGGAAATTAAGTCCAGCTGGAGCGTTGGGATACATTGTGCTTTGCTGGCCGGGAGTGCTATTCGCGAAACCGGCGACGGTATTCGGGCCGGGGATCCAGGCTGCGCCGCGGCCGCCTTGGGAGACGGGAGGCGTATTCGGATCCCAGCGCAGACCCAGGTTGATGGTCAGGTTGGGACGAATCTTCCAGTCGTCCTGGATGAAGGGTCCAAACTGCCAGCCGGCCACGTCGGCAATTTCGCCCGCGCCCTGCATGTACCCTGATCCATAGCCCAACATATAATCGGCCAAGGCTGCTCCGGTAAACGGACTAACACCACCACCGGTTCCACTTCTTCCAAAGCCGATCAAAGGCTGAGTCGGATACTCCGTATTCTCGACCGCGTGCTGATGCATCAGGTCGACGCCCGCGGTGAACGAGTGCTTGCCGAGGATCTTGTTGAGCGTATCCGTTAAGCCCAATGTGTTGCGGACTTCCACCGAGGGCTCATCCCAGCCACTCTCAAAGCCGTAGTTCGAGTTGATGCGGAGAGCCCCCATGTAGCAACTGCCCGCGGGCTCGCTGACCCCAATATTTACCCCATTAGGATCCCCGCTGTTATTGGAGAAGCACATCGCCTTTCCGTCGCTGCCGATCTCCTGGGCGCCGCTGTGCGAGCTCATCTGGGTCATGAAGACCGAGATCGTGTTGACCGTCGTCGGATTGATCGTCCAGGTGTGCTGAAGCAGGTTGTTGAAGTAGTACATCTGCTGCCAGAAGCTGGCCGTCCACGACTGGTGGTTGTAGGCGCTCTCCATGTTTCCGGGAACGTCGGTCGACGGTGCGCCAAAGGCGTTGGAGTAGGAGCGCAGGGTGAGGGTCTGCGAGGGCGAGAGGTTGTAGTCCAGCTTGAGGGTGCCCTCTTCGTAGCTGTTGTGGACGGTAGGATAGGTGTACATCATATCGCCGTTGGCCCTCTGCAACCCGGGCTTCAAGGCCGCGCTGTTGGACACTATCGTTGTGCCTTTGATCATGCCGTATTTCGCAAAATACATCGCGGCCGGAGATAACTGCACTGGAACATTAGTGCTGCATGTTGCTGATGAAGAGTATTCGCACGCAGAAGTTGTAAGGCTGGTGTCAAGCTGGTTGGCCTTGCCGCCGATGGTCTTGAAGGGACCGCCCAGGTTTGTCGTGACGCCATCGGGAGACAGGCCGCTGAAGTCTCCCGTCAGCATGGCGGCGGTCGGCGTAGAGGTCAACGAATCGGTCGAGTTCCAGATAATCTTGGTGCCCTGGTAGTTGGCGAAGAAGAAGAGCTTGTTCTTCTTGATCGGACCGCCGGCATAAATGCCGTACTGGTTGCGCCGCAGAGTATCGGTCTGGCCGCTGAACCAGTTGGTGGCGTTCAGGTCATTGTTGCGGATGTACCAGAAGGCGCCGCCGTGGAACGCGTTGGTGCCGCTCTTGGTGGCGATGGAGACCACCGCGCCGGGCGCAAAGCCGAACTGGGCGCTGTAGTTGCTGGTGATGACCTTGAACTCCTGGGTGGCGTCGGCGTTCGGGAAGGGCGAGGTCAGCAGGTTATAGTTGTCCATGTTGGTGACGCCGTCGAGCATATAGAAGGTGCTGCCCTGGCGGCCGCCGTTGGCTGAGGCGCCGGTCTCGGTCGGGAAGGAAAAGCCGGTCTGAATGCCTTCGCCGCCGTGATTCAAAACGTTGACGGTGCCGGGCGCCAGCAGAACCAGGCTCGAAGGATCGCGTCCGTCGAGCGGCAGCTGGGAGATGGCGGCTTCATTGACCGTCGATCCCAGTTCGGCCGATGTGGTGTTAATCAGCTCGGCCTCGGCAGTAACAGAGATTGTCTCTGCCTTGCCCGCGCCTACCTTCAGGCGCACATCCTGCGTTGCGGCCAGATTGACCGTCAGGACGATGCCTTTCTGCTCATAGCGGGCAAAACCGGCGGATTCGATGGTTAGCGTGTAATTACCGATCGGCAATGGCCGGATCAGGTAGGTTCCTACGCTGTTCGTTTTGGCGGACTGCGTATAGTTTGTGTCGATGTTGATGACGGTTACCGTCGCTCCGGCTACAGCCGCTCCGGATGGATCGGTGACGTTGCCTGTCAGGCTGGCGCTGGTGCCTTGTCCATAAGCGAAACCGGCGAGGCCAACGAGAAGAACGAGCAGCAGTGCGCGCACTAGCTTTGCATGAATGAATTTCACAACAGCCTCCTGAATATAAGTTCCTGGTGATGCGTAAAGCGTGTTGCAGGGATTGTAAGCTGCTGTCGTTTGCCTATCATCCCCTCGCCCGCCCTACCGAGCCGTGAATCTTCAGAACTCCACATTCCACTCCCGCGTGGCCGTTGCCAGGTCGATTGGAATGAGATTCCCGAATCGAAAAAATCCTACGCTTGCTCGATAACGATATGAATCAGCCAAAAGTAGGATTAATAGATTTTTTGTTTTGCCGGATAAACAGCGTGCATTTGCTGGCTTTTCGCTGGCTTCATGCGCATTGGGAAATGAGCCGCTTTTGACTTGTTTAAAATCAATTCGAACCGGCGCATTGAATCCCCCTTCGTTCGGCCAGAACCTGTTCTATCTGATTGAATCCAAAGATAAATAGAAGATAATCAGTATCTTACAAGACTTCGCACGATCATTTGAGTTGCCAAAATCCACACGCGTAGACGGGATTCAGGCTATAAAACGTATCCATACCCGGCGGACGGAACTCAGCGCCTGCTGAGTACCTTACCGGATCACCTTCAGCGCCCCGCGGAAGAGGCCGTCGAAATCGGCCCTCAGCGCGGCCTCCTTGGCCACGGCCTGCTCGATGGCCTTCTCTGCGGCAGCACGCTGATAGCCCAGGTTGACCAGCGCCGACAGCACATCTTCAGCCGCCGGCCCCTGCACGGACGATGGCGCCGGCGCAACGGCAAAGTCATCGAGCTTGTCCTTCAGCTCCACCACCAGCCGCTCGGCCAGCTTTTTGCCCACTCCGGGAATATGCGTCAGTTGCGCGTGGTCCTGCCCGCGAATAGCCTGCACGGTACGTTCGGAAGACAACCCGCTCAGAATCTTGATCGCCAGCTTGGGCCCCACGCCGCTCACCGTAATCAACCGCTCGAAGAGGCGCTTTTCCTGAGAGTCGAGAAAGCCAAACAGGGCAATCTGGTCGTCGCTGACGTGCGTGTGAATGTGCAGCGCGGCCTCAGCGCCCAGCGAAGGCAGCGCCGTGAATGTAGGCACGGAGATGGTAACGTCGTAGCCCACACCGGCCGCCTCGACAATGGCCTGGCCAGGCTGTTTAAAAATCAGCTTTCCGCGCAGATGAGCGATCATGGGCGTAGACCCCGGTTCCGGCAGGAATTGCGCCCGGTCCGGGCCTCCCCTCCATATTACAGAGCGCCGACAGCCCGGTCGCGCAGCGCGTAGCCCTGTTGACTCTTTAGTTAACAAAACTGATTACTTGACACGGCTAAAATTCGCGGTATGCTGGTTTGGTTTAATATTTCCGTCCCGGTTTGTCTTCCTATTCCTCGGGCCATTTTGCAGGACAGGCGCTTGCAGTTGAGCATCGGCCAAAATACATCTACCGGCCTATTTCCCTGTACCCCATTGCCTCCGCCGGGTTGGAGGCAGGAAAAAACGGCTCCATCAATTTCGTCAGGAGGTTGAATCATGTTCAAGAAGATATACGACTCCCTCAAGGCACACTGGCCGGGCATCAAGACAGAAACAGCGTCCTGGGTGTGCTACCTCTATTTTCTTCGCTTCAGCATCCTGCTCTGGATCATTCCGCTGTTGCTGGTCTGGGCCAACAAACCCAGCAATGTCCGCTCGCTGGTGAGCGGCATCATCACGCCCTCCGATGGGATGCAGTACGTCTGTGTAGCGTTTTTTCTGGCTGCCTCCAGCTTTGTCGCTCTCATCATGGTCCGCGTGGTGGTCATCAACGGCAAAAGGCGCTTCGCTGAAGATCCGCCGCATCTGCTCGTCTGGCTCCTGGCAAACCCCAAAAGACAATTCGAGTGGGTGGCGCCGGTGCTGGTGCAGCTCAACTCCGTGTTTCTCTTCGGGTATTTTATTTATAACGGCGTGAGCGAAGGAGTTCCGCAATGGCGCATCGCCAAGGGTCTTGGCCTGGGACTCTTGCTGGCATTCGCCTTCTGGTATGCGGTCACCGCGTTCTATTACCTCACCTTTCAACCGGCTAAAGGCCGCGCGCAATCTTCGGCAGCCGCGCATACTTTGCTGCTGCCGCGCAGTTGGATGCTTCTCAGCGGGGATGGCGCGGGCCGCCGGTTCGGCGATGCGCTTGAGGACGCCGGCGGGCCGCGAAGCATGGACTGGACCGCGCGGCTCTTTAAGGCTGAAGGCTACAGGAACGCGGAAGGCGGCATTGAGGAGGTGCACTCCTTCTCCATGGTGGCCGCGCTTTTGTGCTTTGCCCTCTTTTGTGTATTATGGCCGCTTACCGCCCCGGTGCTGGTGGCGTTCTGGCCGTGGGTCGCTATCGTTGTCTACCTGGCGGGAGCTGCGGTCTTTCTTGGCGTCGTTCTGTTCGCCAGGCACGGCGGTTACACTGCCAAGGCCAAGCTGATCGCCTGGAAGATTCTGCTCGCCGCGGCGGTTGCCGGCTTTGGCCTCTCCATTCCATGGCTTTACTTCTGCTACGACGCGGAGAGGTTTCCGATTCTCGCGCTCCTCTTAATTTTGGTTACCTTCGGCGCGTGGCTGCTGGGCGCCCTCGCCTTTTACCTCGATCGTTTCCGCCTGCCGGTCCTCACCACCATCGTGATTCTGCTGGCGATTCCCCGGATATTCAATTGGTACGGCGCATTTGAAGAGCACTATCTCTCTGTATCGACGCGGCAAGCGCAGGCCAACCTTCATACGCCGGCTGAGGTAGTGAATGCAAAGCTGGGCGGCAACGCGGAGCAGCCGCTCATCGTGGTGACCTCAACCGGAGGCGGAATTCATGCCGCGGCCTGGACCGCCGCCGTGCTCGGACAGCTTGAAAACGAGTTCGCCAACGATAACAATCTCGGCTCCTTTCACAGTCACGTGCTGCTGATGAGCACGGTCTCCGGCGGCAGCGCCGGACTCTACGCCTACCTGCGGGAGCTGTACGCACAATCGAATAAAGGGGCTCCCGATTGGAAACGGATGCGGGCGGCGGCCGGCTGTTCAAGTCTGGAGGCCGTGGGATGGGGCTTAGTATATTACGATCTGCCCAAGGCGGCTGTTCCCCTGCTGCCCTATATTTTGGCGCCATCCAGCGGGGGCGGCGATCTGAGCGCATCGCCCATGTTGAAGGACCGTACCTGGGCCTTGCGCAAGGCTTTCGCGCGCAATCTCAATGATCCCTATTGCAGCCTGAGTTCCGGCGCGTCCCTCCGCCGCGGCGATCTTAAGAATGCGCAGCGGGACGGGACGGCTGTCGAAGAGGCGCTCACACTGGGCAATCTTGACCCGGTTGCAAGCGCGTTTCCCGCCTTCACTATGAACACCACCACGGTCGAGGGCGGCGAACGTTTCCTGCTGGCCAATTATCAAATCCCGCCTCACGAACCCAATCCGTTAATTCCCCAGCCCGCCAAGTCCTTCCTCCAGACCTATGGAAGCGTCGAGTTTCCGAGCAACGGGCAGAGCCTCTACACCGATCTGCCCCTGGCTACCGGCGCGCAACTTTCGGCTACCTTTCCTTATGTCTCCTCAGCGGCGCGGTTCCCATCGGAAGGGAAGGTGACGGTCACGCACTTCGTCGATGGCGGCTACTACGACAACGACGGGACCGCATCGGCCATCGAATTTCTGCGCATGGCGCTGAACGACCCGAAACTGAAACTCAAGGCTCCGGCAGCGGTTCCCCAGGGGAGCATGGGCGCACCGTCCGCGAAACTGAAGATATTGCTCATCGAAATTCGTAACAGCGGCGACCCGTCTGCGTCGCCTGCGGAGCAAAATGCGCCCTGGGACCTTGTCGATCAGGCGATGGCGCCGCTCAATGCTTTCTGGAACGCCGGTCATCAAAGCGTTACGGGCCGCAATCGTAACGACCTGGAACTGCTGACCGTCGCCTACCAGGACCGGCTGGATCTGAAACACATCGTCATCGACGATCAACATAACAGTCCGCAGAACATATGCCCCGGCAACGATGACAAGACCGACCCGCTCAATTGGTCGCTCACTCCGGCGCAGCAATGCGAAGTGGATCAATCCGCGAATCAGCCGTCCAATCGGCAAATATACCAGGACGCTCTGAACTGGTTCCTAGCCAACAGCGGCCATTCAGCCAATCCGCAACGCAAGTAAGGTGGGATGCCTCCTCCGCGGCGCTCCGTGGCAAGCGCCCGAGTTGCAGCGGCTCAAAGCAGGTTGAGCCGCTTAGCTACCCGCTCCAACGTTTCCAGCGCCTGCTCAAGTTGCGCCTGCGTGTGTTCGCTGGTCAGAATCAGGCGGATTCGTGCCTTGCCCTCCGGCACCGTGGGAAACGCAATCCCCGTTCCCATCACGCCCTCCTCAAAGATCGCCCGCGAGAACTCCATCGTCTTGCGCCCGTCGCCGATAATAATCGGCGTAATCGGCGTTTCGCTGGCCGGCGTGTTCACTCCGCCCACGTTGAAGCCCGCGCGCTTCAGTTCGTCCTGAAAGAATCGCGTGTTCGACCACAGCCGCTCGATGCGCTCCGGCTCCTGCTCCAGAATGTCGAATGCCGCCATGCACGCCGCAGCTACTGCCGGCGGATGCGAAGTGGAAAAGAGAAACGGCCGCGCCCGATGGTAGAGGTAGTCAATTAAATCTCTAGTCCCGCAGACGTATCCGCCCAGGCAGCCAATTGCCTTAGAGAGCGTGCCCACCTGCACATCCACCTTGCCGTGCATTCCGAAGTGATCCACCGAACCGCGCCCGTTACGCCCCAGCACGCCCGAAGCGTGGGCATCGTCCACCATCATGATGGCGCCGTATTTTTCCGCCAGCACGGCGAGCTTGTCCACCGGCCCAATGTCGCCGTCCATGGAGAAGACGCCGTCGGTAATCACCAGCTTTTTGCCCGGTTCGCTGGCCACCTCCTTCAACAGCTCCTCGCAGTGAACCGTATCCTTATGCCGGAAAACTTTGATCGTCGCCCGCGAGAGGCGCGCTCCGTCGATGATGCTGGCGTGGTTCAGCTCGTCTGACAGGATGAAGTCCTCCTTGCCCAGAATCGAGCTGACCGCGCCGGCGTTGGCCGTAAAGCCGCTCTGGAAGACCACGCAGGCCTCCACATTTTTGAAGCGCGCAATCTTTTCTTCCAGCTCCATGTGGATGCGCATGGTTCCGGCGATGGTGCGCACCGCGCCCGAGCCCACCCCGAATTTCCGCGTCGCAGTGAGCGCCGCCTCAATCAGCCGCGGGTCGTTGGCCAGCCCGAGGTAGTTGTTGCTGGCCAGGTTGATCACCTTGCGCCCGTCGTAGTGGCACACCGGCGCCTGCTGATCGTCCAGAATGCGCAGCTTGAAGTAGGTGCCCTTGGCGCGCAACTCGTCAAGCGCGGCGGTCAGGTGGGCAAGCTGGGGGCGGGCAGGGGGCTGGGTCATGGCGTTCTCCTCAAACAATCAAGGATAACGCGGCGCAGCGACTGGCAGGTTGCGATATGATTCAGCCCCCAATCATTCTCCGGAACGGCGCACGCACAACGCGCGGTCGAGGCCGCTGCCGAGAAGGGGGGAAGAGTACCGCTCCCCATTGGCGAAGAGGAAGAGAAACGCCTGCCACGATGCATTTCCCTCCGTGTTGCTCCACTGCCATCCGGATAATTGCAGGCCGCCCTTCACGTGCCAGGTAGCCTGGCTGCCGCTGCCCATCTGCCCTGCAACATTGACCTTCGCATCGTAGATGTCGCTTAACTCGTCAATTGCCGGCAAGCGCCAGTCGGAGTATCCGGCCAGGCGCAGATTGTGGCAGTAATTCATCGCCTTCTGCCAGTTCACGTCGCTGCCGTTATCCTTCTTTGTCCACATTAGCCCGGTTTCGGGATCTGTCCAGATCTTGCCGGCATCATCCAGCGCAGCCTTCTTCTGCGCCTCCAGCGCGGCCTTCTGCCGAGCCTCCTGAGCAGCCTTGTCTCTCGCCTGTTGCGCCACTTTCTCCCGCGCCTGCTGCTCCACCTTGAGCCGTGCATCGCGCACTGGCGCGAGCGCGACGCTCACCACCGTCTGCTCGCCTGATTTGACTTCGCCGAGTTGCTGAACCAGGTCTGCGCCGTCATTGGTTACGGCAACCACCACGTGCTGGCCGGGTTCAACATTCGCCTTGACTGAAACTCCGGCCTCGATCCGCCCTTTTGCCTCGCCATCCAGCGTCCAGTTGCAGGCCAGGTCGCAGATTACCAGTAGTGTCGCCGCCGCCGGTTTGGGCTTCGGTTTCGGGCGCAGAATCGGTCCTTCCTCCTGTTGCGCCAAAGCCATCCCCGCGCCCAACGCCAACAACGCGCACATCAGCAACATTGCCGCCCGGCATTTTGCGTTCATCGATCACGCTCCGATAGAGAGGAACAAACTATACAGCAGCTACCCCCGAATGTGCTTTCCCCGCCCGATTCGAAGCGGGAAGTTGAAGCACGAAAAGCGAACCTTCTTTATTATTGACCCGGACGGCGCACGCACAATGCGCGATCATAATTATTCCCGCGCTTATCCAGTTGAATCACATGCTTTTTGGGTTCGCCCTGGCTGCGGAAGTCAAAACCGCGCATCGTCTGAGGTTCATCTCCGGCGCTGCTGCTCCATACAACTCCGGAAGTGAGTCGAATTCCGCCCTTGATTTGGCAAACCATGTGCCCTGCCGGACCGCAGACGGCACTGGCGTTGGGATCGTAGATTTTCTTTAGTTCGTCAATCTTTGGCAACTGCCAGTCTGAAAACCCTCCAAGTTGCAGGCTGCGGCAATATTCCACCGCCGGCTGCCATCGCAGGGCGTAGCCATTGTCTCTCCCGGTCCACATCAACCCCGTTGCCGGATCGGTCCAGACCCTGCTGGCATTTTCTCGCGCCACCCGCGCGCGCTCCCGTTGCTCTTTCTCCCACTCATCGCGCACGGCTTTGTCATGCGCCTCCTGCTCGGCCTGGGCCTGGGCCGCTTGCGAAGCCTTGTCTCTTGCCTCGATAAATGCCTTGTCCCGCGCCTCCTGATCTGCTTTAGCCTGGGCCTCCCGTGCTGCCTTGATGCGCTCCTCCTGCGCCGCCTTGTCTTTGGCTTCCTGATCGGCCTTGGCCTGAGCCTCCTGCGCCGCCTTGACGCGCGCCTCCTCCTCTGCCTTGTCCTTCGCCTCCTGCGCGGCTTTGAGCCGGGCATCGCGCACGGCTTGGAGCAAGAGATGCACCGTGGTCTGTGCGGAGGCATTCACCTTGACCTGATTTTCCACCTTGTCGAGGGCGTCTTCGGTCTCGGCTACCACGGTGTGCTGGCCGATTACGACCTTCGCCTTGACTTGACCTCCGGCTTCGATGCGGCCTCTTGCCGTGCCGTCCAGCGTCCAATTGCAGGCCAGGTCGCAGATCACCACCATCGTCGCCGTCTGCGGCTTCGGCTTGGGCAATAGAATCGGCCCCTCTTCCTGCGCTAAAACAGAAAGCGCTGCAACCATGCAGGCTGCAGCCATCAACCCAACCGCTATCGTCTTTCCGTGCATCTCTTCCCCCATCGTCTTGCAGCCCCGGCTTCTATCCTGAAAAGGGTCTGTTGACGCTAACCAGTCAGACGTTTATTCCGTTCCACAGGCTTACTGTACGCCGCGCAACATATCGCAAGCCTCGGCCACTTTGCCGTCACGGGCTTTCTGAAAGTATTTGCGCGCTTCGCCGCTTTTTCCTAAGTTCTGCAACACGGTGCCTAGGTTGTTGCAACCACGCATATTTCCTTGATCGCAGGACTTCTGGTAGATCTTGCTAGCCGCAGCATCATCCACCGGGACGCCCAGGCCTTGGTCGTAAATAGCGCCGAGATAGTTGCAGGCATTCATGTTGCTGCCGTCGCAGGCTTGGGTGAAAAGCGTCCGTGCCTTCGTGTAGTCCTTACGGTCATAGGCAGATTTGCCCTGATCGTAGATGCTGGGTCCTGTTACGGCAGGCGTTGGTGCCGGCGGGTTAACCGCGGGTTGGGTGGTCCCGGACCAGATGTATACCCCGGTGATGTCCGCGCTGGGAGTATGGTCATCTGCCGTGGCCATGGCGCGGACCACTGCGCCGCTGGGCAGCGACGTAATAGGAAAGAAATAAGTGGGCGACGCCTCCGTAGGCGGACTGCCGTCCTTGGTGTAGTGAATGACGGCATTTGGGGTTGCGTCGGTGATGGTTATCGATCGCGCCTGGGCATAGGTGCCGCTTGGCGGGCTGAGTACCGGAGTAGCCGTCGCGGTCGTGGATTGCGAGTACCGCATCGCCGCCCAGATTCCCAGGCAAACGGCAATCAGAATCGCCGCAATGACCCACACCGAGCTTCCAGAGCGCTTCGATGTGGAGGTGGGTTCCTCTGGCAAGGGCTTGGTAGGCTTTTCGACCACGGTAACGGGGCGGGATGCGGGCCTCTGGGGCGCAGTCGCCTCCAGAAAAGCTGCCGCCGAGGGGAAACGCTGCTCACGGTCGCGGGCCAGCAGGCGCATGACGATGGCGCCCAGCCCCGGATGCTTCCTGGCCAGTTCCGGCCTCAACCGCTCAATCGGCAGGGGAACTCCCTGCAAATGCTGGTACATCCAGCCTTCCATGTTGACGGCAGTGTACGGGGTTCGCCCGGTAAGCATCTCGTAGAGCACTCCGCCCAGGGCGTAGAGGTCGGTGCGGCCATCCAGCTCGGCGGCGGGCGTGCCACGCCACTGCTCCGGCGCGGCGTACTCCGGGGTCAGCAAAAGCCCATGGGTTCGGCTCAGGTTGGTGATTCCCTCGGTCATGGCGGCAATGCCGAAGTCCAGCACCTTGGGATGCTCGCTGCCATCGGGCAGCCCCCCCAGCAAGATGTTCTCCGGCTTAATGTCGCGATGGATGGCGCCCCGGGCGTGGGCTGCGGCCAGGCCTGCGCCCAAGCCGCGCGCGATGTGCAAGGCGCGCTCCACGGGCAGGCCGTGCGGCGTCTCGTGAAGCGTCGCGCGCAGGCTCGGCCCGGCCACGTATTCCATGGCGATAAACAGGCTGCCGTCCTCGTCCTGATCCAGGTCAACAACCTCGACGATATTAGGATGGCGCAACTGGTAGGCGGCCCGCGCTTCCTGGCGGAAGCGCTTGATAAATTGGGGGTTGTGGCTCAACTCGGCAGCCAGAAATTTGAGCGCAAGCTGCCCGCCCAGCATCAGGTGCTCGGCCAGGTAGACGACGCCCATTCCGCCCTGTCCCAGCTTGCGCACAATACGATATTTGCCGTGTACAATCTGACCGGGCGCAAGCTCATGCGTCTCAATCAGCACCGCCCCGTCGGTAGGGCAGTTGGTGTGCTGGTTCGGATAAGGCGTATCGCAAATAGGACAGGATTTCATACCGCACTCTTGCCTCGTTTAGCTCGTTCAGCGCCTGGCGTCGAAAAGAAGGTTCGATGGGCAAAAGCATACCACTGTTTACGTTCTATGCGCCCTGATTGCGACGTTTCCGGGCCGCCGGCGGACAACTCCTGCACCACACTTCCCAATCTGGTCGCCTTGCGTCCAATCATTACATGGGCTACTCTTGTAATTCTTTGTCTTTTCCGCGCAGATCGTGGTGCGCTGGTTAGCCCCGGTCCGCCCCCGCCGGATACAATAGGATTCTGGGCTGCGGCTGGCAGGCGGCACTCGATTTTGATCTTTGGAGCAGGTGCAAGTGAGAGGCATAAACTGCCGCGGTTCGCGGCTTGTATTGGTTGCAGGATTGGTGATCGCGCTGGCCGTGCCCGCGCTGGCATCTCCCGTTGGCACATCCACGACAACGACGCTGACCGCCGGCACATTGAGCGGTTGCGTGCAACCTCTTACGGTTAATGTCACTGCGGGTGGAACCCCGGTCACCTCCGGCACCGTGGCCATCAACGACCAATTCAATGGCAATCCCGTCCAACTGGCCAGTGCGACTTTGAATTCCTCCGGCTCAGCCAGCGTCTCAGTTGACCTGGCGGCCGGCAGCCATAGCCTCACCGCATACTTTGCCGCGATCTCCGGCTACCAGGCTTCGACTTCATCCGCGGTACTTGTCACCGTCGCCACGGAGTGCGAATTTTCGATTGGCGTCTCCAATTTCTCCCCAGCCTCGTCTGCCGCCAACACCCTCACTCTCACTGCCGGCCAGTCTGGATCGTTCACCACTACCGTTGTCCCTTCTGTGGAGTTCACCTCCTCGTTGACGGCCCCGATGTTCGTCACGCTCTCATGCTCCGGCCTTCCCGATGGAGCTGCCTGCAGCGCCACCCCGGAAAATGTGGAAATTCTCTCCACAACTCCAGAGAGCTGTCCCAGCGGTTCGCCCGCCTACGCCTGCCCGCCCACCAGTACCATAGTGATTCAGACCTACGCGGCTTCTTCCGTTAAGGCCGCGCCCCTATCCCCGCCGGGCAACCGGTCCAATCCCATCGCTTGGGCGTTTCTGCTGCCCGGCGCTCTGGGGCTGGGCGGACTGGCCTTTGGAGCGCGCCGCCACCGTTGGCTCAGCCGGCTCTCGCTCGTGGCCCTGGTCGGCTTAGTCACCCTGCTGGGCACCACCGCCTGCAATCCGCGCTACTACTATTTGAATCACGGCCCGCCCAAGAACCCGGCGACCCCGTCTGGAACCTACACCGTAACCGTTACCGCTCAGTCCAGCAACGGCGTCACCGCCCTTGAGCACACCACCACCTTCACGCTGATTGTCAATTAGCGTTTTTTCGCGATAAGAGTGAAGCCTTGGAGACCTCTTTTCAGGCTCTATTCGGCCTGAAATGAGGTGTCCTGTGCTTTGGTCTTTGCTGAGATTTTCAGGCGAGCCAGGCCTGCTAAACGGGCAAATCCCGGTAAAAATAGGCAAAATAAGTAGAAAAACCAGCAAAAACCGCAAAAAAGTGTGGAAATCACTAATTTTTGCCTTGACTTTGTACCATGTAAAGTCGCATGGTAACGAACGACGGGTACTCCGACCCGCATGAATACAGGGGTTTCGCGCATGCGTTGCCTGACCTCCTCCATGCGGAACGCATCTCGCGGCGGAAGCCCAGGCAACAACGGCGCGCCCAAGGGCATGCCCGAACAGGAAAAGGAGATCACACCATGGCAGCAGGATTGACGAAAACCGCACTGACTCGGCAACTGGCCGAGAAAATGGAATTAACCAACAAGCAAGTCGCAGCCTTCATGGACCTGCTGGCGGAAACCGCCATCAAGGAAACCAAGAAGAACGGCGTCTTTGTAATCCCCGGCATCGGCCGCCTGGTAAAGGCGGAGCGCAAGGCCCGCATCGGGCGCAACCCGCAGACCGGCGAAGCCATCAAGATTAAGGCCAAGACGGTGGTCAAGTTCCGCGTGGCCAAGGCCGCCAAGGACTCGATCGCCCCGCCGAAGAAGTAGTCACACCTCGACCAAAGACAGCAAAGGGGAGGAGCCTTCGGCTCTTCCCTTCTGTTTTTTTGCAAGTCTCGATCTGCTGAAATCTTCTTGCAGGTTGCGGAAAGACTCTCCGCGTGGATGAGGGAAGCAGGTTGAGTTCAAGCTTTGTCCCTCGGCGCCAGCGCCTTCACCACCATCGACAGGCCAAAGCTGATAATGACTACCTTGATCATCAGCCAGTTGTTATAGCTCCAGGAGAAGAAGGCCAGCGCGACAAAGATGCCGATTGGACTGACCTCGGCAACAAACGCATGGAGCCATTGCGGCTTGAGGCCTGTGGGTTGCGGGGCGGTGTGCAGCAAAATCGTCCGCAGCCGCGGAAATAGCCGCGGAACAGCGCGCAGATACTCCCGGTAAGGCTCGCCAAGCTGAACGGCAAGAAACTCCTCTTCTGCCAGAATCAGCCGGAGAAAGAAAACCGTCATCAGCGTCATCATCACCAGCGCGCCGGTGGGCGGCATCAGGAACGACAGGGCCGCCATCATGCACCACCCGCCCAAATAGAGCGGATTGCGCACAGATCGATACGGCCCGTCGGCCGTTACCGAGTCGGCCTGCATATGCTCATGGTGAACGGTGTCGTATCCCAGGCAGGCCGCGCCCCAAATGCGCAGAACCGCTCCGATGGCGGCGACGAGCGCGGCTACAGCAATCACAAGCGGCGCGGCGATAGCACAGGAGACTACTCCTGTCCGGCACAACTGGAGCGCCAGCCAGGCCCACAGCGGGAAGCGATTGCCTATGCCCCAAATCTCGGTCCACGGCGCCCAGAAGCCCAGCGCGGCGATGAGAATCATGATCACCATGCGCAAACGGAACTCAATCTTCGTTGCCCCCATGCACATCTCCCTGTGGCCGGAGTGTACCATCCTGCTGGCAGAAGGTACGCGTCTGGGCAGGCGTGTTGGCCTTGTTGCTTTGCTCTGCCGCGTGCCGCAGACAATCTGAAGAGAAGCCTTGTGGTAGGCTGACGCATAAGGGAGGCCTGCCGCCTCTCGCTGGAGGTTTTCCCATGTTTTTGCGCGCTCTTGTTCTGTCTGCTTTGGTTGCTGCTGGACTTCCCCTGGCCGCGCAAAGCGCCGCTACGCAAACGGATATTGCCACATCCGTCGAAAGGCAGTTGCCCGCTCTTACTGAGACTTACAAGCATCTGCACCGCGCACCGGAGCTCTCGCGCCGTGAGGAGCATACTTCGGCCTTCGTGGCTGGCGAACTGCGCAAGCTGGGCTACACCGTGACTGAGCACGTGGGCAAGTACGAGGACGGTGCGCAGGGCTTGGGCGTTGTAGCGATTTTAGAAAACGGCCCAGGCCTGCGGCTGATGATTCGCACCGATATGGATGCCCTTCCGGTGGAGGAGAAGACCGGCCTGGAGTATGCCAGCACGGTAAAGACCACCAACGCGCAGGGGCAGCAGGTGGGCGTGATGCATGCCTGCGGCCACGACCTGCACATGACCGTGCTGCTGGGCGCGGCGCGCGAGATGGCGGAGCGTAAAAGCCAGTGGCGCGGAACGCTGATGCTGGTGGGCCAGCCCGCCGAGGAAGTGGTCGAGGGCGCGAGGGCGCTGCTGGCGGATCACGTCTATGAGCGCTTCGGCCGTCCTGACTTTGTGCTCGCCGAGCATGATACGAACGACGTTCCAGCCGGCTCGATTGCGCTGAAGGGTGGGCCGCTGCTGGCCAGCAGCACAGCCTTCAACGTAGTCATTCGCGGTATCGGCGGGCATGGTTCGAGGCCGGAGGCGGGCAAGGACCCCATTGTGCTGGCCGCGGAGTTTGTGCTGGTGGCGCAGACCATCGTCAGCCGCCAGATCGATCCGCAGCAGCCGGCGGTGCTGACCGCGGGCACCATCCACGGCGGCACGAAGAGCAACATCATTCCCGATGAGGTGGCGCTGGGCTTTACGCTGCGCACATACTCTCCCGCAGTGCGCGACCAGATTCTGGCCGACGTGCGCCGCACCGCGAAAGGCCTTGCGGAGGCTTACGGAATACCCGCCGACCGCATGCCGACGGTCGAAATCATTGAGAGTACGCCGGTGACCCTCAATGACGCATCCCTGAACGAGCGCCTGCGCGCCTTCGCCATGGCGGCGATGGGTAAGGAACACGTGTTGGAGGCGCGTGCCGTCATGGGCAGCGAGGATGTGGGCCTGTTCTCGCTCGACGAAAAGATTCCGGCAGTGATGTACTGGCTGGGCGCGGCCGATGCGGAAAAGCTAGCGGAGAGCCGCAAAACCGGCGTGCCGCTGCCCGGACTGCACTCGGCGCTCTTTGCGCCGGTCTATGCGCCGGCCATCCAAACCGGTGTGACGGCCATGACCGCGATGGCGCTGGGGTTGCTGAAGTGAGAGTTAATTGAAGAAACGCGTCTGTAGTTATGCAGCTCTATCCTTTCCGTAAAACATGTGGAAAGGATAGAGCGCACTCGAATCCACTAAAGTTACTTTGACGGATCAACCAGGGCCTGATCGACGGCCACGTGGCTCTTGTATTCAAAGCTGTGATTGTCGGGGCTGCTCATGCGCTGGATCATGCTCACGAAGACGATGTCGTTGGCGGGATCGACCCAGAACCAGGTGCCCGCGGCGCCATCCCAGAAGAACGTGCCTTTGCCGTCGGAGAGGTTCGCCGCAAGCGGATCGAAGATCACCGCGCAATCGTAACCGTAGCCAAAGCCCGGCCGCAACATCGACAGGCCAATGCCGAACTCCCCGGTGAGCAGCGCCTCCGGCACATGGTTCGAACTCATCAGCTTGACCGTGGAGGGAGCCAAAATGCGCGTGCCGTTTAACTCGCCGCCATTGGCCAGCATCGAGGCAAAGCGGTAGTAATCCTCAATCGTAGTCACCAGGCCGCCTCCGCCCGAGGGCATCGTCGGCTCCTTTGCGTAATCGGCCTGTGCGCCGCCCTCTGCGGTTGGTGTGATCCCGCCGTTGGGCGTCCCCTTGTAGTTTGTGGCGAAGCGGCTGCGCTTCTCTGCAGGTACATAGAAGCCCGTATCCATCATGCCCAGCGGCACAAAGATTTGGTCGCGCATGAACTCAGGCAGAGACTTTCCCGAGAGCTTCTCCACGATGTAACCCTGAATGTCCATCGAACAGCTGTAAGTCCAACCCTTGCCCGGCTGATAGAGCAACGGGATCTTCGCCAGTTTGTCGATCATATCTTGCAGCGTTTGCGACTGCATCACCTTCGCGTCGCGATACATCTGGTCCACCATGGTGTTGCCCATGGAGCCGTAGGTAAAGCCCGCGGTGTGCGTCATCAGCTCGCGCATTGTGGGCGCATGATCGGGATCGGCAAGAATCATCTTGCCTTCCGCATCGACTCCCTTGAAGACTTTCAGATGCTCGAATTCGGGAATGTACTTTGAGATGGGATCGGAAGGAAGCCACTTGCCCTGCTCATAGAGAATCATCATCGCCACGCCGGTGACCGGCTTGCTCATTGAGTAGGCGCGGAAGATCGTGTCCCTGGTCATCGGCGCGGCGGTGGCAATGTCGCGCTGGCCGTAGGTTTTATACTCCACCACTTTGCCGTGGCGCGCCAGGATCGTCACGGCGCCGGCCAGCTGCTTCTGGTCAATCTCTCCCTGGATCAGCGCGTGAAGACGCTCCAGCCGCTCCGAAGAAAAGCCTGCCGTTTCCGGCTTGTTGACCGTAAGGTCGAGCGCGTGGCGCGCCGGCGGCTGAGCATAGGAGTGAAGACTCGAGGCAAAGGCCAGGCCTGCCATGAGCACGGCAGAAATCGTGTATCGGAATGTCATGGGAATCTCCGGCGCCGCTTTTTCGGCGTTTGTAGGGATTATAGCCTCGCTTCTCGCCGCGACAATCCCGCTCCGGCCCGAGCTTCGTCTGGATCGGCCTCCACCCGCAGCGTCTACACTGTTTCCAGCCCATGAATCTTCCGGACGCAACCAACGACACGATCGCCGCCGTCTCCACGCCTCCGGGACGCGGAGGCATCGGGATCGTGCGGCTGAGCGGACCGTTGGCTGCATCGATTGCCGCGCAATTGGTCCGGCTGCATCAGCCGCTGGAACACGGTCGCGCGCGGCTGGCCGATGTGCTGGATGAAGACGCGGGCAGCGATGCAAGCCGCATCGACGAAGCCGTGGTCACCTATTTTGCCGCTCCCAACTCTTACACCGCTGAAGACCTGGTGGAGATAGCCGCGCACGGTTCGCCAGTGGTGCTGGAACTGCTGCTGAACCGTGCCGTGACGCTGGGCGCGCGGCTCGCCCGGCCGGGCGAGTTTACCGAGCGCGCATTTTTCGCCGGCAAACTGGACCTCACGCAGGCCGAGGCGGTGCGCGACCTGATTGAGGCGCAGACGCTGACCCAGGCGCGGCAGGCTGCCAGCCAGATGGGTGGCGCGCTCAGCCGCCGCGTGAGTCCGGTGAAGCAAGCGCTGGTGGAGCTTGTCGCGCTGCTCGAAGCCGGCATTGATTTTGCCGAGGACGATGTGGAGTTGACGACGCAAGCCGAGATCGCCAGCCGCATCGATGCACTGACACCGCCGCTGCAAGCGCTCGAAGCTTCCTTTGCGCGCGGGCACGTTGTTCACGACGGGCTGACGCTGGCCATTGTGGGCCGGCCCAACGTGGGCAAAAGCTCGCTCTTCAACTGTCTTGTGGAGCGCGAGCGGGCCATCGTGACCGCAACTCCCGGCACTACCCGCGACACCGTTAGCGAACGTATTTCGCTGGATGGCATTCCGCTGGAGTTGGTGGATACGGCGGGGTTGCGCGAGGGGCAGAACGAGGGCATGGGCGATGGTTTGGAGGAGGCTGAGCAACTGGGTATCCACCGCAGCCGCGAGGCGTTGGCCGACGCTGCGCTGGTGGTGATCGTTCTCGACGCATCCCAGCCGCTGAACGACGAGGAGCGGCGGCTGCTGGCTGCTGTCGAGGGCCGTTCCGCGCTGGTGGCCGTGAACAAATGCGACCTGATTCGGAATCTGCCCGAAGTCGAGCGGCCCTTGCCCGATTGCGGCGATCTTCCCGTGCTGGCCACATCCGCTCTCACCGGCGAAGGGATTCCCGCGTTGCGCGAGCGCATTCTCGAGTTGGCCACCGGCGGAGCCGCGGCAGAACCGGGAATGTTAACCAGCCTGCGCCAGAAGCAGGCCATCGCCGCGGCGATGGCGGCGCTGGCCGACGCCGCGCAGGCCAACGCCGCTTCCATTCCTCACGAGATGATTCTGCTGGACCTCTACCGCGTGCTCTGGGCTCTCGACTCGCTTACCGGCCAGACCACTCCCGACGACATTCTGAATCTTATTTTTTCCACCTTCTGCATCGGAAAATAGTAAGATGCGGCGTTTCACTCCACCGTTAGCACCAGCTTGCCGAAGTGCGCGGCCTGTTCCATGCGGGTCATGACTTCGCGCACCTGGGACCAGGGAAAGCTTTCGGCGATGGGGTGCAACCCGGTCAGGGCGATGGCCTTGTTCATCTCCTCGAAATCCTTGCGCGAGCCGACGTAGATGCCCTGGATGCGAGCCTGTTTGTGGAGGATGAGGGCGAGCGGCAACGGCTCGGCATTGCCGGCGAGCACGCCGATCTGGGCGATGACGCCGCCCATGCGAATGGCGCCAAGAGAACGGGGCAGCGTGCCCACTCCGCCAACCTCGACGACCAGGTCAACGCCCTCGCCGCCGGTCTGCTCCATCGCCCAGCGCTCCCAGGCGGGAGTTTCGCGGTAGTTGAGGCCGGCATCGAGGCCCAGCGCGCGGGCGCGCTTCAGTTTGGCCGCGGAGCCCGAGATGCCCAGCACTCGCATGCCCATCATGCGTGCCAGTTGCAGAGCAAAGATTGAGACGCCGCCGGTGCCGAGAATCAAAATCGTAGCTCCCGGCTTCAGGCGTCCAGCGGCCAGCGCGTTCCAGGCGGTGACGGCGGCGCAAGGCAGTGTTGCGCCTTCGGCAAAGCTGAGGTGCTCAGGCAACCGCACCAGGCCGGTATCCCTGAGGACAACGTACTCAGCCAGCATGCCGTCGATGTCGCCGCCCAGTGCGCCTTTGGCCTTGGCCGGGGTGAGCGGGCCGTCCAGCCAGTTCTGCATGAAGATGCCGGTTACGCGGTCCCCCGGTTTCCACCGGGTTACACCCTCGCCGATGGCGGCAACCTCGCCCGCGCCATCCGAGCATGGGATGCGCGGCAGCTTCATTTTGGGGTTGTAGAGTCCCTTCACCATCAGCAGATCGCGATAGTTGATGGAAACTGCGTGCACGCGAACCAGCACCTCGCCGGGGCCCGGCTGAGGCGTGGGACGCTCCACAAACTCCAGGGAGTCAATGCCAAACGATGAAAACTGACCGACGCGCATGAGAAACCTCCTATGCCCGCTGTTACGCTGTGCGATGAAAGAGCAGGGAGTTGGCCTGATGCACGGTGGTCAGCGCCACGCGCGCAATGTTCACGTGCTCGGGCCGGCTCGCAGCCCAGACGATCGTCTCGGCAACATCTTCCGCCACGAGCGGCTTGATGTTCTGGTAAACCTTGGCGGCGCGCTCCTTATCGCCATGAAAGCGAACCAGGCTGAAGTCGGTCTCCACCATGCCGGGGTCCACACTGGTGACGCGGATCGGCGTGCCCAGCACATCCTCGCGCAGGCCGTCGTTGATGGCCCGCTCGGCGGCTTTGCTGGCGCAGTAGACCGCGCCGTTGGGATACGTCATTTCGCCAGCCGTCGAGCCCATGTTGATGACGTGGCCGCAACCCCGCTCCACCATCCCCGGAACGACGGCGCGGGTCACATAGAGCAGGCCCTTCACGTTGGTGTCGATCATCTCCTCCCAGTCGTCGATGTTGCCCTGGTAGAGCTTGTCCAGTCCGCGGCTGAGGCCGGCGTTATTGACCAGCACATCGATGGCCGCCCATTCGGCGGGCAGCGCGTCGATGGCCTTCTGTACGGCGTCGCGGTCGCGCACATCGAGGCAGAAGGAATGAACGGCCTGTGCGCCACGCTTCAAAGCCTCTGCGGCCACGGCAGCCAGCTTGTCGATGCGGCGTGCTGCCAGCAGCAGGCGCGCGCCTTCTGCGGCAAAAGCGAGTGCAGTGGCCGCGCCAATGCCGGACGAGGCTCCGGTTACGAAGACGATCTTTCCCTTGAGTGTCATGGCTCTATCCTACTCAACCTGTGCTGAACTCTGCACTCCACGCCGCTGCGCCATGCGGTATTGGCCGACTGCCCAATCCTCGCCGCCGAGGCCGGAAGCTCGGGCCTGGTCAAAGACCTCAGCCAGATTGTCAGCGAGACTGAGAGTCGTGTGCCGGCTGGCGGCGGCCTCTCGGAGAAGCCTTAGGTCTTTGGCGCCCAGCTCGATGGTTGCGCCGGGATGCTCAGGCGGGTTGAGCATGACGTTGCCATAAGCCGCGTAAAAGGGCGACTGGAAGAGCGCGCTGTTGACGGTTTCCAGAAAGTCAGCAGGCGCAATGCCTTGCGCTTCGGCATAGATAAAGGACTCGCCCAGCGCGTGGATCATCGCGCTGATGAGAAAGTTGCCGCCTAGCTTGAGGGCATGCGCCATACGCGGCTCCGGGCCAATGACCGAAAGGCCGCGGCAGAGCGGAGTAAGCAGCGGACGAGCCTTCTGAATAGCTGCTTCCGCGCCGGCGGCGACGATCCACAATCGGCCCTCCTCGGCGATGTTGGGACGGCCGAAGACCGGCGCGGCGACAAAGACTTGTTTGTGGCGAGTGTGCTCGGCGGTGAGGCGCTCGCAAAGTGCAACGCTGATGGTGCTCAGCGCAATGTGCAGCGCGTCCGGCCTGAGCGCATCCAGCACGCCTTCCGGGCCGAAGAGAACCGCTTCGTTGGCCGCATCGTCGAAGAGCATGGTGAGAGCCGCTTCGGCAGAGCGGACAGCCTCGGCGGGCGAGGAGGCAATGGTCGCGCCTTGAGCCGCCAACGCATCGGCCCGCGCACGCGAGCGATTCCAGACCGTTATGTCGTGACCGGCAGCGAGCAACCGCAGCGCCATCGGTGCGCCCATCTGTCCCAATCCCAGAAATGCAATCTTCATGATGAATCGTCCTACGAAAATGCATACCTCAGAAATAAATGAATAGGTTGAAACCTATCCCTGCCAGCTATCACTTACAGTGATGCATTTGCGGCACGACTGAAGTCATGCCCTTTCAAAACTACGAAGAACAAATGCAGGTCCTTCGACTACGTAGGTCACAATGAACTCGACCTACTTCGCTCAGGATGACAAATCTTAGCTATTCGCTGACGGTGGATGCGACTTCCTGGAGCCAGCCGGGGGCTTTGAGCAGCTCGCGGGGACGGGGGCCGTCGGCGGGGCCTACTAATCCGTCATTCTCCATCAGGTCGATGAGGTGGGCGGCGCGGCCGTAGCCAATGCGCAGGCGGCGCTGGAGCAGCGACGTGGAGGCCTTGCGGAATTGAAAGACCAGGCGGAGCGCGTCTTCGTAGAGGGGATCGTTTTCGCCGGCCTCAGAGCCGGAACCGTCCGCGCCGTCGATCTCCTCTTTGGGCGATTCGAGGAAGCCGTGGACATAATCGGCGTCTGCCTGAGCCTTCCAGAAATCGACGACTGCGGCAACTTCCGTTTCGGTGACCAGGGGCGCGTGCAGGCGCAGAAGGCGGCTGGTTCGCGGAGGGAGGAAGAGCAGATCGCCGCGGCCCAACAGGGATTCCGCCCCATTGGCGTCAAGGATAGTGCGCGAATCGACCTTGGTGGCCAGGCGGAAGCTGATGCGGGAAGAGATGTTGGCTTTGATGAGGCCGGTGATGATGTCCACGCTGGGCCGCTGCGTGGCCAGGATGAGATGAATGCCGGCGGCGCGGGCCGTTTGCGCCAGGCGCGTGATGGAATCCTCGACGTTGGCGCGGTCCAGCATCATCAGGTCGGCGAGCTCGTCGATGATGATGACGATGTAAGGCAGCGGCTGATCTTCTTCCGAGTCGAAGAGCGAAGGCGTGGCGCCCTCGAAGAGCTTGTTGTACTGGTCGATGTTGCGGACGCTGCGGCTGGCGAGCAGCTTGAGGCGGCGCGTCATCTCGCTGACGGCGTTGCGCAGGGCGTTGGCGGCCAGCTTGGGCTCGGTGATGATGGGCGTGAAGAGATGGGGAATGCCCTCGTACATGCCCAGCTCGACGCGCTTGGGATCGACGAGAATAAGGCGAACCTGCGCGGGCGTGGTGCGGTAGAGCAGGCTCATAATCATGGCGTTGATGGCCACGGATTTGCCGCTGCCCGTGGAGCCGGCGATGAGCACGTGCGGCATTTCAGCCAGATCAGCGGTGCGGATGAGGCCGTTGATGTCTTTGCCCATGGCGATAGTGAGGCGCGATTTGGCTTTGTGAAACTCATCCGACTCGATGCAGTCGCGCAGGTGAATAGTTTCGCGGCGATGGTTGGGCACCTGAATGCCGACGGTGTTTTTGCCGGCGATGCGCTCAATGAGGATGCTCTCGGCGCGCATGGCCAGGCAAAGATCGTCGTCCAGGCCGGTGACGCGCGAGTACTTGATGCCGGCTTCTGGCCTGAACTCGTAAGTGGTGACCATAGGCCCGGGATTGATCTGGACGACCTGGCCGCGGACGCCGAACTCGGCGCATTTCTCCACCAGCACGCGGGCCTCATCGCGCAGCTCATTCTCGCGGACGGCCAGAGGACCGTCGCCGGAGTTGAGCAGCGAACTGGGCGGCAGCTTGAAGCCGCTGACGTTTTTGGGCGCGACCGCGGTGTGGTGCAGGCTGGCGTCGGCGCGTTCGTGGATGGCGATCTCCTCGGCGGGTTGCGGCTCGGCGACGGGGACAAAGACGGGGCGGACGGCGGGAGGCTCGAAGCGGCTGACCTCGATGCGCGCATCTTCAGAGGGTGGAGTTGCAGGCTCGGATAGCGCAACTGCGGGCTGCGTGGCTGGCGCGCTGGCAGGAATCGGCATTACCTCCGGCGACACGGGAACTTCAACGGCACGTTCCCAAACGCTGGGCCTGCGAATCGGACGAAAGCCCGCGTCTTCGTCTCCATCCGGCTGAAGCGGGACGCGTTTGTAGGCGGGAATGTCCTCGGGATCGGTCTCGACCGGGCGGCGGCGGAAAAGACGGGCAAAGAGACTGGGACGCCGGGTGAGCGAAGCCTCTGCGGCCACCAGCGCCGCATCCGGGATGAATTGTGGAGAGTTGAGCTGCGAAGCTGTCTCCGGCTCGCTCTCCCGCTCATGCCGTAGCTCGCGCTCGGCGAGGCGCGCTTCCTTCACTTCCGCGCGCTGCTCGCGCCAGTTGCGCCAACGGTCGCGCAGGGAGACGAGATTGCGCCAGCGAGCCTGGAGGGTCTCAACGATCGCGGAGAAGAAGACGGCCGAGGCCAGGCAGATTCCCGCGGCGGCCAGCACGCCGGCCACCAGCATGGAGCCCTGGAAGTTCAGGTAGCGCACCAGCAGATCGGCCATGAGCAGGCCCGCGACGCCCGCAACAGGCCTTCCCTGCCAATGCAGATGCCAGGGCAACAGCGCCAGAACCGCAGGCGTAAAGACCAGAGCCAGCACTGCGCCCATCCAGCGCAACCAGGCCAGGCCGCCGGGACGGGAGCGCATCCAGGTCCAGCCCAGCCCGCTCAGCCACAGAGGCAGGAAGAAGGCGGTGACGCCGAGAGTTTGCAGCAGCAGGTCGCTGAGCGATGCGCCGAAGATGCCGATCCAGTTACGCACGGCGCCTGGTCCGGTGGCGCCCGCGGCGGTATTCCACGAGGGGTCGGTGGCATGATAGGTGGCCAGCGCAAGCAGAACGAGCAGCGCAATGAGCACCAGCACCAGCCCCAGAAAGATATTCAGAGGGCGGTTGTGCGTCGGCGCTAAAACAATGCGAAGGGGCTTCATGGCAAGAGCGCTCCGTCTCAATGGACCCTCTGGAAAGCTGCCGCCAGAAAGCCGGTTAAGCGGGCGAAAATCCCAGAGCAATCTCTATTATCCGCGCCGGAAGAGCGGTTTTTGTGCAAAAGAGGGCCGGGGGAACCATGAGCATTATCAGGAAGAAAGTTCCCATTTACCTCTCGAATTCGTCCAGGAGATCTCAGGCCGGAGTGTGTTGCAGTTGAGTTACGGGCTGAATAGGATGTTTGCACACAATTTGCATCCCTTTGACCGCTTATTTACAGCTTTCGGCGGATACTGCTCAGGATGCAAGAGACTCGGCAGTACGTTCCGTTGAAGTTAGCCGTTGCTTCCACATCTTTGGTGGAGCTAGCCTATCCCACACATTTACCGTCGCCGCCTCGGGAGACGCTGGGGAGTTACGAGGTGGGCCGCTACCGGCTGCGTCTGGCCGAGAGCGCTGCGGATCGCAATGCGGTCTGCCGCCTGCGCTTCAAAGTCTTCAACATCGAGCTGGGCGAGGGGTTGGCGGACTCCTACAACACCGGGTTGGATACCGATGAGTTCGATTTGTTCTGCGAACATCTGCTGGTGGAGGACAAGCAGGAAACCAATCCGGCCCGGCGCGTGGTGGGCACATACCGGATGCAGTCCGGCGCAACGGCCGCGCGCAACCTGGGCTACTACTCCGAGCAGGAGTTCAATTTTGCCCCCTACGAACCGCTCCGGGCAGACATTCTGGAGTTAGGACGCGCCTGCATTGATCGCGAACATCGAACGCCCGAGGTGCTGACCTTGCTTTGGCGGGGAATCGCGCATTATGCTTCCCAAACGGGGCTGCGTTACATGGTCGGATGCTCATCGTTGACTTCGAATGACCCGGCGGAAGGCTGGCAAGTATATCGCCAGCTTGAGCGCTACCGGGTTTCGCCGGAGTTCGCGACTGAGCCGACCGCCGATTACGCCTGTCCCCGCGAGCAAGAGGGCCGATACACACAGCCATCGCCCCAGCCAGAAGAACTGTCGTTGCAAACTTCGCCTCCCTATCAAGCCAAGGTTCCCAAGCTGCTGAAGACCTATATGGCCCTTGGCGCGCGCGTCTGCGGACCGCCGGCTTGGGACCGGGAGTTTGGAACCATCGATTTTCTCACGCTGCTTGATCTGAAGATGCTCTCGCCCTCGGCGCGCAATCGCTTCCTGGCGCCGCTGACAACGTGAGATTGCGCACAATCCGGCGCGCTGTGGCGCTGGGTTTGGCTATAGCCCTGGCTATTCTTCGTTTCTGGCTGATGCGGCTGCGCGGCCCCATTACGGTGAATCGTCGCGTCCAATGGGCCCATGCATCTTCCCGGAGGATACTGGCAGGTCTGGGAATACGCTATAGCGTGATGGGTACTCCGCCCACTCGTGGGCTAGTCGTCTGCAATCACCTCAGCTATCTCGACGTCCTCATTCTCAGCGCGGCTATGCCCTGCTTCTTTGTCGCCAAGATGGAGATCGGTGGCTGGCCCATCTTCGGCAAGGCGGCGCGCAACGTCGGAACCATCTTTCTTGACCGCTCCAGTCAGGACAGCGCCATGAGCGTGGCAGAACAGATGACCGAAAGATTCAAGTTGCCGATTCCAGTGCTGCTGTTTCCCGAGGGTACCAGCACCGACGGAAGCCAGGTGCTGCGTTTCCACTCCCGGCTCATCGATCCGGCCACCTCGACCGGAACGCAGATTACCACCGCCGCCATCCGCTACGTGATCGAGGACGGCACTCCGGAGAAGGAATTGTGCTGGTTCGGCGGTGCGTCGTTTACACCACATTTGCTGAAGGTGCTGGGCATGGCCGGCTCCTCCGCCAAGGTGCGCTTTGGCCAGGCGCGGGTTTACACCGATCGCCGCGTCGCCGCCGACACCACCCATGCGGAGATTACCGGCCTGCGCGCGCAGTTATTGTTTTCTAATGACGAATAAACTCATGCGGCAGAGCGTCCTAACCCCGCCGGAGATTCCTGCGCGCGAATTGGAAGGCTTCGGCGATCATTTGATCCTTTTCACGGGCAATGTTGGAGCCGCCGGAAGAACCGAGATCGAAAAGGCGGGTGATGTCCACAGGAGCTTCGGGGCGCACGAGTTCGCTGGTGTCCTGATGGACACGCCGTTGAAGCTCATTTTCAATCTCGATTTGAGCCCTATCCACCATGATGACTCCATCGTACTATCAATGTCAGGGATTTTCAGATGAATTATTTGACACGTCTGTGTCCTGATTTATCTCTTCCCTGGCCAAGGTCAATGGGAGCGGCGCAACGAGGAACAACCCCAAGGCAAGAATCGGCCACATCTGCCAACAGAATATCCATCCCCAGAGAACGGCCAGCGCAGCTGTACAGGCGGCTGCTAGCCATTTGTAGGATCCGATGCTGCGAAAACGCTCCCATGTAGCAGTTGTCCAAAGAAGAAATCCTGCGATTGCAATGAGTGTAAAGAACCACTTCTCTGCAAAAAACTGAGTGATAGAGCTTCCTTCCCACAGACTTTCCCGTAGATTGATTGTCCATGCCCAGCAGGCTGCAATACCAAGCATCGAGCCCCACAAGTAGTTCCACCTACTCCGAAAGCGCTGACATAATCTCGGAATTGACTGCATGACAGTGTCCTTTTCTTCCAATACCAATTTCACGCGCCGATGTATTTTGTTCCCCAAAGCAGTAGCGCCGCGCCGAGAAGAATGCGGTAAACCGCAAAGATGGTGAAGCCGTGCTTGCGCACCCAGTGCAGGAACCACTCCACCACGACCCAAGCCACGATGAAGGAGACCACGAAGCCGATGAGGAGCACGATCCAGTTTTCCGTAGTCATGACCACGTGAGCGGCTGCGCCGTGGCTGGGGTGAAGCTCCTTAAGCAGATCCCAAATTGTGGCGGCGAACATGGTGGGAATGGAGAGCAGAAAGCTGAACTCCAGGGCCGAGGGGCGGTCGAGGCCGGCGAGCTGGCCGGAGGCGATGGTGGACATGGAGCGCGAGGTGCCGGGAAAAACGGCCGAGAGCGTCTGGCAGAGTCCGATCCAGATGGCCTGCAGAAGCGACATTTCCTCCACGTGAGTGGTCGTGGCCGCGCGGCGGGCCGCCCAAGCGTCGATGATCCACATGACGACGCCGCCGATCAACAGAGCCAGGGCGATCACAGTGAGGCTGCCCAGGTTCTTCTCGCTCCACTTGTGCAGCAACAGCGCGGGCGCCGAGGTGCAGGCAAAAGCGATGAGCGTAAACGAGATGGGGTGGGTGAGCCAGTTGCGGTCGCCTCTGTCGCCCCTGGGAAAGGTGCGCACAAAGCCGGCGATGCGGCCCGCAAAAAGGAGAGCGAGCGCCAGGATCGCGCCCAACTGAATGACGATGGTGTACATCTTCCAGTAGGCGTCGTCGAGGGGAATCTTCATCAGCGCTTCGGTGATGCGCAGGTGCGCCGTCGAGCTGACCGGCAAAAACTCGGTCAGGCCTTCCACAATGCCCAGGATGATGGACTGAATGTATACGTTCACGAAACCTCCGGGGTGCGGTGAGCGGGGTTTTTCACCGCAGACTGCATGTTATAGAAAAGGGTCAAAATTCCGTTTGACTCTGCAGGGAAAGCATGCCTTTATGCAGTTTCTCAGATTCGGCAGCAATTTCAAACTTCGGTGAGGATTTGGGCCAGCATTTCCGGCGCGACGTTGCCGCCGCTGACGATGGCCACAGCTTTGGTGTAACTCGGCAGCTCCGCCGCGTGAAAGAGCAGGGCAGCGGTGGCCACGGCTCCGCTGGGCTCGGGAACCAGGCGCGTGGCGGCGACAATGGCCCGCATGGCGGCGCGAATCTCTGCCTCGGTGACGGTAATGATACCGTCCACAAAGGCCTGGATGTGGGCAAAGTTGCGCACGCCGACGCTCTGGGTGCGCAGGCCGTCGGCAATCGTCCGGCTGACCAGCTCGGCTCCCCAGGTGACGATCTTGCCGGTGCGGAAGCTTTCCGCGGTGTCGCCGGCCAGCTCCGGCTCCACGCCGAAGACCTTTGCCTGGGGACGCAACTGCTTCACCGCTGCGGCCACGCCGCTCAGCAGGCCGCCACCAGATACCGGCGAGAGCACCAGGTCCACGTCCGGAAGAGCTTCGACAATCTCCAGGCCGCAGGTGGCCTGGCCGGTGATGATCTGCTCATCGTCGTAGGGCGGGACGACGACGTAGCCGTGTTCGCGGACCAACTTCTCGGCCATGGCCAGCCGCTCGCTGGAGGCGACGCCGACATCGACAACCTCCGCGCCCAGCGCCAGCGTGCCCGCGCGCTTGATGGCCGGCGCATTCGATGGCATGACGATGACAGCTTTAGCGCCGACCTCTCGCGCCGCATAGGCCACGGCCTGGGCGTGGTTGCCGCTGGAGTAGGTGATGACGCCGCGGCGAATCTCGTCAGGGGTCAATTGCAGAATCTTGTTGGAAGCGCCGCGCATCTTGAAGGCGCCAATGGGCTGAAGGCTCTCGGCTTTGAGCCAGATTCGTTTGCTGGTCCCGTGGCCGGAGAGGCCGGGAAAGGCGGCTTCGACCAGAGGGGTTTTAACGGCGATGTGCGCGATGCGCGCTGCCGCGGCGCGGATTTCGGCTAGGGTGACGAGCGGTTCGGGCATGCTGTAATTATCCGCTACGAACGGTCCGCATAAAAGCTGGTTTCATCCGTACTCTCAGGCTATAGGACGGATAGTATCCAAAACTCCGGCCTGAAATCAAGAAATAATAAATGTGGCACACGAGAGGATTTATGGTGTATATATAGTGCATTCCCTGGTTTCCCCTCCGGCTGGGTTGAATCCAGCCGGGCCAAAAGCCAGATTCGAATAAACCCAAAATGCGAGGTAGCTGTATGAGAATCCCCCAGGCGGGCATCCTTGCCTTGCCTTTGCTACTGCTTGCGGGGTGCTGTAACCCCCCGCTTGTTTCCACAGTAAACGTGCCTACGCTGCCCCAGCAGGACTCGAACTGGTGCTGGGCGGCTAGCGGCGAGATGACCATGAAGTATTTTGGCCACGACGTGAGTCAGTGCACCGAGGCCAATAACGAGTTCGGCCTGACCACTTGCTGCCAGAACAATGGCGGTGCGTGCAACAACGGCGGTTGGCCGCAGTACACGTCATATGGATTTACCGCCGATCAGACCAACAATGCGGCGCTGACGTGGGCCCAGGTGCAGAGTCAGATTTACTGCGCCAACAAGCCGTTTGCTTTCTCCTGGCACTGGACCGGCGGCGGCGGGCACATGATGGTAGTCAAAGGCTATCTGACGATCGAAAATGTGCAGTACGTGGATGTCAACGATCCTGAGCCGTTCACCAACCTGAATACGCTGACCGGCGGCACGGAGACGATCATGACATATTCCCGATACGTCAGCGACACCGACCATACCCACTGGAACGACTTCTACAACATCACTTATACGGGAGGACACTAAGATGAGAATTCGTGAAGCGGTGTTATTGGTTTCGGTTGCGCTGCTGGTTTCAGGGTGCAAGGGAAGAATGATTCCAACCGGGCAGGGGAATCTGTCCGTCGAGCCGGCAGCGAGCGGGTCAAGCCAGGAGGCGGCGCAGACCGGTTTGAAGACGCTGCAGTCGCTGGTCCGGACGGAGAACTTTCAAGGACTGGGATTCACTTCGGTGGACCAGGTGAAGAGCGCGCAGTTGAGCGAGCCACTGAAGGTCTACAGCATTCGCCTGGACGCACTGACGGCCTACAAAGGAGAGTCCAATGCCGGCGGGCTTTTAGAGGATGCGCATAAGCTGATCTACCCGGTAACAGTGGACCAGCAGGTGGTTACTTCTCTTTCGACGGCGCAACACAGCGATGGCTGGAGAGCGTCGGAGTTCGGCAATTCGGCGCTGACGCGGGCGCTGGTGGCACATCGCGCCAGCAAGGACGATTTCGTGGTGTGGGTGCCTGCGCTGAAGATTTACTTTACCGCGCGAGGCGAGGGAGAAAAGCTGGTGCTTACCACCATCATGGACGATCCCAGGTTCGAATTCAAAGCGGGTGAGTCCATACCGGCGAGCCGGGCGTTTGCGGTCCTGCAAAAGAGCGCGAGCGCATATAACGGGTTGCCGGAGTAGACGGCGGGCAGCGAATGGGTTTCAAGCAATGAACCCTGAAATAAAGCAAACGGCGGAAGTAAAGTTGCTTCCGCCGTTTGCAGTTTCTGCCGTTTCGTCTTCCCGGCTCAGATTTCCAGAATCACGGGCATAATCATCGGCCGTCTTCCGGTGGTTTTCTGGATGAGGCGCTGGTATTGAACACCCTGATATTGAAAGCGGCATTGCGGAGATGGAGTCGTATTATCTGGCCGCCGATACGCTCAAGCGGGTACGCAAAGGGCAGGAAAAGGTCCACTCCGCGGCTTCTGTAAGGAAAGACCTTGGCCTGGACGATATTAAGCCAACTGAAGCGGATGGACGGCTTCAATCCCGTCGAAGCGCGCGAAATCCTTTACGTTGAAGGTTAGGATGCGCTTCACGCCGTGGATACGCATGGAGGCAACGAGCCGGGCATCATGCACCTGGACTCCGGAGATACTATAGTCCACTAGCAGCCTGCGCCATTCCCGATGGACAGCCGGTGTGTCAGTAAGCAACCGGAGGCGGGATTCAATGGAGATGGCGCACCGATTCGCATCTACAGGAGACAGCCCGTATCCGTTTCGATTGGCCGGACGCGTCATAGCGTTCCAGAATTCGCCTAGATTCTGCGAGGTGTAGCAGAGGTCGTCGCCCGAGAGCATCAGTCGATCAAGTGCAGCGTCTGCAACCGGGTAGCCGGGGTCGACGGTTCGAACCCAGCGGATCAGAATGTTGCTGTCGATCAGATAGCGTTCTCCGGCCATTTACCAGCGGTCCTCATAAAAGCTGGCGCGTTCGGTGGCCTCCGGAGGAAGAACAGGCCAGTTTTCCGATCCCTCTTGCAGTTCTTCCCTCATCGCCCTCAGGTCTTCGCGGGTCAGCTTGCCTGTGCCGGTGGCGTAGGTTGGCAGATTGTCCCGCAGGAATTCGCCGGCGAATCGCTCAGGCGCAATGCCGTGCCGAATGGCCTGTGCCTTCAAACGGGCTTCGGTCTCCGGGTCTAGTTCAACCTGAATCGTCATGGCAGCGCCTCCTGTAATTCCATTATCCACTCAATCTGGGGGAAAATGGAAGACCTGAGCGGTATTGCTCCGCTACCAGGTTATAAAGGCGAGACCTGAGGCGCCCGGAGCCATTACACAAGCACTATCATCTTGCCGTCCAGATGAATCTGATAGGACTCGTAGCATTCGTACGCGTCATGCACATGGATCGTCTTTCCACCCTCGAAGATGAGGGAGAGCGTTCCATCGGTCTGGCCAGATGCTGAGACAATCTTCTTGTCGAGCAGGTCGTAGAGATAAGGAGCCGCATCGGGAATATTCAACAGTTCGCCCTCGTCCACCGACAGCCCGCCAGCATCCTTCCAACCTCCAGACGAGATTGTACATTGCTCGGAGAGTTCAAGATGAATCATGTTGCTTTGCACGAGAATGCCGTACAGGGTTCTGCCGATCAGGAAGTTTGCGTCGAAGTCGGCTGGAAGTCCGTACATGGCTCGTCTATCACTTCAGTGGAAAAAGTGGACTGGCTCTGGCCTGTTCCCCTCCAATTCTAGCAACTCCAGGGCTCAGATTTCCAGGATCACCGGCATAATCATCGGCCTGCGTCCGGTGGTTTTCTGGATGAGGCGCTTGAGTTCGGTGCGAACCTTTTCTTTGACCATGCCGTAGTCGGCTTTCTCCTCGGCGGTGAGGCCGTCGAGAGTTTTGAGAACCGCTTCGCGTGCCTGCTCGGTGATGTCTGCGCCGCCAAAGCCGCGCATCACCACTTCGGGCTGCTGCTCCACCTTGCCGGTGCGTTTGTTGATGGCCAGCAAGGCGATCACGATGCCGTCCTCGGAGAGGATGCGGCGGTCGCGCAGGACCAGGTCCTCCACCACATCGCTGAAGGAGCCGGAGTCGATGAGAATGCGGCCGGTGGTGACTTTATCGACCTTGCGGATGTCCTTCGAGTCCAGCTCCAGCACGTCGCCGTCTTCGAGCACCACGGCGTGCTCCACGGCGCCGGTGTCCATGGCGATGCGGGCGTGCTTGTGCAGGTTGCCGTAGTTGCCGTGAATGGGAATGAAGTATTTGGGGCGGACGAGGTTGATGAGCAGGCGCATCTCCTCCTGCGAGCCGTGGCCGCTGACGTGAATCAGGCCATTGGAGCCGTTGTCGTAGATGACGTTGGCGTCGCGGCGATAGAGGTGATCAATCACTCGGAAAATGCTTTTCTCGTTGCCGGGGATGATGCGCGAGCTAAGGACGACGGTGTCGCCCGGCTCGATGCGGGCGTGCTTGTGGTTGTCCACGGCGGCGCGGCTCAGCGCGCTCATGGGCTCGCCCTGCGTGCCGCTGATGAGCAGCATCAACTGCTCGGGCGGATAGTCGCGCAACTGGCCGGGATTGATGAGCAACCCCTGGGGAACTTCGAGGTGGCCCAGGTCCTGGGCAATCTCCGTGGACTCCATCATGGAGCGGCCGATGACGGCTACCTTGCGGCTATGCTGGCGGGCCAGATCGAGGGCGATGCGGATGCGATAGATGGACGAGGAGAAGCACGTGAAGAAAAGCTTCTTTTGGGTGCGCGAAAAGATCTCGTCGAGGCGGGGAATGACGGCCGACTCCGAGGGCGTGTAACCGGACCTGTCAACATTGGTCGAGTCCTGCAGCAGGGCCAGCACGCCGCGCTTGCCGTACTCGGCAAAGGTGTGCAGGTCAAAGAGATTGCCGTCCAGGGGGGCGAGATCAATCTTGAAGTCGCCGGTGTGAATGATGATGCCCACCGGCGTTTCGATGGCCAGCGAAACGGCGTCCACCAGCGAGTGAGTCACGTGGATCGGCTCGATGGTGAAGGGGCCGATGGTGAATTTTTCGCGGGGCGTGATCTCGATCAGCTTGGTTTCGTCGAGCAGTTGGTTCTCTTCCAGGTTGCCCTCGACGTACGCCAGGGTGAACTCGGTGGCGTAAACGGGCGCCTTGATCTCGTTCAAGATCCAGGCCAGGCCGCCAATGTGGTCCATGTGGCCGTGGGTGAGGATGATGGCGCGGACATGCGCCTTGTTTTCCACCAGGTAGGTGATGTCGGGGACAACAACATCCACGCCCAGCAACTCCGACTCCGGGAACATCAGCCCGGCGTCGATCACGATAATGTCGTCTTCCCAGCGGAGCGCAAGGCAGTTCATGCCGAACTCGCCGAGTCCGCCCAGGGGTATGATTTTCAGCTTTTTTGTCTGCATCTGTCAGATTCGATGCTAACACTCATTGGTTAGAACAGCGCGGCAGGAGGATTTGAAGCCTGAATCGGAATGGGTCGCGCGAGCCGGTCAGATTGCTGGCCAGTTATTCCGGTTCTTTCCACCCGGCCATGATGGGTTCAACTTCCGTGGCTTTGAGATGCTCCACAAAAGCCATGTTGGCGCCCTGGGTGTGCTTAAACAGCCAGTCTTTAAGCTGATCCAGCACTTCGAGATAATCGGCCGATTCAGTTGCGCACTGGAAGCGTGCCTGCAATATCATGACCCGATCTAGCGTCTGTTCATGCTCTTTCTTGTGCGCGGTAGCGCCGCCGTAGCCGGCTTCGGCAAGTAGTTGCTCTTCATGGGCAAAGTGGAGGCGGGAGTAGGCGACAAGCTCATCAAAGATGTGTTCGAGCGCCTTGCTGTCGCGGCCGGCCATCAGTCCTGTGTGCAGATCGTTGATCAGGATCGCCAGTTTTTTATGGTCGTTATCCAGCATTTTTACGCCCACACTCAAATCGCTTGTCCAGACAATAAAAGGCATACTCGATGGGCCTTTCCTGCCAAGTATTTCTGCCCTGGGGGTCGGGCGCGAAGCATTTTTACCCGGCACGGTCACATACAAGCCAGTACATGTATTTAAAAAGATCGAGCAGATGACTGGCAAGCGCGGCTGAGAGGGTGTTGCAAAGTTGCCAATAACCAGGCTGTGGACACCGCCAGGGGGGATGGCGGTCCGCCTCATCGTGCAAAGACCGCCTTCTGGGAGCAACCGCCTGGCTCGATGATACGCCTTCTATGGTAGTAAGTACCAGAAGGTAAGCTATGCCAGCCGCGACCCTTGCGCCAATCTGGGCCCAAGCGCCAGTCTTGCCCGTACAAGCTCTATCGGGCTTTGACGTGTGACTAATATTAAATCTGTATTTTTCGCTTTGAGATATGGCGCGTATTTCTGGTCGTAGCTTCGTATGTGACCGAGGAGCCAATCCTTGAGCAGGTTCATGATCTCCACAAGGCCGGCTAATTCCGTTTCACGCTTAAAGCGCGCCCGCAGATCCCTGACCCGGTCCATCAGGATGTCATGCTGCCGTGCGTGAATCACGGCGTCGGGGTATCTGGATTCGGCAAAGAGCTGCTCTTCCTGGGCAAAGTGGGCGCGGATTTGCCCGGCCAACGCATCGAAGTCGCGTACCAGAATCTGCTTGGTGCGGCCTGTCACAATTCCGTCATACAGATCGTTGGTCAAAATCGCCAGTCTCTTATGGTCATTGTCCAGCAGCTTCACATCCACGCGCATTTGTTCCGTCCAGGTGATGAACGGCATTCGCAGCAGGTTATTTCCGGATTCTTTCCTGGATCCAAGTTTGAAACTAGTGTTGAACACGGGGGAGCACCTCATTTTTTTGCAGATCTGGTTGTTTCAGCCAATCGTGCAGCCCGGCATAAACCTGGGCCGTTGATAGGCAGCTAAGATGTCGCTTACTGGGCGCGCCCTGGTCCCATGGATCAAAGCGCGCCCGGTGGTTGGGGAGCCGCATTCGTACAGTCCGTGAGAGGAGGGCAAGCTGTTAAAACAGGGCCAGATACCAAGTGGAATCGGATGTTTTCATTCCCTCTCTATAAGGACTTCTTTCCGGCCCTCCACTTGAGACGGCGCGAAACGGAAGAAAAATGCCTCATATTTTTTTCGCATGGAAGCGGCCGGATGCGGATCTTTTTCGCACATGGAAGAAAAGAGTGGAAAATGATAGACTTGCGTCAGAATCACCCCCTGATTCGACCCCATTGGGTCGACATGAACCAGGTTGAAGGCGACAGGAACAGCAAAGTCCTGCAACGCTGTTTGGTGTAAAAACGCGCCAACCTTCACTCAGAACGACAGGTTATTTTGTCGTTCATAGCTTTTAGGCCTGATCTTCTTATCCCGTTATTCCTTTCAGGCCCAATCCATCCTGTCAACGTCGCGCCGAGCGCACGGAGGCGGTTTTGCAGCCAGCCAAGGGAGAGATCACGTTACTGTTGGCGAAGTGGAAGGACGGCGAGCCTTCGGCCTTCGAGGAGCTGATGCCGCTGGTCTACTCCCACCTGCGTGAAGTGGCTGCGTCCTATATTCGCCGGGAGCGGAATCCCGACATCTTGCAGGCGACGGTGCTGGTCCACGAGCTGTATCTCCGCCTGCTGAACCAGAGGAAGGCGGGGTGGGAGGATCGCCGGCACTTCTACACCTTCGCGGCCAAGGTGATGCGTAGGATCCTGATTGATCACGCGCGCGAAAACCAGGCGCAAAGGCGGGGTGGCGGCTGTGAACGCGTCCCTCTTTGCGACGACTTGGCATGGGTCAATATCGACAGCCCGGAGCTGCTGGACCTGAACCGCGCGCTGGACGAGTTGGGCAAGTTGGATGCCGGTAAGGTGCAACTGGTCGAACTGCGCTACTTTCTCGGCTGCACGGCTGAGGAGACGGCGGAGCTGTTGCAGATCTCCAAATCCACCGTGGATCGCGAGCTGAAATTCATCAAAAGCTGGCTCTATCGGCGCATCCACCCCGATATCATCGGGAAGGCAGCCGGGCAGTGACTCATTTTGTCTCCGCTTTCCGCAATCTGATTTAAGCCACATACGGGGTTTTCGCTTCCATGGCCGAAACGACAAACGATTTTCTGCGGGTTGAAGCGATTTTCCATGAGGCGCTGGCGGCTCCCGTTGAAGCGCGGGCGGGAGTCATCGAGAACCTGTGCAAGGGGAACCAGGAGTTGGCTGCCGAGGCGCGTTCATTGCTGGAAGCTTACGAGGCGCAAGAGCGCGAGGCGGCCGCCAGCCGGGTGGAACCGGGAACCGGCCGGGAGGCGCAGGCCGAATCCCGGCAGATCGGCCCTTACCTGCTGGATCGCCTTTTAGGACGCGGCGGCATGGGCGCTGTATATCTGGCGCATCGCGTGGACGGCCAGTTCGAGCAACAGGTAGCCATCAAACTCATTGACCTGCCCCTGGCGACAGAGATTTTTCAGAAGAGATTTCGCCAGGAACGGCAGATACTTGCCGGACTTCAGCACCCTTATATTGCCCGGCTGATGGATGGCGGCGTTACCGCCGGCGGCGAGTTGTATCTGGCGATGGAGTATGTGAATGGAACGCCCATTCATCGTTACTGCGAGGAGCATAACCTGACCGTGGCGCAACGGCTGGCGTTGTTCGTGCGCGTTTGCGAGGCGGTTCAGTTTGCGCACCAGAACCTGATTGTTCATCGCGACCTGAAGCCAGACAACATTCTGGTGCTGGAAGACGGAACGCCCCGGCTGCTGGACTTCGGAACCGCCAAGCTGCTCTCTCCGCATGACGCCCCAGTGGGCAGCGAGCTGACCCGCGAGGGATACCAGTCCTATACTCCGCAGTATGCCAGCCCGGAGCAAGTGCTGGGCAATCCCGTCACTACAGCTTCTGACACATACTCGCTGGGCGTTTTGTTGTATCTGCTGCTGACCGGGACGCGGCCCTACGAGTTAAAGGAACTCACTACCGGCGAGATGCTGCGCGTCATCTGCCAGCAGGCTCCGCTCAAACCCAGTGAGGCAACCGGCTCCGGCAAGCGGCTCGATGCTGACCTGGAAGCGATTCTCGAAAAAGCCTTGCGCAAGGAAGCCAGGGATCGCTATCTGAGTGCCGAGCAGTTCGCCGGCGACATTCGCGCATTTCTTGCGGGACAGCCGGTGGGAGCGCGTCAAGGCACGCTTCGTTATCTGGCCTGCAGGTTTGCCCACCGTCACAGGCTCGCGCTGGCCAGCGCGGCGCTTCTCCTGGTGACGTTATTGGCGGGCCTGGTGGGCGTGCTATGGCAGGCTAAAGTGGCCAACGAGGAGCGGCGCAAAGCGGAGGCGCGCTCGGCTGATTTGCGGCAACTGAGCAACAGCCTGCTGTCAGAGCTGGATGAAGCCATCAAGGAGCTTCCCGGATCCACCGGCGCGCAGAAGCTGCTGGTTACGCGCGTGCTAGAGCACCTGGACCGCATGGCCAAAGACGCGCAGGGCGACCGGCAAACACAGCTTGATCTGGTCAACGCGTATGCCCGGCTGGCGAACATACAGGGCAACGATTACGACCAGAACATGGGCGATACCACGGGCGCGCTGGCTAGCATCGATAAGGCTATCGCGCTGGCCGCGCCGCTGGCCCCGGAAGGCTCCACAGACCGGGAGGCTCTTCAGGCTCTGGCGATGGCCCAGGGCGCCCGTAGCGAGATTCTCATTGGACCCGGGAGAACGCAGGAGGCTTTAGCTTCCATGCGCAAGGCGATCGAGATCTACGAGCGGCTGATCGCGGCTCCCGATGCTACGCCTGCCCTCATCTGCGATACGGCCAGCGCATACAGCGTGCTGGGAGATGAGTTGAGCGAGAGCGGGATGGCCAGCGTCGCTGACGCCACCGCAATTTTGACGGCCTATCGCAAGGCGGTCGCGCTGAATGAACGTGCCCTGGTTATCAATCCCGGCTTTCTGCGCGCCAAACGCGGTCTCTCGATCAATCGTGGGAAGATCGGCAGCGTGGAGATGGAAACCGATCCAGCCCTGGCGCTGAAGGACTTTCAAATGGCCTTGCAGAGCGCCGATTCCATGACCAAGAGCGAACGGGAGAACCTTTCGATCGTGCGCATGCGCTGCATACTGCAGCGTAAAGAGGCAAGCGCCCTGGTTCAACTGGGAGAATACTCCAGGGCAACGGATCTCTATAACGAGCTCGCCCGAATCTACCAGAATATGGTCGCTGCGGATCCGCAGGACCAGCGCGCTCTTTCGGACCTGAAGGTTGTTCTGAACTTCGAAGCGCAAAGCTATGAAACGGCGGCCGACCCGGCCATGGCGGATGCGGGCAGCAATCGGCAGAGGAATCTGGCGGCAGCGGAGAAACTCTGGATTCAGGTGCTCGACCTGTCAGATCAAGCGTTGAAGCATGATCCCGTGGATAAGAGCTGGCAGGTCTCCAAGGCAAATGCAGAGGCGCGCTTGGGCACCATCCGATCGATTCTTCATCCGAATGGAGATTTCCGGGCGATGACGGCAAAGGGCATCGCGAGCCTGAAGGAGCTGTCCCGGAATAATCTTTCTTCTCCGACGATTCTCGATATGACGGCGAGCGATCTGCTGATCGTGAAGCCGGTTTCTCTCCGGGATCCGCGTTTTGCCGTTGACTGCGCGGAGCGGGCGGTCAATCTGAGCCACCGCATGAAGACTTCGATGCTGATTACACTCGCCCAGGCCTATCGCGCCTCCGGCCAGGCGGAGAAGAGCCGGGAGACTGCTGAAGAAGGCCTGGCGCTGCTGGCCCCGCAACAACCGGGAAGCGTGAAGCCGCGCATCCGCAAGCTGCTGGAAGCGCAGGCGGAGATGGGAAACTAGCGCAGCAGGTCTTCAAGCACAGTGCTTAGATCAGTCTTGTCGTCGCGATACTTTACGATCACCGGGGCGTAAAGGCTCAGGCCCCACTCCTGGCCTTTTCCCTTATGAACGGCGCGAGAGCCGGGGACGACCACCGCATTCTCGGGGATGATGAGCGGCAGCTCCTCGCTGGCGCGCAGGATTTCATTTTTAACCAGGTCGAAGACCGGGGTACCGCGGGTGAGGATGACGCCGGCGGCCAGCACCGCGCCCCGGCGCACGATGCAGCCCTCGTAGACGCCCGAATTGCCGCCCACCAGCACGTCGTCCTCGATGATGACGGGGTTGGCGTTGACCGGTTCCAACACCCCGCCGATCTGCGCCGCGGCGCTCAGATGGACGCGCTTGCCGATCTGGGCGCAGGAGCCGACCAGGGCATGCGAATCGATCATCGTGCCCTCGTCCACACAGGCTCCGGTGTTGATGTACATGGGCGGCATGCAGACCACGCTGCGGGCCACGAATGCCCCGGAGCGTACGGCGGAGCCGCCGGGAACGATGCGCACGCCGTCGCCCGAGCCAAAATGGCGCACCGGAAATGTGCTCTTGTCCACAAACGAAAGGCTGGCGGCGGGAAACTCCTTCAGCACGCCCAGGCGAAAGCCCAGCAGTATGCCCTTCTTGACCCAGGCGTTCACGCGCCAGCCGGTGGGCTCTCCTTTGTCGGGCGAGGCGGCGCGCACCTCGCCGCTTTCCAGAGCCGCCCTGAACACCAGAAACGTCCTCATGGCGGACTCGTCCCCGATGGCGCCGGGGCCCGCGGCAAAGTGCCGCTCAATTGCGTTTTGCAGTTGGGCAAGAGTCATTGCATCTTGAGTCTATCAAGGAACAGGGATGAGAGATGAGCAAGCAGCGGGGTAGCCTGCGTCGCAGACCAGCGCGGCGCCTTTTTGCTTCAGTCTGCGGCCATGGGAGGAACCTTGGCGCGGGCATGCCCGTTCATGCGGGCCGGTTGTAGCCGGAAGCAGTTCTCTCCCTCCGGAATCATCGCCAGCAGGATGGGCGCTCGATCCGGGTTTGTGTGCATATGACGCGTCTCCAGCCAGGCGCACAGCCGGGGGTCGTAGATTTCCGGTTCGCCACGCCAGAAATTGGGCTTCAGGCCGCACTGAATCTGGAGATGATCCAACTGCAACTCGATGCTGGAAACGTTTTTAGGAAAATAGCGCCGGACATTGCTCGCGCCCACATGCAGCCCGGTAACACCGAGCCCTTTGCTTTGTGTCTTGACGACCATATGTGCCTGCCGTACAACGCGGGATGAGGTCAGTTTAGGGAGTTGTGGCAGGGAAAGCCGGCGGAGATTCGGTAAAGCCGCTCTATGAATTCCGTGTTTGCAACCTGCTGGCCAGATATCCATTTCGGGAAGTTCGTAGACGTATATTATTCTGCCGGGCTAAAGTATTTCTCCCCGCATGGGTGAGAAAATACCCCGCGGAGCCGGGACAAAAGGATGAATCCAAAGCCGGTCCCGGGCCGGCAGGTTGGGGGGAGCGCCAATGGCAGCGTGACCATTCCCCGCTTCATGCGTACATCCACCTTCGCTCCGGTCAGGTCAAAGGGCAGGGCCGGGTCAACGGCATTCACCACGGTTGAAACCAGCCTCCAGAAAATAATAGTTGCAAACCACGGTGCATATCTACTATTGTACGAATCAGGCCGCTTGTGTTCTATTTTGCGGCAGTGATAGTTTTTCCTCTCTGCGGATTTTACAGATGCGGGATAGCGCATAGCATGATTCAACCCGGCCCAACGAGGCCGCTTAAGCAGGTACACTGAAAGCTGAATAGCTTCAAACAGAGGCATTAGCTAGAGTATTTCTCGAATCCAGGTGCGACGGAAGAAATATAGACAAAGCAAATCCTCTGTAACCAGACGTGATTTTTAAAACTAGGGCTGCTCTCTTTCCCCTGCGCGTCCATTCTCCGGAATCAGGCCATCATGCCTGCCGGAGACGCGGCGTGCCGGCAGGCGCGGTGAGCGGCATACGGAGAAGAAAAAATGAAATCTTCAAAAGTTGACCTAAACAGCGTAGATGTGAGCACCCTGAGCATTCCAGACGCGGAAGAGATGATTGAAGAAGCTCTGAACGAGCTGTCGTTCAGCACCGACCCCGGCCTGGCGCGAGCCCTGCATTTTCTGGCGCCGGCGGGATACCAGGCGATTGTGGAACTATGCGCGGAAAACGGCCGCAGCAAGCGCCGCAATGCCATGGCCAGCACATGGACCCCGGAAGAGGACGAAGTGCGCGTCTATTTTGAGCGCATCGACGACTCCGAGGCCCCGCCGCGCCCGGCGCGAACATCGCGCGCCTTTGCCGAGCATGCCTTCGACGAGGACGATGACAGCCAGGAAGCGGTGATTCCTGCCGACATCGACGCCCGCGTGAAAGAGCTGTGCGCCGCGCTGGCCGAAGCCGAACGCGGAGGCCACGCCTTCATCGCCCTCAAGTGGTTCCGCGATTCCTTCTTGCCGCGCAAGGCCTACCGCTGGAATCAGCATCCCGAGTCGCGCCAGGCAGTTCTGGCTGAGGCCATCCAGCGCGGCGTCGTAGTCACAAGCAAGATCGCCAACCCCAAGACACCGGCCTATCCCACTACCACCATTCGCCTCAACCGCGCCGAGGCGGGCATGCCCGATGAGGCGCAGCGCTTCCATCCGGTTACCGCGCTTGCCGGCTCCATTGCCGAGGCCATTGAGGAAGAACGGGGGAACCTGTGAGCTGCTACTTTCTGGAATCCACCGCCTTCGCCATGCTCTTTGTGCAGGAACAGGGCACCAGCGCCCTGATCAGCCTGATGGAGGCCGTGGAGGATAACCGCAAGCTGATCTCGGCCTCCACGCCGCTGGAGGTCTACGCGGCCATTCGCCGCCGTGAGCGCTCCGGCGCCCTCACTGCGGAAGATGCCACCGCCGCGCTCGACAGCCTGCGCATGGAGGCCGCGCGCATGGTGCAGGAGCCGCTCAACCCGGCGGTCCTAGAAGCCGCCCGCCAGCTCCTCGACCGCACCACCCTGCGCTGGCCCGACACCCTGCAATTGGCCGCCGCCATCGTCGCCCGCGACATGTTCCAGGCCACGGAGATCATCTTCGTCTCCGCCTCGCCGCAGATGCTCGAAGCCGCAAAGAGCGAGGGCTTCCACACCATCGACCCGGCACAGGAAGCGGAGGAACAGGTTAGTAACGGCTAGATTCGCTCATGCGTCGTTCGAGATGAAGCTGCTCGGGTGGGGCGCGGGAGTATCATGTGAGCCGTCTCTGAATTTGCAACAAGAGTCACGGCTCACATGAAGACCACGAAGATCAATCCCGCCCTTGAGCCCTTCCCCAACTGTCCTGCCCTCGACGGCTGCCACTGTGTCACCAATTCCCTGGCCAAGATCTTTCATCATGCCGGCCATCCCCTTTCCGAGGAGATGCTGCTCGGCCTCGGCGCTGGAATGGGATTCATTTATTGGCAGATGAAGATGGGCGCGGGCACCTATATCTTTGTCGGCGGCAGGGCAAACACCAAGAATTTTTACAAGGACCTTGGCGCAAGAACCGGCGTCGGGATTCGGGAGATTTACACTTCCAGCGCCCCCAAGGCCGAAGCTGCCCTGTTGCAAGTACTGGCGCGGAAAGAGCCCGTCATGCTGGGCGGCGATATGGGCTTCCTGCCCTGGTTTCATTTTCCCGAGGACTACCACTTCGGCGGCCATGCTTTCGTGGTTTGCGGCTATGACGGCAATCGCACTTGTCTGGCCTCGGATATGGACCCCCGGATGGCTGGATTGAAAAATGGATTTTATGCGCCGGTAACTCTGGAGCAACTCGCCAGGGCCAGAAGCTCGCCCTACAAGCCCTTTCCGCCAAAGAATCTGCGCCTGGAGTTCGACTTTGCGGGATTTCGCGCTCCGGGGAGCAGGGAGATCGCCGCATCCATCGCGCAAACCGTCGATGCCCAACTCTACCCGCCGATCAAGAATTTTGGCGTTGCGGGACTGCGCCATACAGCCAATCAACTATTGCGGTGGCCGGCGATCTTCAAGGATAAGGACCTGCGCATGAATCTGTTCAATCTCTATGTCTTCATCGAAATCGGCGGCACCGGCGGCGGTTGCTTCCGTCCCATATACGCCCGCTTCCTGGAACAATGCGCAAGAATCATCGACAAGCCTGCTGGCAAGACCGCGCTCACGAGTGCCGCGGAGATCTTCCATCAATCCGGCGGCAAGTTCACCGAGATCGCAATGCTGTTCAAGGATGCCGCAAAGATGAAGGGTGTCGAGGAGAAAGTGCGCTCCGCCTCCCGGCTCTTCGGTGAGATCGCTGGACTGGAAGAGAAAGCTTGCCAGCTCCTCAAGCAAGGCATTTGAGCGGACGGCAATGATTCCCGCCCGCGATATCTTCCAGACCACCGAGATCATCTTTGTCTCCGCCTCGCCGTAGTTGATCGAAGCCGCCATGAGCGAAGGCTGCCAAGGAAGATGCGGAATGAATCAGCGTGGAACGGCAGCCGCATGTGTAGCACAGTTGCCATTCTCTCTCTGCATGGCGTACAATGTGCGTACGGGGTGGAATATGCCTGTCGCGGCGAGAAAAGAACATCGGATTCATCTGCGCGCCTCAGAGCGTGACGTGACTACCATCAATCGTGCAGCGGCCTTTACAGGAATCAGCGTTAGCACGTTCATCATGGAGAGCGCCGCGGAGCGTGCCGAGCGAACCTTGGCTGACCAAAGGAACTTCGTGCTGTCTGATAAGCAGTGGCGGGCTTTCACGGAAGCCCTTGACCGCCCTGCCCGGCACATTCCCAAATTAGAGAAACTGTTGCGGGAGCCTTCCATCCTTGAGCGGGCCTGAGCCGCACTCCACGCCTCTGTCGCAGGTCGAAGCTCTTACGAGAACGCACGACCTCAGCAGTTTCGACTGTGGATTTCATGCCTCGCTGAATGATTGGCTCAAGCGTTTTGCTTGGGCCAGTCAGCAGAGCGAAACTTCGCGCACCTATGTGGTTCACCGCGCCGGCCGCGTAGTTGCTTATTACTCCATCGCAACCGGGAGCACACGCCGGGAAGATGTGCCAGTGCGCGTGGCAAAAGGGCTGGCGAATCATCCGGTTCCCATCATTTTGCTTACCCGGCTGGCCGTGGACAAGGCCGAACAAGGCGCCGGTCTGGGGAAGGCCCTGCTCAAGGATGCTCTGGTTCGCATTGCCGGTGCGGCGGACATTGTGGGAGCGCGCGCTGCCTTGGTTCATGCCATCGACGCCGAGGCAGCTGCATTTTACCGCCGCTTCGGCTTCGAGCCGTGTCCTGCAAACGACCTGCATCTCATGCTGCTGATGAAGGATTTGAGGCTGGGACTGCGATTGTGAAGCAGCTAAAACCTAAAATCGCAGAAGCGGAGGGTGAGAACAGACAGTCCTTTACTGAGGTACAGGCTACTCCCAACGAAACAAATTCGCCAGCTTGAACTCCGCGCGCAACTCCATCGTGCGCAGATTTTCGCGCAGGTGGCAAGTCGCTACACGAGCGCGTGAACCGCATCCTTGCAAACCTCCGCCAGCCGGCCGATTCCTGTCCGAATCTTTTCCGGCGAGGCATTGGAGAAATTCAGGCGCATGAATCGTTGACCGCTGGCATCGGGGAAGAAGTCCTGCCCCGGCACAAAAATCACTTTGCGCAACAGCGCTTTGCGCAGCAGCTCGTTGGTGTCTACGCCCTCGGGACAGGTCACCCAGAGAAACATTCCTCCCTCCGGATGCGTCCACCGGAATCCCGGAGGCATGGTTTCCCGCAGCGCGGCATCCATGATTGCGTAGCGTTCCCCGTAGGCTCGCCGGATGCGCTCAACGTGGGCCTCGCTGTCGAAATCCAGAAGGTAGCGATGAACGATGCGCTGGTCCAGGCTCGACGTATGCAGATCGGCAGCCTGCTTGACAATCGTCAGTTTGCGGCGGAACTCCTCGCGAGCGACTATCCAGCCGATTCTGAGTCCGGGCGCAATGGTCTTGGAAACGGTGCTGAGGTAGATGACGATGCCCTCGCTATCCATCGACTTGATAGGAGGAATGGATTTCCCCGCATAGCGCAAAGCGCCGTAAGGATCGTCCTCCACCACCGTGAGCCCATAGCGAGCCGCAATGGAATAGAGAGTCCGGCGGCGTTCCGCGGTGAGCGTGACGCCCGTAGGATTCTGAAAATTCGCAATGGTGTACAGGAACCTGGGCTTTTCACGCTCAATCAATTCCGGCAGCGCTTCCGGAATCAGGCCCTGCTCATCGGTAGGCGCCGCGGCAAATCGAGCTTCGAATATCTGAAATGCCTGAATGGCCGCCAGGTACGTCGGATTCTCGGTGAGTACACACTCCCCCTTATCCAGGAAAATCTTCCCAATCAGATCAAGCGCCTGTTGCGATCCGGTCGTAATGAGAATATCCTCGGCGCAACAATCAATTCCCCGCTTGCGGGATTCGGCCGCCAGGCTCTCCCGAAGCGGGGCAAAGCCCTCGCTGGCGCTGTATTGCAGCGCGGATGCGCCGGTCTCATGCAGAACGCGCTCGGTGGCGCGGAGTATATCGTCCACGGGAAAAAGTTCCGGCGCGGGAAGGCCGCCGGCAAACGAAATGATCTCCGGCTGTTCAGTAACTTTGAGAATCTCGCGGATGGACGAGGTGCGCACACTGTCCATCCTGCGCGCGAACCTGGTATTCATATCTTCTCCTTGCATCATGAGTCAGAAATACGCAGCACAAAAATTGTTGCCATCCTGAAATATACAGCACAAAATTGCCGTCATCCTGAAATACGCAGCACAAAAATTGTTGTCATCCTGAAATACGCAGCGCAACAATTGCTGTCATCCTGAGCGAACGGGGCCCCAGGCGTACTCTTCAGCCTGGGGGTGGTGAGTCGAAGGATCTGTTTTTGTTCTTCAATGAACTTCTGACCCATCACACTTGCATCCGATAAGTTGAATTCCGGATTTCTTACTCCCGCCGAAATTTGTTCGCTTGCTCGAACTCATCGCGTAACTCCGCAGTCCGCAGGTTCTCGCGCAAATGAGCCAGTCGCTGCTCGAAAGCCAGCAACACGGCCTGAACGGCTTCGGTATTGGTGAGGGCGATGTCGCGCCACATGGAGTAAGGGCTGGCGCCCAGCCGCGTCATCTCGCGCAGTGCGCGCCCGCCCACATCTTTCAGCTCCGGTGCATCGCCCACCTCTTCTTCCAGCATCGCGCTCAGCGCAGTGGCCACGAACTGCGGCAGGTGGCTGACCCATGCGACCAGCTCATCGTGGCGCGCGGGATCGAGATCGAGAGTCTTCGAGCCCATCGCCGCGACCCACTCCCGCCAACCTTTCACCAGCTCGGCCGAATGCGGTGAGCGCTGCCAGCTTGGGTCGTCGGTGAATAGCCACACCGCTCCGCGAAAGAGATTGGCGTCGCCCAGCGCCGCACCGCCGCGCTCCTTGCCCGCCATCGGATGCCCCGGTAAAAAGGCCGCCCGCTCCGGCGTGTTGAAGAGGCGTCCGGCGGCGGCGGCGATCTGCGCCTTAGTCGAGCCCACTTCGGTGACCAGGTGCTCGGGACCAAGCACTCCGGAGAGTTTCTCCATATAGTCAAGCGTCGCGTAGATGGGCATGGCCAGCACGACCACCTGGCTTTCTCGCGCTGCCTGCAACGGGTCGGCGGCGATGGAATCGATCGCGCCCATCGCGAGCGCGGCCTGCGCGCCCTCGGAGCTGCGGTTCCAGCCAGTGATCCCACCGTGAAAGCCCGCCGCGCGCAGCGCCAGCCCTACTGACGTGCCCAGCAACCCCGTGCCCAGAATGGAGACGCGCTCGATCATTTCTTTCTTTGCTCCGTTAGCGCAGTTAGCGTTGTTAGCGGAGTTCGCAAATACTAACTCCGCTAACACGCGCGAAGCGCGGCTAACACCGCTAACTCCGCTCTTTACAAAGCTACATCGTTCTCCCCACCGCCGTGGCAATCACCCGCAACTGCCCCATCAGCTCCTCGAACTGCTCCAGATACAAAGTCTGCGCGGCGTCGCTGGCGGCTTTGTCGGCGTTGGGATGCACCTCGACCAGAATCGCGTCGGCACCCGCGGCCACCGCGGCCCTCGCCATGGGAGCCACCATGTCGCGGCGGCCCGTGCCGTGCGAGGGGTCGGCGGCGATGGGCAGATGCGAGAGCTTGTGAATCACCGGAATCGCGGAGATGTCCATGGTGTTGCGCGTCGCGGTTTCATAAGTGCGGATGCCGCGCTCGCACAAAATCACGTCGTAGTTGCCGCCGGCCATGATGTACTCCGCCGACAACAGCAGCTCTTCGAGTGTCGCCGAGATGCCGCGCTTGAGCAGCACCGGCTTGCGCGCCTGGCCCAGCCCGCGCAGCAGGTTGAAGTTCTGCATGTTGCGCGCGCCCACTTGGAAGAGGTCCACGTAAGGCAGCATCTCCTCGATCTGCGAGATCTCCATCACCTCGCTGACCGTGAGCAGGCCGTGTGCCCGTGCGGCCTCGTGCATCATCTGCAGCCCCGGAATGCCCATGCCCTGAAAGGCGTAGGGCGAGCTGCGCGGCTTGAAGGCTCCTCCACGCAAGAAGCTCGCGCCAATTGCCTTGACGCGCGCGGCGGTCTGGAACATCTGTTCGCGGTTTTCAATCGAACACGGTCCGGCCATCACGGCCACCTGCTCGCCGCCCACCTTCACGCCGTTGGAGAACTCAATGATTGATCCCCCCGGACGGAAGGCGCGCCCGGCCAGCTTGTAGGGCGAGCTGATGCGCAGCACGTTCAACACGCCCGGCAGCACTTCAAATTTGCTCAGGTCAATATTGGCGGTGGGTCCGACGCCGGCCAGGATGGTCTGCATGGCGCCGGTGGTGCGATGCACGCTGACCCCGGCTTCTTCCATCACTTCGATGACGGCATCGATCTGTTCTTCGGTCGCTCTTTCCTGCATGGATACGATCATGGCTTGTTCCCTATCTCGGTCGCGTTGATTTCAGCTCCGGCGCTCTGGCCCGGGGCAGTAGCGCGGGCATTTCTCTCTGAGGCCAGCTCGTTCCTCTGCAAGGCCCGCATCACGTCGATGATGCGCTCGTAGATATGCGTCAGCTCGATGTCCGGCAGAGGACCCTTGTTGGCCGCGCGCACATTGGCGTAGATCACCTTTTCGCGCGCCGGCTCGTAGACCGGCAACGAAGTGGAAGCCTTGAGGTGGCCAATCAATTGCGCGGCGCGGGCCCGCTCGCTCAGCAGTTCCACCAGCTGGCGGTCCAGAATATCAATTTTGTCTCGCAGTTCTTCCAGCGTCATTTCATCCTCGAGTCAGCTAACAGCTATCAGCTTTCAGCTCTATCTCGCTATTGCATGCAGCAGAAATTTCACTTCCATCACAGCATAGGCTGAAAGCTGATAGCTGAAAGCTGTTTTCTGCACTTACCGGGCCAGCGCCGCCTGCGGCAAGCGAAGGCCCTTGATAAATCGTGATACCGCGGCAGGAGCCGCATCGGGGGTTGACCTCTCGATCAGCTCCACAATCGCGCTGCCAACCACCGCCGCATCGGCAAACTCGGCTACCTGGGCCACGTGTTCCGCGTTGCTGATGCCGAAGCCCACGGCCACCGGCAACCGCGTGTATCGCCGGATACGCTGGACGAGAGAGGCCGCGTCCGAGGTCAGGCTCTGCTGCGTGCCGGTGATGCCCACGCGGGAGATGGCGTACACAAAACCTTTTGAATGCGTCGCGATGGCTTCCAACCGCTCATCGGGACTGGTGGGCGCAGCCAGAAAAATCGGCGCCAGCCCTACGCGGGCCATTTCGCTGAGATAATCGCCCGCCTCCTCGACAATCAGATCGGTCACCAGCACGCCATCCACTCCGGCTGCGGCCGCAGCATCGGCAAACTTCGGCAGCCCATAACGCAAAATCGGATTCAGATAGCTGAAGATCACGAGACCCGCCTGTGGCCGCGCCGCGCGAATCTCGCGGGCTAGCTGAAGCACGTTCTTGAGTCGCGTTCCCCTGGCGACCGCGCGCTCCATGGCGCGTTGAATCACCGGCCCATCGGCCAGCGGATCGCTGAAGGGCACGCCCAACTCGATCACATCCGCGCCCGCGTCGATGGCCGCCAGCGCAATCTCGCGCGTGGCATCGAGCGTAGGGTCGCCCACCGTCAGATAAACCACCAATCCCGGTTTGTGATCGAATCGTATCGCCATCGAAAAAACCGCTAACTTGCTAACTCGCTCGTCACCGCGAAGCGGTGGCTAACTCGCTGTCTTTGTAAAAAACCGCAACCACGCCAAACAACCTCAACGAACTGCCCGTGCCCCATCCTTTCGCTTTTTTCCTGGCGAAAGGGTGGGAAGTCACAAATCTCGAACGTTCCGTTCGCGACGTACAACGTTATAGCTTCAGCTCCCGCGCCAAAATTCCCATGTCCTTGTCGCCGCGTCCAGAGAGGTTCACCACCAGTATGTCATGAGTTTGCATCGCCGGAGCAATGCGCAGCGCCTCGGCCACCGCGTGCGCGCTTTCGAGAGCCGGCAATATTCCCTCGGTCCGCGCCAGCCGCACCACCGCATCCAGCGCGGCCGCGTCATCCTGCGAAACGTACTCGGCGCGCCCCGTGTCGTGCAGCATGGCGTGCTCCGGGCCTATGGAAGCGTAGTCCAGGCCCGCCGAAACCGAGTGCGTCAGCGCGATCTGGCCGTTTTCATCCTGCAAGACGTAGGAATACGTCCCCTGCAAAACCCCCGGCGCTCCTCCGCTGAAGCGCATCGCATGATCGCCCAGCGCCGTGCCTCGCCCGCCGGCCTCCACGCCGATCAGCTGGACCTGTTTGTCGGCAAGAAATTCATAAAACGCGCCGATGGCATTCGATCCGCCGCCCACGCAAGCAATGATGGCCGTGGGTAGACGTCCCTCGGCAGCAAGAATCTGCTCCTTCATCTCACGGCTGATGCAGCGATGAAAGTCGCGCACCATGGTCGGGTAAGGATGCGCGCCCAGCGCGCTGCCCAGCAAATAATATGTCGTCCGCACATTGGTGACCCAATCGCGCATCGCCTCGCTGATGGCGTCCTTCAGCGTCTTCGATCCCGACGAAACCCCGCGCACCTCCGCTCCCAGCAGCCTCATGCGCAGCACATTCAACTCCTGGCGCGCCATGTCCACATCGCCCATGTAGACCACGCACTCCAGGCCTAGCAGCGCGCAAACAGTAGCCGTGGCCACGCCGTGCTGCCCCGCTCCAGTCTCGGCGATCACGCGCTTCTTGCCCATGCGCTTGGCCAGCAATCCCTGTCCCAGCGCGTTGTTGATCTTGTGCGCCCCGGTGTGCAGCAGGTCTTCGCGCTTCATATAAATCTTCGCCCCGCCCAACTGCTCGGTCAGCCGCTTACAGAATGTGAGCGGCGTGGGGCGACCGGCATAATTTTTCAGCAGATCAGCCAACTCCGCCTGAAAAGCCGCATCGGCCTTCGCCAGATTATATTCGCGCTCCAACTCGTCGAGCGCCGCCACCAGCGTCTCCGGCACATACCGCCCGCCATAAACGCCAAAGCGCCCGGGGCGCGACTCAGATGGAACTGCCGGAAGAATGATCGATGCCATTGTGGCCTCCTGTGCGCTTGATCATGAAATGAAGGGAACATTTTAGTGTACTAGCCTGCATGATTCATGCAGGCTAACGGCCTCACGCCGCCTTCTTTACCTGCAACTTCACGCGCAGTCCGGCAGCGGCAAGCATATTGACCAGCATATCCAGGCCAAATAGGTCTATCTTGCCGCGCATCAGATTGGAGATGCGCGGCTGCGTTACGCCGAAGACCTTGGCCGCCTCGGACTGGCTCAGCCCTTCGCGTTCGATGTGCTTCTTCAAGGCCAGCATCAGCGAGGAGCGCAGCTTCAGATTTTCGGCCTGCGCCGGAGTCTCTTCAATGGCGTCCCATACACTTTCAAAGCGATTCTTGGTCATGAGTTCAACTCCCTAATCAGGTCCTTGTAACGCCGCGAAGCAAGTGCAATGTCCTCCGGGCTGGTCTTCCGCGTTTTCTTCTGAAAGCAATGCAGAACGTAAACTGCTTCTGCAAATTTGGCGACATACATCACGCGAAATGCTCCATCTTCCTCTCGAATCCGGATCTCTTTCACACCCGAACCAACCGTGTTCATCGGCTTCCAGTCGTCCGGGTCAAGCCCTTCCTGCACCTGGTATAGCTGGTAGCCAGCCTCTCTCCGCGCCGCGGTTGGAAAGCGGCAAAGGTCATCCAGCGCGCCACCCCGAAACTCGATTGGCTTGACGCTCTTGTTCACGATTCGATTATACAAAATAATGCATATACGGCAACAAATTAATTATTCGCAGATGAATTTCCACGATTTGCAGTCCCGCGACAGGAGCATCAAGGTGCCTCCGCTCTTGCACGCTATTATCAATACAATGCAACCCGCGCAAGCAACCTACCATCTAGGCGACATCCTGGCCAACGCCATCACCCACGGCATCGGCGCAGCGCTGGCCATTGCCGGCGCGGCTTACCTGATCGTAGTATCCACGCGTGGAACGGCCACGCAGATCGTCAGTTGCTCTGTCTTTGCCGCCACGCTGGTGCTGGTTTACATCTGCTCCACGCTCTACCACTCGCTGGTGCGAACCCGCGCGCGCCACGTCTTTCATATCCTCGACCACTCGTCCATCTACCTGCTCATCGCCGGCACCTACACGCCCTTCTGCCTGGTCTCGTTGCGCGGTCCGCTGGGTTGGACCATCTTCGGCGTCGAATGGGGGCTGGCCGTAAGCGGTGTGATCTTCAAGAGCTTCGCCATTGGCAAACACGAGGTGGCCTCGGCGCTGGTCTATCTGGCTCAGGGCTGGGTTGCGGTGGTCGCGGTGGTGCCGCTGATTCATTCCCTCGGCTGGCATGGACTCATGTGGATGGGCGCCGGAGGCTTGGCTTACACGCTGGGCATCGTTTTTTTCGCCCTCGACAGGCTGCCCTACTTTCACGCTCTCTGGCACTTGTTTGTGCTGGCCGGCAGCGTGGCTCACTACTTCGCTATTCTCTTCTACGTCGTTCCCGCGCGGCCCTGAGCGGCTCTTGACCGCGCACTGGCCGTCTAAGCCCGCGCGAGGCCGGAATGTGTATTTTCCGCGCCAAATTTGCACCATTTCCGGTGCAGATTGACCTCGACCCCGCAAAACCGGTACACTACTTTAGTTTGGCGATTCCTGCCTGTGGCCGTTGAGCCGGGCGTTCGCCCTGGGATTGAGGGGCTGGAGCGCACTCTTTCGGTTCGGAAGTTTCCGCCCTATTTTTTGTATACGCATCGGCCGAGCCGGCCAGTGCTGGAGGGTTTATGTACGCGGTTATTCGCACCGGTGGCAAGCAGTATCGGGTCGCGCCCGGCGACGTGGTGAAGATTGAAAGCGTTGCATCGAAAAAACAGACCGTTGAGTTCAGCGATGTGCTGGCCTTCAGCGGCGAACCGGGAACGGTGGCCAAGCCGGACAAAGCCAAGGTCATCGCCGAGGTGCTGGGCGAGGGACGCGGCGACAAGCTCCTGGTCTTCCATCTCAAGCGCAAGAAGCAGTACAAGAAGTTGCAGGGCCACCGGCAGAACTTTACCGAGGTGCGCATCAAGGCCATCGAGGCCGACGGCAAGACCTACACCGCCGCCTAGCAAGACGGAGCTGTCAGCCTTCAGCTTTCAGCTTATCCATTGCGGCAACGAAGTGTATTGGCCCGGAAGGGCAGAACTGAAGGCTGTAAGCTGATAGCTGAAAGCTGGAAAAGGAGATTCGACAATGGCACATAAGAAGGGTGGAGGCAGCTCCACAAATGGACGGGATTCCAATGCGCAGCGGCTGGGCGTAAAGGCCTTTGCCGGCGAACTGATCACCGGCGGCTCCATCATCATGCGCCAGCGGGGCACGCGCATCAAGCCGGGCGTCAACGTGGGCCGCGGTTCTGACGATACGCTCTTCGCCAAGGTTACCGGCCGGGTGAAGTTTACCGATCACGGCAAACTCGGGCGCTATGCCTCCATCGAGCCTGTAGCCGCCGAGTAACTCCGGCTTCCATTCAGTTTCTGCCTGAATTTAATAGTAAAGGCCGCGGCATAGCCGTGGCCTTTTTCTGCGTCCTGATCTCTGAACCCTGACCCCTGATCTCTGTTATGTCGCCGATGCGCGGCTCTTCAGATCCTGGGTGAGCGCCTCTTCCACGGCATTCTCCGCCTCGGTCAGGGGAAAGCCGCCGGTTGGCTGCACGGCAACCCGGGTTCCGGTATGACCCAGCGCAGTGGCAATCTCGTCCCAGCGAAGAATGAGGGAATTGGCCGGCACCATGACAGCCTGGCGGGCGGGTTCGGGCAGGGCGCAGTAGGCTGCCCACATTCCCAGCGTTGCCAGAATCACCGACTCGTAGACAAATTGCAAGGGTGCGGTCAAGGATGTCCGGGTCGTCATCAACAGCGATTGAACGAAGTCGTTGGCGGACATCAAGCCCAGGCCCAGGGAAATCCCGAAGGCCATGTCGCGGGCCGAGAGGCGCAGCGCATTCATGCCCAGGCAGAGAAAGCCCAGCAGGCACAGCTCGACGATGCTCACCGAACGCATCAGGCCGAAGGCGACGGTGGGGATGAGCAGGACGCCGCGATGTGTAAAGGTAATCGTCGAAAAGCTCACGAAGATCGAGGCCAAAACCGCCCAGCGAAAGATCATGACGCCGAACTTCATCAGCCCGGGGAAGGCCGAGAGCGCGGAGCGAAAGACCTCCATGCAGACAAAGAAGAGGAGTGTCGCGCTGGCGATATACACCGCAAAATAAAAATAGAAGTAGACCGGGGCACAGAGGTCATGGAACCAATGCTGCGATTGGCCATACAAAAGGAATAGCAGCGGGGGACTCGAGGCTACGCGCAGTGCCAGATAAGCTCCCATGGCTGGAAACCGCTGATGCAGTTTCTTCCTCCAGAACAGGAAGCCGAGCACGGCCCAAAGAGCAAACTCGGCCACGCTCATCAGAGTCATCGCGTTCTGTGAAGACATAGGAACCCCTCGCCACTCTTAGAACTATCTAAGAATAGCGCCGAATGTCCTATTACTCAACAAAAAAAACGAATGGATTCAGTACACTCTCAAGCCAATGAGTTTTTATTGGCCATCAGGATCTGGGGGGGGGCAAATGTAGGGATTGCACGAGGGAGTCGGAAAAGTTGAGGTGGCCGATTGGTGGCTTGCGATTGGCTGCGTGGTCCTGGGCGTGGTAGCGGCGGCGGCTGCGCCGGCGACAACAATAGCAAGAGCGAAGATGCGGATGGCGAGTTTCATTCGAGGTAACCTCCTTTAGGATTTGTTTGTCAGGAAACCGATCTCCTGTACATCCTAATCGTAGGACATTGTGCAGATTAAGTCCAGCGAATTCATAACGATAAACAGATAGTAATGTTATGGTTACCAACGTACTCTGGCGCACCGGTTTTTCCCTCCTTTTGCACCCATTTTCCTCCCGCGATTCCCCTTCGTTCCAGCCCCCTCTACATGGTAAAATCAACTTGGATGAGTTTGATTGAAAGCCCTAGTCTTTCAATCTGTTAGGCCCCCGAATTCCTGCCCGGAAGCTCCTCCTGACGCCGTGTTCCCAGTGGAGCGCGACGCGAAAGTCTTACGAATGGACCCCTATGGCGACTGAACCCCTGAACACCACCCCGTTCCCCAACGACAACGGCAACTATACCGGGGAGAGCATCAAGGTACTTGGAGGCCTGGAGGCGGTGCGCCTGAGGCCAGCCATGTATATCGGCTCGACCGGAGAGTTGGGTTTACACCACCTGGTCTACGAGGTGGTGGACAACTCGGTGGACGAAGCGCTGGCCGGCTATTGCAAAAAAATCGATGTCGTCATCCACGTGGACAACTCCATCACCGTGGTTGATGACGGGCGCGGCATTCCGGTGGACATGATGGACCTGGTCGGCGGCGAGAAAATGCCCGCCGTGCAAGTAGTGCTGACCAAGCTCCATGCCGGGGGCAAGTTCGACGCCTCCACCTACAAAGTCTCAGGCGGCCTGCATGGCGTGGGCGTCAGTTGCGTCAATGCTCTCTCGCAGGAGCTCAACGTGGAGATCTGGCGCGACGGCCACACCTGGGAGATGGACTTCTGTTGCGGCGAACCCACCAGCGAGCTGCGACAGGCGGGAACCAGCCGGCGTCGCGGTACTAAGATTCACTTCCTGCCCGACAAGAGCATCTTCACCGCCACCGAGTTCAACTACGATACCCTGGCCCAGCGGCTGCGCGAGATGGCCTTTCTCAACAGGGGCCTGGAAATCACGCTCACCGACGAGCGCAACGCCGACCCCAAGACCGGCGAAGCGCGGCGCGCCGAATTCAAGTACGCCGGCGGCATTGCCGAGTTCGTCAAGCACCTGAACCGCGGCAAAACCGTGCTGCACGACAAGCCCATCATGATGGAGGCCACGCGCGACAAAGTCGAGATCGAGATCGCCCTCCAGTACAACGACAGCTACTCCGAAACCGTCTTCAGCTTCGCTAACAACATCAACACCGTGGACGGTGGCTCGCATCTTTCTGGCTTCCGCACCTCGCTCACCCGCACCATCAACGCCGTCGGCCAGTCGCTGGGCCTTTTCAAGGACATGAAGGAAAACCTGAGCGGCGACGATGTGCGCGAAGGCCTGGTGGCCGTGGTCAGCGTCAAGCTCTCGCAGCCGCAGTTCGAGGGCCAAACCAAGGGCAAGCTCAACTCCGACATCGCCGGCACCGTGCAGGCCTTTGTCAACGAGCGGCTGGGCGCCTATCTCGAGCAGAATCCGCCCATCGCCCGGCGCATCATCAACAAGGCCATCGAGGCCGCCCGCGCCCGCGAGGCCGCCCGCAAGGCCCGCGACCTGACCCGGCGCAAGGGCGCGCTGGACGGCGGCGGACTGCCCGGCAAGCTGGCCGATTGCAGCGAGCGCAATCCCGAGCGCTGCGAATTGTATCTGGTCGAGGGCGAGAGTGCCGGAGGCACCGCCAAGCAGGGCCGCGACCGCCGCTTCCAGGCCATCCTGCCCCTCAAGGGAAAAATTCTCAACGTCGAAAAGGCGCGCTACGACAAGATGCTGGGCCATGAGGAAATCCGCGCCATGATTACCGCGCTGGGCTGCGGCATCGGCAAGGACGACTTCGACGCCGCCAAAATCCGCTACGGCAAAATCATCCTCATGACCGACGCCGACGTCGACGGCTCGCACATCCGCACACTGCTGCTCACCTTCTTCTTCCGTCACATGACCGAGCTCATCAAGCGCGACAACATCTACATTGCGCAGCCGCCGCTCTTCAAAATCAAGAAGGGCCGCTTCGAGCAGTACATCAAGGACGAGCGCGAGTTTATCAAGGTGATGGTCAACCGCGCGGCAGAAGGCATGATCGTGCGCCACGGCGAATTGGCCAGCCGTATCGAGGGCGCCAAACTGACCCGCTTCATGGGAACCTTGAGCGAGTACCTGGACTTCGTCGAAAAGGTGGACAAGCGCGTCCGCAACGAAAAACTGACCGAGCTGCTGGCCCGCGCCGAGCTGGTTCACCGCGCCGACTTCGCCTCCAAATCCGAGAGCGCGCTTCCTCCCAAGCTGGCCCTGCTGCGCGACGAGCTGGCCGAGCGGACCGATGAGTTCGGCTTCAAATCGCTGGGCAATCTGCTCGAGGATGAGGAGCACCACACCTGGTCCTTCGCCTTCGTCGATGCCCAGGGCGCCGAGAGGCGCATCGATTGGACCCTTTGCTCCAGTCCCGAGTTCCGCCAGATGATGGCCAAGTACACGCTCATCAAGGAATTTCTGGAGCCGCCCTTCCTCGTCGAGTACGCCATCAAGGCCGGCGATGCTGCTTCCGCCCGGGCAAGCGAAGAGGAAGCCGAGAGTGAAGAAGGCGCGGAGGCGCAGGCCGAGGCCAGGCAAGCCCGCCGTACCGCCCGCATGGTGCGCGAACCGGTGGAAAAGCAGACCGCCCGCGAGCTCTTCGCTTACATCGTCGAGCAGGGCAAGAAGGACTACCAGGTGCAGCGCTACAAGGGCCTGGGCGAGATGACCAGCACGCAGCTTTGGGAAACCACCATGGACCCCGAGCGGCGCACGCTCCTCCAGGTCAAGCTGGAAGACTTCGTCGAAGCCGAGGAGATCTTCGCCACGTTGATGGGCGAGGATGTCGAAAAACGGAGACGATTTATTGAGGATAACGCCTTAGATGTCAAGAATTTAGACATCTAGCCCGCGGATCCCTCAGATACCTCAGGACGCCGGGCTGGTGGCCAGGCATATCTCCTCCAGACGGTCTGCCAGATCCTGGTCCATAAACAGGTGCTGGATCAAACCATTCCGCAACGCTGCGTAAACCACGGGCGCCTTTCTGGCGCCGATGGCGAGAACGAGAATGCCTGGAGCCCCATCCCGCGCTCGAGCGGCGCAATCACGAAGCTGTGAGATCGTCACTCCCGTCCATCGTCTGAGAATGTTCTTCACCTCGGCCTTCGCCTCGACGTCTAGATTCGGCCTGGAAATCATGGCGCCACACAGATCACCGATCACCAAGTCGTTCAGCTTCTCCCTGGGCACACCGGCGGCGCGAATCAAGTTGTCATCGTCAAAGCCGAGCGGCCGCTCGTGCGTCGACGTGCTGGTCAACACGGCATCGATCTTTCTGATCAAGGGCACGTTCTTCTGATCACTGGTCGAGTTCTGCCTGTCTGTGCCGAAGATCTCCCGGTAAGCTGTGATGCGGCCAATCAGCTTTCGGATTGCCTGGATCTCGGTCTCCGTCATATCCGCTGGAATCAGTGCCGGGACGGGCGCGAGGGACAGAGTATGGCCCTGGCCCGGTTCCACCTCCGGGTTGAGCACCTCTTCCAGCCTTGCCGCCAGCACGCTCGAAGAGTGCTGCGTGATGTTAAGTCCCAGCGGCTCGCCGATAAGAGGGATTGTCGTACGCGTGTGCCGCTTCATCACGCCTCGATCAGTCGCCGCATTCTTCATCGCGGCAATGACCGCTGCCACCGTTTCCCCCCAGGAAACGCCAATCCCGGAGGCCGACTCCAGAACCTCCAGCACATCCTTGGCGCATGCGCGGGCAAACTCGTCAGTGCGGTACCGCCAGGCGGCTTCCGTTGTATTGCGGCTGTGGCTTGGGTAGACATGAACCACCGGACCAGGCTGATTAGAGTCCTTCACGTTGATCTTCGATAGAATTTCCTGAAGCCGCGCGGGATGAACTCTGGCCAGTATGCGCTCTGTATCCGCCTCGCTCACCTTTTCGCGGATGAATCGAGTCCTCGTCTCGATATAGCCATCCTTCACTGCGCGCTTTAGAAGCCGGGAGATGACAGGCTGACTCAGCCCGAGGCTTCGGCCTATCGACTCCTGAGTCTGCTGCTCACCGTACAGGAAGGCGGCAGCAAGAAATTCGATCTCCTCGGCCTTTCTGCGCATACGGAATTCCTCTTCTCTTTGAATGAAGAATAGCATATTCTATCCGTAAATTGATATTGAATAATATTATTGATTCTATGCTATCTGTATTCCATTATTTGATTGCTAATGCCTGATCATCACGATACTTTTACTCTCGGTGAAGTAGCGCCCTGATCCCTCCATGGTTGCTCTCGCCTGGCCGGCGCCGTGCTTGGTCGCGATCTCATGATCCGTCCGCTCTCGTCCGTTGATGCTGCTTCCAACCTCCGCCTGGCCTCAGACTGATTCAGTGGCCGATCGCGAAAGGAGTGTGGTCATTATGATGACGGCTGATCCAGTAATCCAGAATGATCCTGAAATCCAGAAGCTGAAGAGCCGGATTCGGAAGTCTTCCGTGCTGCTGGGACGATTCTCGGACTTGCACTCCGATATCGTCGACCAATTCGACCAGATCATAAAAACGTTCCCTCCGCCGCCTCCCGTGGAAGTAAGGACTCATGGTGCGCACGACCTTCAGGTTTGGGAGAGCATGAGCGGCAAGTTGTCCTTCTCCTTCGACCTGCAGAAGCCCTTTTACTTGCCTGCCAGGCTTGGCAGACTGCTCGTCTTTCTCGCCTCCGAAGCGGGCCAGGAGAACTCTCTGGGAGGCCTTCTCGGCTACAGGTCGCGCCTCGAAATCCAGGCTCATTTGCAGAAAACAGCCAAGCCAGGAATGCAAATCCGGCGCCAATACGTCAACAACGTCACCAATCTTCTCAAGGCTGCGATTCTCTTGCACACCGGCCGCGACTTGATCAAATCCAATAACGAGTTGGGGGTCCGTTTGCTTTTGAAGATTGGAGGTCTGCACGGGCTTGAGGCAACCACGGCCCACAAGTGGCTCTAAGTTCGCTGAGCGGTTCCACAATTGCTGTACCCCCAAACCACAGCCATCAAGCTGAACTGGATGCGATGGCCGCGGCGGTTTAGACTGGTTGCGGAGTAACCCAATGAAATTCATCTCCGTCCGCAGCGCCGGAATCCTCGCTACTCTGGCCGTCCTATTTGTCGTACCCGCGCGAATGTCTGCGCAATTTGGCTGGAGCGCGCCGCCGCCCGAAAGCGCCGCTTCCATTCCATCCGCGCAAATTCTTCAGCCCGAGGAGCTCAACCGCCTGCTGCATTCTCCGGGCGCAAACAAGCCGCTCATTTTGCAGGTGGGCTCGCACATGCTCTTTGCCCAGGCGCATATTGCCGGCTCCGAGTATGCCGGGCCCGGCTCGCAACCCGAGGCCCTCAATCAACTCCAGGCAAGGGTCGCGCCGCTCGCCCGCAAAACCTTCATTGTGCTCTATTGCGGCTGCTGCCCCTGGAGCCGCTGCCCCAACGTCGGTCCCGCCTTCAAGCTGCTGCGCGATCTGGGATTCACCAATGTAAAGGTTCTCTATCTCGCCAACAACCTCGGCGCCGATTGGGTCGACAAGGGGTATCCGATTGAGCGCGGCCGCTAAATATCAGGGCCAGCATTTCCTAAAATGCCCCGTGCCCCATCCTTGCGTTTTTTTTCTGGCGCAAGGGTTGGATACCTTGCGAACCGCGATAAGCCGCCATCTGCCAGCCGCTCTCCTGCTATTCGTCTGCCTCGCTTCCAGTGCGCAAACTGCATCTCTCCTCAACAAACAGGCTCCGGAGATTACGCGCACAGATTTGAATGGCGCACGAATCGATCTCGCCAGCCTCCGCGGCAAGGTTGTCCTGCTCGACTTCTGGGCCACATGGTGCGCCTCCTGCCAGGTGGAGATGCCCGCCTTCGTCCAATGGCAGCGGAACTACGGCCCGCAGGGATTGCAGGTCCTCGGCATCTCCATGGACGACGACCCCGCCTTGGCGCGCAGGATGAAAGCCAAACTCCAGTTGAACTATCCCGTGGCCATGGGCGATGAAAAACTCGGCGAACTCTACGGCGGAGTCCTCGGCCTGCCCCTCACTTACCTCATCGACCGGCACGGAATCGTCCGCGCCCGCTTTCAGGGCGAAACCGATCTGAAGACCATCGAGAAGCAGTTGAAGGCGCTGCTGGCTGAGCATGAACGAATGCGATGAGTGTTACCAATCATTGACACGCAATAACGGTGAACGTCATACTGCTGTTTGTCTTGCCGCCGGGAAGAGACATTACGGCCGAAGTGCTAAGGCAATTGGAGAGAGAATGACGCATTTTCAAAGACAACTCGTGTCAGCAATAGTATCGACGGGGCTTTTTCTTGCATCATCCGCGGGCGCTGAAAAGGTCAAGTTGCAATCCCGTCAAATCGATATTGATGTCTCCCAGGCTACCCATCCGGTTGACCGCTTTTTTAATTTTTCGGTGGGCTCTGATTTTCCGGGCACTTTGATTCGCGATGACAGTCAAGCCCAACTTAAGATAGCCGTCGATGAACTCGGCTTTCGCTATATTCGCTTTCACGCAATCTTTCATGATGTTCTCGGTACTGTTCGCCTTGAAAACGGCAAATACGTCTATAACTGGAGCAAGATCGATCAGTTGTATGATGACCTCCTTGCGCGGCATATCCGCCCCTTCGTTGAACTTGGCTTCTCGCCTCAGGCGATGGCGACCTCCGGGAACAAGATCTTTTATTGGAACGGCAATACCTCTCATCCCAGGCCGGCGGCCTGGAAGGATCTGGTCGATGCCTTTATACGCCATATCGAGGCTCGTTACGGGCAGCAGGAAATACGCTCCTGGTATTTCGAAGTTTGGAACGAACCGAATCTCTCCGGCTTCTGGGAAGGCGCGGATCAAAAGGCTTATTTCGAGCTTTATGATCTGACGGCAAATACCATCAAGGCAGTTGACCCGGCATTGAGGGTAGGAGGACCGTCCACCGCTGGCGCCGCGTGGGTGCCGGAGTTTCTCAATCACGTGGCCCAAAGCGGCGCAGCAGTCGATTTCGTTACGACTCACACCTACGGCGTTGATGGTGGCTTCCTCGATGAAGCGGGTAAGGAGGACACCAAGCTGTCGCCTTCGCCGGACGCCATTATTGGCGATGTCCGCCGCGTTCGTCAGCAGATTGCCGCATCGCAATATCCTCATCTGCCGTTGTATTTCACCGAATGGAGCACGAGCTACACGCCGCGCGACCTGGTGCACGACTCTTACATCAGTGTGCCCTACATCCTTAGCAAGCTGAAGGCCAGCCAGGGATTGTTGCAGGGTATGAGCTACTGGGTCTATACGGACCTGTTCGAAGAGCCTGGTCCGCCGCCAACACCGTTTCATGGCGGCTTTGGCCTGTTGAATCGCGAGGGCATTCGCAAGCCTGCCTACTTTGCATACAAGTACTTGAACGCTCTGAAAGGTAACGAAATCCCGGTCAAGGACCCGCAAACCTGGGCAGCATCGGATGGCTCCGTGGTTTCCGCTCTTGTCTGGGACTTCCAGCAGCCTCTTCAAACGGTCAGCAACCGTCCGTTCTATCGCCGCATCGTTCCCGCTCAAGAGGCCGCGCCTGCCGAACTCACGGTGACTCACCTTCATCCAGGAACCTATCGAATGAAGGTGTACCGTACCGGCTTTCATGCGAATGATGCTTATTCTGCCTATATCGAGATGGGCTCCCCTGACGCGTTAACGCCATCGCAACTCACGCGCCTCAACGAACTGACTCGCGACTTGCCTGAAACAGAGCGTGTGATCACCGTGGGGCAAAGTGGGAGTTTTCAGCTCACTTTACCGATGCGCAGCAACGATATCGTGCTTGTGAACTTCGAGCCTCGCTTGCCGTAATAATCGAAGTTTCGAAGGGACCACTCCCTCACCGCAGGCACCCGAAGGCCTCTACCTGGACGGCTACTCCTGTCCGCTTGGACGGCTACTCCCCTCCGCCTGGACAGCCAGTCCTCCCAGCCGCGTCACGCTGTACTGCGCCCCGGCAAACAAAATCAGCCCGGAGACATAGGCCCAGAACAGCAGACTCACCGAAACATGGAACGGGCCGTAGAGATCAGTCAGGTGCATATGCGGAAGCAGTAATTCAAAAATATACTTGGCCACCAGCCAGATGACTCCGGTATAGATCGATGTGCTCATTACATGACGCCAGGGTACCTTGCGGTTGGGGAGCAGCCAGTAGATGGAAAAGAAGAAGAGAATCGAAGCCACGCCGGTGGTTGCAGCCAGCAGGAGAAAACAGGTCCCCCGATACGTAATGTGCAGAACAAAATCGATGAAATGGATATTTGTCTGGTGTACCAGGATCACGGTCAGCACGCTGCGCGCGCCCGCGTTCACCAGGACGCTCGCCATGCCCAGCGCCACCATCAGAATCGCCAATCCAAATGCAATAACCTGATTGTGCAGGTAGTTGCGGTTCTTGGTCACGCCCCAGGCCTGGTTCAGAGCCACCTCCAGGGGCAGAAAGATACCCGTGCAGGCCACCAGAATCATGATCAGCGAGAAGATCTGTGCTCCCTGGCCCCAGGCTACCAGAGCCAGATTGCGGGCTACAAAATCCTGGCTTGAGGGCAGAAAGTAGTTCACCATGTCGTTGATTACCGTCACCATCATGGTCGAGTGGAAAATCGAGTGGGCCAATGTATAGAGAAGCACGATGAAGGGAATGAAAGAGAGAATCGCGTTGGCCGCCACGCTGAAGGCAAAGGTGTGCACCTCGCTGTCCAGCAGGTAGCGCACCATGTCCCGGCCATCCTTGCGCCAGTGGTGCCACTTGCGCCAGTGATACCACATGGATTTGATTGCCTCTTCCCGCTCCTCGGCGGCGCTGGAAACCTCGTCTGCCGCATCGGGTTGCGTATCGGAGTTCACTTCTTCAGCCACGGGTTGCTTCCTTTCTAGTCCCCCACCGGCGTTTCCGACCCGCGAAGGCATGAAACTGTAGCGCTGGCCTCCTGGCCGGCTGTAGCGTGGACCTCCCGGTCCACGCTTGTTTCTTATCAGAGTAAAACTCTTCGCGGTCAAATTACACGCGAAGCAAGACTGCCGGGAGGTGGTTGCTTTAAGAATAGCCGCTGGGGTTATGCATTACTCAGTATCTTTTCACCAAAATGCTCCGTGCCCCATCCTTTTCGCTCCTGAGCGCAGTCGAAGGATCTGCGTTTTTCAATAGCGAAAAGAGTGGGAAACCACAAATCTCAACCGCCATTCATCGAGACTTCTTCAGCTCTTCCAGCGCCCAACGCGACGCCGCGCGAAGACCCTCGTCGGCGGCCTCGCTCCACTCCCTCAGCCAGAGCGCAAACCGCCCCAGCCTACTGTTGCCCATGGCGATAGCCACATTTCGCTTGAACCCCGAAAATCCCACCCTGCGCACCGGTGAACCATTGAATTGCCGCTCAAACTCTGCTTCGTCCATGCCGGCGAGGCTCTCCAGCGCCGGATTCACCAGCTCCGGACGCGTTTCAAGCTCCGGGTCCGTGCTGAATGGCGCCTTCCGGTTCCAGGGGCAAACATCCTGACAGATGTCGCAACCGAAGACCTGCCGTCCCATCCCCTCCATCAACTCCGGCGCAATGGCCCCGCGGTGTTCGATGGTCAGGTAGGAGATGCATTTGGACGCGTCCATCTGGTAAGGAGCGAACAAGGCGCCTGTCGGGCAGGCCTCCAGGCAGCGGCGGCAGCTTCCGCAGCGGTCGGGCAGCAGCGCCAGGACCGCATCTTCCGTTTCAATCTCCAGCGAAGTCAGCATCACCGCCAGAAATCCAAATGAGCCCAGCTTGGGATGGATCAGGCAAGTGTTTTTGCCCGTCCAGCCCAACCCGGCCGCAGTGGCCAGCGCCCTTTCGACCACCGGTCCGGTATCCACAAAGCCGCGCGCCGCAAACTCGCCGAAGCGCTCATGCAGCCGTAACTCCAGCGTTTTCATGCGCTTGAGCAGAACTTTGTGATAGTCGGATGGCCGCCGTTTGCCATCCCCGTCAGTCCTGCTCGACCACGCATAGCGGGCAATCCATCCTGCTCCTTCGTCTGCCGGCTCCGTCGAGCGCGGCTGCGGGCCGTTGTAGTTGGCAAAGCAGATCACCGCCGACCGCGCCCACGGAAACGGCCTTTCTATCCGCGCCCGCAGCAGCCTCCCTGCCTCATCCCTCCGCTCCAGCCAGCGCATTGTGCCCACACGCCCCGTTCGCACCCACTCCTCGAATCGCGCCGCATCCCGCTCCTGGTTTGCGTAGGGAAGCGCGATCAGTCCGGCTTCGTTGAATCCAGCCTCCAGCGCCAGCGCGCGTGCCTGCTCCCTCGATAGTTCAGGAGCTCTGTCAGGGCTGGCATCGGGTTTAGGCGGCAAATGATCCACACTTCAATCATCTATCAGAAGAATGAAAGCCCCACCCTATCGAACGACACCTCGTTTCATATGGAGGCTTGGCGTCTTATACCTGTTCTGGTATAATAAGCGTGTGCATACCTCCATAAAGCCGCTTTTCTGGGTTGGGAGCAGCAAAAGGGAATTGATGGCGCTTCCGGTTGGCGTACGGAAGTTCTTTGGTCATGCCTTGAACTTCGCGCAGGAAGGCGAACAGCACGACTCCGCCAAAGTGTTGAAAGGTTTCGGAGGCGCAGGAGTGCTGGAGGTGGTCGAGGACGATGCCGATGGAACGTACAGGGCCGTCTACACTGTCAAGTTCCAGGAGGCGGTCTTCGTCCTGCATTGCTTCCAGAAGAAGAGCAAGAGAGGAATCTCCACGCCGCAGAAAGAGATGGAGATCATTCACGCCCGGCTCAAGATAGCCGAGACAATGGCAAAGGAGATACGAGATGGCAAAACGCGTTCTTGACGATATCGCAGTCGAACCCAGCTCTGGCAATGTCTTTGCGGACCTTGGTTTGCCTGATGCAGAGCAACTCAAAATCAAGTCCGGTCTGGTCATCGAAATCACGCGCGCCGTGCGCCATCTCGGGCTGACCCAGGAGGAAGCGGGACGCCGCATGGGTATTTCGCAAGCCAAGGTATCCAGCTTAATGCGCGGCGATTTTTCTAACCTGTCGGAGCGCAAGTTGATGGAATGTTTGAACCATCTTGGCTACGACATCGAAATTAAGCTAACTCCTGCCGTTGATCCCGTTGGACGCCGTACTCTGGCCGTGGCTTAAACGAACCAGCGACATTTTAATCGCCGTCCGGTGCATGCGCGTGATGCGCGCATGGAACCGGAGGCACCCCTTTTTGCGTATAAAACTTCAGCGTGTTCACTAGCGGGCGGCGACAAGCGCAAATGAACACCCGGAACGGCGGCACGGAATCCGGAAATGCTTCTATCCCCTGCGATTTCAGCATATTCCTTCCCATGCGGCTTTGGCCGTCTGCGTGCTCCTTCAAAATAGCGTGGGGCAAGCGCCGAGAATATGCAACCCAGGCAGCAAACCGGCTGTCAAAGTGCATAAGCCAGCTTCCCAAGGAGGTTTTTTATGACAACGGCAATTTTCAACCCGGCGGCATCACCCAATCGTCAACCCGAAGTGCTGGAGCTGATTAGCGGACGCGAGCAGGCGTTTCTGGCCTGGCTTGCGCCCCTGGTGCGCCGTCAGAGTGTAACCCTCGATCTGGGCTCGGTTCAGCGCATCGACGCAGCCGGCGTCTCCGCCTTACTTGCGCTTTATTTGAGCGCCGAAAAATCCGGCCACCGCTTCACCGTAACGAACGCGACGCCGCGCGTGGCCGAAGTCCTGAAGCTGTTTGGTCTGGAGCGGGTTCTCCTCTGCCGTGGCGCTGCTTGGAAAAACCATTCCAGCCTGCGCCTGGCACAGACCGCCGCGTGAAATGCCCTCTACCCTCCATTTTGAGGCCTATTTTCGTCTAAAAATGCACTGATTTCAGTGCCGGAATGGTACGTGGTTCCAAAGTAATGCGCACGGTTGTGACCTTCAACACAGGCAACTGTATACTAGAGACGATATTCGTAGTAATGACGAATTCAATGCCGCGCAGCGCTCTCCGAAGCCTGGATGACCCGTACGCGCTCAGCCTGAAAATCCTCACTTCCTTTGAGCGCTGAGCCTCCGTCCGGCCACCCTGTCCAGTAGACCGCCCCGTGCGGAATTGTGGGGTCCCCGGCGACAGGTCTTCGTCGCTGGGGTGCAAAATTCTAAAGTAGGAGGCTTCATCCCATGACGCAGGGCGCTATGGATCAGGCGTCTGCTGGAAAAGCAGGCACGACTTCAACTCAACACGTGTTTTTCTTCGGCGGAGGCAAGGCCGAAGGCAATGGAAGCATGAAGGATGTGCTGGGCGGCAAGGGCGCCGGCCTGGCGGAGATGACTAACGCCGGATTGCCGGTTCCCCCCGGTTTCACCATCCAGACCGAGGCCTGCCGCGAGTATATGCGCGGCGCGCTTTCGCCAGCGGTTAACACCGAGATGTACGCCGCCCTGGAGCGGCTGGAGACGCTGCAAGGCCAAAAGCTGGGCACGGGAGACAATCCCCTGCTGGTCAGCGTTCGCTCCGGCGCCAAGTTCTCCATGCCCGGCATGATGGACACCATTCTCAATCTGGGCCTCAATGACCAGGCCGTGGAAGCGCTCGCCAAACGCAGCAACAATCCCCGCTTTGCCTACGATTCCTATCGCCGCCTCATCCAGATGTTCGGCGACGTGGTGCTGGATGTTCCCAAGAAGCACTTCGAGCACATCTTTGACGCCGTCAAGAAGCGCGCCAAGGTCAAGTACGATTACGAGCTTCAGCCCGCCGCCCTCAAAGAGATCATCGGCGAGTACAAGAAGCTGGTGAAAAAGGAGACGGGCAAAGAGTTTCCGCAGGCCCCGCTGGATCAGCTGGTGCAGGCTCGAGACGCTGTCTTCCGCAGCTGGATGAACGAGAGAGCCAAGACCTATCGCCGCATTAATCGGATTGATGACTGGCTGGGCACAGCGGTCAACGTGCAGGCCATGGTCTTCGGCAACCTGGGCGAGAGCTCGGGCACAGGCGTGGGCTTCACGCGTAATCCGGCCACCGGCGAGAAGATCTTCTTCGGCGAGTACCTGATGAACGCGCAGGGCGAGGACGTGGTTTCGGGCGTCCGCACGCCGCTGCCCATCAGCGAGCTGGAGCGTGTCATGCCCGACTGCTACCAGCAGTTGAAAACCATCACCGGCAAGATGGAAAAACACTACCGCGATATGCAGGACTTCGAGTTCACCATCCAGGATGGCAAGCTCTACATGCTGCAAACCCGCAACGGCAAGCGCACCGGCCTGGCCGCCGTTCGCGTGGCCATCGACATGGTCAAGGAAAAGCTCATCACGCAGGAAGAGGCCATTCACCGCGTCGAGCCCAACCAGCTCTACGACTTCCTGGTTCCCCGCCTCGTCGAAAAGGGCGAAAAGATCGAAGTCCTCGCCACCGGCCTTCCCGCATCTCCGGGCGCGGCTGTCGGCCAAATCGTCTTCACCGCCGAGGATGCCGTCAAGCAACACCAGAGCGGCGCATTCAAGACCATCATTCTCGTCCGCGGCGAAACCACCCCCGAGGACATCGCCGGCATGGAAGTAGCCGCCGGCATTCTCACCTCGCGCGGCGGCATGACCTCGCACGCCGCCGTCGTCACCCGCGGCATGGGCAAGTGCTGCGTAGCAGGCGCGGGCGATTGCACGGTGGACGAAGCCAGGAAGGAACTGCGCGTGAAGGGCAAGACCTTCAAGCACGGCGACTGGATCTCGCTCGACGGCACCACCGGCCGCGTCATCGCCGGCAAGCTCAAAACCCTCGACGCCCAGCCCGATGATCCCGATCTGGTCACCTTCATGGCCTGGGTCGATCCCGTCCGCCGCCTGCGCATCCGCGCCAACGCCGACGTGCCCCGCGACGCCAGGCAGGCTCGCCTCTTCGGCGCTGAAGGCATCGGCCTCTGCCGCACTGAGCACATGTTCTTTGCCGAGGACCGCATCGAACACATGCGCGCCATGATCCTCGCCGACAACGAGAAGGACCGCCGCGCCGCCCTCAAGAAGCTTCTTCCCATGCAGCGCGCCGACTTTGTCGGCCTCTTCAAGGCCATGGAGTCGCTGCCCGTCACCATCCGCACCATCGATCCGCCGCTGCACGAGTTCCTGCCCAAGCGCGAGGATCTGATGGTCGAGATTCAACACTTGGTTGACACCAAGCCCCGCTCGCCCAGGCTCAAGGAACTGCGCATGCTGCTCGAGCGCGTCGAGGAGCTGCACGAGCAGAATCCCATGCTCGGATTGCGCGGCTGCCGCCTCGGCATCGCCTTCCCGGAGATCACCGAGATGCAGGTCCGCGCCATCATCGAGGCTGCTGTCATCGCCAAGAGCAAGGGCGGCGATCCGCATCCCGAGATCATGATCCCGCTCGTCGCCACCATCGAGGAGATGCGCAACCAGGCGGCCGTCGTGCGCCGCGTGGCGGAGGAAGTCTTCAAGGAGAAGGGCGCAAAGGTCGATTACATGGTGGGCACCATGATCGAGCTGCCCCGCGCCGCCCTCACCGCCGACCAGATCGCCGAAGAGGCCGAGTTCTTCAGCTTCGGCACCAACGACCTCACGCAAACCACCTTCGGCATCAGCCGCGACGACATCAACCAATTCCTCCCGGCCTACATGAAGGCGGGCATCTTCAAGCAGGACCCCTTCGCCACCCTCGATCAGCCGGGCGTCGGGCAGCTGGTGAAGATGGCCACCACCAAAGGCCGCGCCACCCGCCCCACTCTCAAGGTGGGCATCTGCGGCGAGCATGGCGGCGATCCCGAGTCCGTCAAGTTCTGCCACAAGATCGGCCTCAACTACGTCTCCTGCTCGCCCTTCCGTCTGCTCACGGCCCGTCTGGCCGCCGCGCAGGCAGCCCTCGAGGAGAAGCAGACCGGACCCGCCCACACCACCAGCTAATCCGGCACAGGGTGCCCCACCCTCGCCGCTGTCATCCTGAGCGAACGGGGCCCCAGGCGTACTCTTCAGCCTGGGGGTGGTGAGTCGAAGGATCTGCTTCTTGTAACTTTTCGGCTAGGGTGGGAAACAGGTAAATCAACCATCAAGGGCGCAGCCAACCGGTTGCGCCCTTGCCGCGTTTAGGGTAATTTTGCCAAGTGTGGAAGAGTTTCTTGTAGTTTTATCTGGAAATACTATGACACTTAGTGTTATAGTGTAATCCGTGGGCGGGTGAAGGGATGCGCATCTTCAAGAACAAACCGTTCGCCCGCTTTGCGCGAAAGAGCGAAATCTCCGATTCGGAGCTTTGCAAGGCAATCAAGGATGTGGATCGCGGCCTGATTGACGCCAACCTGGGAGGCGGAGTCATCAAGCAGCGGATTGCGCGCATAGGTTCCGGCAAGTCCGGCGGTTTTCGCGCCATGATTTTGTTCAAGGCCGGAAATCTGGCTATTTTTGTTCACGGATTTGCCAAGAGCAATGTGGAGAATCTCCGCCCGGATGAATTGGTTGCTCTTAAGAAGCTGGCTTTCTCGATGCTCGCCTATGACGAGAAGGCGCTTGAAGCGGTGGTTGCATCAGGAACTCTAATCGAGGTGAAATGCGGTGGCAACAAAGAAGCAATATCGTAGCAGCTTGATGGCGTCGATTCACGAGACCGCCGAGGGGTTGCACTCCGCCGGAGTGATGGACAAGCGAACCCTGCGCGAGTTCGATGAGCTTTGCCTGACGCCCGTTCAGCCGCTTGCTCCTAAGGAGATTCGCTCCCTTCGTTTACGTGAGGGAGCAAGCCAGGCGGTCTTTGCGCGGTACCTCAATGTGACGACCGGCCTGATTAGCCAATGGGAGCGCGGAGAAAAGCGTCCGCGAGGCGCCTCGCTCAAGCTGCTCACCCTGGTTGCCAACAAGGGGCTTGCCGATGTCGCCTGAGACCCAACTTCCAGGCTCCCCGGAGCGAGACTTGAGGCGACCGGCGCGGGAAGAGGTCGTCTCGCTGGATATTTGGGTGACCTCCGCGCTGGCGCAGAAGATCGGCGCTGTCGAGACCGCCGCCGCGTTTTTCGAGCGCCGCTCCGCAGCCGCGGGCAAGGGCCTGAATTCCTATCTCGACCTCATTCCCGATAACCCTCCAATGCCAGGAGACGAGCTGCCGATAGTTTGAACTTCCTGCACTCGCCGGCTCAACCAACAAGGGCGCAGCCAATTGGTTGCGCCCTTGCCGTTTCTGGGGGAAGCCGCAGTGTGTGAGTTGCCGGGCCGGGTGCAGTCTCTATAAATCGTGTTCCGGTACTGCCAACCGCCAGGAGGGAAGGCCAGAGCGGGGATTCACGATGACCTCTACTGCACCCGTTCCGGGGGTTGAGGGTACTTGAAGCGTATCAAGGAAATATAGGCCGGACAAGTGGAAAATAGATAATATTTATCCAATTTTATATCAGGCTGATTATAAAGGAGTTACAGCGGTTCTTTAATAGCTATACTCTGGATGCACAACGCTGAGTGGCTTTTTCCTCAACCGGGATCCCGGCGGACTCGGGGTCCCCGGCAAGTGATCTTTGCTTGCTGGGGTGAAGGGACAGGTCTTCGTCGCTGGGGCGGAAGTAAAAGCCACCTTTCACCGGGCTTGCTGGAGCACGTGAATTGGAGAACCGCTCTGGAATGGGATCGTGAGTGCGGTTCGTGCCATTCTGGTTTCCGCATGGCAGCGTTGAAGGAGAAGATGACGGGTGCGGCGCACACCATCAGCTGGTCAGTACGACCGGCCCAAACACCAAGGGCGCAGCCAATCGGTTGCGCCCTTACTTTCTCTAGCGGTAAATTAAGACCCACCGGCGGCAAGGGCGTTTCAAGGGTCCATTACAAATTCGAACCGCGGTTACCGGGATGGAATATAGTTGAAGACGTTCATTCAACAGTAGATTTTCTGAGCTTTTTGTTATTCAACTCAAGGCGGACGCTCGATGGGTATCGTTTCTGAATTGCAGTCAAAAATTCTTACCCGCAGCATGATCCCTGGCGAGTACCAGGTCTACAATGCAGCGCTCGAATGGGATCTTATTGAGCCCATCGTGATTCAAAGCGCCAACGACCTGAAATCAAAGAAGTTCTGGCACGACAGGTTTACTCCCTATCATCATCAGGTCACGAATCTTATCACCTATTGCCGCCGTCTGCCTGTAACACTTCTTGCGGACGACGTAGGCCTCGGGAAAACAATCAGCGCCGGGCTTATTATGAGCGAACTTATTTCCCGCGGGAGGCTTTCCAAGATCTTGGTCGTCTGCCCTAAGCTCCTCGCATACCAATGGAAGGAGGAGTTGGAAACCAAATTCGATATCCCCGCCGAAATTGCCATCGGAAGGGAGCTTCTTGGGGCAGACCCCGACGAAACTGGGGCGATCATCACAACTTATAACTCTGCTCGAATGTATCTAGAAATGATTCCCAATGATCGATTCCAAATGCTGGTACTCGATGAAGCCCACAAGCTACGCAATTTGTACGGTGTAGAGAAAACGCCTCAAGTCGCGAAGGTTTTTCGTAAGGCTCTTGAAAATCGCAGGTTTCGATTTGTCCTCATGTTGACCGCAACGCCGATTCAGAACCGGCTTTGGGATCTGTACTCACTGATTGATCTGTTGACCGTGGCCCGGGGCCACGAAAACCCCTTTGGCAGCGAGGGACTTTTCCTCCGTCGATTTATCGCCGATCGGGCAGATCAGGCCCGACGCCTGAATCCTGCTGCACGAGACCAGTTCCGGAACATCGTATACAGCTATATGTCCCGTGTGCGCCGGGGTGACGCCAAGCTCTACTTTCCCGATCGCGTGGTGCAGATGCACCGCGTGAACCCAACAGCGGCCGAACTAGAACTCATCCGCACGATTGCTAAGCCGATCCAGAAGCTCAATCGCCTAGCGCAGATTTCGATACTGCAAGCCCTCACGAGCAGCCCGGAGGCTTTATCCGCACAACTCACGAATATGGCACGAAGAGGTACTATTCCTGAGGAACTTGCGGCTGCCGTGTTGGCAATTGTCGCCAAAATGCCACTCAGCGCGAAACTCCATGGACTCGAAGTGCTTATAGAGAAATTGCGTGAGGAAAACTCTGAACGCTGGAGGCTTGTGGTCTTCACCTGCCGTCGAGAGACTCAAACAACCATCCAGACTTTCCTCGAGGAGCGAGGACTCAAGGTCGGGATCATCAATGGAGATTCCGGTGCCCGAAATCAAGAAACGCTCACGAGATTCCGGAAGAATCCGCCAGATTGCCGAATAATTGTTTCGACAGAGGCCGGGTCCGAAGGCGTCAATCTCCAAGTCGCCAACGTGGTTGTTAATTACGATCTGCCATGGAATCCTATGATCGTTGAACAACGGATCGGCCGTGTACAGCGGCTGGCATCAGAGCACGCCCACGTGAGTGTTTTCAACATCATGCTACGTGGCACGTTTGAGGAATATATCGTAGGTAGGCTTATGGAGAAGCTTCAAATGGCTGCACATGCGATTGGTGACATCGAGGCTCTACTGGAAGCAGCCGATATAGGCGAAGTCGATGAGGATGCAGCTAAGAACTTCGAGGAGCGGATTCTAGATCTTGTACTCGCCGCGTTAGCCGGAAAGGACGTTGCAAGGGAAACACAGCTCAGGATGGAAAGCATCGAGAACGCAAAGGTGGAACTCGCGCGCTCCGAGGAGATTATCAATAATCTACTCGGGAGCATGGAAGGAGCGGAATATGTCGGTCCACGAGCTCCTCGGCTTCCCGAGATTAAGCATTCAATGGATTCGCACGAGTTCGCGCTACGGGCGCTTCAATGCATCGGCGTCCAACTTACCCAAAAGGGTCCTGACCTTTATCGTGCCGAGGAAGATGGAAGATGGGAGCATGTCCGGTTTAAGGAAGCTATAATTCCTGAGGTTCGGACAACGCTTTATGCGCCAGGTACTCCGGCCTTTCAGAATTTGGTAAGCCGCCTGATCGCCTCAGGTCTCCATGAAATCAATGACATCGATGCCGATCCGGTGAAAGCAAGCGTGGCGGTTGCGAAGGATTGGGCATCTGCATTCGGGGCAGATGTGCAAAGCGTACAGATTGAAGACGCAAGGCACATATTCGGCGGCAATGCCTTACTTCGTGTCCGGGCTACTGTGGCCCATGACAGCTATGAACGACTCGTTCGGGTACCATGCCTGCACGAGAACCATCGGGGACCCGCAACACGGTCAGCACTTGCATCACTCCCGAAGACCATCGAGGATCCGCTATCGGTTGGCGTTGACGCCGAGAAGCTCAAGAGTGCAGCCCAAGAGGACGATGGAATCTCAGAATTTTGCCGGTTCTATCTGGAACGACGTGAACAGGAGCTGCGGTCCGCAGGAGCGGATGAACGGAAGCGAAAAAAGCTGGAAGACGACTTCACACCCCGGCTCCAAGTCTCTATAGTCGGATTGGCGGGCGACGTCCACCGGGAGGTCAACGCGCGGGTTCACTACTCTTTTGGCGGCCAAGGTGATTACGAAACTATGATATCCGTGGCTCCCCATGATGAAAAGGTCCTAGATGCACCGAAGATGCGTGCATGTGCGCAAAGCGGTCGGATCGTGCCCACCACGTGTTTGGGTCGATGCGAATTAACCGGCGCAGAAGTACTGAGTTATCTGCTCGTGACCTCGGAAATTAGCGGGCGCAACGCGCTGCCGGAGTGTACTACGCGATGTAGTCTAAGTGGCAAATGCATATTGCAGGACGAAGCGGAAGTGTCATCAGCTACTGGGAAGGTCGTGGCAAAATGCCTGCTGAAAACCTCGGCATTGAGCGGCCGAAGGGCTGAGCCAGAGCACTTCTCGGTCTGCCAATTTACAAGTGCGGAAGTGCTGAAAGAAGAGCTTGCCGTGAGCGAGATTTCGGGCAAGCGTTATCGCGTCGATGAGCAGATGCGCTCTGCCGTGTCAGGCATAACTGGACACCGGCGAGAATTCGTTATCTGCCACGAAACGCGCGAACAGATTGCTATTTCCGAGACAGAGCAGTGCGAGATGACGGGCCACCAAGTTCGGCGGGGAGTCTTGCAGGTGTGTGAGGTCACTGGAAAAAGGGTTCTGCCTTCCGAGCTAGAGCAGTGTACGGTCACAGGTAGGCGGGCTTTGCACCAGTTCTTTGTATCAAGCAGTATGTCTCAAAACCGACTCTTGCAAGATATAGCGATCAAGTCCTCGATGGGCACCTTTTGCACCCCGGCAGAATCGCAGCTCTGTTTTTGGAGTGGTCAAAAGTACCACCCCGACGACCTCCGCATATGCTCGCTTACTGGTTTGCTAATTCATGCAACATTTGTCCCGGAGAACGGACCGTCCCGTCTACGACCTTTAGCTGAAATGCTCGACGGAACTAAGCGGGTCGTGGATGAGATGCCCCTGTGGGATTCTGCAGCGAACACAGTTGGCAAACTGCAAAAAGCCGGGAAATGCCGAGTTGAAGCCGCAGTATTGTCGCCGGCAAAGACGCATCTCGCGATTTGCTGTGAAGTGAAGACGCTCCTGGGATTGCGCACGAACTATTTGGGGGCTATTTACGAGATTGCTCGGCATACGGCTGTAGGTCAAATTGTCTCTGGTAAGCGCAGCAGCAATGGCTGGATTGAACAACGGCGGTAATGGAGCAAGGACTCCTGGGAAGCTAAACAACACAGAATTGAATCTTTTGCCCGAACAGGTCGTACCACTTTCCCTGATCTGCTGAATGATTTGTAAGTTTAAGTCGCCTAGCGTCCATGAACGGGCCAACAGAACCTCAACTCACTCCGCCAACCCTTGATTCGAAGCAAAGACGTGCATCAGCCGGGTGCCTTAGAGCCGGGGTCTGTCCCTATTCCCTATTCTCTATTCCCTAGTCCCTATTCCCTAGTCCCTGATCCCTATTCCCTGCTCCCTGACCACTGATCCCTGACCCCTGACCCCTGATCTCTGACCCCTGACCACTGACAACTGACAACTGACGGCTGACGGCTGACAGCTGACAGCTGATAGCTGATAGCTGTATCTGACTAGGTCCTGACTAGGTCAACTCGCCGGAATTTCCTGCAAATAATTGGCTTAACCTATACATAAAAAACAGGATACTTCGTTTAGGCGAAAACATGGCGAAAAACAGCATTTTACGCGGAAAAGTGCGCCCAAAAACCAGAAAGACATGTCCTTATATGCGCGCGTTTTTTTCTCCAAAGGGACCCAAAAGTGGCTTTATAACGCCACTTTTTACCTCTTCGGGGTCATTTCCTGATGTGCCGCTCGGCCGCATCCACGCTCCAGAAATCAGCCGGCAACTCCTGGTTAGCGGTGAGCGGCGCGGCCAGCCGGGAGCACGCACACACTACTCCTGCTTGTACGGTGCTTTTGGCTTGTCGGGCGTGGCGGCATTCCCCGTAACTCCAGTCACGGCTTGGGTTTGTGGGTTGCGCTGGCCGCACTCATCCTGCCCAAGAGTTTTTTAATGTGATTTGATGGCGTCCTGCCCATCGGGCGTTCTGGGTGTATCAATAGCCCCGGAGGAGACGCGCCGGCAGCAAGATGACGGCTCGAATCAACTCCAGCACCCCGCCCACGGCAATGCCCACTACGCGAAACGGCAGCAGCAGCAACCACACCAGCGGATAGAGAACCAGCGCAATCAGCGCCAGCGGCCAGCACAGCACCAGTAAAATACACCACAACAGAAACTTGATCATGGTTGAGCGCCTCTTTTGCGCGCGAACTCTACTCCGGCGCGTTCCATTCACTATTACGAAAACGCGTCGAAAGTAGTTCCTGCTGCGTCTGTGTTGCCTATTTCTTCCCGGCCAGCAGCTTCTTGCGCTCGCGAATCAGCTTCGCGCGCTCTTTCTCCGGCAGCTCGAGCACTGCCTTGGTCCGTTTGGGCAGCTTGGCGTAGATCAGCGCATGGGCGCGGGCCAGCTCCTCCGCAATCTCGCGTGGCTTGAGCGCGTCCCAACGTTCCAGGGCGACCCAGTTAGCATTGGCCGAGTAGGGCGCGGGGCAGATTCCATCAATCTCCAAAAGCTCATGAAATCTCTCCGGCCCGCAACGGAAAGAAAGAACTACATCTCCCGCGTTGTCGACGTTGGTCATGGCAAAGCTCTTGCCGCCAATCTCCCGGTCGCCCACCCAGTAGACCAGAACCTGCTCCCAGTTTAGCGTCTCTTTCGAGTGCGGCAACGCCAGGCAGATCTCGCGAATGCGCTCGTTGTCCATAAGGTGAGTGTAATGCGGAGGCTCTGCCCGCGGAAGACCAATTGACATGCAATTACCTGCTTACCCTTCAGCACAACTCCAAAATCTTCGCAGTCCGCAGAACTCCACACCCTGAGAATAACCAGCACGCGAGCAAGATCAACCATAAGCGACAACCCAGCCCAGGCTATTATTCTGAAATGTGACTACAGAGACCTACACACTCTCCAAGACCCAGCTCCGGAAGAGTTTCCTCCGATCTTGTGTTCAATGGCTTGGCCTCGCTGTGGTGTTTCTTTGGTCGCTTGCCGTGCTGATTCTTGTGGCCGCACGGTGGATTGACCCACCGACAACCGCCTTACACATCGAGCGCCACCTGCAGGCCTGGATTCACCACACGCAGTATCATGAACGCTACAAATTCATTCCGCTCAGCCAGATCTCACCCGATCTCCAGCACGCTGTAATCGCCGCGGAGGATGCGCGCTTCTACCAGCACCATGGCTTCGATTGGCAGGAGCTAGAAATCGCTGCCAAAGGCGATATGGAAGGCGAGCGCACGCGTGGAGCTTCCACCATTACGCAACAACTCGTAAAAAACCTGTTCTTCGGAACGGGCGGATCAATCTTTCGCAAGGGGGCGGAGTTCACCTTGGTGCCAGTGGCAGAGTTAGTCCTCGGCAAGCAGCGTATTCTGGAGATCTATCTCAACGTGGTCGAATGGGGCCCTGGTATTTATGGTGCAGAGTCGGCGTGCCGTTACTACGATGGAACCGCGGCCCGGCATATCGGCAGAGAACAGGCAGCACGGCTCGCCGCGATTTTGCCGGCTCCCCTGAGGCGACGGCCCGAGCGCATGAATAACTACAGCACGGTCATCCTTGAACGGATGCGCCAAATGGGGTGGTAATCCTCACCACTTCGCCTCAAACGCCCTGAACCTCCGCTCCAGCTCCCACTGCGCCGCGGCCTTTTCGCTGCCGTCGAGAAACTTTTTGCACTCAGCAGATGGCTTCTCCGAGCCGAGAACCTGTCCTTTGCAAGCGGCAACCGGAACGGCAAACGCATCCGGCGCGGCCCACAAGCTCTCGCCGGGAAGGAAATTGTGCTCCATCCCTGTGCGGGCTAATTGCTTTAGATCCTGATAGCTGAGGTGGTAGTCCAGCGCGGCGCGCACATACTCGCCGGTAATATCGATGCGGCTGACGCCTTCATCGTCGGTCGAAAGCGCCACCGGTACGCGAGCGGCACGGTAGAGCGGGAAGGGATGCTCCGCGCCTTTGACTCCCAGAATAGCCTCGTTGGAGCTGAGATTGATCTCCACCATCACGTGCTTTTCGGCCATCTCTTTGAGCAGGCCGCGGGCGTCCTCCTCGTACATCACGTCCACCCCGTGGCCGATGCGTTCGGCGTGACCCAGCTCGACTGCCTGGCGGATGTGGAAGCGCAACCCCTCGGGCGGCACCAAGCCCATCGCCAGCTCTCCGGCGTGTAGGCTGATATGAACTTTGGGGTAGACAGAGTGCAGGTAATCCAGCATCTTCATCTGCAGGGTGTAGTCGCGCATGGAGAGGAAGCCGTCCTCCGGCATGACGAAGTTGATGCCCACAAAACCGTGCTCGTGCGCGTTCATGCTCGCCTCAACGGTCTCAAAGCCCAATAGTGTCTGTGCAAATACCTGCTCCGGCGCATTGCCGCGCAGCACCTGATATATATAACGCACCTCGACCTGGCAGGCAGGCGCTGCCTGCGGAGCGCCGCAATGCTCGATCTGGCGGCGGGACGTTTCGGCCAGGCGCACATGATCGCGGTCGGCTGCAACCTCGTCGCGCAGCCCGAGCGTGATCAGCGTCTGCCGGTACTGCGCAAAATCCTGGTCCAGCGGATTCTCACGAGCGATTTGCGCGGCGTGCGAAAATGGCGGCGTCTCCATCAGTTCCACGTATTGTTGGTTTTGCGCGGCAGCCCGGCTGGCCACCTCGTCCACCCACTCGCCCATATGCCGCTTGCCTAGCCCGCCAAAGCGGTCGAAGGTCGCAAAAAACTGGTCGTGGGCGCTGAAGCCTGAACTGGGCACAAAACTGCGAATGGAGAAGGCGTCGACCAGCCGGTCGTAGAGCTTCTGATCAGCCGGAAGCTGCGCTGCCTCCACCAGCGGCGGTGTGCAGGGAGGCTTGGCAAAGCTGAGAGCCGCCGGGTCCACACACAGCCCATCCTCGCCGGCGTCGCGGACAAACGTCTCTGCATACACCGCTCCGGAAAGATGCACATGCAGGTCTGCGCCCTTGGGAAACTGGTCCAGAAAGGCGCGCAGCACCAGCGGACCCTGGTGCACAGCAGCCTGATAGGCGTGGGCTGCGCGGGCTTCCCCGGTCTGCGATGGAGCAGGGGCCTGGGCGTGAAGAATGGTGGCACTGACGAGGACAAAGCAGGCGAGAAGACAAACGAGTCGGCGCATAATGCCTACCAGTGTAGAACAGACCTGACTGGCGCGTGCAACGGCAAGTTGATATACTGACACAAGTTGTTGCAGCCAACTGTCACTGGATTAGAGCAGTTTTCCAATTCACTTGCTCTCACCAAAGTTGTGCAGGGCGGTTTTTTCCTTAAGGAAAATGCCGCTTGGCAGCCGCGGTTTCGGGGTATCGCAATTGGAGAATCGCTGTAGCTCGCCTGCTCCGGCGATGCCGGAATCCGCGCAGGAAATTGCAACGAGAAATCTGCACTGAGGCCAGGTAGCTCAGTGGTAGAGCGCGGCCCTGAAAAGGCCGGCGTCGGCGGTTCAATCCCGTCCCTGGCCACCATTTTAGATTCAGATATTTAGATGCTGATTTGCACGCCGGGATGGCGGAACTGGCAGACGCAGCGGACTCAAAATCCGCCGGCCCTCGCGGCCATGGGGGTTCGACCCCCCCTCCCGGCACCATAATATAACTCATATATTATCAATGATATACATCCAATCAGTGGCCGATAAGTGGGAAGGAGTGCGCGTTTTGGCAGATTTTTAGCGAATCTGTGTACCAGACCTTCTCCGGTTTCACAGCCTTAGCCCTTTCTTGCGGAAGCCAAGCCGACTTTCGAGGAGTAATCTTTCATTAGGTTGCCTAACCTGATAATTATCAGCAACCTGGTTTGTTTGTGCAGTCGTTACCGCCCCCCGATGAATCCTCTCTTGAAACGACGACTCGCTCTCTCCAACTATGCCCAATATCCAGATTGCCGGTTATCCGCCCGGAATTGCGCCATCGAGCCGGAAGTACCTTCCGACAAGCCGAATTTCGGGGACCGATCTGGGTGTTATGAGTGCATTGGCAATTTGGCATGATTCGAAAATCACTCCAAGCGACTAGCCCATTTTTCGCAAGGAGTTCCTTCGTCGGTGGCTCAATCCCGTCCTCGGCTGCCTTTCGCGAAGGGCCGTCTCATGAGCGCCAGACGCATTCTGTTAGTTGCACTGCCGTTTTTCTGTTCAGAGCTGGTGGTTTCCCTCCCGCTGACGCGGAATCAAGGGCGATCAACCGTCTCTACGGGTACGATCTGCTTGGGGCGGCGGGTGCGCGCTGGTGATTCAATGGGTCAGCAGGTAGTTTAGCTTCTGCGCTATCCCACCCTTGGCACAGTAACAACAACGAGCCAAGGCTAGGCACCGGAAGATTGTTGGTGGATCGGGCTGGGAGCCCGGCCTTGTCTCTGGATTCAGGGGTTGAAGGACTGCACAAGACATCATTGCCTCTGGCCAGGCAATGCGGCCTTTCGTCTGAGGCGGACCCGGAAACTCTGCGCTGGACGATTTTGTACTGATGGATAGAGATTAGACCGCCTCGCCGTTCAAGGAGTAAACTTTTTCCGTACTCAATCATTCTCTTCTGAGACAAGCGAAAGGCAGAAATGAAAAGGATTATTCTCGGGATTCTCGCGTTTACCGCTATGGCCGGAGCAGCTTCACTCTCGGCTCAGGCTTCGTCCCCGGTGCAGACTCCGGCCCCGGCACAAGTTTCGGCCCCAGCTCTGACGGCCGACGAGGTCGTCACCAAGTACCTTGACGCTCTTGGCGGCAACGATGCAATCAGCAAGGTCAAGACGATGTCGGTCGAAGGCACGATGCAGGTGATGGGGGGCGACGTCCCAACTACGACCATTACGGTGGATGGCGTGGGCACAAAACAGGAGTCAGAATTCAACGGGACCAAGATCATTTCGTGCTACACGGACAAGGGCGGCTGGGCGGTAAACCCGATGGCGGGCATCCCCGACCCGACGCCGATGCCGGATGACCAGTACAACTCGGGCAAGGCCGGAATCTACGTGGGCGGACCGCTCTACAACTACGCAGCCAAGGGGAGCACGATCGAGTTGGCGAGCAAGGACGACAAGACCTATACGATCAAACTGACCACGAAGGAGAAAATCAAGTACACGTTCGTCATTGATGCGAAGACGAACCTGGTGAGCACCATGACCACGGAGGCCCAAGTGCAGGGCCAGCCTGTGACAGTCACGGCCAGCTACTCGGATTACCGCAAGACGGAAACGGGCTTCATGGTTCCTTATGGCATCGGTGTGGATCTCGGTCAGTTCCAGCTAAGCATAACGGTGAAGAAGGTTGAGATAAACAAGACGATTGATCCAGCTATCTTCGCCATGCCGAAAGCCGGAGTGTAGTCCGGGCACAGCAGGCAGCGCCGCGCGGTTCTTTGCATATAGATTCCCGGCGCAGTGTGATCGCGTGATGCGAGCTTACGCTTACTGATCCGGACCCAAAGAAATGCAACACTCCCTCCCACCCATTCCGCAAAAAGCGCGGAATGGATGGGGCACATCGTTTCAATACTTCTGGGCCGGATCAATAACAGGGTTATTACCCTTGCCCCTCGTCGAACGCGGCTCAGGTCCAGAACCGGCGCAAGTACAAGCACATTTCCGGCGGCTCGTGATTCGAGAGCCACTGTCGCAAACATTTTCTCGAGCAACTCGGGATCCCATGTGCTGCCTAACCCGACGGCAGCCGGAAACTCCGTCGCTCCCGGTAAAACAACACCATACAATGCCTCGCTATGATAGAGGATGGGGATTCCAAGGCGAGAATTCATGAGAATCCAGGCTTGAAGGAGATTCCTGCGCTACGCACCCGAGCGGGGATTGGGCGGTCCACTCAGTCCCATAAATTCGTCCAAAAATGAATACGTGCCAAGGCCGTTGCCTGCAATCTTCCTGGCCATGGCTTCATTTAGTTGGTCCTTGTCGAAAGCAGATGGTATCGTGAAGGCTCCGTAGGAGGGCAGCGTCCATCCACCTTCCAGTTGCGCCACCTTCTCTTCAACAGTCATCCTGCTCAACAGGTCGTGCACACGATCCTGAACAGCAGCTTTCGGATCCTTGTAAATGCTTTTTTCGCCAGGCTGGGACCACACCGCTCCCGCGAGGGTAATGAACAGGCTCAGAACGCAAAATGCCGATTTCTTCATGGTCTTCTCCTTCCGGCCGTGCAGAGAAGTGTCCGCTGTCGGGCCGACTGGTCAATCGGCATGCCAGGCGGCGAACTTCGACTTTTACTGGCTAGCCTCCTTCGGTAGGGTAGCAGTATAGTCTTCGGTGACTCCAGCGAGATGATGATCCGGACCCGGGCGCTGTCCCTGTGGCTGTGCCCATAAAACGCCCTCGCGCCGTTTCTTTCTAGACCGCTGCGGCGCACCAATCGACCAATGTCCCCTCATTGGCCATCGCCGAACAGGCCGATCTGAACCGTTCCCAGTTTCCTGGCCGAGTGCGACGGCGCACCGCTCACCGGTACGAAGCGCCTAGCCGGGGCGGATTCGCAGCATGGTTCAACCAGGTAGGTTATGCCGGCGATCCCTGGGAATTCGATCTCAGACCCATTCGCACCCTTCACAACCTTTGCGCCGGTTTTGCCGGAAATCACATCCACCGGTTTACCTGGCCACGGATTGCGAATCTTGATTGGCTGCGTCGTTCCGGCTTCAATCGCCACCGTGGTTATCGCGTCATTCCTCGTCTGAACATCGACCTTTGTTCTTCCACGCACGTAGACGCTGCCGTCGAAGTCCCATCCCGGCGGAATGGCTGGAGCCACACGGATGACCCCGTCGTAGTCCTGAACCAGCGCCTCCTGCAAAGCGTCCGCCACTACGCCCGTCTGCTCGACGTAGAACTCCTTGGCCGTCGGCTCCCACTTCGCCATCCCGTTGGGAAACTTCTGCACCTTCTCCGTAATCTTCACGAGGCTCGCGCCAACTTCGTCGCCCAGCCCCAGACGCGCCGCCTGAATCGGATCGAAGCTCCAGTCAATCCATCCCTTGATTAGCCGATGTGTAAAGGTTCTCCGCGCAAGCGCGAACAATGGCGACGTGTCGCCGATCAGGCCATATGGCCACACCGGCTCAAGCCCGATGTTTTCCAGGTTGTGCATTTCCGCCCCCGGCTGATACGACTCCGCAATCACATCCGCTCCGTCTCCATCAGCAGAAGCCGGCAGCAGCGTGAGCTTTCCGCTCGCCTGCGTTCGTGGCAGCTCCGGAATCTTCCCCAGCGCCGCATGCAGTTGTCTCACCAACTCAGCGTCTTTGCCCAAAAGCGTCGCCGCCTGGATGGTCACCGGATACAGCGCTTTTATTGCCGCCAGATCCGTCGTCGGGTCTGTCACATCCCACTGCGTCTCGTGCGCGTTCGAAGGTTCCGTGTGAAGCATTCCGTCAGCGCCCGGCTTTTGATAGGCCAGCAGAAACCGCGCCGACGACGCCATCAGCGGATAGTTGCGTTCCAGAAACACCCGATCGTTGGTAGCCAGATACTGCTGCCACACCCAAAGCGATACCTCCGCCCCCGTCGTGAGTGTCCGCGCGTTGTAGTAAGGTTTGAAATCTGTTGCGCAGTCCAGCCCCATTGAGATCGTCTCCCACGTCGACTCGTACTCAATCCCTCGCCCGTTGAACCGCATTGTCTCCGGCACGCATATTCCCGGCCTCCCGTTCATGTGTTTCCTGGTCCATTCCTCCATGTTCACCAGGTTCTCGCGGTAGAGATTGAAATACGGTGCATTCAATTCCGCCAGCCCCGCCCCGATATTCGCCGCCACTTGCATGCGCAGATTCCAGTGCCAAAACGCAGAAGGATCCCACTTGTGCGTATCCTGCACCGCGTTGATCATATCCGCAATCCCCGCATGCGTCCCCGGAAACTCCTCACCCTTCTCCACTGCCGCAACATACAAGTAGATGGCGCGCAGATTCTCCATGTATTCCCCGGCTCCATCCTGCGACGTGATCTTGATCAGCGCCGTCCGATTCCAGAATGCCTCCCATCGTGCTCGGTGCAGCGGCTCCGGCGGCTCCAGTAACTCACGGCTCGCCATCGACCGCGAATCTCCTTTGCCCTCGTAGTGCGGCGCAGCGGCAATAATCTTAAAATGCCCATCCTCATACGGCGTGAATGTAATAGTGATTGTCAGCGGGTCAGTTACCGCTGCGGATACCCCACGGCCATCTGCTGTAATCGCCGACAGCGACCCGAAGGCCCGACCCGACGACTCCGGGTGCTTGTTATCCAGCCATGTCTCAGAAAGCAAGCCCACCTTGTCTTTGGCCTGTGCCTGCGGAATGCGGAGCGCCCATAGCCTCAGTTGCGCCGTTTGAGTTTCGTGAGGATTCGCGCCGGTTACGTCCACGATCAAGGTGTCGGTATCCGGCTCTACCCAGGCCGTAACAGTCATGCCTCCGCCTTGTTCCCTGAATTCGCCATGATACAAATCCAGCCGACCCGAGTAGTCCTTCGCGCGCGTCAGAGCTGCGATTCCTGGAATAACGACCTGACCGGGCGACAAACGATCAGGCATGGTGTCGCCTCGATTTAGTTGTGCTGTCAGCCCACCGGCCGACCAGACGGCAACGCCCAGGCGGCCATTCCCCAGCGGCATCGCCTCAGCGGCGTCCACATTTGGTCTGCCTAAAACAATGTCCGATCGGCCGATGATTCCCCCGACATCGAAGTGGAATCTGCCCTCATGCCATGCGGTGGCAACATCCAGTGCGGCGGATTGCGCCACGGCGCTTCCTGCAAACGTTACGCCGAGCCAAATAAAACAAATGATCTTGAGCGACAGGCTCTTCATTGAGGACCTCTAGTTTTCAAACGCAGATTCTGAGGGATTATAACAAGAGCCTGCCCGTCGCAGTTGAAGCTGGCTGCCATGCCGCAAACACCGAACCTTTCGGCGTTAACGCTCTTTTCGCCACACCATCTATCTCAGGAGTGATACAGTCGCCTTGAACCGGAGTCGAAAAAGGTGATCCCGGTCAGTTCTCTCTTTCCACCGAGAACCTGTCACGTCGAGCATCGCGAGATGGCTGAGTCGCGCTGGAACGAAATACCTGAAAACCTCGGGGCGATTTTATAGAATGGTGCACTGAGTTTATGACCACAATGAAAGAGCGTCAACGATGGATCGTCGTAAGTTTATCGGAATGGCGGGAGTGAGTATTGCATGCGGGCTGTGCAGGCCGGCTTTTGCGGGTTTCGCTCAGAGCGGGGCGGCAGGCAACTGGCAAGTGGAGATCCGGCTACCGAAGGCGGAGCGGTCGCGGGTGAAGGAAATCAAGGTGAACGGCGTGGCGCAAGCTGCGAGCGGCTCGGGTCCGATGCAGTTCAAGGGCAAGAGCCAGCCGGGCAAGGCGCTGCGCTGGGAAGTGTTCCTGGCGTAGCTTCAGGTTGATCTTCGTTCGAAGTTGTTGTCAGTCGAAGTGGCTCCCTGGCTTATGATACTTCCGCCCCCGGGATTCGCGTCCTGGCTGCCGCCGCCTCTTCCGACATCGCTCGCGTTGTTGACCTCTTGGACGACGCCTGGGTTCAAGCCGATGACCTGCGTGAAGTTACGCGCTTAAAGCGCAGGTTTTCATTGTGAACATTATCTATGATGCCTCGCGAGAACAGCCCAATGCGCTCAATGAACACAGGTTAGGCGGCGATCGGCGGATTAGTCCTGGTAAACGCCCTTTCGTGATGAATTCAGATCCGTAGTCTTCCTCAACGCGGAGAACATTGCCGGTCCCAATCGATGTAAAGACGCATTTGCCGATGGACCCAATGCCGCGTGTGTAATACGT